>VFQQ010001110.1_pt1 | contig 41094 bp, 77 predicted proteins | sample 3512341 | NCBI WGS metagenome assembly VFQQ01 (sample SAMN10412373, study PRJNA504923) | tailings metagenome | isolation source: Relicate 2 Philex TSF1 revegetated site | place: Philippines: Tuba, Benguet | collected 2017-08-29 | reverse complement strand
CAGGCCATGAAGATTGAGAGCGTGGACAGGTGCTGACCTTCCTGCTGTTTTCGTCTGGACACCCTTTAAACCCGACCTGTTGTTTCCACCTCCTCGCAGGCCATGAAGATTGAGAGCGTGGACCAGGTGCTGGACGACATCAACGACGCCAACGACCAGATGAAGCAGATCCAGGACGCGCTGGCCATGCCCACGGGCCTGGGCGCGGAGATGGACGAGGACGACCTGCTGCAGGAGCTGGAGGTGGGTGCTGGCTGGGCTGCATGTTGCATGTGCTTTTTTGTGGCATCCGCCCTGCCGTGCTGCTGCTTGGATGGGCTGCTGCAGCAGCTGGAGCTGGGTCCTGTTTGTTGTTGCTGGCCTGCCACCGCGCTGGCTTGGTTGCTGCTGCAGCAGAGACACTCTGGCCGGACACGCAGACGCTCGTGCCAGACTTCCGTGTGTGGTGATGGTCTGCTTGTTTGGTGCTTTCGTTTCACTGCAGGACTTGGAGGAGGAGCACCTGGACGAGCTCAAGCACGAGGCGGCGTCCGTGCCAGCCACGCGCATCCCGCAGCAGGCGCTGCCCGAGCTGCCAAGCGCGCCCAAGACGCAGGTGGGCGGGCAGGCAGAGCAGCTGTGCGCTGGCGCCGGCGGCCAGCTATGCAAATGCACCGCGTTCTGTTAAGCTGCAGTATGCCCCTGCCCAGTTGCTAGGTGTTGATGTTTACCCCCGTCGCTTGCCTGCTGTTCCATGCCAAGGTGGTGACAATGTGCCCTGCCCGTACCGCTGCTGCTCTATGTGTGTGCAGGCAGCGCCCGCCAAGACGCCAGAGGAGCTGGAGCTGGAGGCGCTCGAGGCGGAAATGGCGCAGTGAGGCGGTGGCTGCAGCGTAACGCGCCGCCGCCGCCGCCACCACCGTGGCTGGTGCTCGAGCGTTTGCGGCGCCCGTGGCAGCTGCCCATTAGTAGAGCCGAGGCTGAGCCCAGCCCCCGGCAGCAGTTAGGTTGAGGGCAGGCCTGGGTGCGTAGCCGATTGGCCGTGCAGGCCATGCAGCACCCATCCTGCCCTCATTAGGATTAGTTGAGGCGGGGAGGGCAGGCTGCGCCACCATAGGGGATGCGCTGCGCCTGCCCGCCCTTGCCCCCTTCACCCCCGTCTGTGTACAGTAAGAGCGCCCCGCCTCTGTGCCATAATGCTCTATGCCTTGCCTTTCTTTCCCGTCGCTGCTTTCATCCACAGAACAATGTAAGAACTGCTTTCTTCATTGAGCTGGGCAGCAGAGGGTCGGCGGATGCCGCGCAGGCTCAGCGCGGCGCCGCCACCACTCTGGCAGCTCGCATGCATGGCGTCTGTTTGCAGCCTTACTCCTTCCCGCCCGACTTTTGAGTTATTTGGCACGTCGCCGGCGCAAACAGGTGCGACTAGAAAGCAAGGTGCGTCGCATGACGCGCCCTGCAGGCACCGCCGGCTTGCTTTAGTTGAGAGAGACATGCAACTTGCCTGTTGCGGGCGCCTGGGGTAGCGCCGCCGCCATCGTGCCGCCGCCGCCGCCGCTCCTGCCGCCAACTTGCTGCCCAGCCTCTATGCCGTTGCCTCCCACACACAGGAAGTCATTTGCTTCTCGTCAGCCCTGATTCCTCACCATGGGGCGCAATGACCGCCCCGAGATCTCGGCGCCACCCGAGATCTTTTACAACGCAAGTCGACGGGGCGCTGTGCACGGCTTGGGCTGCCGCCGCCTGCTGTGTGGGCTGCATCTGGCATGCTGTGGTCTGCTGGTGCCCAACTGCTGAGAGCTGGTGGCCTGCCGCTTGTTGCGGTGTGCAGGAGGATGAGGCGCGCAAGTACACCGAGAACAGCCGCATGGTGAACATCCAGGCGCAGCTGACGGAGCGCGCACTCGAGCTGCTGGTGCGCCCGCAGCAACCCATGTTTCGCAGTGCTCAGGATATTTTCATGGCTGCCCTGGTAAACGGATGCTGATACAGTGTGCAGTAAACTGCTGGCGGCCTGGGCGTGAGACTGTACTGCGATTGTGCTGCCACTGCCGGGTGGCCTGAGCTGTTTCTGCTGGGACGACGGCCGCTGCCATGCGCATGTGTCGCTCAGTGCTGGTCGCTCATCCTCCCGACCATGCATTCTCCTGCCCGGCAGGCGCTGCCCGAGGACGGCACCCCCAAGCTGCTGCTGGACTTGGGCTGTGGCAGCGGGCTGAGCGGCGAGGCGCTGAGCGAGCGGGGGCACGTGTGGGTGGTGAGTTGGTGGGGTGCTGCCCTGGGCACTGAGATGTTATGGGCTGGTCATGCGCCCCTGATGCCGGGTCTGCAGGGAGTTGCAGGGCGGTGTTTAGCAGCAGCGGCGCCGTGCACGTGCTTGCACAATGCATCCGCTAGTCAGCAAACTGATGAGTCTCCCTACACGTGTTGCTGGGCAGGGCCTGGACATCAGCAAGGCGATGCTGGACGTGGCGGCGGAGCGAGAGGTGGAGGGAGACCTCTGCCTGCATGACCTGGTGGGTTGGCGCTGGAGCGGAAGCACGGGGCAGCGTTCTATGTGGCGCCAGCGGGTGCTAGGGGCAGGCAGTGGTACTACATGAGCCGACATGCCGTGCTCCTCCACGGTCCTCCTGCCGGTGTCAAGCTTGTGTTGGTCTGTCGCTGCCACACTGAGCTGCCACATGCCATATGCTGTGTACTGCTGCTGCAGGGCCACGGGCTGCCCATCCGGCCGGGCACGGTGGACGGCGCCATCTCCATCTCGGCGGTGCAGTGGCTGTGCAACGCGGTGAGCTGCCTGCTACGTGCTTTGACAGGCAGCGTGCCAGGCTGCAGGGTGCACCTCGCCCTTGGTCCTCCCAGCCGCCGTGCCCTGTGCACTCTGCATGCAACTGCATATGCAATTGCAGCATGCTCCCCCCTCACTCGCTGCCTGCACCTTCGTCCTGGCAGGACACGAGCAAGAACGACCCGCGCAAGCGGCTGCGGCGTTTCTTCGAGTCGCTGTACGCATGCCTGTCCAAGGGCGCCCGAGCGGTGCTGCAGGTGCGGCAGCCCCGTCCTGGCTGGCCGGCTGGGCGCCGCACAATGTGGATTCACTCTGCCCCGCAGCAGGGCAGTGTGATGGTCAGCGATGCACTGCCACCTGTACATTGCTGAGCTTCTCGCCTGCTCAACAGCAGTGCCTTGCACATTGCTGGATGAAGGTGGCAACCTACTCAAAAACGGCGTTTGCTCAACAACTTTGCCGCCTGCCCCGCCTCTCGCAGATCTACCCTGCCAACACCGAGCAGGCGTCGATGATGACGAATGCGGCCATGCGGGCGGGCTTCAGCGGCGGCCTGGTGGTGGACTTCCCGCACAGGTGCTTAAGACTTGATACAAATTTGTTTTGGGCGGGCCCCAACTTGAAGGTTGCAATCACCGCACAATGTCAGACCTGCCAAGCATTGCTGAGGGCCAGAGGCCATGCGGGCAAGGCTGTCTGGCACGGGGCCGCAGTTTGGCTTCATGTGCTGTACAGGAATGCGGGTTTGCAAATCTTCCGCCTGCTCCCCCAGCCCAAACTGCCAGCGCTGCCGCAACTCCCCCTGTCCACTCCTGCGCTCTTACCTTGCAGTACCCGCGCCAAGAAGTATTTCCTGGTGCTCATGGTGGGCGGTACCGCGGCGCTGCCGCAGGCGCGGGGCATGGACGGCGAGGAGCCTGAGGATGAGGAGGCGGCAGAGGTGTATGTGGGGCACCGCAAGACCAAGCGGCGGAAGCACAACGACAAGGTGGGGCGGATGGGCTGTAGGGCTGTGCGGAGTTGGGGTTTGCCGGTGTGGCTGCCAATGGATGTTCGTGGTGGGTAGGTGTTGGACTGGTTGACACTCCGCTGGCTACCCGGTGCCCGAGTCAACTCCACTCCAGCTGCACCCCTGAGCACCTTTCCTCTGTACCCCTGCCGCTTCTTACGCTGCAGGGCAGCACGCGGGACTGGATTGTGCGGAAGAAGAAGCAGCAGCGGTCGCGGGGCTACACAAACATCAAGCCAGACTCGCGGTACACGGGGCGCAAGCGCAAGGACCGCTTCTGAGGCGGCACACACGGCTGCAGCTGTGCACTCCAGCCTGTGGCGGCTTCACTGGACCCTGCTCGTTGGGTTGTGCTGTGATCGTTGCATGCAGCCCTGAGCTGCTTCACAGCTGTGTTTGATCCTTCCTGCCTGCCTCTGCTGCTTACGCTTTGTTGTTCCTGCTTCCTGTGCTCCGCTGCTTGTACCACCTGCTGCTTACCCTCTGCTGTTCACCAGCCACACATGACTCTGAGCTGCCATGATAAATGCTGCCATGTAAAGATCAATCACCAGCATGCCGCCTCTATGACCAAAGCCCAGGCTGACTTGGTGTGTTGCAGTTTACATGCGGTTTGCAAGAATGCGCATGACGTGCATCGCATGGACAGCATGTGGACAGGGAGAAATTTGGGGGCACAGCTAAAGCTGGCTTATTGGTGCAGGTGTGGTCAGCAGGTAAGGAGTCTTGTATGGGGCGAAAAGTGGAAAATGCGGTCTGTGGTGACCAAATGTGGCCCGCCGCCAATGTGGCAGCCGAAGAATGGGGACAGATGAAGTTGCACGGTGAAGGCGTATGGAAAAGCAAAGCAGAGTGGGGGCTTCCTGATCACAGAGAGGGCCTGAACCTGACTGGCTGACTGGCTGAAAGAGAGTGGGGCTCATCTGAGTCTGCATCTAACTGGCTTGATGGGAGCAGCCCCTGAAGGGCTGGGCCTGAAACTACTGGCAACTAGCAACCTAGCTAGAGCGCTGTGCGGCGCATCAAATCCTATACCTATCCTGAAGCGGCTTGCGGGTCCTAGCCTGAAGCAGCCTGGAAATGCTGAAGCTGCCCTACTTGAGGGAGATAATCTTGGACACGCTGGGCACGCCCTTGGTGGACAGCAGGACCAGGTAATACATGCCAGGGGGCGCATTCTCGCGGGTGGGGGGCATCGTCACGCTCAGGCCGGCGGGACTGATGACGGAGAAGGGCAGCCACAGGGCGCGCGCGTCTGCAGGGAGGCGGGGGGGGGGGGGGGGGAAGGGGGTTGGTCAGTGGCTGCTCTGCTTTCAGGTACGCGTTGCAGCCAAAGGATCGCACGACCAAGGCAAGGCCATGCAGCAGGGCGCCTTCATGCTGCGTCACAGACAGTACCGCCTGAAAGCTGCCGAACTGTGAGCTCACCAAAGCCCTGGGAGTGGGTGGCGGATCCGGTGCGGATGAGGATGGCGCGGTTGACTGGATCCACGGTGCTGTACTGCACCGGCACCTGCTGGCCCCAGGTGGCGCTGTTGGGGGCCCAGATGATCTTGGGGCGCGGGCCGGCGGCCAGGTGGGGCGGGTAGAAGAACTCGGCGGTGTGGTCGTTGGTCACGTCGCTGCCGCCCACCATGACGCTGCAAAGCGGAGGGAGGGGGGAAGATGGGGCAAGGTTGGCAGGAGCCCTGGAACATCCTGCGATGCGCATTCACTGCAAGCAATGCGCGCTCACTTGCAAGCCCGCTGGCAATGCACATGGCTGCCTAAGAGCGAGAAATGCATGGAGAGCAACCGCGGGCAGGCAGCAGCGCACCGGCAGTCGGGCATGAGCAGGGCGATGGAGTGGTATCTGCAGAGCAGGTGACAGAGACGGGGAGCCAGGGGTCAGTACTAGTTGGCACCTTTGACAATGGTGGTTCCAAGCTGCTTCATCTGCGCCCGTCTGCTGCTGCTCCCACTGCCTCTCCACAGACAGCCTCGTGCTCCCCAACAGGCCAGCGCCACTCACCCGCGGCCGCGCACGGCCATGTTGAGGGAGCCCTTGGCGCTGAACTTGCCGGTCACTGGGTCGAAAATGGTGGGCTCATCTGCGCACACAGTTTGGAGGGTTGGGAGGCTGCCGTCAGCACCATACAGGACGGGTCATGGCAGTACCGATGCCCCACTGCTTGACCCTGCTCTTCCACACTTGCATGCCGCCACCCCGCCCAAGTTCAGAACGCACATTGGAAGTTGTCGCCCGTGTTGCCGCACTTGGTCGCGCAATTGTATCGGTATCCATCGCGCCCCTGGAACGTCTGTGCGCTGTTGCCCCAGCCCTGCAACAGACGGTGGCAGACAATTTGTTTGGGTTGGATGAATGAGTTTAAGTTCAGTGATATAGCGCAGCGGGAGTGAGAGGTGGCTTAAAGTCTCCAGAGCGCTGCCGCCGCTGCCCTTCCATTAGAAAGCCCTCAACCGCGCTCCCTGTGCCCTGCACTCACCGCCACGCCCTGGGTCGCGCCGTTGACGAGAAGGATGGTGCCGTCGCACAGGTGCACGGCGTCGGGCATGACGCGGTTCAGGGGCATCTGGACGCCGTGCCACTGCGCATCCTTGCCCGCGCTCAGCTGCGGACAGGGGTGCAGGCAGGGGCAGCGGGGTGAACATCCTCTTGATCCTCAGGCGGTAGGCAACGACCGGCATCAGCTGCCAGGAGCAGGGTGTTGCCAATGCTTCTCCCCTGCTCACCTCGATGAAGTGCGCCTGGTTGCTGGCGGGGGTCTCCTTGTTGGCCTTCTCCACGGCGCTGCCGCCGGCCTTCATGAGCACCATGCGCTGGTAGTTGTCGCTGTAGTGCAGCGGCAGCAGGATGGATGCGCCGGTCTGGGGGTACCTGCAGGGTGGCAAGGCAGGGTGGGAAGGTAGAGCGGGGGGATGAGTGGCGGTACTTGAGCCAGTGCCGGAAGAATTGCATGATGCAGCGTAGCCACGAGTGCAAGCAGACCGACTGCAACCTGCCAACCCAGTAGCACCGCATGCCATGCTTCCCCCAACACTCACGACCGGGCGGGGTGCGGGTCGTTCTGGTAGCGGTACTGCTTGGCAAAGCGGAAGGGGTTGTTGGTCTTCTGGTACCGGTACAGCGTCTTGCCGGCAGACACCACCAGACCGCCATCAGGCATGACAATCGGGTGCGGGTACTGCACCGGGGGGCGGTTGGGCAGGTACAGTTGGGTGGATGGGTGCGAGCTGCACCAACCCAGCTGTCTCACAGCACAAGGCTGCCGAAGCCGCCTAGACAGCGATCCATGTCCCCACTCCCACACCTCGTGCATGGGGAACGCGGTGGTCAGCTGCTCGGTCATTTCATCCTGGTCGCCGCCAAATGTGCTGCAGAGAGGAGGGGAGGCTGGAAGGGTTACTAAACGAGACCACTGGGGTTGGGAGGGAAAAGAGCCGGGCGTGGCTGCTCGGCTCCTTGTGGCAAGTGTGTAGATGCGGCTTGTGTTGTGCCCTGAGACAGCCCACACCCAGACAGGCAGCCAACTCACGGTCCATATGGTTCGGTCGTTTCGTAAGTTGGGTTGTTGAACTCGGCCTGTGAAGGGGAGTGGGGCGGAAGTTGCCAGCTGGGAGTTGTGTCAAGCTTGAGCAACTGTTGCACATGGCGCGCCACATGGGCGCCACACGGGCAGCCATGTAATATCTGCCTGCATTGCTTTCTGACTGGCTCTTCACCATGCTAAGCTAGCCAGCGGTGACCACGCCCCAGCAGCGCCTCACCTTGCCAACTGCGCCCCAGCCGCCAACGCCAGACTTGAGCACGCCGCCCACAGTGATGATCTTGCCGTCCGGCAGGGTGGCCACACCTGCAAGGCGGGCCGGGCATAAGCAGCTGTTAGGGGGCGGCGAGTGGGGCTGGAGGGCGCGGCCTTGCTCCATCAATCAAGCCTGCCTGCACAGCCAGCAGACACTTGTTGATGCCCATGCCCCAACGCCACCTCAAGGGAAGCACATGCTGGCATGGCGTGTGCACCTGGGTACCAGCGGTTGCTGCTCATGAGATAGCTCTTCACGGTGCGGCTGTTGTGGTTGTAGTGGCGGAAGTAGCGCTCTGCCGTGGTGTGGCCGCCGACCATGAAGATGTCTTGCGTGGGGCTGGTGGTCTGGGCTGCACCAGAGGACGGGTGGGGCAGGAAGTAAGAGGGCCGATCTCCTGAGGGATCTCAAGGGGAGATCTCAAAGATGACTCCAGGGATGTTTTCTATGCATGCCCAGCCCAGGTGGCTTGCTCTTAGGAGCCCCTGCTCCTCTCTGCCCGACACACTTTGCTTCCACACACTGCGCGCACCTCCGCAGAACGAGTTGTGGCCGTCGTGGATGCCATTCTGGCCCAGCAGCTGCTGCGTCTGGCCGGTGGTGGGGTTGAGCACGACAGAGCTGCGGTGGGGAGCGAGGACGGGAAGGGGGTGAGACGTGGAGGGTGCGGGTGTATAGCTGGGTCCAGTGAGCAGGGGCAGACAGGAGTTGAGCAGGCAGGAGCATGTGGCCGGCAGTTGTTCCCGATGCTGTTGGCTCATGTTGACGGGGACGTGACATCAGGATGCAGTAATCGTGCAACACACGAGCTGCAGGATGCACCACCGCTGTCCGCCGCCCAACTGATTCCCACCAGCCTGTGACGCTCACTTGTAACCCTTCTTGAAGATCTGCCATGCCACGACCTCTCCAGTCTTCATCACAGCGCCGTGGATGGTGATGACACCTGCAGGTTACGTGGGCAGCGCTGTTGGCGGTTGGCAGGTAGCTGGCGGGGACGGAAGCTGGCACAGCCCGGCCGGCACCTCTCCCTGGCAGGGCGACAGCACGCATCTACGACAGCCCTCTGTACGTAGCAGCTCACCCGAGTTGACGTTGCTGAACCAGGCGCCTGTCATGGGAAGAGGGAAGAGGGCCAATTGTGGGTCAGCTGGGAGAGGAGAGGAGTGGACAGGGGCGGCGGCGCGGTGCGGCAGGCGGAAGCTGGTGTGCGCGGTATGCTACCAGGAGTAACAATAACTGTATGCATGCGAAGCACGAGTCGGGCAGAGGCAAGCGCAGGCTGTGGGCGGCCCGGCGGCAGCGGCAGCGGCGGCGGGCGCACCCTTGCCGCCGGCGGGCATGAACTCGTTCTTGGTGGCCATGAGGCGCCGGTTAGAGCCCTGCGAGGATAACAGAACGCGGCTGGGGTGAGCGCGCCTGCCGGATAGCGAAGTGGCTCGCAACCATGTGGCAGATGGCCCCGCCTGCGACGCGCTCGCGTGGCCAACTCACCGAGCGAGCTGGCATTGTGTCGTTGGACATCCAGGACAGCGCGCCGGCTGCCAGCGGCGAGCCCTCCGCGTTGGGCAGCAGCGCCGCCAGCATAAGCGGCAGCAAAAGCATGGTGGGGCGCCACATGTTGCGAATTGGTGGCGACAGGCAGCGAGAAATGCGGCAGGGGGTGAGCGCCGGCCCAGATCTAGCAGATGCATCTGCATCTCTGCTCGCCGCCCTCAGCGCGCACTGCGTGGGCATGCTGGGGCCAATTCCTGCTTCCTGCGAAGGCTGGGAGCCCTTCTGGCGCCGCCAAAAGTAGACCCTGGTCATGTAAAGGCTTTTACACCAGGCGCCATCCGCTCCAGGCTCACAAACCCGGAGTTGCGGGTGTGCCCGCTGCCTGTCGGTGCAGCTGGGGGCCATTCTCTCGTCTGTTGCATGCCACACGTGTGGTTGGAACCCCCCGCTACCACACAAACCGGTAAATTTCTCAGCGGCAACTTCTCAGGGGCAGATGGCATGTCAACTCACCTCACCAAAAGCCTGCTTGGGCAGGCCCGGTCACTGCCGGGGTCATGACCGCCGGTGCTTGCTGCCACACTGCCGGCCGCTGCCATGTACACCTGGGCTTCAGGCCACTGCAGCATGTGCAGGCATGCCGACTGACTGTTCCCCTTGGTCTGCAGCGGTTGCACAGTGGTGGACAGCGCTGCCGCAAGGCAGGTGGCAGCGGCAACGGCGTGTGGCTGGCACGGGAACCGCTCAACAAGGAGGCACGTGAACTGCTTCTGGTTGCTCGCCCCGTCTTGGAGAATTATAAGAACATGCTGCTGATACCAGCGGCTCAGCATTAAAAAATTGCCGGAAGGCCCTCTCCGCCAGGCGGCAAGCAGACTGCACTCGTCACCGCCGGTACGGGCGGCAGGGCGGCAGCGGCAGCGGCAGCGGCGGCCCAATAGCAGTCTCGCTCGTATGGACGAGTCTCGAATCCACAAACCTTTGCTCCGCAACAACAGACACCACGCACGGCTCGCAAACACCGCGCCCAGCAAGCCCAGCAGGGGCCCCCGAAAAGCACCGACAGCCCATCTTGCAGGCTGCTGGCCTAAGAGGGTTTGCGATCAGCGGTGCAAGCCCAGAGCAGCCAGCATGCGCGCAGCCAGGCAGGCGGCTGTGGTGCTGGGCCTGGCGCTGCTGGGCTGGGCCGCTGGCGCCTTGGGTGGGTGAAGCACTGTTCATGTTGCGCGATGAGGCAGTGTGAGGGCCCGGACTGCTCCGGCTGTCGCCACCTGCCGCTCACTGCCGCCACCTCACCTCCGCCGCCGCACGAAGCCGCCCTGCCTGTTTGCTGCGCTTTGCAGGCCCCCTGCCGGCCTGGTACAAGTGCGACTGCAGCGCCAGGAGCAACTGCATGTGTCCGTCAATCAAGCCTCCGGGAGGCCTGGATCCCAAGGACGTTCCGCAGTTCATTCTTCTCACACACGACGAGTGCGTTGGTGGGCGGCGGCCGTGGCTGCGACACCTCGCTTGCAGCTGCCTAGGAGGCCGTCAATGTGCCTCTTGTCTGAATCACCTTGCATCTAATTTGCAAGGAACTCGTTTTCATCGTGTCCCTGCTGCAGCGCCATCCGCACCGCCACCAACCGCATGTACCGGCAGGTGTGCGATGGCCGCACCAACCCCAACGGCTGCCCCTACCGGTGCGCTGGGAAGACGGCGGCCTTGAGCAGCAGCATCATGTTCAGAACTGGGAGGGACATTGTGTAGATTACGCAGTCGGCTGGGTCCTGCCATGCTCGTCCTGCACAAACGCATGCCAGCCTGCTGTGCCTGACAGCCTGCGCCCATCCTGCTGTTGCAGGGCCACCATGTTCACTCAAGCCATCAACACAGGTAGGTGTGGCAGTCCATGCCGTAGTTGCTGAAGTCACGATGGTGCGCCTGCTGCCATTTACGCTCTGCCATGCCGCAAAGGCAAACCCTTTGTGCGTTGTTTCGACCACTCAACCACACCGCAGATTGCAACCTGGCAAAGAGGATGTTTGACGATGGCTACGAGATTGCGACGCACACTGCCAACCACATCCGTTGAGTCGGCCTGCTGGGTGTGCTGTCATTCAGGGAGTGCATGCTGCATCCATCATGCCACCGGTGTGCCTTAAAAATGTTTACTCGACAGCGCTTTGATGGGCATGCCTGCTCCTACCTGTCCTTGCCCCCCTCCAACGGCACGCAGAGATGCCGGCTGGCTACCCAGAGAACGACACGGTGTCCGAGATCCTGGGGGCGCGTCGCTTCTTGAGCGACAAGTGCGGCATCCCAGCAGGTGCCATGCTGGCGGTGTGGGTGGGTGCTGAGCAGGCGCGGACCTGCTCCTGCTGCTCCTTGGGCGGCGCTGGCACAGTCACCCATGCCTGCTTGCCCAGCCGCACCAGCTGCTTGACATCCGCAGCTACCCACATCCGCTGCTCCACGTGCTGCTGCAGACCGCATCCGCGGCTTCCGCTCGCCATATCTTGTGACCAACCCAGTTGTGCGCAAGGTGCGCTCGCCAACAGTGGCCACAGGCTGTGCTGGCGGGTCTGATGGAGGCCGGTTATGACCGCTGATCAGATGCAGCATGCTGAGGGGACGGAGCCAGAACTCCACGGTGCACTTGGAGCCAAGATGCAGCTGCACTGCACTGAGAGCAAGCGCTGCTTCTTGTTCCACACCCCGCAGGTGCTGTGGGAGAACGGCTTCCTGTTTGACTCCACGCTGCTGGAGACGGGCAACAGCGAGTCGGTCTCCAAGTCGTTTGGCGAGCGTGCTTGGCCCTGTGAGGGGGAGGGGCCGGCAAGGAAGGCAGGCTTTGACTGTGGACCCTGCCCACCTTGTTGTATGAAGGTTGCAATGCGTGCAGGGTTGACTGCTGCCGCAGCCGATGGCGCTGAAGGAGTGCTGAGGCTGTATGTTCTGCCCTTTGTGCAGATACGATGGACTTCGGCATCGCCCAGGTGACTGGAAAGTGCAGGCGGCCGCCAGCAGGAAGCAGTCCTGTGCTGGGAAGTGCATGCCGCATCGTTGTCCACAAACTGAACTAACAAGCCAACTGTGCACATGTGCGCACTAAACCAACCTGCCACCCGGCATGTGCCACGCATGCTTTCCGCAGAACTGCGCCTGGTTTGCGGACACCCAAAAGTGCGACAAGGAGGAGCGCTGGCCAGGCCTGTGGGAGGTGCCCAGTGAGTGGCGGCCGGGGGCCTGGTTTCCAACACTGCAGCTTGCTCATCAGGTGCTGTGGCGTGAGCACAGCAGCGGTCAGGAGCCAGCGCCTCGTCTGACTTAGTTGTGCAGCCCCAACCTTCCCACCCGCCTCCTTGCGTCCCTTGCTGCAGTGTGGGTGCTTCAGGCCCTTGGGCTGGAGTTCACGATGGATGTTGGGTACTACGGCGGCCGGGGCGTCTACGAGCCTCTCATGGCAGCTTTTGAGGAGACGTACAACGGCAACCGCTCCCCACTTCCAATATTTCTGCATACTACTTGGTGGGCGCACAGTGCATGCATGCGGGGAGCCGCTGGTTCAGGTTGGCAACTGGCTGAATCCATTCCTGTGTCCAGCCACTCTGCTTTTGATCTGTGTCCTTGCAGGGTGGAGAAGAACCCAGACCGCGTGAATGAGCTGGAGCGCTTTGCAGGCAAGTGGCTGCAGAATTGGCGTGGGCTCTTTGTTGATCTTTGGCCAGCATGCTTTGCCAGCATTGAAGGAGCCTGGCTGCTCATTGCAACAGGTGCCACCTGCCGGCCCTTTCGCGGCCTGACCTCTCTGCTGCTCTACAGCCCCCACCCCTTCCCCACAGACTTCACCCGCACCAAGAAGGACGTCTTCTGGGTCACAGTCTCCCAGCTGCTGGACTGGATGCGCAACCCTGTGCCTGCCTCTCAGCTGCGCCTCTCCAAGGACATGTGCCAGCCACCGGCCGCGGCTCCGGCACCGGAGCTGCCGCAGGACGGCGCCAACGTGACCCTCACCTTTGCGGGTGGGCCTGCCAGCTGGCATGCTGTGCTGACTGCTTGATGATGCTGCCTCTGGGTCTTGTGGTGGCGCAGTTGAAGACAGGCTCCAGCACGGGCAGTGTGGTCTCCCAACCCCACACCCATCGCCTCTCAACTGTTCGCCCCATGCCTGCAGGTGCCACGCAGACTCAGGTGGCCGATCAGGCCTCCCGCATCTCCTCAGCAGTGGCTCAGATGCTGTCGCCTGGCATGACCGGCACCCCTGCTGTGGTCGCCCTCCGCGGCGGCCCCGGCGCGAGCGACAGCCACAGCGGCGCGCGCGCTGTGGCCGGCCAGCAGGCGCAGCAGGCTCAGCGGGAGCAGGAGGCCAGCCTGGCTGTGCAGTCGGCGCCGGTGGGCCAGCCGGCCAGCGGCCCATTCCTGCTGAAGGATGGCTTCATGCAGTTTGAGGGGCCCACATATCCACCCAGCGAGCCTGGCCTGCTGTCCATTCAGAGTGCAGAGGACGGCACCGGCAGCGGCGATGTGCAAGTTGTGTTGGCGGCATCGGGAAGCGACCCACTTGTGCTGTACCAGCATGCCAGCTCTCCAGACAGGTGAGCTGGGTTGTTCGGGGAGGGCCAGTTGGTGCAACAAGAATAAGGACTTGGGTGTTGGCTCAACCTGCAGCTTGCGGACGTGCAAACCCACTGGTGCAGGCAGGAGGCGCTTGCTGGCGCGCTGGAAGGCATGGGGCTGACCATGTCTGGCCTGCCCCAGGTCACGCCCATCCAGGTGTGGTTGGATGGTGGCCACCAGGGCAGGGTGTGTACTTTGCTTTGCACGGTTGTTGCACCGCCTGCTTGCACATTCGGGGGTGTGGGGAGGAGTGTGCCCAACTGAATTATGACTGCGATTCTTACTTCCAACTGCCCACAGGACGGCAAGGCACTGGAGCTCTCGGCCCCTGCTGCCCCTGCTCCTGCCCCGGAGCCGCAGCAGGCACAGCAGGCAGAGCAGCCGGAGCCAGCGCCGTCCGCTCCTGCCACCTCTGATGCTGGCTCGGCTGCAGGCACTGCAGCCAACTCGCCGGCAAGCGCAGCAGGCACTGGCGCCAGCAGCAGCAGCGATGGTGGCAAGCCTGCTCTGAGCGGCGGACAAATTGCCGGCATTGCGGTGGGCTGTGCTGCCGCCGCCGTGCTCCTCACTGTCGCGGTGTGGTTTGCCTTTAGGCGGCGCGGCGCTGGATCTGGCGCCGGCGCCGGCGCAGCAGCGGCTGGTGCGGCGGGCGGCGGCAGCAAGGGAGGCCTGGAGACTCCCCGCAAGGCGGCGACCGCCGATGAGGAAGCTCCCTCGCCTGTCTACAACATCAACGCCCGGGCGCAGCAGCTGCAGGCCAGCAGTTTTGCAAACCCCGCCTTTGCTGCCGAGGAAGGCGCGGCACACAACCCAATGTTTGAGCCCTCGCCCGTGAAGCCGGCGGAGCCCCAGCCCTAGTGCATCCGCTGGGCACAAAGTGCATGTGCCGTTGCCTTTTCCACTTGCGTTGTCCAGTTGCTTTGTTCACTTCACCGACGTTTGTATTGTGCTTGCATACCCCTGCTCCATAAACCTTGCACGCCCAAGTGTTATGATGATCCGTCTTGACTGCAGCTGTGCCAGCGTTCTTACACGGAAGACATGCTGAAAAGCCTGGGCGTTAGACCGGGCATAGTGCCAGGAACACATCAAGCACAGCAAGCAGAGCAAGCAAATGTGAGCAGGGAGCTGCTGACCTGCAGGCCAACCAAACATTGCAAAGAAGAGCGAAAGACATGCCGTGTTGGGGCGAAGCTATGTGTGCTGCGGGTGCTGGCTACATGGGTGCTCAATCGATGCTCAGTCGGAGCGGCCGCTGCTGCTGGTGCTGCGCGTGCTGCGGCTGCCGCTGCTCCGGCTGCTCCGGCTGCCGCTGCTGCCCGAAGAGCGCGAGGTGCTGCTGCGGCTGCGGCTGCGCCCAGAGGAGCTAGAAGGCGAGCGAGAGCGCCGGCCGCGGCTGTCGTCCCGGCGGGCAGGGCTGGCACCGCGGCGCCCGCGGGGCGGCGAAGCGCTGCGGCGGCGGGGCGGCGAGCGGCTGCGCCGGCGGGGCGGGCTGCGGGAGCGCCGGCGAGCGGGGGAAGGGCTGCTGCGGCGGGGCGGCGAGCGGCTGCGCCGGCGCACAGGGCTTCGCTCGCTGCGCCGGGGCGGCGAGCGGCGGCGGGGTGGTGAAGGGCTGCGCCTGCGTGGCGGGCTGCGCTCGCTGCGACGTGCCGGTGAGCGGCGGCGGGGCGGCGAGGGGCTGCGGCGCCGCGGCGGACTGCGCTCGCCCCGGCGTGTGGGCGGGCTGGGGCGGCGCTCGCGCTCTGCGAGGCCGTCCTGCCGCCCGCGCTCCTGCTGCTGCTGCGCAGCCGGCGCCGGGGAGGGCGAGCGCTGGCGAGCGGGTGCTGCCTGCTCTCGAGGAGGCGACACGGCGCGCCGCTTGCGGGGCGGGCTCTCGCTCCTGCCCCGGCTGCGGCTGCGGCTGCTGTCGCTGCCAGAGGAGCCGCTGCTGCCGCTGCTGCCGCTGGAGCGCGAGGTGCTGCTCCTGCTCCTGCTGCGCGTGCTCCTGCTGCGGCTGCGGCTGCGCCCACGCTCCGGCTGCTCCCGCTGCGCCGCCTTGCCCTCAGGCGCTGCCGCACCACGCTCCCGCTGAGGCTCCCCCTCCTCATCGCTGCCCGCCAGCTGATACCGCTCTGGAGCATCGGCGTCCGCACGATAGTAGCCCTTGCCGCTCTCAAACCGCTTCTCCTCCGCCTGCAAAGGGGCAGGTGGGGCAGGGCGATGTGTCAGGGATAGATGAGGGGGCAGGTAGTGCAGTAGCAACACGGCAGGTGTGGTTCATTTCACACCCACAATGCTCACACCATGCCTGCTGCATTGCAGACCAGCTGCTGCTGCACCTGAAGAGCTGCCGCTGTGCAGCGCACGCGCCTTGCGCTCCCATATCCGCCTGCCAAGGCACGCTAGATGCCACAGAAGACCCTGCCTGCCACACGCCTCTGCTCGTGTGACCACAGCCCTAGCAGCACCCAACCTGCCCAGTTTCTGCACCCACCTTGCGCTCCTTCTCCGCCCGCTTGGCCTCCTTCTTGGCCTTCTTGGCCGCCTTCTCCTCCTTGCGCTTGCGCTTCTTCTCCGCGCGCTTGGCCTCCTTCTCCCGCCGCTTGGCCTCCTTCTTCGCCTTCTCAACCCGCTTCCTGCAAGTGGCAACGTGGGCATGTGTGGTGGTGAGCCACAGCAGGAAGCGCACGCAGCCTAGCCCATGGGAAGAAGGCTGCACCCGAGGCAGAGACAAGCATGCGGAAGTACCAAAAACAATTCATCATTCACTGCTGCAAGCAACGCAAAGTAAGGCCAAGCGAGTCTTGCACCGCCAACCCTCAGCAGCAGCGGCAGCAGCGGCGGCGGCGGCAGCAGCAGCAGCAGCACAAGCAGGGCGCCTCACTTGCGCTCCTTCTCCTGCGCCTCCCGCTCCGCGATGCGCTCCAGCCGCTTCTGCTCCTGCAGCTCGCGGTTGAAGGCGTCGCCCTCCTTCACCTGCAGGTGAGGTGGGGTGAGAATGGGAGAGACAGCCAGGTGAGGGCCGACCAGCTTGCAAGGTGCGCCGTGCAAAGTATCCTGTTGGTCATTGCTCTCAGCAGTCGTGTTCATGAACTGCTGTCCAACCACCCAGCCGCGTGCCAACTCCAGCCGCACCTCGTCCGCAAAGCCAAAGGCGCCGCGCAGGCGCTCCATCTGCTCCTGCTTGCGGCGCGCCACCTCGTGCGTCTCCTGGGCCAGCCTGCAGTGTGCAAAGGTGCGGAGGTGGGGGCGAGCGTGTCGGCTGCTGGGGAAACGCGGCCGTCAGCCGCACATTGCAGGCGCCACCAGCGGTTAGGCTTGCTGTGCCACAAAATCCGCCAGCCAGCCAGCCAGCCAGCCCAACCCTGCAGCACAGCGCTTACTTTTCCTTGCTGGGCTGCGCCGCCGCAAACTTGGCCAGCAGGTCGGCGCGGTAGGCGGCCAGCTTCTCCTCAATATCCTCCTCAGGCAGCCTGGGAGACAGATTAGGAGAGAGGCAGCGTGCAGGGAGTATCAGCAGCGGGCTGCAAAGCGCCTGCAGAGCATGCTGGGGGTTGTGCAAGCCGCCTGGCATGCACTCGACCATTGCCTCCCCTTGCCATGCTCGCAAACAACGCAGCCTGCTCAGCATCAGCCCGAGCGCAACTCACTCCTCGTCCTCCAGCTGCGCGCGCATCGTCTCCACCTCCAGCTCGATCTCGCGCTTGCGGTTGTGCTCCAGGATGTCGGCGTTGGGCTTCTTCACCGAGGGGCCATGATCGTCGTCGCGGTCGCGGTACGACGACGGCGGCCCCCGCAGGTTGAACTTGTTGGTCTGCACATAGCCGGATGTGCCGGAGCCGCGCACCGACAGCAGGCCGATGCCTGCGGGGCAGGGGGGGTGAGGTGGAGGGCGGCAGAGGCGTGAGCAGAGGCGGTGAGCTGCGGGCGGCGGCGGTGATGGCGGGGGTCGGGAGGCAGCACAGGCGCTGGCAGCGCTTCAAATCGCGTGGGGAATAGCATGTCAAGATGATCGGCAGGGCCCTGGGGCTGTGTGGGCAGCGGGCAGGCGGCGGGGAGCGCGGGCGGCGGACTGGGGGCGCCGTGAGCGCTGGCGACACAACCTTGCAGATGGCAAACGCACCGTTGTACATGGTGCCTGCCCGTCGGCGCCCGAGCGCCCGCTGGCGAACAAGAGAGCCCGCTGCCGGCTTGCTGGCAGTGTAACCTGGCGACGACGCCTTTTACTTGCCTCGGTAGGTACAGAGAGAGGGCTGCAGAGGCGTGGGGCCCAGGAAACCCACTCTCGTGAAAATTCCAGCCTGGCGTTCTGCATGGGGCATCCAAACTGCCCCGCAGCATTGCCCAGGGCCGCAGATCGGCGCAGAGTCGCAGCCCCACAGCGGCTGCAAGCGAGCTGGGCCGCTGTAGCAGCCGCGCCAGAACACCACCCGCGCTGGGACGCGCCGTTTGAGCCGCCGCGCATCCCTTGCGGTACTGGCATCAATGGCGGACGACGAGGACTTTGTCAGGGCCCGGATAGAGCGGGACGGGGTGAGTGACGCCTGCTCGTTGAAAGCAGGGGCGCGTACGAGGGCTGCCCTCCTGTGCTGGCATTCAGACAGTACATCCAGCCCCATCGGCCAAGCGATCGCCTCACTCTGCCTACCGCAGGCTTCGGCCGAGTTCGGGGCGGGCGCCTACAGCTTCTTTGGCGACCTGGGGGCCGCTGATGACGAGCTGGGAGGCGCGCTGGAGGTGAGGAGCCGGCACAGCGAGCGGCACCTCGCAGCTGGCAGCAGGGCGGACGCCGCCATGCCGCCGCCCACCCACTGCCGCTCCGCCTTCCCGATTACCCCGCCCCGCAACAGGAGGGGCTGGAGGCGCCGCCCGAGGAGGAGCTGCCCGACCCCGACCTCCTGCTGGATGAGGATGAGGACCTGTCATACGCATCCATGTTTGCGGCGGCGCTGGGCTCGCCTATCAAGCCTGATGCGTCGCCGCGCGCCCAGCCGCCGCCGCAGCAGCGTGCGGCTGCCGAGGCGCATGCCGAGGCGCCCGCCCCCGCCAACCACCTGGGCAGCGGCTCGCTGTTCCAGGACTTTGGCCTGGGTGCTGCGGCGGGGCCCGAGCCCACGCCGCCGCCGCGGCTCAAGCCCGGCAGCATTGCGCTGGGCGGCCTCCTGGCTGCCGGCACGCCTGGGTCCCCCTTTGGCAGCGCCCCCAACAGCACCCCCTTTGGCGGCGCGTTTGCACAGCAGCCGTCGCCGCTGGGCCAGCCGTCGCCGCTGGGCCAGCCTGTGGAGGCGGGCGGCCTGGGGCAGCTGGGGCAGCCGCCAGTCATCGCTTCGCTGCCTGGGCCGCCGCTGGGAGGCCCCATGGCACCGGTGCGTGTGCTGCTGTTCAGGTTAACCAGCCTGTGAGCCCGTGCAAGCTGGGGTTTGCATTGTCATGCGCTATTTATGCAGCAGATGGCCTTGCCACTGCTGCTTTTGGCCTCACTGGTGCATGTGGCTGGCCTGGACCAACCGCCCTGCCTCTGCCCGCCCACGCTCTGCAGCGCGCCCTAACGGCACAGGAGCTGGAAGCGCAGCTGCTGGGCGGCAGCGCCGGCGGGCAGCCGCTCCAGCCGCAGCCGCCACAGCAGCCTGGCCCGATGCCCTTCCCTGGGCTGCAGCAGCCGGGGATGCCGCCGCCTCCGGGGTACATGGGTGGCATGCCGCCGCAGCACAATGGCTTCCCACCGCCGCACCACATGCCGCCGCCGGGCTACGGCCCGCCGCCGCCGCACCACATGCAGCAGGGGCCGCCGCCGCCGGGCTATGGGCCGCCGCCGCCGCACATGGGCGGCCCGCCGCCCGGCCCTCAGTTCAGCCCTGGCGCCGCGTTCCCGCCCATGCATGGGCGGCCGCCGCCGCGGGGGCCCATCCCCATGCAGCAGCTGGACGCTTTCCAAGGGCCTCCTCCGCACGGCATGCCGCCGCCGCACGGCCCTCCACCACCTGGGTACGGCCCTGGCCCTGGCGGCCCGCCCCCGCCGGGCTACGGCCCGCCCCACATGCGCCCCGGTCCTGGCATGGCACCGCCCGGCTTTGGCCCGCGTGGGCCGCCCCCTGGGCCTTGGGGCCCACGCCCGCCCATGGGCCCGCCGCATGGCATGGCGCCGCAGCGGCCGCAGCAGCTGCAGCCCGCCACGCTGGCACAGCGCCTGCGGGCCCTCAACCTGGCCGACCGGTGCGCGCTTGCCATGCAGTTGGGGAGCATGGACCAGTGCAGGGGCTGCTATGGCAGCAGAAAGCAGTGCTTGTATATGCAGCTTGCTGCAGGTGGCTTCGTGTCTGGATGCAGCGGTGCTGTGCGACACTTGCCCAACCTGCTGCGCTGCCTGCCCGCTCACCTGCCGCAGGCAGGACGAAGGGTACCGGCGCCCCATGCTGCGGCGGCGGTACTACTCAGAGTACATGGACTCGGACGAAATCGAGCACATCCTGCAGATGCAGGTCCGCTGTGCCTGTCTGCCAGCTGGACGTGGCTGCTGTGTGGGGCGCAGCTGTTGTTGCGGCATTGTAGCGAGGTGCCTTTGGCAGCCACTGACCGGGATGGATGGAATTGAGTCCCACTGCAAGCCTGTGGGCACCTGCTCACAGTGTCACAACATGCGTGCATGCTTGTCCGGTGCTCAAGCCCCACTCCCTTGCCGCTGCTCTGCCCCCCATGCAGTGGCGGGGGCTGCACCAGGGCAGCCCCTACCTGGAGGACTACTACTACCAGGTGCGCTGCTCCTGCCAAAGTTGCCATGTTTTATGACATGTTGCATGTGGATTGCAGTGAGGCATGGGCCTGTGGGTAGGAGCACCGACCTCCAAGTTTAAGCATCCTACCAGGCCTATCCAACACTGCTCCTGTTGCAACTGTTGCAGGCGTTTGTGTACAAGTACTATGCCAAGCGCAACCGGCGCTTCTTCGCTCCTGAGACAGGTGCGCTGCTGCCCGCTGCTGCTGCTGCTCTTGCTTCTGTTGTGGTGGATGTTGTTGGTCGGTAGCCAATGGCATCATCTGAGCTAGCCAGTGTGCATCGTTGCAATCTCAGCTGCCTTTGTTGCTACGCTGGGTTGCTCTGCTGCCTGCCCTGCTGGAGCGGTGACGAGAGCATACCGCCAAGCTCAGCGCCGGCAGCGGTAGCTGGCGCGATGTGAGCCAATGTTTCCACATTTCTCGAGTCTGAGCTCCCTGCGGCCCCGACTGCTCTGCTCTCTGGCTGTCCCAGCCCTGCATTTCATATCCTGCTTCGCCCCTGCATGCCTGCATCCTGCACCGCACCACGCAGCTTCTAATGCCCGTGCGCAGGCACTCACCGCTGCGCTCGGGCTTCGCTTTGCTGCCACAGCAACCCGTCCTATCAGCACTTCGGGGGCGCCGCTTGCCAGGCCCTCGTTGTCTAGAAAGGCTCGGACAGCCCTCCACACTGCACCCCACTCCACAAGGCTGCCTGCATTCTGTCTCTTTCGAGACTGTGTTCCCTCACTGTATGGTGGCTGCATGCCCACCTTGCCCTCCCAACCCGTCTCCCCTCCACGTCTGACCTGCACCTTTGCCACAGTGCGTGAGCTGGCGCCCACCGAGAAGATGGCCCCCGATGAGGTGGCGTTCGTCAAGGTGGAGGGCCTGGGCCGCCTGCCCTTCTCCAACATCCGCAGGTGCGGGCGGCACAGGGGGGCATCCAACCAGAGCGAATCAGCGCTGGCGGGCGGGCTGGCATTACATGCTTGTGTGGGCAGCACAGCGGTGCCATCAAACCATGCATGTCTGGGCAGCACACTGTTGCCTTTGCAGGGCAGTGCCGTGGCCGGGCGCTTCTAGCGGCAGGTTGGCAGAGTGCCAGCTTCATTTCATGGCTGCACCACTGTACGCCAGGTGACCGTGTCAACCACCGCATCGCCCCCGCACGCTTCACCCTCACCTGGTACTATCGCGCCTGCCCTCCAGGCCACGCGCCCTGCTGGATGTGGCTCCCGAGGACCTGCGCAAGGATGTGACCACCGCAGAGGGCGAGCAGCAGGGCGGCGGGGAGGCAGGCGATGCCGGCGTGCCGGCGCGGCCACTGGACCAGGAGCCGGTGAGCATTGTAGGGAGCGCAGAAAAGGCGCACTGGGCGGTGGCAGCCGCAGAGGAGCACTGGCACCGGCTGGATTGCAACACTTGGGGCTGTAGAGGCAGATGCTCGCTGCCTCAGCTGATGGCCGTCCGACAAGACTCACAGCGGGTTGCAATTTGTGGCAGCATGCGTGCAATTGCTGCCATGGGATGTAGGTCACCAGCTGCCCTCCTCCCACCTTGTTCCTGCCCGCAGCTGCTGGCTGCGCGCATCATGATTGAGGACTGCATGTGCCTGCTGCTGGATGTGATGGACATCGACCAAATCTTCGTGGCGGCCGCCGGAGGTGCGGGGGCAGTGCTGTGGGTCATGCGTGGTTGGCCATGCTGACGCCGGCGGTTGCGTGCTAACAGAGTGCCGTGCATGCTAAGACTTCACACTGTATTGTCGCCCACACCATTCTATCTCCCACCTCTGCCTCCCCGGCCCCACCCGCAGGCCCGGTGGAGAACGAGAGCCCGCTGCGCACGAGGCGCGCGCTGCTGATGGAGGGGCTGGCCGCTTCGCTGCGCCTGCCCGAGACCGCAGTGGTGGCGCCCCCACCCGCCGGCGGCGCGCCGGCGGCCGCTGGCGGCGAGGCAGCGGGCGACGGCGTCTTCCTGCGCCTCATGTCTCTCTACAAGGGCAAGCGGCTGCTGGCGCGTGCGCTGGGAGTGGTGTACCCATCTCCCGAGGCAGCCGCCCCCCGCCACTCGGCACTGGTTGACGGCGATCTGCCGGCGCTGCCGCAGCGGCCCAACCTGCGCGTCGTGTGGGCGGCGCTGCGCCACCTGCGCTACCTCTTTGCCGGCAAGCCCGGCAATGCCGAGGACGCAGCCGTGACCGCGGCGGTGGCCACGGCTCTGGCCGAGGTGCTGCGCCGCCTGCACTCTCCTGATGCCGTGGCCGACTGCTTGGCCGCGGTGCTGGCGGGCGACTTGGATGGAGCGCCGCTCATGGACACCCAGCCGGATGCAGTGCTCATGCCGCTGTATGCGCCAGGTGGGCTGCCGTGCATGCGCTTGCCTGAGCGCGCGTGTCCTTGCTGCTTTTGCAGTGGCGACTGGCTGGCTGGATTGCATGCTGCTCAGTTGGCAGACCTGCAGCAGAAACTGCGTCTCGCCTGCAGCGTAAAGTGTGCTTGCTTTGCAGAGCCTTACTGCGGCCAACATACCCCTGCGTCCTGCCCACCCCTTACTATGTCCTGCAGGCGCCAACGCGCACGACACGCAGCGCCCCTGGCTGGCGGACGTGCTGACCGCGCTGCTGCAGCGTGCCGCGGAGCTGGACCTGCTGCCCGCCACCGTGCTTGAGGACGAAGCGGCGGCGGCGTCCGCCGCCTCGCGCCGCCAGCTGCCCTCGCTGTTCACGCTTGTGGAGCGCCACGTCAGCGCGCTGCATGAGGCGTTCCAGGCTGGCATGGCCATGGGGGAGAAGGAGGCGGCGGCGGAGGTCAAGGCTCTGATGCCCATCCCCCTGGTCCGTGTCCTGGCGCCGCACTGCACCCCGCAGCAGGCGGCTCACCTGCGGGGCCGCATTGCAGACCTGGGCGTGTGAGAGCCTGCCAGCCTGGGTGCAGCCCCCCCTGCTGGCCCTGCCGCTAGCACAAGCTGCCCGGCCACCTGCTTTGCTGGGGAGGGCTTCTTCATGCCCGCGTTTTAGAGGGCGCCCTCCCTTCAGTTGGACCCACTCTGCTCTGCACGCCCTGCATTACCAACCACTTTGGCAGCGGGGGCCCAGTTTTTGAGCGGCCTTCCGCTGCCTGCTATAAGTTGCACCTCACACTCCTGCCCTGCCTTGCTGCTGCCTGACGTGCTGATCTGCAGTTCCTGCTCCAAACTGCTGCCCTTCACAAGCTCAATGCATTTGGCATGCAGTTGAGCGCAGTGTAACTGCACGGCAAGGCATCACAAGGCGTGCCACACATTTTACAACACAGCCTCAGCTCCCAGACTCGGTGAGCATGCGAATCAGTGCACCATCAGTGGCAGCCAGCGCCGCCAGCGCCGTCGCCTGCGCTTGCCGCACCGCCGCCGGATCAGGCGGCACCTTGTGCCGCCGCGCCTGGCTGCTCAGCGCCAGCTTCTCTTTTAGCAGTGCCTCCACCCACTCTATAGAGGCATCCAGCTCCCTGACCAGGCAGTCTGCCGCTGCTGCCTGGCGCTGCGCATGCTGTGGTGACAGCAGGGAGGGGCGCAGGCGGGCGTCGTCTGCTGGGGCGCCCGCCGCCGCTGCCGCCTGGCGCAGGCCCGCTGCCATCTGCTGCTGCAGCACCTCCAGAAGCTGTTCGCTGCCGGCCTGCAGCCGCACCTCTGCAAACCGGCTGCTGTGCAGCGTGATGCCCACGGACGCTGCTGCCTCTGGCGCAGGGCTGCCCGCTGAGTGCTGCTGCTGCTGCTGATAGGGTATGGGCCCTGGCAAGACGTACAGCGACAGCTGTGCTGCGCCGTCAACACCACCTGCCGCTGCGCCTGCTGCGGCTGCTGCTGCTTCGTGCGCTGCACTTGCTGGTGCTGCAGGGACCAGCCCCAGCTGCTGCTGCACAATGCTGTGCAGGCACTGAAGGTCCAGCTGCTCTGCTGACACAGCCAGCACCCTGCTGTGCTGCTGCGCCGGGGGCGGCGGCACGGGGAGCGGGCGGGCAGCGGCGTCTGCACTGTGGCTCTGCAACCACTCCCGCCAGCTCAGCGCCACCCGGCCCAGCGGGACTGGGGGCGCAGCTGCTGGGCCCTCCAGGAGCGCGGCTGCACTGCTGTCCACTCCGCCCGCCTGCTCAAGCAAAAGGAACACGTCGGCAAACGGTTCGCCCTGCGCCTGCTGTGCCTGCTGTGCCTGCTCCACATCCAGCAGGGCTGAGAGCTCCACCTGCTGCTGCTGTTGCTGCTGCGCTGCTGCTGCCGGCGCACAGGCTAGCCCATCTCCGTTGCTGCCGTTGCTGCTACTGCCGCCCAGTGTGCAGTGCTGCTGCCGGCAGACCAGGCCGCACTGCGGGCTGGCGGCCAGCAGGGATGCGTGGCAGCCACCCGTTGCCAGCTGCTGCACCAAGGATGGCGGCAGGCTGACTGAAGCGCGCAGCCACCACTGGCCGCCGGAGCAGCCGGCTTCCAAGCTGTGCACCGTGGTGTCCTCAGCACCCAGCTGACGCAGCTGGCGTGGCAGTGCTGCCTCTGGCGCCTCCTCCTCTCCCTGCCGCTGTGCACCCAGCTGCTCCAGCAGCTGTGCTGTGGGCGATGGCTGCTGCCACGATGCGCGGCAGTGCTGCGCGAGCACCGCCTCCCCTCGCTCCACGAGCGCCTGCTTCTGCTGTAGCAGGGCCCGCTGGCGCAGCAGCTGCAGGTGGCCGGCATCCACCCGCCGCCGCATCGACTCCACCACCTGCCAGGATGTGGGGGACTAAGAGAATATGGACAAGAGGAGTGTGTGATGCAGTATGGATGTGGAAAAGGGGCATCCGGCAGGGGCACCAAAGGGGGCGCAGCTGGGAATGCAACAGGGCCGGCCAGGCCGGTGCAGATTCTGACCCCGTCGCACCTTGAGCAGCCCCTGCCGCGTCTCCTCGTCGCCTGGCGGCGAGGGCGGTTCAGCCGGCTCCACCTCCTCCTCGCTGGTCTCCATTACTACATCTGGTGTGGGCTGTTGAGCAGCGGGTGGGCTGCCGGCCTCGGCCGCATGTGGCTGGGGCGAGCTGCCACCGTCGGCCGGTGGGGCATCGGAGGCCGCCGCCCATGCCGCGGCATCAGGGTCGCTGCGCTGTGCTGCAGGCTGGGCTGGCTGCGCAGGCGCAGCCGGTTGGACGGAGCTGGCCCTGCACATGGAGAAACAGCAACGGCACTTCCCACACTGAGCAGCAAGGGAGGCGGCGGCCATGCGGCATGTGTAAAGCCCCAACTGATCCGATCGCTCGGGCATCGCCTGCCTCACCGCTTGCTCTCGCCCTCGGGCGCCTGGCCAGCGTTCTCCTTGCGCTTCAGGCCCAGGCCGCGCCGCATTTGAGCGCCGAGGCGGCGATCGAGGCGCTGCAGCCGAAATAACCCGAGTAGGAGACATGCAACAAATCTGGCGATCGGCAATTGCTCACAAGGAGCCCCCACCCCCATGCAGTCTTTGGCATTTTGCACCATCCCCTCAGAACTGCCCCACCAGCCTCCGGCAGCAGCCCACACGGTCAGTGATCGCATCACGGTCAACAGAAGGCTGCTGGGCAGTGCCCTGTTTCGAAGGTCGGTTGGCAGCGACTGGGCCGCTTGCCGGCCACACCCGAGTCAGTCGACAACCGCCGACTCGCTGTGAGATCACGGGCCCAGCCGCCAGCACGGGCAGAGCACTGGGCAGTACCGGCCGGCCGCTCCCACCGCACGACGTCGCTTGCGCGCCACCCTTGCGCTCAGCCGTGCCACTCGCTGTCCCCACAGAACGTCTCGCCCCGTGGCAACTAGCCCAAGATACAATGGAGGTGGATGCACGGGAGCTGGCGGAGGCGGTGCACCTGCTGTCGGCAGAGTTCCCAGAGGCGCCGCAAGCCCAACTGGAGTCAGTGCTGCGGCAGTGCGGCTGCGACATCTCTGCGGCACGGCGGCGGCTGTATGAGCTGCAAGAGGAGCAGCAACATGCCGGCGGCGCGGCGCGAGCTGCACCAGCTCCGGTATGTGCTGTGCAGCTGGGAAGGGCAGTGCAACTTGTTCGTTTCAGGCCAAACCGCGAGTGGTGATGTGTGCTGGCTCATGTTCACTGCTGGCTCCTTTCCGGCTGCCATGCGCAGGTGGAGGACAGCCCCACTGCCGAGGACGCCGATGGATGGGGCTGGGGCGGCTTCAACCAGGTGAGCGGCTGGCGAGGCTGCCCCTGCTCCAGGGCATTGTGCTGTGAAAGGCTGGGTGGAAGCTGCATTCGCGCGTCGCCCACCCCAAAACACAGCCTTGGCCTAGGAATGACGACTTACAAGCTGCCGTCCTCACCCTGCAGGGCATGCGGGACCTAGGCCTTGAGCAGCTGGGGGCGCAGCTGTCGCTGTTTGGCCGCCAGGTGGCCTCCTCCATCAGCGCAATCCTGCCCGCGGAGCTGAACCCGTTTGGCCCGGATGAGGAGGTGAATGTGGGTGGTGGTGCTGCTGTGTTGATGGCATTCAGAGCCTTGTATGATACTTGGCAGCCGACTTGCCACCTGCTGCTGAGCATTCTGCATGATGTTGAGGGGCTCAGTGCTGCTGAACAGGCAGGATATCTGCTCATTGTTCATGCAGGAGGTGGAGGAGTATGAGGCGCGGGCAGCTGCCAAGTGAGTGCAGCCATGCTGAGTGCAGCCGCAGTCGATGCTGCACATGGCCCCCTGCCGCTTGCTGTCCAGTATGCGGACGAGCCGATACGCATGGGCCGCTTGCCTGAATGCGTGTCTAGCCAACAGTTCGCAAGCCATGTGAGCCGCCTGCTGCACCGCGCATGCTCGTTGTGCAGGGCGGCGGCGGATGCGCAGCGCGAGCGCCAGACGGCGGCTGTGACCAAGGAGGCACGGCAGCTGCAGAGCCGACGGCACGGCGGCGGTGGCGGCGGCAGCGGCACCAGCTCGCGGCAGCGCAGCTACTCGCCTGAGGCTCCGGAGCAGCGTGGGGAGGAGGGGGAGGAGGAAGACTTCGATGACAAGCTGGAGTAGGCGGCGCATGTTGACGGTTGTGTCCTTGAGTGGCGATGCCACAGCGGGGTGCTGCAAATCACGCTGGTCGCTGCGCTGCTGCTGTATTGTTTTCTCCATGTCAAATATGAGTGACGCGTGACCTTCTCTTTGTGTGCGGTTGTTGTAGTTTAATTGTCCCACAAGGCCTGTGTTGTTACAGTCGTGGCCGGGCGCATGATGTGCACAGCGCGGCAGGGTGTCAATGGTTGGTCAGGGCAGCAGAGGAAGTCAGGAGCAGCAGGGTGAGCGGAAGCAGACGCAAGCAAGTACAGGGAAAGCACAACGAGGGGCAAGCACGTATGCATGGCCGGATGCTGCTGCCGAGGCTGCGGTGCCAGGCAGCACAAGGTGCACAGCCCTAAGCCGTTCTATGGGGTGCACGTGCAGCTACGCCCCCAGTCAGCTAGAGCTAGGTCCGGCGGCAGCTAGAGGGGCTTGTCAAGATCCGCTGCCACACGCTTCAGCACCGCCTCTGGCTTCTGGTGCGCGAACGTGGGGTCCTTGGCCACGCGCTGCCACCGCTCGCCGTACCGCGGCTCTGCGGCCAGGCAGCGCTTGAGCACCGCCTCCTGTGGGGAGGTGATGGCAGGGGGAGGAATGCAGTGGGAGAGTGGGAGTGGGGAGGTGATGGCAGGGCCGGGGGCGGGGGGGCGGGGGGGGTGGGCACAGAGGGGGCACGGCACGGCGATGTGCAGGCGCAGGGCAGCTCTGTGCCTGATCAGCAGGGGTCTTCTCCGTTTGCCTCTGCCCTTTGTCCCTGCTGGCCTGCATTGCAGCCAAACGCTGCAGAACTGCCCTCCCGGCAGCCCACCTGCAGCTCAGCGCCACCATGCTGCCCCTCAAAGCGCCACCAGGCCGCCCACGTGTCTCCAACATCTGCAGGCATGGGGAGCAGCGCCGGCAATCAGGTCAATGTCAAGCAGGGCGATGGTGGGCTCGCATAGCAACAGGCCGCAGCTGAGCTACCCTGACCGCCCCAACAAAAGGACGCAGGACAGCCCAGAGCGACAGCCTGCTGTCCACGGACTATTGAGCCACAGTATTCATGCCAACCACTAAACCACTACACCAGTGCGCACCTGGGTTGAGGGTGACGGCGCGGTTGAACCAGGAGCGAGCCTTGTCCACCTTGCGCTCGTGCCTGCAGAGGAAGCAGCAGCAGCAGCAGAGATGATGATGACAGGCATCGGCGACTCAGGAAGGAGAGCAGGCAGCGTGAGGTGGGGCAGGAGCAGCGTATCCGGGCAGAAGAGCGGGTGGAGCAAGCCACATGGGGAAGCAAGGATTAGGCACCGCATGCCGCAACAGCAGTTGGAGCCGGGGCAGCATGCACCCAGCTCAATTGCACTCCATGCATCCTGCTGCAGTTGAAGCCCGAGCCCAGCGGGGGGTGCGCACCAGAACAGGCTGGCCACCGCCGCCACGACGTGCGGGTCGTCGTTGCACTTTTTGAGCGCGTCCACTGAGGGTTAGCAAGGGGGAGGGGCAGGCAGCAGGCTGTGAGCACAATGCAGGGGAGCGACGCGGCTTCACTTGCACAGAAGGCAACGCAGCTGCATTGAATGCACAGCACGTACTAAAGACTCATCCATAACTCCCCCTGCAGCGCATCAAGCGCACCTGACCGCGACTTGCGCTGCGGGCGGGGCGCCATGTTGATGGTCTCCGCCCACAGCACGCCGCTGTCGGGGCAGTCCTGCGAGTGGGAGCGGGAGGCGGGGGATTTGGGGGGCCACAAGCCTTCAGTCTGATCATCTGCCGGGCGTGGCGTGGCGTTGTGCCCGCAATCCCACACCAACAATTGTCCCCAAAGCATCTGTCATAAGTGCCACGCGTGACAGGCTTGCCGAGAAGCGGAGGTGGAGCCTGCACAGGCACAGGCGTTCGCCAGCCCACCTGCAGCGCCTTGGCCATCAGCGCCTCTGCCGCCTTTGTGTTCTGCGCCCGCATCTCCGTGCGCACCGCCGCCAGCCAGAGCTGCGGGTTCTTGGGGTTTTTGAGCCGCGCCTGCGCGTACAAAGGGAGGGGTGGTGAAGTGGAGCAGTTGCAGGTTTTAGGCCAAGGTTGTATGGAGACGAGGAAGGCACAGCAACGGAGCCACGGTTGTCCTGCAAGCTGCCGTCCGTTCATGCAGACTAAGCCGCAACGAAAAGCCAGCAGCAACGAAAAGCCAGCCTGCACTCGCCTGCTCCAGCAGCGCGCGCGCCTTGGCGATGTTGCCGGCCCCCTCCTCAAGCCGCGCCGCCGCCACCCACAGAGGCACGGCGTCCAGGCAGCGCTTGATGCCGGCCGCATATGCCAGCCGCGCCGCGTCGGTGTTGCCTGCAGGTGGCGCGGCAAGCAGGGGTGGCTGGGAGGTGAGAGGGGGCGTTCAGCAGGGTGGGTGGTGCACGGCAGGCGGCAGGACGGCAGGGGTACACAGCAAGCAAGCACAACTGCGGGACCGACATGCTCAAAGCATCGCTGATGCTGCAATCCAGCTGGTGAGATGCAGGCACGCAGGCTCCTAGCCGCACCTAGGCGCTCCTCCAGCTGCCCCAGCATGATGTGCAGCTTCCAGAAGTAGGGGAAGCGCCGGATGCCCTCCTGCAGCAGGGGAGGAGAGCATCGCAAGAGGGGGCGGGCTTGGCGCAGGGGCAAGGGCATGAGATGGAGAGCGAAGAACACAAAACACAGCCAGCTGAGGGAGGGGCAAACTGACCACAAAACAGCAAGCCGAGCAGTCGGCCAACAATGCAGAGCCCACCATCAGGCACTGCCCACACCTGCCCACACTCATGCTTCCCCACCTGCAACAGGCCGCGCTCAGCCGCTGCATCCCCCGCCTCCCGCTCCACCATGGCGCTCTTCATCCACACGCGGGCGGTGGAGGCGGGCGGGTGCTCCCGCGCCTTGGCCAGGATCAGCCTGCGGGGGAGGTTGTGTGTGTGTCACAGTGGATTAGTGGGATGGAGCCAGCTGCAGAGGGGGTGAGAGTTGCCAGGCAGGCAGGCCACACAACCAAGTTGCCCGCTTGCCACAGCAGCACAGCACGGCCGGCGTGCGCAATGGGGCCCCAGGCTCCACGCTGCAGCGGCCTCAGCACAGCACAGCATGGCGCAGCGCAGCACAGCGCAGCGCACTCACCGCGCGCGGTCCAGCTCCGCGCTCTCAAACTCGACCTTGAACGCGGCCAGCCAAATCTCCTCGCTGTCGGGGTTGCGCACAAAGGCCTCTTCCAGGATCGAGCGCGCCCCCGCCACGTCGCCTGCAGCGGTGCAGGAGTGGGGTAGGGGTGGGTGGGCAGCGAGTGTGAATACGGCATAGGAGAAGTCCCGAGGAGAATCAGATGCTTGAAAGCGAGCGGCATATCATAGCTCAAGCCAGGCCCTGCACCCTGCCATCCTAGTGCACCACGCCGCTGCCTGTAGCATGTCTCCAACAGCCGCTGTACGTCCCCAGCCAAGGCCAGCGGCAGCACAACCCCAGCCCTGGCACTCAATGCTCTGAACAGGTAGCAAGTGAAAAAAGCAGGCCGCGCACCCGACAGCCACTTCTCCTTGGATTGCTTATCCCTGACACCACACGGCGGCGGGTATAAACAAAAATGAAGCGCTCACCCGACAGCCACTTCTCCTTGGCGGCCATGAGCCAGAGCACCTCGGCCTGCGGGCAGTACTGCACCGCCTTGCGCAGCAGAGCATCCAGCGACTCCGGGGTGCCGTGCGCCTTTTCCAACTGCAACAAACAGGGAACGAGCATGTCGAGAGTTAGAATTTCGAGTTTATAGCGCATCTGCAGCAGGGCAGAGGGACGCGGGGCTGCCATGGGCCTTCTCCAGCTGCATTGGGGGATGGGAGTGCAAGCAAACAGGTGAGAGTGTGAGTACAGTAGTGCGCAGCAGCGCATCCAGCGATTCAGGGATGCCGCGCGCCTTCTCCAGTTGCACAAGGGACGCCGACTCATGTCCAGATTACGATGTGCAGCACATATGCAGCACCTCCAAGGCAGGGCAGGCTTGGTAAGCAGCCATCCTGTGCCGGGCACCGACTGTGCCCCCACCACCTGGCCTGCACCAGCAGACTGTGCCCCACTGCCCGGCCTGCACCAGCAGAAGCGCACCTGCGCCGCGCGCCGCCAGATCGACTTTTTGCCGGGGAACACCGACAGCGCGTGCGCGTAGATGGCGCGCGCCGTCTCAATGGACCCCCGACGCATGCACTCCTCTGCGGCATAGTGCGGCCGTGGCAGGCGGGTATCAAGGCAAAGTTGGCAGGTGCTGGTGCAAGCGCACGCTGCTGGGAAAACTCGACCACGTTTGTCACCCATTGCGTTTTGCAGTTGGCAAGCAAACTGTGGGCTGCCCACACCCACCCGCGTCCGCCATCCAGGTGCGCTTGCGGTCCTCCTCCTCCACGCCGTGACCCACCACCTCCTTGACGATCGCGCGGCACGTGGCCGCCATGGGCGGCTGGCTCTTCTCAGACGACTCCGCCTCCTGAGCAGGGGCAGGCAAGAGCGGCAAGGGGGTGGGTGTAAGAATGAACTGGCAGCAGCAGCAGCAGCAGCAGCAGCGGCGGCGAAGGAAACGCGATTGTGCATCCATCATCATCGCCCACCATCATCAACAGTCGTCATAGCCTCGACCACATTGCATAGTAGCATCTCCCGGCCGGTGTCCAGCACCAAAGCTGGCACAACCCCGGCCGTGTCACCCCCAACCAGGAAACCACCAGCAGCATGCCACCCCACCTTGAGCCACCACTCGCGGTCGATGACCACGCCGTTGGCCGCCAGGCTCTTGATGCCGCGGGGCACAATCTTGTCGGGCATGGCCGGCTGCCCGTTGGCCTCCTCAAGCTTGGAGGCTGCGGGAGGGGAGCGAGGATGGGGCGGCAGCGCTGGTTGCTGGCCGGTTGTGCAGAGATTGTGTGACACGTGCAGCCACTGGATGGCTGCGGTAAGCCTGCATCAAGGCAACCGGCGCAGATGCAGCGACCAGGTGGTGCAGCACGTGAGGCCTCCATGGGGAAAGGCACCGCCCCCGGCCCACCTGTGATCCAAACCTCCGCCGAGGTGGGCACCGCCTGCCGCGCCTTGTTCAGCACCTGGTGGGCAGCGCAGGGGTGGGGGGTGGGAGCGCGCGGTTGGCCAGCTGTACAGCTGCACGGACACTATGCACCGGCAACACGCGCGCAGAGCGCTTCCCTGGCAAGCACTCGATCGCCAGTACCTCAAAGCACTCGTGGCAAACCTCCGATGCAGTGCCCAGCTGTACACCACTGTCGCCCACCTTGCGCGCGTTTTCGTACGTCTCCAGGCGCGCCAGAGCCATCCACAGCTCCACGTGCTGTGGGCAGCACTCCACGGCGCGCGACTGCGCAGTGAAAGTGCGGGAGAGACGGGCGCAGGGGCGCTGAGGTGAGGGGCATGCTTGTGAACAGCTGAGACCAAGCATGCACTGTACAAAGTTGCAGGGCAGAGGGCTCGCAAGCCGCCCTGCTGCGCAATGCAGCACTGCTGGAGCAACCGCACTTGCCGGCAAAGCCAAGCATGGAAAAGCCTGGAGCACAAAACGCTCACCAGCAGCACTCGGGCATCGTCCTCCTCGCTGATCTCCACCACAGCCTTCCACAGCCGCACAGACTGCGGGATGCGCTCCAACGCACTGCGACAGAGGGGTACTCAGGCGGCACAGTGACACAAATGCTCCGTCAAGCCGGGTTGGGCGCAGGACAGCAGACAATCCATCACCTTCAGGCCAACGACACAGTGCAAATCCCACCGCACCACAGCCAGCCTGGCATCATTCTCCTGCCGCCCAGCAGCCAGCAGAGGTCAATACAACAGCCATCCCGGACACAGCTAAGGGGCATCAAAAACCCAGCGCGCACCGCAGCAGAACACGCTTCTTGGCCTCGTCGCTCTGCCCCCCTAAACATACAGCAAAGACAATACAGGCCGTGCCAAGGGGAGCGCGCACCGCAGCAGCACGCGCTTCTTGGCCTCGTCGCTCTGCTCCCAACACGCAGCAGAATCCCACAACATCTGGACAATGCAGTCGGTCATAGATGATGAGCCAGACGCACCGCAGCAGCACGCGCTTCTTGGCCTCGTCGCTCTGCTCCAGGCGCGCCGCCTGCATCCACAGCTTCACCGAGTCGGGCAGGGCGGCCACGCCGCGCGCCAGCAGCGCCTTGGCGTTCTCGGGGGTCTGCGGGTTGGGGCGGGAGGCATGTGCAAGGGGTGATGAGAATACAGCAGCCGAGGAGCAAGTGCGGATCGCACAAGCATGCCTTGGCGTTCTCAGATGTGTTGACGGGCGGGTGATGGGCTGCTGGACAGCCGCAGGGTAGAGTGTGCAGTGAGCCGCGACGGCAGGTGCTGCTCACAACTGGGTGCAACCAGTTTGCAGCCCCTTTCCAGCGCCCCACCTCAGCTCCCCTGCAGTCCACACCCACTCCCCGCCCGGCGCCCAGCTGATGCACGCACCTACAGGCGGGCCGCCTCGACCCGCACATCCCGACACGTCTGCAACCAACCCTACAACCACCAGCGCCCTGTTTATGCACACCTGCAGGCGGGCCGCCTCCAGCCACACGTCCTCATTGTTGGGGCACATCTCGCAGCCCTTCATCATCAGCTCACGCGCCTGGGGGAGAATGGCGGCGGTGCAGCAGGGTGTGAGAAAGCCGTTCAGAGGCAGCACAGCAGCCACTGTGACAGCAGGCACCAGTCACACATCAGAGGCTGGTACTGGACGGCAGCGGACTGTGGACACCTAGCAGCAGCAGGGTGAGATGCGACAGCCCGTTGGCGCCCCACCTGCTGCAGCTTGCCGGCCACCTCCTCCAGGCGCGCCGCCGCAATCCAGCCGGGCGCGTGGCGCGGGTTGGTGGAGATCACGCTCTTCAGCAGCAGCCGCGCCTTCTTGATGTCGCTGATCTCGGCGTCTGGAGTTGGCACAGGGCAGAGGCGGGAGAGTCGGACAGGGAGGTGCTACTGTGGGTGTGAGAGTGCATGTCGACTGCCGCTGTGCAGTGTGCGACAGGAATGCGCGACAAGGGGGATGCAGGTGCCCGTGCACCATCCTCGCGGCGCAATGCTGCAGGCAGCACAGCAGACCGCGAGTGCAAGCCAAAACAAGCCAGCCATAGCTTGGGCGCGCACCCGACTTGAGTGTGACGGACTTGAGGTCTGTGAGGTACCCCTTGGGGTCCACCACCGTCTGCCCGCTCACGCTGTCGCTGATCTTGTCCAGCTTGAGCTGCGGAGCAGAGGGCGGGCAGCCAGAAGGGGACGTTAAGTATCATGAGCAGTGAAATAACGCTTCGCTCACGCTGTCGCTGATCTTGTCCAGCTCGAGCTGCAGAGGCACAGGGTAAGGCATGCCAGAGGGATGTGGCACCTTTGTGGGCAGGCCACAACACAACACACAACAAGGTGCACTGCAGCACGGCCTGGCGCTGCGCTGGCCCCTCACCAGCGGCAGCGTCAGCGCCAGCAGCCAATGCTGAAGTCAGCAGACAACGGACCAGCACGCACCTGCACCACTGTGTTACGCCCCGCACCGATGGCTGTCAGATCGGTGGTGGCACCGCCCATAGGCGTCTCCAGGCCGCCCGCCCCCCGCGCATCAATGGCGGTGGCGGTGGCGTCCCTCGCCTGCGAGCAAGGCAGAGTGAGCAGAAAGCAAGCTGAGGAATGGTGCTGCAAGCTGGCTGGAACCTCCACCCCAGCAGCATACAGGTGCGCAGCTCCCCACTGCCGCCTGTGCAACCGCCAGCCTCACTTCCATCCCCACAACCAGCAGCCATGTGTGAGTTCATGCACTATCCGTCGCTTGTATCCCAGCAACCAGCCGCACGCATGCGCACGCATTCCCGCTGTGCTCCCCGCAAGGCCCCCTCCCGCCTCACCGCCGCGCCGGCCAGCAGGGAGTCGGGGACGGGCGTGAACTTGTCCAGCTTCTGCTTCTTCACCGTGTAGTCGCCGATGTCGGGGATGGCCTCCCACTGTGGAAGCACAGAGGAAGGGCGGGTTGTGTATCATTACGTCTGGATGGGGTTGCGAGTGATGCGTAGCTGGTGAGAGAGATGTCAGGATGGCCTCCCACTGCACAGGCACAAAGGAGAGCAGGGTGGGAGCGAGAGGCAGTCAACGAAAAAGATGTAGTCAATAACATAGATGACATGCTGCCTGAAGGGCCGATGTCGGGGATGGCCTCCCTCTGCGGCAGACGGAAGGATGGCAGTTTGACTTCTGGGTGCCGATGGACGAGGCAGGTGAGCAGCAGCGACGACGACCAGCCAGTGCGGAGAGCACACCCCACGATTCCGCCCCACCTGGCCCGCCGGTGGCTGTCACGTTGGGCCCCAGCAAATCCTCCCCTCCCCGTTCCCCCGCCCTCGCCCCCACCTGGTCCACCGGCACGTCGGCCAGCTTGCGCTTCAGGTCTGCAAACTGCTCCTGGATCTTGGGGTTCTCCGCCCGAAACTTCTCCAGCTCCTCCTTCAGCTTCGCCTCGCGCCGCTCCTATGGAAACAAGGCCCAGAGCATGTTGAAAACGATCAGCTGGCATTGTTCATGAGTGTGCAAAGCACAGGGACTTCTCCAGCTCCTCCTTCAGCTTCGCCTCGCGCCGCTCCTGTGGAAACAAGGCCCAGAGCATGTTGAAAACGATCAGCTGGCAATGTTCATGAGTGTGCAAAGCACAGGGACTTCTCAGCTCCTCCTTCAGCTTCGCCCCGCGCCGCTCCTGTGGAAGCAGCAGCCAGAGACAGCAGCTGAGCTGGCAGGCTCAGCATGCACGGCGTGCGCCTCCCTCCGGTTGCCCTGCGTCGCGCCACTGACGCCACACCGAGCACAGCGCCCACCTTTCGCCGCTCCTCCATCCTGTCTTCTATATTGTCCCAGACATTGTCCGCCTGCGGGCAGCGGCGCGGGCAACAAGCGAGCGCGTTCTTTCCACATCAAGGGGTTGGCCAGCTGGCCGGAAGGGCAGCAACACCAGCATCTGAGGTTGTGCGCACACACCAGCAAACAAGGATGTCTGTGCAACCAATGTACCACAGTCCAGCAGGGTTATCAGCAGCTTGCAGCCAAAATCTGGGCCACAGCAATGGGCAGGCACCCAGAGTGGCAGCAGCCGGGATCCAGTACCAGCCTAAAATCCCCACTATACTGACCCAGCACTGACCCAGCAGCGGCTGCTGACCGTGTGCCAGCGGCCTACCAGCAGCTGCACATAAAGTGTTCACAGGAGCCCCGCCAACATTCAATAGCCCCACGCACCTCTCGGTCCTCCTCATCACATACACCCAATTCCGGTCACAGCTGCTCTGTTTGACTAGGAAAATGTTCAACCAGGAAACTAAGATGGAAAAATAGAAGTCGCACCTCTCGGTCCTCCTCATCATACACGCCCGTGGCACCCAGCACGCCGGCATCGTTGCCCAGGAAGGCATCAAACTTGGTCTCATCGCCGCCCGCGTCGTCCTGGTTGGAACGCGACAGTAGAAGAAGCAGGGAGACGAGTGTGTGCACCGCAGCCGGGATGCAGACGAGGGCAGCAGGGGGCGGCGGCGGCACCAGCGCTGGCGCCGCCACTGGTCGGCACACGGCTGTCTGCGAGGCCTGCGCCGCCTCCCTGCATTCCTGCCCCAAGGCGCCTGCAGTCACGCACCTTCTTGTCCTGCTGCACATCAGGCGCGGGCATGGACGGACCAATATCCGAGCGGGTGGTGAAGCCCGCCGCGCCACGGCCCATACCCGCCACATAGCCGGCGGGCGCTTTGAGCGCATTGAAGTCCACCTTCACCCCTGCAGCGATCGGAGAGCAGGCAGGGGCGCTCACAAGGGCGACAGCGGCACTGGGGAGGCCGGCAGAAGTGTCACTGGGCCGCGACCGACGCCGGGACGAGCGGCGACACTTGCAACATATTCTTCAATCTACCTACAACACCGATGCCACACCTGGGGGCAGCGGCTGCGGCCGTATGCCCTGTCGGCTCATTGTTCTGCCTCTAGCAGCACCGATAGAGGCCCCGACCGCGTGCCATCCAGAGATCCGCGATCAAGTGCGCTGCTAGGCACCGCTGTCGCCGCTCTCGCTCCTCCACTGCCCTGCTGGCGCCAGCAAAGCAGTCCCACACAGCAGGGAGCGCCAAACCGCGTCCCCGCATTGCGATCGTACTACAGATCACATCTGCGATTCATAGCAGCGCCCATGGCCTAGCAAACCGCCCTCCAGCTTCGAGCGGCCGGTCTCCCTCGTGCACAGCACTCCCCCTGCTGCTGCCAATGCGGGGATCGCATCGGGCAGTGGCCACCGCGCTGCTGGGCCTGGCTCTGGCCTGCCTGGCGGCGGCGCCGCCACCCGCCGACCGCAGCGAGGGCGGGCAGTGCCGCACGCGGGCGCCGCCGACGCCCGAGCAGCGGCGGGCGCGCCGTGCGAAAGAGTGCAGCCACCTGGTGCACGAGTACATGCAGCGGCACACCGCGGACTTTGAGGCGGCCCACAATGTCAGCAAACTCGTCTTCTTCCTACACGTGCCGCGCACAGGTTCGGCTTGCGGGGTGGGGGTGCGACATTAGATGGCGGGAACAACATGCCTGCAAAGGGTTGATTGCAGAAGTGGTCTGGGGTTCACATGCTGCGCTGCGGCAGATTCATGCCATCGTGCCAGCCTGCCTGTCCGGCCCTGATGCTTCACCCCTGCTGCCTGCCCCACTCCCCATCTTCCCTCCCGCCAGCCGGCAAGACGTACGCAAACTGCTTCCTGCGCACCGCGCTGCCGCCCTCCAAGCGCTGCGCCAAGTCGTACGATGTGCTGCGGTACAACGTGTCAGCACCCGGCTGCCTGGCCATCATCAGCCACGACGATTTCTCGGCCGCCGAGCAGCTGCTGCCGCCGGATGCTGCCACCATCACGCAGCTGCGCAGGTGCAGAGGCAGTGGGGTGTGGGGTGTTGCTATCGCAATGCCGATGTGAAAGCATGTGTGCAGACCGCAAGCGATTGTGGATGGGCAACAGTGTTATGATTGCTGGGGCCCCTGCGCATGAGCAGCCGACAGCATTCAAGGCACACCCCATGGACTTGCCTGCTCGTGCGCAATGCCACCCTTGCAATTCACCGGCTCTTGCAGGCCCGTGGACCGCATTGTGGGTGCTTACGAGTTTGCCGTGGACGTGGCAGCACGGGGCGTGCTGCACCAGGGGCCGCCCGGCAAGCTGGGGCGGCGCAAGTCGGACTGGGTGGGCACTCTGGAGGTGCGCGCTGCGGCCTGTTTTGGGCTGCTGCTACTTGTACTTGTGGTGTGTCCGCTTGCCAGGTGTCTGAACTGAACTGTGGGCAGTTGGGGGCTGGCCGCTGCATGTGAGCGCTAAGCGCATGCTGCTGCATGATATTTTGCCACACTGTGCGGAAATCTTGTGCTGTGTGGCTGGCCAGCGGCTTGGCACGTGTCCACACTGTTGTGATGCACTGCTGTGGGCAGCGTGTCTGAACACTCATCCCGTGGTGCAGGTGTGGCCCTGGAGTGTGCTGATCCCCTGGTTCAAGCGAGACATGAAGGCCCGGGTGCGCGGCTGGGAAGGGGGAGCAGCGGGGCCATCGCAAAAGCGGGGGAGCCGGGCGGGCACAGCAGCGGCACCACGCCGCCACCCAGGTTGCGGCCCTCCCGCTCAGCAGTGCGCTGACCATGCGCGCAGTGCGGCAGGCCGGCCCGCAGAACCCTCACCACGCGAACACATTGGAGTTGGAACAGCCCGCTACAACAAACCGACAGAAGAAAAGTAACTTCTTTTCGTTGCAGATGGACCGTCTGAAGGAGGCGGCCAAGGACGACCCCACCGCCTGGCGCGACTACCGCTCCCCCAAGAACCGCACCTACTGGTGGAACGAGGCCAAGAACAGCTCGGGTGGGGAGGGGGCGGGCTGGGCAGGGCTGGGAAGTGTCCAGGGTGAACCAGTACATGTGGTGCTGCTGTGCTGATTGGGTGAGGGCTTGGGGCCCGTGGGAGGGTCACACGGAGCATGGGGCAAGACCAGCTCCGCGGCTGCTTGCCTGCTCCCACCCAAGCTCTGATCGGCGCTAATCATCCCACGCTATTTGGGCCCCATCACCGACCCCTGTTGCCGTGCAGTGGGGGTGCTGCCGCCGCCTTGCTCAATGCGTCCCCACCACCGCCCCCTGTCATGCAGTGTGGGTGCTGCCGCCGCCCGAGGCGGTGCTGGACCCCTACAACAACTCCCTGGTCATGCCGCTGCACGAGTGGGTGGAGCACCCCATTGCCGAGGAGCTGATGCACAACGGCGCCACGCTGCAGGTGCGGGTGGGCGGCAGGGCTTCAGTTGCGGGGGGACTGGCGAAGCCTTGGCAGTGTTTGGCTGCCAGGAACGGCTTGCGCTCATTTGAGTGCATGCCGCACCTGCTCAGTACCACCTGCACTTGCTTTTTGCAGGTGCTGGGCCTGACCAACTTCTCGCACTGGCCGCGCGACGAGGCGGCGCCGCTGCGTGCCTGCCTGCGCTCCAACGCCGTGGCGCGCGAAATGCTGCTCAAGCTGGCGGCTCGGCGGCTGCGCGCCATGGCGCACGTGGGGCTGACCGAGCGGCTGGAGGAGTCAGTGGTGTCCATGGCCGCAGACCTGGGTGCGTCAGGGTGTGCCAAGTGCTGTGAGTAAGGGAGATGGCAGTTTCAGGGCTGACTGAGCGGCTGGATGAATCGGTGGTGTCCATGGCCGCAGACCCGGGTGCGTCAGGGTGTGCGCTAAGTCGCCGTGATTGCATGCGAGCAAGGCCAATGAGGCTCAAGGTTCGATGCCCAACAATCTGAAGGTCAGGTTCCATGCTACCCATGCAGGCATCGACTTAGATGGGCCCGCCTACCGCTACACCTCTGCCAACGCGTTCAGCTACGATGGCGGGGCGGAGGATGACGAGGGTGCGCTCTTTGCGCTGCTGCTGCTGCTGCTGCCGCCGCCGCCGCCATCACTGCTGCCGCTGCTGCCGCCGCCGCGGCTGCTGCTGCTTGACGCTCCGGTGCTGTGCAGCCTGCTTTGTAGGGATGCTGCAATGTGCTGCCCGGTGGTGTGCTTCTCCGGCAACTGACCCAGCCTTCTCTTTCCTCCCCTGCCTGCTGTGCCAGCCCTCATCACATACAATGCCACCACGGCTGGTGGCGCGAATGTGACTGTGACTCGTTGGCAGGCGGCGCAGCGCGCCAACGCCATTTTAGATCAGCTGAGGGAGCACCGGCTGCGGCTGGACGTAAGTGATAGGGAACGGTCTGGGTCGATCAGAACTTGGTCCTGCTGCTGTGTAGCCACCAATGCAGGCATGGTTGCATGCTGACACGATTGACTGCTGCCTCTGTGTCGGACGCATCGGCATGCCTCCTGAGTCGGCCGTGTGCTACCTTTGTTCCTGCAGGTCATCCTGCCTCGCCTGCGTGACCTGGTGGACCAGGAGACGCGCTGGCTGCAGGAGCAGGGCGTGCCTGGGGCTGCATCTGCTGCACGCAGCACCGGTGTTAGCGGCGGAGCCAGCCAGGTGGGGACCGCTGGGGCAGCGGGTGACCCTCAATATGCACCCGCCAACCTGGCCCCCGGCAGCGCCCCGCAGCAGCAGCAGCAGCAGCAGCAGCAGCAGCAGCAGCAGCAGCAGCAGCAGCAG
>VFQQ010001108.1_pt1 | contig 41100 bp, 60 predicted proteins | sample 3512341 | NCBI WGS metagenome assembly VFQQ01 (sample SAMN10412373, study PRJNA504923) | tailings metagenome | isolation source: Relicate 2 Philex TSF1 revegetated site | place: Philippines: Tuba, Benguet | collected 2017-08-29 | reverse complement strand
CTCCACCTCCCCCGCTGTCCTCCACTCCTTCAGTTTGCCAATCACCTCCCCGCTCCACCTCCCCCGCCGCCCTTCACTTGTTATACAACTCAATTCAAGAGTCTTTACCAAGCGCTTGGTTGAAACTGGAGTCAACCTTTGAAGCCCATTGGATACGATTAGCGAAATACCAGGAAGGTTATCCAGGGAAAAACACAGTTTGAACCGATTTATGTTTTCTGTTTGAAAAGGTGTGCCGCATGGTCGGCCATGGCAGTCAGGTCAGCAGCGGGCAGCGCCCACTGCCACAGCACCCAGGGCATGGCAGCCTCACCCTGCGGCAGCTGCGCCGAAGCAATGCGGAACAGGATTGCGGCGCTGGCTCCGTCACCATAGGCCAGCATCACCCCTTTCTCCAGTGATTGCTTCAGGTGGTTCAGAAGTGTCGTGCTGTATGCTGTACGCTGAGCGTCCGAGCCGCCGCCGCACTCAATCTGCTGCTGGCTGGTGCCCCTGCCTCGGCTCCTAGAGTGGAAGATGATGGGTGCGGCCGCGGCGTGATCTGATGCATCGCAGTCGGGCAGGAAGCTCGCGGCGGAGATCTCAATGTAGCGCCCTTCCATGCTGCGCTGCACCAGGCTGTCCAGCTGGTCAGGCTGCAGGCCGGCCGCCGACGCCAGGGCGGCGTAAGGTTCTTGCTGCTGCGTGAGCACCTGGTGCATGTCGGTCCGGAAGCGCTCCGACAGCTGCGCCTGCAGGGCAGGGCAGGGTTGCAAGATGCTCAGCTCACCACAGCCCGCTGTGTGGTGGAAGAGTGCTGTTCAAAGCAGCAAAGCGACCAGCAATCAATATTCAACCTACTGTACTGGCATGTACCACAGCGGCCGCCCCATTCGCTGCACTCACCACCATGTGGGCGTACAGGTTGCTGCGCCTGATATTGGGAGGCAGGCGGAAGGCGGGCAGGCCGTCTAACGCGCCTTGGCGTGACACCACAAACCGCAGGGTGGTGCCAGCGAGCACTGGGCCAGTCTGCAGTGCCCGTGGAGGTGGCAAGGACGCCGGGGGTGGTCAGGTGGAGCATGGTGCTATACAGCTCTTGCCCACCATGCCAACTTGCACGTCCCCCACCCTCACCTGCTCAGCACCCCGCTTGCGCTTGTTGGGCGAGGACACGCCGCTGCCGCCGCCGTTGGTGGCGGGGGAGGCATCGCCCGGGCCGCCGGCCATGGTGCGGCTGGACACATCTGCAGAGGGGGAGGCTGCGCCATCTGCCGCCGCCGACAGGATTGGCAACTGCTGCAGGAAGCTGGGAGGCGGGGAGACAGCGGGCGAGCGGGGCACGGCGGCTGCAGCAGAGCTGGGCCCAGGCAGGTGGCTGCTGGAAGGCGCAGCCGCCAGAGCAGCTACGTGTGCGGGGCTGCACAGCGCAGGCCGAGACAGGAGGTTGGTGGGCACTTGAGCAGCAGCAGCACTGGCGCCGCTTGGCGATGCGCCAGGCAGGCGGTCAGTTTGGCCTGGCGCCACACCAGACAGCAGAGCCGCCGCAAGGGTTGTCAGCTCTGCAGGCAGGCTGGCAGGTGCAGCTGGTGCTGGTGGCGGTGCTGCCTGCGGCGGCTGCCCACTGGCGCTTGCCGGGATGCTAAAACTGGCAGGCGGCGGCGTAGCAGCTGCAGGGCGCGGCACATGCGTGGGCCGGGCAGGCATGGATGCGGCATGCAGCAGGGGAGTGCTGACGCAGCGCTGCGCTGCGCGCAGCTGCGGCATGCTGTGGTGGCCAGCAGCCGGCGGGCGGGGAGGTGGTGGGCAGGCTGGTGGCTCAGCACCAGGCGGCTGCGCAGAGGCGGCATCAGGCGGCGCAGCAGCACCAGCGGGAGAGCAGAGAGCGCTGATGCACTGCTGCAGCCAGGGGTCCAGGTGGCCGGTCTCCAGCAGCAGGTCGCGGTCAGGGTGTGACGGCAGCAGCTCCACCGCCAGGTCTCGAACCCGGCCGTACTCCTGCGGGAGGGGTGAGACAGCAAGTGAACATACAGTTTCGACTGCTGCTCTGAACCCGCAGATTCTGCAGTGGTGCGATTCCCCAGTACAAGGCGGTGCGCAACCAGAGCCAGCGTCTAGTGGGCAGACAGCCGAGCCTCTTACCAGGCACATGTGGCCCAGCATCAGCTCTAGGCTGTCAGCCTCGGCACTGGCCCGCTTCAGCGAGCCCTCGGCCTTGTCTCGCGCAGCGATGGCCTGCTGCCTGCCATAGAAGAAATCATACGGATCGCAGTCGGCCACAGCTTCTGCGTCCTGCAGTTAGCAGTGCAGGGGAGCGAACTTGGTTACAGCACATGCCCAACAGCATGCCAAGCCGCACTCCCAAAAGCACGCCACATGCAAATGCCATGGCGCTCACGTGCACCGCTTGGCGGAACGTGCGCAGCCGGGAAGGGATGTGCTTGAGTGCCGTCGTGCTGGTGAGCGGCCCAGCGCCCTGCAGGGCATGCAGTTGATAAGCAGGAAACATGAGCAGGCGTAGCAGCCATCATTTGAGCAGTGGCAGCTCAGGTGCACAAGAGGTACATAAGCACGCATTGCAAGCTGGCTGTCGCACCTGCGCGGCGCGCATGGCGGCCACCAGCGGGTGCTCCTGCGCCATGAAGTGGGTGGCCACCCAGGACAGGCTGGGGTCCTGCAGAGGAACAGTCACGGTTGGAATTTACCACACAGTAACAACAAGTGCATGCAAGGCAGGTCACAGCTGCAGCTCTGACACTACCCGTACCGCAACCATAGCGTGTCATCCCAGCCTTCCTTTCCCGCCCACGCCTCACCAGCGGTGCCAGGGGCGAGTCCTTGGGCGGCTTCAGCTGGCTGAGGGCCGCCAGCCGGGCGTGCAGCTGCAGGCAGCGGGCCACCAGCGCCTCGCCTGCCGGTGTTGTCAGCGCCTCGGCCGTCAGGTTGCCGCCCAGCGCCTGCGGTGAGGGAGTGAATGTGTTGTGGGGCGCCTTGTGTGAGCAGTAGCCATGGCTGCACACCTCAGTGGGCAGCTTACCACAGCACAAAAAATCTCCCTCACCGGTCGCCTGCCTGCCGCCCCCACCTCAAGCCGCAACCTTCCCCTCCCAGCCCCACCCACCTCCACATCCGCGGCGATAGCGGCCAGCTGCGCCGCCGCGTCCACCATGTCTGCCTCGGCGGGCCGGCGGTGGGCCTGCCCGCTCTCCAGCTGCTCCAGGCTGGCATAGTCCTCGGTGCCCAGCAGCAGCAGCCACAGCAGGAGCCATGACACCTGCGCATGGGTGGGGGCAGCAGGTGGTGCAGAATGAGATGTGATTGGGATAGCTTGAGGGGTGCATGATGTGTTGAAGCGGGCAAGGCCAGCTTGTGAGGCAACAGCATGCTGGAACGGGCGCAGTATGCTTGCAGGTTGCGGCCAGCACAGGGCACACAACGCAGATGCAGTTGCTCACCGGCACCTCGCGGCGGACTCGCGGCACGATGGCATCAGCGCAGCAGGCCTGGCGCTTGAGAATGGCCACGCAAAGCGCCCGTGCAAAGGCGTGGCCCTGAGCGCTGCAGTGAAGGCGCATGCGCAAGCTGTAGGAGTGAGGCACGCAAGAAACCGCAGCGGTGGTTCCCAGAATGCGCAGCTGTGCCCCTGCTCTGTATCGCCTGGTTTGCCCCCAACCCGCTCACTGGTCTGCATCGGCGGCCATGACCTTCACCAGATCAAACAGGGGCACGGGTGCTCCCTCCGCGCACAGCCACAGCTGCGGCATGAACAGGGCGGGGGCAGTGCACAATGTGTAGGCCTGCAGGAGAAGCGCAGCCAAATCTGCGCTCGCAGTCTGTGCAGTGCATAGCAGCATCCCGCATAACACAACCCGTTTGCTGCCGCCTCACCTCCAGGAAGCACATGCTCAGGCTGTAGTTGTCGGCGGTGCGGTCGAAGCGCTTGTGCCGGGGGGCCAGCGCACCCCACAGCCAGGTGGAAATGAAGTAAGGGCTGCAGGCACAGCAGGGAGCACATGCAGCCCACTTAAGATCAGAACCATTGTGACAGCGTTGCAGTAGACGCAGCGGTTTGAGGTGCAGCCTGGGCCCACTGCCCCGGAAGAATACACCCACTGGTCAGGCTGGTCCAGGTCGGAGATGAGGAAGCACATGCTGGGGTCGGCCAGCAGCAGGCGGCAGCCGTCGTCAGATAGATCCTGAACCAGCAGATTGTTACTGCTCAAGTCTATTTGCGGCATGAAAAACAGACAGGAAATGGAGGAGGACGTCAGTACACATTCGCTTGGGAACTCGCACTGTTCCTGGGGCAGAGGCGGGCACAGCTGCCCCCCGGGCCAGGCTCAGGGCACGCGACCTGAACCCTGCAGCGGCTTGCCTTGCAGCATCAGGCCGCGCTCTCCCGTGTGCAGCTTGGACAGCACCTGCATGAGGGCGCTGTACTCGCCTGCAGGAGGGTGCAGGACATGAGGCGTTAGCTGGCTGGGAGACACACCATAGCAGTGCCAGGCACTGACGTCAACGTCATGCCCGCACATCAGCACACTCCTCCCCCGCACCCGCCATGCGCCGCGGGCTGAAGAAGTCGGCAAACACGCTCTCCGGCAGGCGCCTGCGGAACAGGCGGGATAGCAGCCCCTTGTTGGCAGGGCAGGGCGCTGGGGAGGAATGCAGACAACGCAGCCGAAACGGCTGCCATGCCGGGTGCAACACTAGGCCCAAAGTTGCCCTCGCGCACCGGTCGCAGGTGTCGCGGATCAGGCCGGCCAGCGAGCCGTAAGGGTAGGCGGGCATGGCATAGCCGTAGAGCGGCTGCAGAGGACAGGTGGGTTGGCAAGCCAGTTCAGGATTCAGGTCAGTCATCTCCCACAGCATTCGCATGCATGCACGCCTGCATGCACGTGCCAGGCGTGCGTGCATGCAACAAAATGCATCGCCTCCCCGCACGCCTCACCGGGTCGCGCATGTTGCCCCAGTGCCGCACGATGCCCAGCACCGGCGGCACGCGGTCAGCAAAGCCGCTGTGGTGCAGGATGGCCAAGATGTTCACTTCCTTGCGCAGCGCGGACCTGCCATAGTCAGCTGCATGGAGGGACGGGGGCAGGGGGCAGGGGGCAGGGGGGCAGTGGTGGTGGTGGGTGGGTGGGGTGGGCGGAGTAGATGTGCAGGACTGGCGTGCATTGGCGTACACTGTTGGCTGCTGCTCCCACCTTCAGCGCGCGCATCATCATTGCTCATCACTGGCTTGACGCCGCCGCGCCCATCGGGCAGGTGGTACACCTTGAGGGCCACGCATTCGCCCTCACCGGCGCTGCCGCCGCCAGGCCCGTGCCACTCAAAGATGTGCACAACCGCCTCGCCGCCGCAGGCCCGGGCCTCCGCATGCTCGTTCAGATGGACCTTCACAGCTTTCACGTCCAGCTCCTTGACAATTTTCTGCATGTGGACAGGCGGCGGGCGGCTGGTGGCCCGGTCGGCACAGCAGCGGCAGGCGGCAGCGGCGGCGGCGGCCGGCAGCGGTGGCGGCAGTTGGCAGCGGCGCAGCGCGTCAAACGGCACACGTGTTTCAACAGGAAGTTCAAGGTGCCGTCGTCTTCATACAGCGCCTCCACTGTCGGCCATTCCAAGCGAACATCGGGTCCCAGCGTCCAGGAAACAACATCCCGGCCGGCCATTTCCTCCTGTGTTGAAGATCGGATCATACGAACGGAGGTGAGGCAAGGGCAGCGGAAGGGAGGAGCGTCTGCATGGGTGAGGCACCGCTGTCTTCCCCAGCCGCCCAATCGAAGCCTGCAATTTACTTACCCGCGCTTCACGACAGGAGTGAACTAGCTGGCGCCGCTGCCAAGGCAGCCCCACCACCAACCAAACAACTTTCAAGAAGCACTGCGGCGCCGCGATGCTGTCGCCTCAGCAGAGCCCCAAGCGGGTCAGTGCAGGCCGTCACGCAGCGCGGCAGCCGTCGGCAGACAGGCGACGCCCGCCCCTGGCGCCGGCGCCGGCGCCCCCTGCCGCCTGCTTCGCCAGGGCAGGCAGAACTCATCTTCCTTCACTGATTCTGTGTTCGCAGGGGCGTTCCGCCGAAAATGAGACGACAGCAGTGGAGGAGGGCAGCCCCTCCAAGAAGGTGCGCATGCGATTGCTTGGAAGAAGGGCAGCTTACTCCTCGTGGCTCCTGGCTCGCCCAAACGCTGCCCAAACGCTTGCCCTAGGGTCTGAGGACTGCGTTGCATGCAGCCATCTGCAATCATCACCCCGAAGCAACTGCACAAGCTGCCGATGCCTCTATCCAAAAAATGTGATGCAGGGCCGTCCAGATGGCATGGAAGGTGCCACGAGCCCAACCAAGCAGGTATGACCTCTGCCGGTGCGGGGCACCGCCGCGCCACGAAAGGTCGCCTGTCGAACTGCCCCGCCGTCAGCTGCTTTCCGGCGCCGTGAAAAGGGTTTACACTCCAACGTACGTCATCGTCCGACCCCGCTCCTACCTGCGATCCCTCCCTCACATGCAGGGCACCAACCCCTCTGGGGCAACCGACTACATCTGCAGGCTGGGGTTGCAGCCGTCCGGCAGCACACCCGCCAGCCCTGCAGCCCCGCGCAGCCTGCAGGACCAGCTGGCTGCACTGCGAGCTGCTGGCGCCGCCCTGCTGCCTGCAGGCGCAGCAGGCGCAGCAGGCGCAGCAGCCGCAGCAGGCAGCACGCCCAGCGTGCCGCCTGCTGCCTTTGGGCAGGCGGCGCCCGTGCCACTGCCGCCACGCTTCGAGCCAGCCGCTGCTGACGCGGCGTCAGCAGCTGAGCACCCGGAGCATGTGCACGCACCGCAGCCGCCGCGCTTCCAGCCGGTCCAGGCAGGGCAGGCCCCAGTGAACCGCCTGCTGCGCTTCGAGCCACCCAGCCCCACGCTTGGTGCCACCCTTGCGAAGCTCAGGCGGCAGCTGGCGGACGGTGAGCTCGTCCGCAAGGCGGCCCCTGCGCGGTCCCTGCCGCCAACCGCCACCTCGCGTGTGGCCAGCGGCACTGTGGCGCAGCTGCAGCCCGCCACCCACGACTTTGCCCCCACCGACCCCAGCCTGCGTGCCGCGCTCAGCGGGCCAACACAGATTCTGGTTGCTGTCACGTCTCGGCTGCGGCCGGCAGGGCGCCCCTCGCCGGGCGGCGGCACCGGCCCCTGCGCAGCCCCTGCCATTGCACTGCCCACCATGGCTGGTGCAGCAGCCGGGCGGCAGCATGCCGCCAAGCCAGCAGCAGCAGCAGGCAGCCGACCCACGCAGCAGACGGTGGCGGAGGCAGTGACGGCAGCGGAGGGGGAGGGCCTGCCGCTGCTGGGCAGAAGGCGGCGCAAGAGTAAAAAGGACCGCGGTCTGCTGCTGACCAACCCCGCTGCCCTGGAGGAGGCACGCAGCCAGCGACAGCCCGGCGTGCAGTGCGCCACCGTGTCCTGCTCCTCGGCACGCGCAGCTCTGGACTCGTCCGGCTGGCCCAAGACCGGCCCCCAGCTGAAGGTGCTTGGAGAGTACTACCGCCAGCCGTTCGCGTGCGCGCAGAAGCACGAGGAGAGCCTGAGCGAGCAGGACCTGGGTGAGGTGGCAGCATGCCCATATGCGACAGCACCGGTCACGCAAACTGCATTTTGCTGGGGCGGATTTGGGATCACTGACTGTGCGTATGCTCTTCCTGGCCCACCAGAACCTCAATGCACGCACTCCATGCCCCTCCTTCCCCACCGCAGCCGCGTTCCAGGCCTCGGACGAGTTCAAGGCGGCGGAGCGGCTGTCGTCCCTGGGCGCCGCCCTGCTGCACCTGGCCGGCACGATGAGCGGCGAGCTGGCGGACCGGGACAGGAGGCGCGCCAGGCACCGGGAGCTGACGAGCCACCTGAGCGAGAGCCGCGCCCCGCTGGCCACGCTGGCAGGTGCATGCCCCAAGCGCTGCAACTGGCTGCTGGACGCCAAGCAGCCCAACTGGGACACGTTTATTGTCCCAGTCCCGGGCGCTGCCGCGGCGGCTGCAGCAGCTGGGGGTGCGTGAGGGCGCAGCTGTGCGAACAAGGCTGCAGGCGGGGCGCCGCCGCTGTGGGCACGCCTGCTCGGCAGCCTGGCAGCTCTGCGCCGCACATCTCAGCTATTTGACTGGGGGAACTTGGGACTTGACACTTGATTTACTGTGGGATCACTGGGATTGACATTTGACATTTATTGGAACTGGATTTTGGGCAGGCAGGTTGCGCCTGGACATATGTAGGATTGTAGGGCACCTGAACCGAAATCAAGGAAAGGAGGGGCAAGGAACGTAGCATAAAGAGATCAGAGCAGTTGCAAGAGAGATATCGTGCAGAGCAGGCTTGTAAAGGTGCTCAGCATGCAAGAAAGGGGAGCTCGCGAGCTGGGCAGCAGCAGTCAACTCCTCAGCACGCGAGGGGGCGCCAGGTGCAGGGGCTGCCCTTGCAGCATCTTCAGAACCACTTGGTCCGCCGGCTCAAACTGGCAGGCAGCCCATGCTGCCGCTGCTGCCGAGGCGGCGGCATGCAGTGGGGAGCCACGTCGCTCCTGCACCCTGAGGTAGATGGCTCGCTGCGCTGCACGTTGCTCTGCAGCCGACAGGGCGGATGGAGCCCACTCCACTTGCGCCAGGCTGTACTGCAACCGCGCTGTGCTGCCGCTGCCGCCACCGCTGTAGCTGCCAGGCTGCAAGAGCTGCCCCAGCGCTGCGGCTGCGGGGTTGTGCCGCAGCAGCTGCTCGGCAAGGAGCAGCACTGCCCTGGGCAAGGCGCAGGCTGAATGGAGCGCCAGAGCCAGCCCGTAAAAGCAGGCTGTGGTGGGCAGCAGCAGGAGCAGCGGCATGAAAAGTAGCATGGACCCGCTCAGCTGCTTCATGCCGCTGCCGCCAGAGCTGTACAGCCTGAAGCTTGAGCGAGGGCTGGGTGGCTCCTCCCCCTGCCCGCCGCCACCAGCACCGCTGCCGCTGCGCCGCAGCCAGCGCCGTGCCGCAGCCACCGCTCGCTGCCGGATGAGCGGCATGCGCTGCCGGCCGCGCATGACGCGCCACATCACAGCCGTGCTGCGCAGCTGCCAGCGGTAGGCGGCAGCCACGGCGGCGTACGGCAGGCTGACGGGCAGCGCCAGCGCCCACAGCAGGCAGCGCAGCACGATCAAGCCGTGTAGCAGGCCCCTGACAACCAAAGCGGCCGCCAGTACGCCTGCACAGGTGCGGGATGGGAGGAGCGCACACTTCCCATTTGAGGTGCAGGCAAGACGCTTCCTGTGGCAGCTGCGGTCCGCTCAAACAAGTTAGCCGGTTGCCTGGTGCGGCACCACATGGCAGCTGAATCGCACCAGCTACCCAGCGCTCACTCCCGCATGACGCACCTGTAGCTCCTGTGCCCAGCAGCCCAGCTCGGCCGGACAGCAGCCACTGCACGCCAGCCACGTACTGCAGGCCCGCCACGCTCAGCAGCTCACACAGTTGGCGGTGCAGCTTGACACCTGCATGATTGTGCAAGGGAGCAGGCGGGAACTGGATCATCTTTGTTGGGATGCATGTGTGTGCCTGCTCGAGCTTGCATGCACGCCCTGCACACTCGTGGGCCGGGCCGGCAACTAACCCCCGTTTGCATGAGCACAGCCAGCAGTGTGCTGCATGCACAACGCACCTCCCGGTTGTGCTGTCATGAGCCACATCAGCTGGCGGGTGGCAAACGTCGCCAGCGCGCTGCCGCCCAGGCTGCCAGCGTCGATGAGCGCCTGGCGGTTGGCCAGCAGCAGGAGGGCCAGCACAGCGCTGATCAGCCGAGCCGCCAGTTGGGCGGCTGCTCGCTGCCTGCCAGCTGGGTGCCGCTGGGCGCAGCTGCAGGAGCTGCTGCTGCCCAGGCCCTGGGTGCTGTCGTGCAGGATGAACTGGCACTGCCAGTCGTGTGAAACAAGCTGCCCAGCTGGCTGCTGCTGCTGCAAACGAGCAGAGCGGCGGCGGTGGCCGGGCGCTGCATCTTGCACGGCCGGGCGGGCGGGGTGCAACAGGATGGGCAGCTGGCCACCCGGCGCCCTGGTGGGCCGCAGCACAAAGGCGGGCTGGGCGTTGCTGGGCACTGCAGCTGCATCCCCGCTGTGTCGCAAGAGCAGGGTGCCGACAGCTGCTCCAGCGGCACCGCCGCCGCCGCTGGCCGCCGCCGTGGCCGTCACAACCAGCTCGGGAACCGTGCTGTCGATGCGGCATCCCACCAGGTGCACCTCTGCGGCATTGGAGTCGGCCACAGCTAGCCGGGCCGGCCAGTGCACACGAAGAAGCGGTGGCTCCCCGCTCCCCATGGCCCGCTGGCTCGCTGGTCACCGCTTGCCGGCAATGTGATCACTTTGGCATAACGATCTGGAGTGCTTGCTCGCCAAAACCGCGCTGCTTGCGTGTCGGCCAAATGCAAAACCTCGCCAAGCTGCGATCGGCTTGATTTGCAGTAATCTGCTCAACTCGAGCAGCGACAGCAGCCCAGCGACACCGCCTGCACGCCGACAGCCGCACCTGCCGACAACAGCTGCTCGCAGGCGGCAGGATGAGCCGGAAGGGGGAGCACGAGCTGATCGTGGCGTGCAGGTGATGCACATGCCGGCGTCTAGCTGCCTGCCCGACGTCCGCTGCCGCCGCCGCTCCTGCCGCTGCACCGCCCGCCCACCTCCCGCGCCGAAGCACTGCTTGAAACACAGCTGCCATGCTTGCCCGCCTGCCTGCCACAGAGAAGCGGGGCGGCAGTTGGCGGCCACATTCCAGCCGGTGGTGCCCTTCCTGCTGCAAGCCGGCGTCTCCATGGCTGCCTATACAGGAGGGCTGGCGGCGGCACAGGTGCAGGCGCAGCGCTGGCTTCTCTTTGGGTTGCTCGATGCAGCCTGCAAGGCAACAAACATGGCATGCAAAATGGAGTTCATGAGGCGAGCACCCTGCTTAACTTGACTTATGTCTCGACCGCTCTGCCACCTCACTCCAGGCGGCAGGCATGGCACTGCGGGTGTCCTGCGCCACGCCCATTGCGGGCCCCATTGGCGGCCTGCTGGGTGTGGGGCTGGCCTCGGCTGCTTCTGGGCAGGCCTCCATCAAGTGCCGGCAGTACCTGCAGGACAAGCAGTGAGTGGGGGCTGGGCTGGCATGGCTACAGCTGCAGCAGCAAGTTGCAGCACACAGAAGTTTGCAATGTCCCAGGAGGACCTTGCAAGCTGATAAGCCATACTTTCTAGCCTGGCAAGCAGCTCCGCTGTAACCCCCTTATGCGCCGCAATGCCTGCAGGAATCCGCTGCTGCAGCCGTGGAAGGGGGTGCGGGCGGAGGATTTGCTGGTCGATGCTGTGCTGGGCATTGCCATGTTCAAGGCAAGGCTTCTGCTTTGCACATGCTGCTCTTCAGCTTATCTCATGGTGGATGCTGTGCTGGGCATCGCTATGTTCAAGGCAAGGCTTCTTCTGCTTTTGCAAACTCTCTGGGGTGGGCATTGCCATGCTCAAGGCGAGCCTGCTTTGCGGATGCACATTTTCATGCAAACTGCTCTTCTGCTGCGCATCAGACCTCCGTGCTCGCTGCGCTCTTATCTTCCAGCCATTTGCATGGAGCTTCCCTGCCTGCAGGTCATGGGCGGCCGCTTCCGGTCAGTCATGCCCTCAGACCTCTCCAAGGTGGGCAGCTGGTTCTGCATTGGCCCTGGTGCCCTCTGGTGTGGCGTGCAGCAAAGTGCGCCTGCTGTGGCCAGCAGTGGCACCTGGCACTGCTCCCGCTGCATGCGGCGGCCATCTGCTGGCGGCTGCCGCTTTGCATGGCCGCATTGCAACCGGAGAATGCGCCAGCAGCACCGCGGTAACCTTCCTTGTGGCATTGCTGCCTCTCATTGCTTGAGCAGGTGGGCGCGATTGCGCGGGAGAGCCTGCCTGCCACGCACGCTGAGTACGCAACAGACGCCAGCCGGGTGGAGCTGGCGCGCTACTTCCGCAGGTTGGTTGCAACTGGTGAGGGTTGCTTGTTGGAAACGCTGCATGCAGTGTAGATGTGCTGCGCTGCAGTTTCAATGCAGATGTTCACCGCGTTTCCTAGCCCCTGCACCACACACGAATGCAGGGACGGCTGCCACCACTGCGGCACGCGGCGCGGCAAGGTCATTGGGGACCACATGCCGCCTAACAAGTGAGCCTTCGGGCTGGCCGAAAGGCCAACAGCCCCATTGCAGCAGCATGCCTTTCGGGGGCTTTCTTCATGCGCATTCAACAAGCTCATTGCACTCCGGTCTCCCTGCCCGCTTGCCCTCCTCTGCCACTCACAGGTACGTGAAGCAGTACATCGCCACGGCCAAGCGCTCGCTGCTGAGCAACCCATACATGCGGCAGGTAAGCTCATACAAGCGTGCTGCTGTGCCCGCCTGGCGCCAAGAGCGACATCGGGCTGTCATGCCTGGCTGCGTGGGTACTGGCTGGTTCAGATTCCGTCTCCAGACTGAGCAAGCGGTACATGCCCGCTGTTTCGAACAAGCGCATCTGCCCATGCCTTGCCAAGCAAGCCTGCCTCCTGCTCCCCCCGTGCTGCTGCAGATGGCATCAGCGCTCAACATCCAGACTGGCACGCCTCGCCAGCGCTACTACCCGCAGTGCACCAGCTGCATGCAGAAGCAGTCGAGCGCCATTCGCAACGACAAGGTAGGCTCAGGCAGTTGGGGGGGTGGGCGCTGTTTACTGCACAGCCGCCCCATCAAGTGCAGGATCGAGTTGGGGTGCAGGTGCAAGGTGTGGCCTCACGGCTGATGTTAGCATGGTTGTCAAACCTGGCCATGAGTTGTCCCTTCGCCTCTGCTGCCGCAGAAAGTGCTAGTGTTCCATCAAGTGCTGCACCACGGCGGCCGCAGCCAGTCGTGGCACTATGCAGGCGCCCTGCTGGGCATGCGGCACTACAGCAGCACCAGCAGCAGCGGCAGCAGCAGCGCCAAGGACAGCAATGGGCGGCGGCGGTAAGCAGCAGCGGCGGTGGCTGCGGACAAGTGCCAGCAACAGGAGCGGCGGCCAGCAGGCCTGGCATTGCAAGTGGCGACAGCAGACGCCTAATCCAAAAGCTGGTGCTCACACCGCTCTGCCTGAACCTCAGCTGTGTGTATTTGTTGCAGAATTGTGTGGCAGAGCAGGGCAGAGTATGGCACAAGGTAGCAGGGAGAGGGGAGCATGCACAGTGATGCGGTGAATGGTGCGGCCCAGGAGCAATCGGGATGAAATGCAGGTGCGGACAGGGGGGGCGGCCGCCCGCAGCCGGATCTCCTGCTGCTGTTGCAAGCAGCAAGGACACCCGGCAGCAGGCGGTCCGAAGAAGAAAGAACACACACGTCACAGAGCGTGCAGGGTTTCAACACAGGTCAGGCGAGGCAGCTCAGTCCATGGGCTGCGGCGGCGGCACCGCTGCCTGCTGCTGCGCCGGCGCGCCTTGCTGCTGCTGGCCCTGCGGCTGCTGGGGCGGCGGCGGGCCGCGGCCGCCACGACCGCGCCCGCTGCCGTAGCCCCTGCCGCTGCCGCCGCTGTACGAGCGGCCATCGGGGCCAAAGCCGCGCCCGTCCATGCGGCCGCCCTGAGGCGGACCCATCGGCATACCCATAGGCATGCCTGCCCCAGGTGGGGGGCCCATGGGCCCACGAGGCGGGCCGGCCATGGGAGGAGGGCCGCGCCCATCTGCCATGCCTGCCGTTGGGGGGCCAGGGTAAGGACCTGCAGGGAGGGTAGGGACGGTGTGGTTGAGGTGGGTCAGCAAGCGTGCCGGCGGGGCAGCAGCATGCATGCGCTGAGCTGGGCAGCACAGAGATACGCTGCATGCGTGCGTTGTCATACAGGGCACCCCAGTGCAAGCTATTCCTGCCCATCGCTACAGCTGCCCATCTCACCCCTGCCAGCGGGCGCGGAGCCAGCCCCTCGGCTGGAGCGGAAGCCGCCTCGCTCGTCCCTGCTGCCGCTGCCGCCGCGAGGCAGCTCCCGGCCGCCGCCGTCGTAGCGCCCGGGGCGGCCCTCGCCGCCGCCGTCGTAGCGCCCAGGGCGGCCCTCGCCGCCGCCGCGGGCCGCTGGGCGGAAGATCATGGGGCGCTGCAGAGGGCAGGAGGTGGGCACATGGAGGTGGTTGGCAGAAAGTATGCCTCTGAGAGGCCAGCCATGGCAGCGATAAACAGGCGGAAGATCATGGGGCGCTGCATAGGGCAGGAGGGAGGGAGCATGGCAGGCTGAGGTGCCTGGGTTGGCAGATGGCGACATGGCAGGCTGGAAGGCATGAAACACTCATGTGGATCCGGCCACCATGGCACGCTGGGCCTTGCAGCAACATGCAGGAGGCATGGATGCTGGAGGCATGAGCACAGTGCACTGCACATGCGTATTGCCGGCGCACCTTGGGCTGCACGTCCAGCCGCGCCCCCTCAATCTCCATGCCCTCCCGAAGCAGCTTCTGCAGCAGTCGAGGGTGGCGCGCACAACAGACGACATCAGCGCTGTGGAACTTGCATTCAGTTTGAATGCACAGCATGCATGCAAGTCGTAGGGCATGCACTCATGCCAGTGCTACCATGACACGAGGTGCACGATGCCAGCCTGATGCAGTCGCACCACGGCCATGCCAGCCATGCCATGTGCCATGCAGGCGGCGCATTTGGCACACAATGGCTTGGCATGCTCTAGCAGTGGGCTGGAGATGCTGTGCACATGCAGTGCTGCGCTCAGATGCATTTTGCAGCACAGCGCGCTCATGTAAACACAGTTCAGCGTGCCTCTGGCGGCCACCAACCCATGCCACCACAAGCAGCCCACCTGCGCAGGCGCCGGCTCCTCGAAGTCGATGAAGGCAAACGAGTCGCGCCCCTTCTGAGTCTTGAGGATCACTCCATTGGGCCGCAGGCGGCCGTACTGCAGCAGGGCAGGAGGGGAGCATGAGTGCCGTGAACGGCATGAGCAGCGCCGCGTGGCGCTTGCCATGTTGCAGCGCCACATGCTGGCAGGTGCCTGCGTGAGGGCCCTTGTGTGCACAAAATTACAGAAGGCCAGCATGGTTGACATGGCAGGCTGCTGGGAGGTGTGGCACATGACCAGCACCGGTTGACTGCACTGCCACAAACCGCAGCGAGGGCACACAGCACCCACACCAATCAGTGACCCCTACCTGAGTGAGTGTGGACACCAGCTGCTCCATCGTGACGGTGGCAGGGATGCCCCGCACAAAGATGGAGGCGTTGGGCTGATCCTCAACTGGAACAGCTGCTGCCGCCGCCGCCTGCTGCTGCTGCTCCTGCTGCACGGGGGCCGGCGCGGCTGCAGGGGCCTCGGGCGCTGCGGCAGCACTAGGGGGCTGCTCGGCGCCCGCCTGCTGCTGCTGCTGCGCCTGCTGCTGCTTGGTGGGGCTAGCGGGGGCTGAGCCACGGTGGCCCTGCCGCAAGCGCTCTGCATACGACACAGGCACACCCTCAGCGGGCTTGGGCGGCTGCTGTGGGCGCGGTGCCGCCGGTGCTGCCGCGGGGGCGGGCGGCGGGCCGCCGGCAGGCGGACGCGGCAGGGGCTGCTGCTGCGGTGGCTGCGGCTGGCGGGCCACGGCGGCACCTGCTGCAGGCACACCTGTGGCCGGAGGAGGAGCATACTGCACTGCTACGGGGGCAGCAGGCACGCCGTTTGGCTTGGCACCGCCTGCCATGGCCATGGCTGCCTGCATGCTGGCCTGCTGCATGGCAAACTGCTGCATCGCCACCTGCTGCTGCTGCTGCATTACGGCGGCTGCAGCGGCGGGCGCCGGCAGCGGCACCGCGGGCACTGCCGCCGCCGCGGGCGAGGGCGGAGGCGGGGCAGGGGCTGCTGCCGGCGGCGGTGGTGCGGCTGCAGCTGGGGACACAGGTGCTGGCACGGGGGCAGCTGCTACAGGGGTGGCCACTGCGGCAGCCGCAGCTCCATTGTCCGGCATGCCTGGCATCTGAGGCAGGTACCTGCGTGAGGAGGAGGAAAGATGAATAGTTAGGGGCGCGGATGAGAAGTCCATTCAGCTGCACTGCTGCGTGCTCCGCATGAACGCTCTGCCATGCTGCAGCGCTGCGCACTGCACCGCACACCAACCAGGGCACGATACAGCAGCAGCATGCGAGGCGTGCCCACCTAAAGACGTCGTTCAGCACAAAGTAGCCCTTCTCTTGGACAGCCAGGAAGAAGGTCTGCGGGTGGCAAAGGGCAACACAGAAACATTGAACCAAGCAAGGTGGGGAGCTGAGCGAACATGCCCGCAAGATTTGCCAGCCATGTGTAAGATGATGTCAACATGAGGGGCCATGCCCTACACAGCATCTGCATGTCGGCTGCAAGGCAGAGCGCGGCAGCCAACCCGGCAAACAACACCCTTCCCCACGGCAGCCGTCCAACCCTTGCACACAGCACGCACCTGCACAAAGGGGCGCTTGGGGCCGCCGGGGCGCTGCATGACGCCGGTGACCTGCACCACCACGCCTCCTTGCAGAGAGTACTGCAGCAGGGGGGCAAGGAGTGGCCGGCAGATTAACGTGGAGCGAGTGGGTGGAGCTGAGGGTGTAGTAGGGGTGTGCAGGCAACGGGAACAGTGTCTGATCAGCAGCGTGCAGTTTGACGCCCCGACCAGCGCCCGAAAGAACTTGCCACGCACCTGCGAATCCACGGTGTAAACCTCTGTGCTTGTGTCCTCATAGCCCAGCTCCATCACCAAATCATGGATGGTCTGTGAAGCAGGGAGAGTGGACATGGTAAACGCCTGCATGCCAGCTAGTGTGGCGGAGTAGCCGGGCAGGCAAGGATGGCTGGGCAGCCAGCCTGACTGGCTGGGCAGCACCAGCCATGCCCACAGCGCCGGCCGGCAGAGCCCAAGCCACACCAGCTAATCAGCACAGGCGGCCGCCCTGCACCTTCTGGCCGGTGGCGGTGCGGGTGACGCAGCCCTCTGGACGGACATCGCCGTAGGTGAGCGTGGACGCATCGCTGTAGAAGCGGTGCAGGTGCTTGGGGCTGGCGTGCTGCACCGTGTAGTACTGGCTCACGAACTGGTTGCCCACCTGCGGTTGAGGATGGCCGAATGGGCCAGGTGGGACACAGCCTAGTGCATAAGTCGCATCGTACGGGGCTGCCGCACAGGCTGGCCAACCCATGAGCGTGGAATTGATCAGACTGCAGCTAGCGTGCAACCAAGCTTGCATCCACATGGCACCTCTCAGGCTGCAGTGCGTGTGCCAGCACATGCAGAGCTGTCGTGAGGTGCAGAACATCCAGCAGCCCCGCCACTCCCCCTTGTGGAGCGGCCGCCACCAAACACCGGAACGGCGGTCGGCGGCACTCACCGCCTGTGCAGGCGTGTCGGCAGGCGCGGATGCCGCCATCGGGGCGCTGAGCTGCGGGATCAAGCGGCCAGGTGGGCGTCAGGGCCGCGGCAGGGGCGCGCAGGGCAGGAGCGGGCAGGAGCGCTGCAGCAGCGGTGCACGGCCTCCCATCGTGCTGGATCACCAATGCCCGGGATGCTGGCGGCTCGGGGGGCGGTGCCGGCGCTGCTGATCGCAGACACTCACTTTGCCCAGCTCTACGCCCTCTCCTGGATGCTGCAATACCGCCCACAAGCCTCTGTGTGCTGCCCGGCACTGCTGGGCGGTGCAGGGGTCGCTTGCCAAGGCCAGCGGGCCCGCCCTGCATGACGGGCGAGCATCGAGCCCATGCAGCGCCGTCTTGGGCCTCCGGTCAGATCCCGCGAGCAATTCGAAGCCTGCTGTACCGCTAGAACCACCCTGCAAGGCGGCCTGGCACTTGTGCGCTCGTAGGGCTCCGAGTTCCTCTGCCGGCAGCTTCAGCACATCCATTGCGCTGTAAACAGGATCGGACACTGGAACGTAGCACGCAAGCGAGTCCCAGGTGCGCGGCTCGCATGGTCGCATGGCTTTTGAGCGGCCCGTCACGCATGGGCGCCTCGCAGCTGTTCCCGGCGGTTGCATGAATGCCCAGGACCCACTGCAAAGTGGCAAAGACATGCCCAGCCTGCCACCCGGGCAGCCCAGCTTGCTGCCGCTGCCGCCGCCGCCGCCCGCCGCTGCCGCCTGTCCCTCCGCTTTGGGCAGCGCTGCCCCTCACTTGCACCGACGCCCTGCCGCTACGCTCACCTTGTGCAGCTACATAGCTAGCAGTCATGTACAAGCGGCGGGACTGGCTGTTCACGCGTGGGGCTGACGGGGGCGGCTCCGATGACAGCAGCAGCGATGAGAGCAGCAGCGAGGCCGAGGACGAGCACCAGCAGGGTGAGGAATTGCAGGGCAAAGAGTGCCGGGTTTTAGTGGCAAAGAGAAAAGTGGACTACGAAGCTGCAATAACAGGCACTGGATGCGGTGGTAACCGGCATGCATGGCAGCACCAAGGAGAGCTGCAGGTCGGTTCAACCCTGGCTGCCTGCTGCCCTGCATTCACCCCCGCCGGTGAGGAGGTGGCAATCGAGCTGCCTGCCGACTGCCTCAACCCTGCCCCTTGCCTTGGCCTGCCGGCTGCTTGAGCCCTGCCTGCTGCCCCAATCCTGCCTGGCCTGCAGGCGAGGAGGAATCTGGGAGCGAGTCTGAGGGGGAGGAGAAGAGCGGCAGCGAGCAGCCCGAAGCTGCAGGTCAGAACGTTGCTCCATTCTGCTGCGTGTTGTGCAAACAGTAGCAAGGTTTTGCGGCCTGCCTCTGGGAGCTAACGCCATGAAGTTTCCAGTGTGGTCGCGCTCTAACAGCATATCCCAGCTCACCTCCGACTTTATCTGTGCTCCGCTTGGACCATCCATGACGCAGGCGCGGGCGGCGAGGGCGGCAGTGCAGGCGAGAGCAGCGAGGGGGAGGAGGAGGAGGAGGCCGGCGGCGATGAGGCTGCCCCACCTGCCGGCCGGGCCAGCGGCAGCGACGATGGCAGCGGCGGCGGTGGCGGCTGGGGCTCTGATGGCGGCCCGCCTCTGGACACCTCTCGCCGGCTGGAGGATCTTTCTGAGGACGATTTTAGCGGCGCTTCGGATGGGGAGGATGAGGACCGGCTGCTGCAGCTGGGCGCGCTGCTCAGGTGGGGTGGAGAGCAGGCGCAGCGGTGCAGGCCAGAGGCAGCGGGGCGGTGATGGAGTGGCTGTGTGTGCCGCATTGAGTAACAGCCATGCCTGCTGAGGCGGCTTGCAATGACCGTGCTGTGTGCGTGTTTGCATTGCCCCCAAGCCTGAGGCACGCAGGGCGCTGCTGCTGGCCGCTGCTTTTCACCGCAGCCCTTGTCTGCCCTCCCCTTTCCCACCATGCAGCAACTGGTCTGATGCACCGAAGGAGGAGTGGGTGAAGGGGCGGGCGGTCAAGTGCCGCGCCTGCCGCGGCGCGCTCATCCTGAACGCCCCCGCCTTCCGGCAGCACACCGCGTCCAAGAAGCATGACAAGGCGGTTGAGAAGGCAGAGGCGGCGGAGGCGGCGCGGCGCGCGGCGTGGCGGGCGGCACGTGGCGCAGCCAGCGATGACAGTGACAGTGAGGAGGAGGGAGAGGCAGCGGCGGAGCGGCGGCGCTGGCGCGCCTTCTGCTTTGCAGAGGACTATGATAGCGGCAGCGAGGAGGAGGCAGAGACGCATCAGGAGCGGCTGGCGCGGCTGAACGCTACGTTGGCAGCGGTGCAGCAGAAGCAGGCGGCGCAGGCGGCGGCCGCCGCAGAGCGCAAGGCGCAGCGGCAGAAGCGGCGGCAGGCGGCGCAGGCGGCGCAGCAGGCCGCAGCGGGGGCTGCTGCTGAGGGGGCGGGCGGCGATGGTGCGGCGGCGGCGGCTGAGAACGGGGCTGGCTCCAAGCGCAAGTCTGGGAAGGGTCAAAAGAAGCGGCCCGGCAAGCGGCAGCGGCAGGAGATGAAGGAAGCGGGGCTGTGGAAGAGCAAGCGGCAGGGCAAGGGCAAGGGCAAGGGCCAGCAGGGCGAGGCAGCCAAGCCCCAGCAGGCAGCCAAGCAGCCGCAGCAGGCAGCAGATCAGCCGGCTGCGGCACAGAAGAGCGACAAGCGGCGGGGAGGCAAGCAGGCTGACGGAAAGCAGGCCAGCGGGTCAGCAAAGCAGCCTGCGGGCAAGCCGAAGCAGCAGCCGCAGCAGCAGGCAAAGGCCAAGCAGGCGGCCCCTGCGGCTGGCAAATCGGCAAAGCCAGTCAAGGCGGCAGCGGGCGGCAAGGTGCAGCAGAAGAAAGAGAAGGCGCAGGCTTGAGTGCCACCTGGCCGATTTTGTTTGCAGGTTCTTTTTCCCTGGCGGTTGTGCCTCCTGAGTTTGTGCTGCTGTTCATGCGTAAGCACGCTGCAGCCTGACACTCCTCATGTAACTGAAATGCAGCATGAGAGGGTCTGCTCCCAGCTTACAAACCCCAGCGCAAGCACAGAAGTGAAGTGTTGCCTTGATCAAATGCTCTCCACAAACTGCCGCAGCAGGCCAGCCGTTAGGCGGGCGCTGCCGCCTGGTCCCACCCCTGCTGCCCCAGTGCCGCCCGCCAGGCTGCCGCCAGCTCCCTCCACCTGCACTGCCGCGGCATCCACTGCCGCCGCCGCTGCTGCGCCTGCTGTGCCTGCTGTGGTTGCTGCTGTGCTGGGCTCCAGCCACAGCTCAACATCCAGCTGGCGGCCGCCCTGCCCGCCCTCCTCCCCGGCTGCAGATCCACCGAGGGGAAGAGAGAAAATCATTCGTGGTGCAGGCGAATCAGAACTGTTTTGCAGGTCGTCGCATCAGGTGCATCTGCTTGTCATGCACAGAACCGGAACCTCCTGGGCAAAATGCTTTCTCCTTGAACTGCCCACCTGAGAAGGAGTCGAGGCGCAGGCCCAGCTGCTGCGCAGCAGCGTCGCAGCGCATGAACAAATCGGTGCTGCTGAGCCCGGGGCTGCCTCGGTAGATCAGGGTAGCGGATGCCCCGCGGTGCGGCGTGCCCGCCTCGTCCTGCAGCGGCAGTGGTGCAAATCAAAACTTAGACTGACAAACGGACCTCGTTGAAGGTGTTGAAAAGATGCCAGCTCGGTGGTGCACATTACCAGCAAGAAATCATGGCAGCAGGTTTCCCTCTCCTCGCATCGAAACCTTCAAGCCCCCTTGCCTTGAGGAACTTGAGGCCCGCCAGCTCAGCGAGCGGCGCCAGCTCAGCGAGCTCTCCAGCAGCACCCGCCACCAGCGCCACCGGCTGGCTGCGCTGCTTGGGCGGCCGCCCCCGTCGCTTGGGCTGCGGCGGCGGCGGCGGCACGGGCACAGCGCTGAGGCGGGCTGCCTTGCGCGGGCGGGCTGGGGGAGCCTCCTCCTCTTCTTCCTCACTCGCTTCTACTACAACCTCCTCCTGCTCATCTTCCTCCTGCATCACTGGCTGCGCCACCTTGCGTGGCCGCCCCCGCTTGCGCTTGCCCGCCCCAGCTGCCGCCGCATCGGCAGCCTCCGCCCCGCTGGCCCCGCCCGCAGCTGCCGCGCCGCCGCGCCGGCCACTGCCGCCAGGCAATGCTGCCGCCGCCAGGCGCTCCTGCTTCAGCTGCCGCTCGCTCTTGGGGGCTGGGTGGATTAATACCTTCACTCCGAAGCCCTTGCTGGGTGCTGCCCTGCGCCGCGGCTGCACCCGCTGCCGGTGCTCCCCTGCCGCTTCCTCCTCCTCCTCTCCCTCCTCCCCTTCTGCCTCTGCTGCATCGCCTGCCTCCTCTGCTGCCGCCGCCTCCCGGGCTGTCCCACTGCCCCGTCCGCGCCTGCGGCGGCGTGCTGCAGCCGACTGCGGGCGGGAGGGGCCAGCGCCGCCGCTGCCACCCAGATCAGAGGGTGTGTCCTCCTCACCCTCCTCTTCCTCGTTCTCATCTGCTCCATTGCTCAGCTCATGCAGCCCGCTGGTTGCATGTTCCAGCTCCGCCGCCGCCGCTGCCGCCGCCGCTGCCGCTGCCTGTTCAGCTGCCGCCGCAGCCGCAGCCTGCAGGCTGGCCCGCTCGAGCCCGTGCGCCGCAGCTGCGGTCTTGAACGCCGACCGTTTGCGCTGCCGCCAGCCGCCGGCATCCCCAGCCAGCGCGGCTGCCACAGGGTCGGTGGGAGCCTCCTCTGCACCCTCTGCACCCTCTGCCTCCGCTGCCTGCTCTCCCTCTGCTTCAGTTTCCTCCCCTTGCACCTCCTCCTCCTCCTCCTCCTCGCCGCCGCTGTCGCTGTCACTCGCATGCCAAGCGGCGCCCCCTGCTGCAGCCATGGCTGCCGCCACCTCGTCATTGGAAGGCGGCTGGGAGCCGCCCGCCTGCTCAGTGCCTGGCAAAGACCCCTCACTGCCGCTGTGGCTGCCGCTCCGGCCGGGCATGCGCTTGCCACGGCCGCTGGCAGCAGGCGGGCTGGCCGGCAGGGCCTCAATTGCTTCTGCCAGCCAGCCCAGCTGCCCGTGATCCTCCCCTGCCTGCCGCTTGTTGGCAGCCGCACGTTTCTGAGAAGGCGCCCCGCCTGTGCCTGCTGCGCCCGCACGGGACGCTGGGCGGGAGCCGCCGCCAGCTGCTGCCCTGCAGGTAGAGGGATGGGGAGCATGTGCAGGGACGTGGCAAGATCGTGGCTGAAAATCCTGGCGCTGTAGTTAATCATGCAGGCTGCCGGCCAGACTGCAAGGCACCCATGTGCAGCAGCAATGCCCTCACAGTGCACACACCTGCGAGGGGCGGCCGCCTCTGCCGCTGCATCGCTGCCCTGCATCCCCATCCATGCTCCCAGGTGCTGGCCTGCCAAGTGTAAAATATTGTGCAACCATGATGTAGTCAGTGCACAGAATCTTACAGTTAAGTTCGGCTGTGTCGTCCGCGCAGGCAGAACGCACTGCTACGTGCCCCCAGGCAAGCCACCAGCAGAATGCAACGCCATGCCTGCTGCCGCCGCCATGCCTCCCGCCCCTCTCACCCGTGGCCTTGATCAGGATGGAGCGCTTGGAGTTCTTGTTGCCTCCTTTGCCGTCGTGCTTCTCAAACTCGGACAGGCTGTGCCAGGTGCCGGCGATGCCGCCGCCCGTGCCGCGCTGGCGAGGGTCGCGTCCGCCGCCGCCGCCGCTGCCGCTGCTGGCGCACTCCTCGCAGGAGCAAAACACCTGCTTAGAGGCATGGTTGTACATGCCCTCCTTGCTGCCGCACAGCACCTGCGCAGCAACGTAGGGCAGCAGCAACTATAGGCAGCTGAGCAAGAGGGGCACCAGCGCGGTAGGAGCGGCCGGCGACGAGTGCGGCGGGAGGCGGCCAGGAGGCTCACCGCCACTTGCTGGCCTGCACTGGCTTCCATTGGAGAGCTGGTATGTTGTCCTTGGTCTCAGGGAGGTCGCCAGCGGCAGGGAGGCGCGAGCAGATTGAACTGGACACCAGCTGTAGCCGAGAGCCGTGCCTGCTCGCCTTCTGCTCGGATCAGTGCTTGTGAAACTGCTGGTCAGAGCTGAAGGCGTTTCGTGTGCCACTTGCAGACCATTTCTGCTGCATGGGAGGGCTGGTCGCCTCGGCTCCTTCCCTCTTAAATAAGGGTGCACAGCAACATCGTCAGGACGGCTCAGGCGTGAGGGGCAGCAGCAAGGTCAGGTGCGACCGACAGCTAGGGTTGCCCTGAGGTAAACCCGAAGCCTCCTGCGCGCCTGCCCGCTGCAAAGTGCCTGCTGACCTTCCCTGAAGAGCGTCGTGATCACTGCACGTGCAGGCATGCGGCTGCAGGCGCGTGCGCTGCTGCCCGCCGTCGCCATCACCATCCGCTGAGGCAGGCCCGAGGCAAGCCTCGGCACCGGCTGCAAGCAGAGCTGTTGTCTGACTCCAGCAGCCCACATGCCAAAGCCCAAGCAGCAGAACCAGCCAGGCGAGAAGAGGCGCTGCTCCCACTGCGGCAGCAGCCGCACCTCTGGGGGCAGCTGGCGGCGCCACCCCACCAGCAGGCAGTGGCTGTGCAGCGCCTGCGGCCAGTATGCTGCTAATCACGGCGGCCAGCTGCCTCCCAGCAGCGTGCTGGAGCGCCGGCCTGCGCAGCCACAGCAGCGGCGCAAAGGAACAAAGGAGGAGACTGCCCGGCCGTGCTGCCTGCAGTGCGGCTCAGCCAGCCCGGGCGGTGGCAAAAAAGCGCGGTGGCTTTGCCACCCGGCCACCCGCGAGGAGTGGCTGTGTGTTTCCTGCTACAGCCGGGCTTCTCATCAGATGAGAAAGCAGCGGCAGCAGCAGCAGCAGCAGCATGTCCAGCGGCAGCAGCAGCAGCAGCAGCATGTCCAGCTGCAGCCCAGCCGGCCTGCCTCGTGCTCATTGGCAGGTGGACCAGCTGCAGCTGCCAAGAAGCGCACCCGCGTCGAGCAGCAGACTCAGCAAGCACAGCGGCGGCAGCCAGCTGCAGCTGTAGGCGGCGGTAAACCAGCGCCACAGCCTGCAGCTAAGCGGCGGCGCAAGCAGGTGCGGCCGCAGCGTCACCTGCAACCGGAAGCACAGCCGATGGCTGAGCAGGGAGAGGCGGGCACAGCGGTCACAGCGGCAGGAGCAGCAGGCATGGCACGATCGCCAGCAGCAGCAGCAGTGCAGCAAGCTCCAGCACTGGCAGGCAGAGCAGCAGGGCAAGGCGCAGCGCAGACAGCGGCTGCAGGACAGCCCCAACAGGCTGAGCAGGCACGGGAGGAGCAAGAGGCAGAAGCAGATCTGTACAGCCTGCTTGTGGAGGCTGCAGAGCAGGCGGCAGCAGCGGCCGCTGGGCTGTCAGCTGAGCTGGCGGCTGCTGTTGCAGCAGCGCTGCCGCTGGAGCAACAGAAGGTGGGCTGAGATTGCCTGAGGAGGCAGACTGCAGTGTTTGCGCTTTGATGCATCCCGCCTGGTCGATGCGCAATTGCTCAGTGAGGGACGTGCCTGTAGCTGGTTGCAACTACACAGTCCCGCTACTGTCCGGTTCTGCAGGAGGCTTACCTGCGCCGCCTGCTACAGCGCCAGCAGTACAGCGCGGCGGCGGCTTTTATGGAGGTTGTGCTGCGTGGCAAGGGCCACCTGCCGCCCGCCAGCTAGGTGCTGAGCTCGGAGGGCATTGGGGGGCAACCTTGGTCCAAGATACAGCTTACATCTGTTGAACAGGCAGTAGCACTTTGTGTGTTGCACATACCACTCACACTATTTCGCTGTTTGCATGTGCTATGCTGTTAACCACGGCAGTCAATTGCAACAGTAGGCTGCTTACTAACAAACACATCAGTCCACATGGCTTGGTCAGTTTTGGTCGATCGGAATGCGTTGCCCAGCAGGCAGCAGCAGGAAAGCCAACAACGGCCAGGTTGCAGCAAACAGGCCGCACGTCATTGTGTTCTCACGCTGCCGGCCGCACCGCCGTGAAGGCCAGCATGCACCGGTCGTCTTCTCCCAGCCCGCTGCCCACGTGCTGCTGCACCAGCGGCTGGATGGCGCCCCTGTGCTGCGCAAGGTCCTGTTTGGGGCAAGTACAGCAGGCGGCAAGCAGAATGAGTGTTGCGCAGCACACAGAAAACTGCAAGGAACCCCAGGATGACAGCAGGCTGCTGGCGGGTTTGCCCACCTGCCGCAAGCACAATCACCCTCAGCAGTCACGTGGCACGCACGCAGCTCACAGCTAACCCACAATACCACTTTCAATTGCTCGCAGCAGGCTGCAGCGCTCACCCTCCAGCTGGTGGGGGCCACCTCCACTAGCACAAACCCAGCCGCCTCCAGCGCCGCCGCAAGCGAGTCGGCAGAGTGCAGCCAGCGCGTGTAGCCGGCTTGGTAGGAGGCTTCCCATGGGCGAGGGGTGGGCGCACCCAGCGTGCTGCCCAGCAGGAGGCCTCCGGGCTGCAACAGCAGCGCCATCTGGCAGCAAGGGGCGCAAGGGAGCACCATGAGCAGCGGCGGCACATCACTACACAGGTAGGATGCAGGCGGCGGCAGCACCAGCAGCGCATCACCAGCGCCGGCAGCTCCCAGCATGGCAGGAAGCAGGCTCCACTGCAAGCAGGCAGCATGCACAAACGCGCAGATCCACGCTGTTGTGTCCGCCAGGAGCTGACCACAGCAGGCAGACAGCACAGACGCACCTTGCTGAGCAGAGCCGCCACTTGCTCCTGGCCCAGGCAGTGCAGCACTGCGGTGCAGGACACTACTTGTGCCGACCCAGCCAGCTCGGCAATGCTGCCCCACTGCTGCTTCCCTTGCTGCTGCCCTGGCTGCCCCTGCTGCTGCTGCTGCTCTTGTGGTGCGCTTGCTGCTGCAACCGCGGCGTCTGTGCCTGACGCAGATGCAGCTGACGGCGGCAGCACCGCATCATCCGTAATGTCTCCAAACAGGGCGACACAGGGCGGCTTGGAGGCATCCTGGTACAGCTCCGAACCCACATCCCTGCGCAGAGCAGGCAGCAGGGGGGAGCAGTGGGACGACTGGTTTGGAACGACGCGTCACAGCACAGCTGACCCGACAGCATCCTTGTGTGCTCCAGCCCAACATCTCCACAATGCAGCCTGCCGGCATGAAAGGCAATGGCTGACCTGGAAGCACGCCCCTCAGCCTCACCCGCGGCTCCCTTTCAGCAGCGGCGGCAGCAACACTAACCGCTCACCAGTAGTGGCGTGCGTCGGGGACATCCAGAGCCGCCAGCTCCTCAAATACCAGGCCATCCACCCGCAGCTGGCGCACATCTGTGCCCACGGCAGCACCCACGTCGATCCAGAGTGGCGGTGGTGCCGGCGATGCACCCGAGGCCGCTGTCGCTGCCTCTGCTGCCGCCTCACCCAAGCCTCCCTCTGCAGGCGCGGCAGAATTGCCTGCCGCAGCTGCTCTGGCTGCTGCAGCTGCCTGTCGTGCATCAGCCATGAGCTGCAGGGCGCGCTGGTAGGCCGGGTGGCTGCGGACACGTGGCTCCAAAAACATCAGAGCCCGCACGCAGAGGTAGACGGGTGCGCTGCCGGAGCAAGCCCGCCGCCACAGGGCCAGCACATGCTCCCGCAGAGCTGGCAAGTCGCTCTGGCCGGTGTACCGAGCCAGCAGCTGCAGCTCTTTGTCTGCAATGGGCCGCGGCGAATTAAGTTCCGCGGGTACGGGCGGCTCGCCGCCGTTCGACATGCCGGCAGCCGAGGGGAGCGGCGGCGGCGGGGAGGGTGTCGGCAGCGCCTCAGGTGCGCTTATGGTAAGAAGTGGGTGAGGGAGTGATCGAGAACGCTGGCGAGGCGGCAGGGGCTGTGTGGACGGCGCTGAAGTGCGGGGCGCACATTGCAGGGCCCCCGGGCGCTGCTGAACACTGAGAACGTGCACAAGCAAAGTCGATGGCAAACAAACCTGGGTGCAAGCTCCCACAGGTGCCCGTCCCGACGGCGATGGGAGTGGCGGCGATGGCAGCAGCGGGCTGGGCAGCCTGCATATGATGGCCCCTGAACGATTCTCAGACAAATCAGTCTCAATTGCTTACTCCACTTAAAAGCCAGCCTGCCTCACTACCAACCTCAATCCAGTCGAAATCCAGTTGAGGTCGGCCAGCCCTGCCTGCCGCCGCCTGGCGCCACCTTTCGAATGCTCCATGCTTTCGCCTGGGGTACCTGACATCAGTGAGAGCGTTCCAGCTGTCATCTTGCTGCGATTGGGCCGCCCAGCTTACAGCCCCGCAGCCCCGCGGCCTTGAGCAAGCGCACCCCTCTCACGCGCCCCTGCCTGCCCCAGCCGCCTGCATCGCCAGCAGAGCGCCCGCAGTGCAAGGCCGCAGCGGTGCGCGGCGTTGCGCCTCCTCCCTGGCAGCCCCTCGCCGCCACCGCTCCGGCGGCGGCGTGGCCGCCGCCACGGCCCTTCAACGAGCAGCTAGCTCTGCTCGATGAGCTAGCTGCTCAGCATGGGTCTGCAGCCCAGCAAGGAGATTGCAAGGATGCATGAAATCGACGAAGCACGCCGCCAGATCCAACTGCTGCTACGCACCTTGCGACCACTTGCGGCAGCTGAGGCAGACGCGGGGAAACCTGCCACGCCGGGCAGCCACCAAGACCGGTTCAATGCGGCATGGGTGCACTTCATGCAGCTGCTGCACGAGAGTTCGGCCATCCAAAACCGTCTTGGTGGGTGCCGCATGTGCGGCCAGCGGTCATTTTGCCACGGGCCTGCTTTCAGCGACTCGGCCCTGGCTGAGGCTGAGTGAGCCTGCTGCGGATGTGTGCTTCGAAGGCATTTCGGTCCCCTGCTGACTCGTCCCTGGCCCCGCTGCATTGCAGATGCCCAGCGCGAGGGCCGCTCCCTGCCCATGCCGCTTCCCACCCCACCCTTCCGCCTGCCGCCGCTGCGGGAGCCGGAAAGTGAGTCACTGTCAAGCCAGGTGCAGCTGGGAGCTGTGCCCTGCAGCTGAATGCCCGGCTGGTATGCTGTAGTGGTGCTGCAGAAGGTGAGGCCTGGCGGCAGTCCCCAGGCTGGTTTGGCAGCATCACCCCTCCCCAACCCCACCCACACCGGCCTGCCCTGCAGCGCAAGGCGCACCCGAGCTGGCGGCGGCATCGCCAGCGGCGGCGGCGGCAGTGCAGCCTGCCACACCTGTCGGCAGCGCCAGCCCACCCAGGGGCCAGCAAGGCGACGGCGGCAGCGGCAATGAGGCTGCTGATGCTAGCAGTGCGGAGCATAGTGAGGGGGTGCCGCTGCTTGCAGCCGGGAGCAGCAGTCTGCCGCCGGGCCTCCGGCGGCGGCAGGGCCACCAGGAGTGCAGCTGAGGCGGTTCCCGGGCGATGCTCTCGGTGCTGGCGACGCGCCCGCTTGCATGGCTGACCGTCTCAATCCTCTTGCTTATGCTTCACCGCCGATTCTTCTCTTGCACAAAGTATCATTACTCCTTTTCATGTACTCGCCTGTACGCCAGCTCAAGTTTCCATTCTGTTGATTTCTTCTCTGACCACCTGCTGCAGCTTTTCCTGTTGCTGCTCATCCTCAGCATATCCTGTTGCCCACTCAGCTGGCACTCACATGTGGCAATTGCAGTCAAGATCAACGCACATGCCACAGGTGCTGGAGATCCTGGGCAGCAGCGGGTCATCAGGTGTGCTTGGCTGGCCGCTGGCAAGCAGACCTGGGCGGCAGCTGGGGCACGCGTGAAACCACGACGGAGCAGCTAACTCAGCGGTGGGGGAGGGACGAGGCACGACACGCCACAGAGGGCTGTGGCGGTAGCAGCTCTCACCGACGATATGCTGGTGGTTCATAGGTCCTCAAGCTCTCACAGCCACGGAGCTACTTCTGCACAAGGCTGGCAATGGCGAAATTTGATGGGGGCGCCGCCGCCTGCCCGCGCCGCCTGGCGCTACCTGGGGTGCAATGCACATATCATTATCGCACCGCTCGAGACGTGGATCGGGACACTGAAATTGCACTGCCACGTTTCAGCCTCCAAATACCCGCCCCGTTGACGCTTGCACGAGCTCCGACGCCCAAGTGCTCAACCCTTGTTCCCTGCCTGCTGCAGCAACCATCAGAGCCAGGTGACGCGCCTCTCTCGGTTGACGAAAGCTGCCGCCATCGCCGTTCGCTGCCAGTTGCTGGGCCGCCGCCGCCGCCGCCGCCTGGCTGCACGCTGGCTTCACTCAGGCATGCATGGCCATGCCGCCCTCCGCAGGCCTTTATCTAGTACATCAGGCTCTTCCAAAGGGCAGAAATGACTGCCTCGGCGGCTGGCGTAGCGCACGGCGTGCTGGCGGGCCTGTTTTCACAGCAGAGCTCGGCATATGCGGCCTTTCGCCCCCGCTACCCGCCGCAGCTATACCAAGCCATCCTGCGCTTTGCTGGGCTGGAAGACGCGGGGCAGCGGGGCCTGGCTGTCGACCTGGGCTGCGGCAGCGGCCAGGCCAGCGCTGACCTGGCGGCCCTCTTCAACCGAGTGGTGGGCATTGACGCAAGCGCAGCACAGCTGGCGCATGCCGACCGCAGCAGGCACAACGTGGAGTATCGCTGCGGGCCGGTGGAGCACACGGGCCTGCCGCCACAGTGCGCAGACCTGGTGGCAGCTGCCACCTCGATGCACTGGTGCGCTGCGCTGGGCTAGCGCTGTGCTGCGTTTCTAGGGATGGCATGGCAAGCTGTCTGTGCTGTGCTGCCTTGCTTGCTTGGAGAGTGCTGGCTCCTGCCTGGTGGCGCTGCACTGCTGCTGGCTAGGACAGCATGACTGCTTCTCGGCGTCTGACTGCACCTTGCAATGCAACCGGGACAGTGGGACTGAGTAGGCTGCTGCGCTCCGTCATCATTCGCCCATCTAGTACTTCCAGCGGCCCCAACCACCCGCAGGTTTGACTTGCCGGCAGTGTATCAAGAGGCGCGCCGCATTTTGAAGCCGAGCGGGGCCATGGTGGCGTGGACATACACGGTACGTCTGCAGCTGCTCAGAAAATAATGTTGGTGGGTTGGCCGTGCTGCTGCAAAACGTCACCCCGCGGCCGCCTCGCACTCCTCCCCATGCAGCCGTGGAGCGCACTCCCCACAAGCGGCGCTGCCAATTCTCCACCCGGGCAGGTGGGTGTCTTCGAGGTGACTGCTTTGCTGACCCCTGCGCACATTGCTCTGGCCCACACGCAGGTTGGTGGTTCTGCCATGCAGCGGCATGTGCGTGCGTTGTAGCTTGCTATTGTGTGGCGGTGCGCTGCGTGCGCAGCGCCACACCGGCCGCCAGCTGGGACTGTTACCCGTGGTTGCCGCTGTTCGCACTGCTCAAGCAGCCCAATCCACTCTTGTTGCAGGCACCAGACCTAGAAGAGGCAGGCAGGCTGCAAGAGCGGCTGGTGCGCGAGTTCTGGCCGTTTTTCCACCCACGGCTGCAGGTGTGGTTGCTGCTGCTGTGTGTGAGCTGTGTGCACCACCGTGGCCGCCGTGCTATTGCCCGCCATGCTTAGTGCATCGTTGCTGGTGCTGCTGCGAGCGCACCCCTCCCACCCATTTGAATGCTACACGGATGTGTCTGCTTGGCTCACTAAACAAGCAAACGTACTTGCTGTGACGAAGGCGGGGCACACCTGGTTGCCCTGCCTGCCGCCTGCTCGAACCCAGTTGTGCTTCCCAACAAGTGCGCAGGCTGCTGACGTTCTGGCTGCCGTTCATGCTTCGTTATGGTGCAGGAAATTACAGTGCTGCGCAACGGCTATGCAGGCTTCCAGCCCTCCAGCGCAGGTGAACTGCCGCTGCTGCCGCTGGTGCATGTGGTTGCGGCTGCTGCAGCCGGCAGCTGCTAGGCATGTGCGTGCTGGCTTGGTCGTTAAAAGGGATAGGCTTGCTGTTGGGCTGCACCAAATGCGCTGGGCAGCCTTCGAGGTGTGAGCGCCACTGCCGGCGCTGCCACATGCGCGGTTGCAACCGCTGAGCCGCCCTGCCCTCCTTCCATCGGGCTTTGTGGAATGAGCGACTGCCTACTGAGCGGCGCCCATGAGCATGCTGCTGTGCTCCTTGCGGCTGCCGCAGACTTTGTGGAGGTGCGGCTGGAGACGATTGACATGAGCGTGGACATGACACTCGACCAGATGGTGAGAAGAAGGTATTAAGGGAGCTCGGGCACTATCCCAGGGTCACACAGACCTCACAACCTTGCAGTGCTGTGCCGCACCAGTCCTGGTATGATTGATGCCGCAGCGCTGCCAATGCCAGCCTACCGCTGTGATGGCTGTGCCGCCAACCCCGCTGCTGCTGTGCCGCTGCCGCCAAGCCCACCCATGCTGTGCTCCATTGCACCACGTACTGCTGTCAATTTCCCCTGCAGGTGGGCTGGGTGCAGAGCTGGAGTGCGTTTGCACCGTACTGCAAGCAGCATGGCGAAGCGGCGGCACAGCAGCTGCTAGAGCGGTACCGTGGAGACATGGCGGCGGCGCTCCGCCTGTCGGATGGCCACACACCAGTGCCCACCCGCTGGCCGCTGCACCTGCTGCTGGCACGCCAGCCGCTGCCGCTGCAGGATACGGTAGCGCAGTGAGCTCAGGCCGCTGCCATCAGCAGGCAGTCGTTGCACACAACTTAAAGCTCAAGTTGGCCTCTGTGCCTTGATAGCCTTTTGTAGTTGTACTGTTTTGTAGCTGCCATGTGCTGCAGGCCGCCCAAACTGCGTGTGCACCTCCTTGTACATTTTTAATCAGCGTCAGGTCAAGCATGTCAAGCCACCAATACCAGCATGCAGACCTGCAGTGCAGGGCAGTGGGCAGAGCCTGTCCCCTGGTGCTGGGGAAGCGGCTGCTGCCCGAGCGGTAGCTGCCGTGCCAGGTAGGCCAACCGTCCCAGCCGCGTCCCATGCCCTCAAATCCCTCGTTTCGCGTGCTTGCAGCCTATTCCACGAACTTGCAAGCAGCCCTTGCGCACAGGTGAGGCCGCTTCTGAGCCGCAGCTTGTGCAGCACAGCAACAGCCAGCTGTTGGGGCGCCGCACGCCCTCCGAAACAACGCTCGCCCTTCCTGGACCTCCCTGCAGACCAGCAATCATGCGCGCCGCAACTTTCGTCGTGCTCTGCGCCCTGCTGGGCCTGGCCGCCGCTCGCGGGGTGAGTCGGAGGTCCCATGCCCGGTCCGTTTGGCAGCCGGAACGCGTTTGACTTACAAGCATCGCGAGGCGACGCGGAGGCCGCTGCACCAGGCACCAGTGGCGGCTCCCATAGCAGCCCGCCCCTGCGCCCGCTCGCCGCCGCCACCCGCCACAACCCGACTCCCTCCTCCCCTCTTGTTGGCCTGCTGTAGGACCGCAACCCCTGGAAAGGTTGGAAAAACCCCTGCAAGGACCAGCCCGACGGCATTGCGGTGGCCACCGGCGGCTGCAGCAACGAGTTTGTGCCGGTGAGCTCCCAGAGCGGCAGCTGCGTGGTAGGGTGGCGCCCGGCTGCTCCTCTCCCACCAACTAACCGCCCACTGGCCGCAACCCAACCCCCTTCCTGCTGCAGTGCTGGCACGGCCGCCCGGCCGCCATCCAGCAGTGCCCCACCGGCCTCGTGTACAATGCCTGGGTGCAGGCATGCGTCTAGTGAGTGCCGCCACTGGGAGTGCTGCCGCCGCTGGGTCGCCAACGTTTGTTTGCATTCCGCTGCTGGGCGGCTCTGGCAGTTGGATGGGGAGCACATAGAGCTGCTGTGCTGCTGGAAGCTGGCAGCGCCCTGGCCCAGTTGCATGGCAAAGCCCTGCTGCAAACAGCACTGCTCCCGTCTGCTGACCCATGCTTGCACCATCGCTCCACTCCCTCCCTCCTGCAGCCCCGGCGCTGTCGGCACCCACGGCTGCAAGTGCCTGAAGATCTACAAGCGCGACAAGGCCCAGCAGGTGAGCACACTCGACTCCCCTCAAAGCTGCAAGCGAAATGGTGTCGCATAGCAACCTGTGCGGGTGTATGCACCCAACAAGTGCTTGTGCCGTGTGTGTGATGTGGCATGATGCTATTGATAGGGCAGGGAGGTGGTGCTGATTGCAATCGTGGTGCTCACCCTGCATGCCAGCTGATCAGTCTGCACTCCCCTCCATCCCGTTCCTTGAAGGAAGGAAAGCCCACTCTTGGAAATCTGTCCCCGCTCCCCAACCAGTGCCCTCGGCCGCCCACCCCCTGCCCTCCGCCTCCCTGGTGCAGGTTGCTTGCGAGATTTGCCGCTTCAAGAACGAGCTGGGCAACTACACCTTCCCCGGCGACCGCAAGCGCTACGTTGAGGTGAGCGCACTTCGTGCAGCCCATGCTACGCCTTGGAGGCACACACGTGTTCAGCTGCACGTGTCGCTGTTTGCGATTCTCCCTCCTGTGCAAGGCTGTGAACAGGTACATGGCCGTCATTACTGCCTTCCGTTCTGCCCGACACTCAAATCACTGCCGCCTCCTTCCCCTGCCATCCTGCCCCTTGCAGTGCACCATGCAGGGCGCCTTTGTGCGGAAGTGCGGCGGCGGCCGCTTCAGCCGCCACCACGACAAGTGCGTGTGAGCACAGAGCCACCCCACCCAACCAAAGTGACTGGCTGTGCTCTCATGAGGGGCCTGATCAGGCCTGGAGGGTGCTCACCCACTCAACATAGCGGCAGCTGCCAAAGCTGCGCATGCATGCATCACACTCTCACCTTGTACTCCGCCGGTAGGCAACCGCCAGCTGCGAGCGCTGGCTTGTGCACGGCCAGCCATGGCGCGGCCCCTTCTCTCACGCTTTTATTAGGCACGCCCTGCATTCACCACCAAATTGCTTCTTAATATGCCACGCACGTTTTTCGCCACTGAGCGCCACAATAGACCCCGATATGCATTCTGTTAGGTAAACATGGTACTCGCAAGCGGGGGCAGCCAAATGTGGGGCAGGCAGGGGTCAAGCTGTGTGCCGCTTAACAGTGCCGCTCCACCGCCACTGGTACGTGAGCCTGCCGCGCCTGCAGTGGCGTAGTTCTGCACCGGCACATGCAACCGGGGGGATCAGGGCACTCTAGGCAGTTGCAGCAGCTGAGGGAAGGGATGATGGCATGGCGCACCAGAAGATATGTTCGCAGCGTGGCGTCGCCACGCAGCATGGGCCGGGGTGAACCGCCCGGCGCTGCCGCCGCGCGCACATATGTCCTTCCCGCTCACAATAAGTTTCACCGCGGCCCAGCGTTACCCGCGCGCTTACAGCCAAGAGCGCGCACGGCCGCCCGCCAACCGAGCGGCAACCCCCGCAGCGCCGTGTAAACCGTGCAGCACGCCACCACTGCGGCGGGCCGCCGCCGGCCGGCCCCTTTCGGGAGGTGCGCGCAGGGGTGTCCCGGGCTAACTCTGGGCAAGCCCCGCCTTGCGCCCAGCTGCGCCCTGCGCCTCCCGCTCTAGGCGGCGGCGCGTGCCACACGGCCGCTCCAGGCCCCAAAGCAGCCTGCCACCGGGCTCACCTGTCCTCCCTGCCGCCGCTTGTGCGCCCGTTGCCTGCAGGCCATGGAGCGCCCCAGCTCCTCCGGCGCAGGTGGCGCCCATGGGCTCCGCGGCTCAGCCGCAGCTGAGCTGCCAGGCGGCCTGGGCGGGGCAGCGCTGCACAACGGCCTGACCCGGCAGGCGGGCGGCGCCGACGGCGACGCCGTGCCCGCGCTGCTGAAGCTCCTGCACAGCCCCGTCAGCTGCCGGCTCAAGGTGCGCGCCCTGTCGGCGCTGCGCAGCATGCTGCGTGACAACCCCTCCACGCTGGCAGCGCTGGCCAACCACGGCACAGCCACAGCCTGCTTCCTGGAGCTGCTGGGCTGCGACTGCCGGCCCATGCGCGAGACGGCGGCGGCGCTGCTGCGCAGCCTGGCAGCCGCGGGCCCCGAGGCGCGCGAGCACATTGCGGCCGTCGACGGCGGCATCCCCGCGCTCGTAGCCGCGCTGCAGCTGCCGGGCTGCCAGATGCCGGCGGCACACACCCTAGCCAGCCTGGCAGCGCACTCCAAGGTGCTGCAGCAGGCCGTCTTTGTGGCAGGCGCCATCCCAGCCCTCACCGCCTGCCTGGTCAGCACCCGCATCGCGCTGCAGCATGCTGCGGTAACAGCGCTCGTGGCGCTGTGCGCGGACTGCGCCGACAGCCTGGCGGTGCTGGTGGCGACGGTGAATGCCACCCACCTGGCAGCCCTGGTGCAGCTGGTGCACTGCAACGACCCCGCCGCGGCGCACCAGGCCACGCTGCTGCTCAGGCAGCTGGCCGGCTCCAGCTCAGCGGTGCAAGAGCAGCTTGCAGCGGGGGTGCGCCCAGAGGCAGCGCAGCACCCAGCGCCGCCGCCACATGCCCCAGCCGTGCCAGTGATGAATGGCACGACAGCCTGGCGCCTCCCACAGGCAGGGCACAGCCCCACAAGCCACCGCCCCGGCCTCGGCAGGTGCGCAGAGTTGATGGGTGCAGGGCAGCACTTTGCTTTTGCAGCCTGATGGCTTGCCATGCGTAAGAAATGCTGCATTTGGGTGAGCGGTCTCTTTTAGGTGTGCCCCTTCGTGCTTGCCCAATACCTACCGCCCCTGCCCTTGGCCCCCCCCTCCCAGCAGAGATGGCTGGCAAGCCGCAAGGCAGGCCCCTCGTCAAGCTGGAGCAGCGCCGCACCCCGCTGCGCTGCGCACGCTGCAGGGCCCGCCGCTGCCCCCGCAGCTGACGCCCGCAGGCCTGGCCGGCGTGCTGCCCGGCATGGCGGCGGCGGCGCCCGTGCCGCAGCTGCCGGCGACAGCCGTACCTGGTGGCGTGGCAGAAGAGCTGTCAGCCATCCTGTCTGCGCTGCAGTTCCCGGCTGTGCCAGGCCCCAACGCCTTCAGCGCTGGGCAGCTGATGGGAGCGCTGGCCACCGTGCCGGCGGCTGCCATTGCCGGGGCTGCGGCAGCAGAGGCGCTGGCGCCCCCGCCCCCGCCAGCGGCAGAGGCCGGAGCGTTTGCTCTGCTGGAGCTGATCCGGCGCAGCCGCAGCGCAGCTGAGCAGCTGTCGGCAGCAGAGGCCCTGGGGCGGCTGTCGCAAGGCAGCCCTGCCGCCCAGGCCGCCTTGGTGGCGGGCGACGGCGTGCGCGTGCTGCTGCAGCGCCTGGGCAGCAGCCGGCCGGCCATGCGGCGGGCAGCGGCGGTGGTGCTGGTGCAGGTGGCGCTTGGCGGGCAGGCGCAGCTGGCGGTTGTGCAGGCAGAGGGCGGCCCCAACGTGCTGCAGCACATCCAAGCTGGCCTGATGGCAGAAGGCGATGGCAGCGCCGCCCCCCTGGACCTGCCAGCCACAGCACAGCCCCAGCTGGCGGCGCCAGCCCCGCATGTGGCTGCAGTGAACTGCGCCGCCGTGGCGCCGCGCAGGGCGCAGGTAGGCCTGCCCCAGCAGGCTGTGGCGGGGGCCCTGCGGCGTGCTGAGGTGCCGCAGCACGGCAGCGAGGGAGACATGGCCTCGCTGGTCAATGGAGTCAACCGGCTGCAGCTGGGAAACAGCCAGCCTGCACAGTACGGCACCATCGCTTCCCTCCACGGCTTGCTGCGCGCCCCGCCTGTCGACCAGCAGCAGGCGTTTGGCCCCCGCAGCCGCAGCGCGTGATGGGCCTTTGTTGATTTTCGCTTGATCGAGGGCCTGCCAGGCAAACTGGCCAGGCCCCGCAGCAGCCGAGCGCTGCAAGTTGGGCCAGCTCACATTGGCTGGCGCTTGCACCGAAGATTCTTGTGCTTCGGTCCGGCCCGCCCGGTGCCCGTTGCTTCGAACCGAATCCTTTGCCTTACCATTTCATGTGATCGCTCTCATCCCGTGCCTGCGCATCTCCCTCTGCGTTCCCACTGCATGACTGCCCTGCTAGTACTCCAGTCCAACCCGTGCTCTGTGTCGGTTCCTTGGCGGAACTGTGAGAGCGTGCCTGAACCTCACCCCCCCCCCCCCCACCCCCACCCCCCCCCCCACCGCCGCGCTGCTTTCTTCCCAAGCCTTCTCTCTCCCCCCCTCCGTGGCTTGCATGACTCCCGCCTGCATTCGATTGCAGCACCTGCCTGCAGATTCTGCCTCCCAAGGCCCACGAGTGGCCGGAAACGCCTGCCCTGTTGCTTGGACTCAATAATTCTCACCCCTCAACTTCAGCGCTACCACCATTTAGCTTCGCCATTCTGCCATGCTTTTGTAAGTAAAGCTTAGAGCGCTGAGCGGGCAGGCGATTGCGTGGGCTACAGCCTGTTACTGCACGCTGATCAAACTGGTCAAGGGGGGGAAGTTGGATGGGTGCAGGTGCAGGAGCATTGGCGCATGCTGTGCACCGATGCGCTGTGCACCAAGTCAGGCTGGGCGCCATACTGGTGCGCACCCCCTACCAAGTTCAGCATTTTGACCAGCCATGCGGTGCAGGCGGGCCACTTTGCGGCTGAGCCCCGCTGCATGATACTTCAACACAAGGAACACACCGGCTGGTGCAGCATGACATGCTGCGTACAGCTGCCCTGGCCACAGTTCCTTGACACTCTGCAGCACACTGGCTTTGCATCACGAGGCCTGGCGGCCGGACGCGGAGGAGCCACGCATCAAAGGAATAATGAATGGGGGAACAGGGAGAGAGACAGAGGTCCGCGCCGGCCGCCAACTCTGCTATTGGCCGGTATGCTGAGGCAGCAGATCATGCTGCTCGGCAGGCATGCCACTACTGACAGCTGCGCTCAAGTAGACAAGCTCCAGGCAGAAGCTCACGCCCAGGAGAAGCCGTAGGGCTTGTCCGGGAAGGTGCAGCCGCTCTGCTGCACGATCACGCCTGCCGCGTAGCTGCCGGCGCGCACGCACTCGGCCACGTCCTTGCCGCACACCTGGGGCAGGGAAAGCGGCATGTCAACACAATTCAGCCAGGTTGGCGCCTGCAAGAGGAAGCTGCCCACAAACACGTTGCAGGCGGCGGCTCAAGGGCGTGGTTGATTGCCGGCTGAAATGTACGCACCAGCTGCGAGAGGAAGCCGCCCACAAATGCGTCGCCCGCGCCGTTGGTGTCCACCAGCTTGTCAGCAGGGACGCGGGTCACCTGCAAATGATGCAACAATGCTGAACAAGTCAAGGACAAAGGGGGGCCAGCAAAATGTCCGGCCGATTCGTTTCGCTACTTTCGAAGTCACTCAATTCATGGGGCCGCTCACCGGGAACTTGAGGATGCGGCCGCCCAGCGCCACCACGGTCGGGTCGGCGCCCTGCGGAGGTTGAGAAACCAGGGTGTGAGGGGGTGAGCCTAAGCAGCTGGGAGGGCATGCCCCGCAGACCTGCCAAATGCAGCACCACTTGGATTGCCAAACTGGCCAGCGGTGGATTGCCTCCCTTGGCGCGCCTGGGTGATCACACTGCGCTCACGCGAACACTGCTCAGCCATAACGAGGCAACTGCAATGTAAAGCACTGCTCATGGCGCACCTGGGTGATGACCACGGTGCGCGGCCGCACGCCGGACGCCTTGCCGAACCGGGCTATCTGCGGGAGCGCAAGAGAGTTGGGGGTACCGTGTTCTGCTGTTCAGAGAGGTCTCCGATGCTGCCCTTGCGGCCTCTGACTTCAGATGCGGTGCCGAAACAAGCACAGGAGCACGCCTGATGGCCCCCGAACCATATACATGGCCTCAGAAAGGTGCCCTGAGAGCACCCAGCCCGCTCTCACCCACAGCGCAATCCCACCGGCCCCACGTGTATTGCAGCCTTTGAATGCATCAGAACCTAAGGAATGAGAAGCCACCCCGCTCTCACCCGCAGCGCAATCTCCTCCACATCCTCCGTCTCCCATCCCTCGCTCTTGGCAAAGGCGCGCGCCTCGTTCTCTGCAGGGCATAGGTTGAAATGGGCATGCATTGGACAGATTACTTGAAAGGAAGCATGTCTGTGGAGCGCTTGGCGAAGGTGCGTGCCTAGTTTTCTTTGGAGCACTGGTTGCCGGCCATGGCGTCAGGCATGCTCCTCACGGTGGATAAGCAGCAAGCAACTATTGCTTCACTATCTCAACAAAATGTACCCACCGTTGCCGAACAGGTAGTCGACATAGGGCATGAGAGCGTTTCAGGACAGGTATTGCAGAACCGAAATGCAACAATAGTATCAAAACGAAAACACCCACCATTGCCAAACAGGTAGTCGACATAGGGCATGAGAGCGCTTCAGGACAGGTGTTGCAGAACCGAAATGCAACAGCCGTATCAAAACGAAAACACCCACCGTTGCCAAACAGGTAGTCGACATACGGCATGCGGTCCATGCGCTTCTATTGGGCTGGCGCTGAAGCCAAAGCGCAGCACTTCTGACAGCCCAGATTTCATACTAACTACAACAGTTTGACCCACCATTGCCGAACAGGTAGTCGACGTAGGGCATGAGGTCCATCAGCGTCTTCTTGAAGGGGGGCACCTCGCAGATGAAGGGCGCCGACAGGTTCAGGCAGTACTGCACAGTAGAAGGGCATGAGGAATGATCGACTGGGTCAGTGGTGAGGTGGCGCTAGTGGCACCCGCAGATGAAAGGGGCCGACAGGTTCAGGCAGTACTGCAGGATGGGGTGGGCAGGAGAAAGGGGCAACGTGTTGGCCGAGCTTGGTAGGACGTGCGGTACCACCTGTTGCAGGCGATACAGTCCCGCCCAGCAGCAGTGTAGGCGGCAGCGCCGCAGCAGCAGGTGCTACACCCCAGCTCGGCGGCCCAGCGCGGCAGCCCAGAAGAGTGACAGCACCAGCCCAAGCATGGCCATTCCTTCCGCGCCGTCTTGTCGTTCTCGCAGCAGTGGCGGCATAGTGAGAGCAGCAGCAGCAGCAGACGCAGCTACCAGTTGATTATCCGCACCGTCTTGTCATTCTCGCAGGCGTGCTTGGCCATGGTCAGCATCGACTCGGGGCTCACTGCGAGTTGGAAGGGCAGCGTGCAGTGATGGCAATGCTCAGTGGATGTGCACAAACAAGTGCACAGGCCAGATCAATGCAGGTCACATGACAGATCAATGCAAGTCCAAAAGCAACGTCTCTGAACCCCACTGACCGGTGATGAAGAAGCCGGCCGAGTAGATGACGCGCGCCTTCTCCAGGCACTCCATGTTCTCGGGCTGCTGCAGGTGGTCCACCTGCTCAGAGGCAGATTGGCAGGAGGGGATAGAAATATGATTTGAGGATGTACATCAGCATATTTGTTCCACCTGCTGCTGCAGGTGGAACAACTGTTCAGAGGAGAGGTATAGGAATGGGCTTGCCACTCATGCCAAGCCAAGCCGTGTTGCTGCGGACTGCTGCCGTCCGAGACAAGAGCTGGAATGCTCTAAATCCGTACATCAACTGGAGCTTGCCTTGTAGTTGTTGGCGGCCGCCAGGTTGGCGACCAGCGAGCGCTCGCCGCCCACGATGCAGGCGGCGCAGGTGCCGGTGGGGGTGGCGGCATCGACCATGTAGTGCACCTGTGGAGGATTGGATTTGGGGTAGGTTGGAGGAAAGTGAATGGACACTGCGCTGCCTCGCTGGTGCTCCAGCTGGGCCGGCCATTGCAGCAGCGGGCATGCCAAACTGAGCGAGGCGGAGCGCTCGTGCGCACCCACACAGCATAACATCGTTTTATGCTGCCTGCTTCATCAATCACCTTGCTGAGCACCCGTTCCCAAACTACACAGGCAGCCCAGTCAGTCAGTGCTCACCTTCACACCGTCCTTGCTGGCCACCTTTTTCAGCTCCTCAGCATAGTGGTCGGCACCCACGCCTACTTAAACATAACTCAATTTCAGGCAGGACGAGTGACGATGCGCACCTTCACACCGTCCTTGCTGGCCACCTTTTTCAGCTCCTCAGCATAGTGGTCGGCACCCACGCCTA
>VFQQ010001107.1_pt1 | contig 41114 bp, 79 predicted proteins | sample 3512341 | NCBI WGS metagenome assembly VFQQ01 (sample SAMN10412373, study PRJNA504923) | tailings metagenome | isolation source: Relicate 2 Philex TSF1 revegetated site | place: Philippines: Tuba, Benguet | collected 2017-08-29 | reverse complement strand
AACGGCAACCTCCCTGTAAGCTCCCACGGCCCTCGCATCGGTGCAGACAGTGGGGTGGGTCCCCGCGGCAGGCCACCAGGCGCCGTCGCGGGCAGCGGACGGGCGGCAGCTTTCGCAGCGCTCAGGTGGGCGCGCAGGCGTGTTTGTGCGGTGCCCCTGGGAGGTTTGAGTGCGCGGGAACCTGCTGTGTCCCCGGCCCCGCGTTGTCATGACACAGCAGCATGTACCATCACGATTGAAAGCGGGTGCATCCACTAGCCACGCCCCATAATGACAGCTGACGGGGCAGTTCAGAAGGCCCACAAGGCTTTCGAAGCAATCAATAATGGCGAGTGCATTGTTGCGCAGCTGCACATGCATGCCAAGTGGGGGTTGGGGTTGTGGCTGAGGAGGCCGTTGCCACCGCATGTGTGCCGAGTTGTTCTGACTGTGTTTGACTGCGATTCTCTTGTGGCAGGAGCCTCATCTGGCTGGCATCCGTCAGAACAGAATGCCACACCAAATGAGTGTGGACAGGTTATTCATATGGTATATAACCTGCTTCTGCACTCGCACGACCTCCAACCACTGACGGGTGGCAGACGGGTGCACATGGCCAAAACAGGCAGTCCTGCGCTGCCAACCGCAGCTCCAAGTCCCTGAAAACTGTGCTGCGAGTGTGGGTGAAGCGTTGGTAACTCCCTCTCACACGGTCTGCTTCCTGCTCGCATCATGTGATAGCTTCACATGCCGGCGGCAGGCGGCACCGGCGGCGGAAGCTGCAGCTGGCCGATCGGCTATTTAACGCGCAACTTGCGCCAGACGTGGCAACCCATTTCTCATTCCTCGAAGAATAGAGCAAAGAGCCATGCGGTTCCAGCCCTCCTCCCTCCTCTGTGCCCTGCTGGCCCTCCTGCTGCTGGCCGCAACACACGCAGAGGCCTCCTGCATCCACCGCCGCGCGGCTGCACGCTCTCTGGCCCGCGCAGCCGTCCCCCGCCTGACCACCGCTTGGGGCTCTGGCTCATGCAGGTGAGTGGCCGCCCGCCCGCCGCCACTTGCGCAGCCCTAGTCGCGAGGACCGTGGTGTGTCCACTCCCTGCCAAGGGCCGGCCCGCCAGCAGGCGTGGTAGGCTTCCAGTTCATGATAGAGTGCCCCAGCTGGACAGGTGGTGCCAGAGCTTAGCTCGGCAGGCGGTGACAGGCCTACCACGCAATGGTACCACTCTGACGGGCACCCCCTCCCCGCCCCTCCCCTGTTTTGCGCCGCAGGGTGGACACCGTGAACGGCCAGCCCGATGTTGAGATCGAGTCGTGCAGCAACAGGGTGAGTGCCCTGCAAACTTACGACAGCCATGGACTGGGTAGGCGCGCCACGGGACAGCTGCCGGTTGGCATGCGCATGCATGCTTGGTATGTACATGCATTCTCTCTCTGCTGCCCGGCTGCATGCCCACCTGAGGGGTCCAAATTCGCATGTAGGCTGAATGCAGCGTAGTGTGTCACATGTGCGCTTACCGGAGGACAGCGTGTTGTGGCACCGCATGAGTCCACGCCCGCTGGTCTCCCGCTCCACCCCACCCCCATGTGCAGGGCAACGGCACCATCCGCCTGCGCATCGAGGCCGACTACTACTGCCAGCGCAACAATGGCCCCTGGACCGACCTGTACTACTACATCACTGCTGAGGTGCGGCTGCGCTGGAAGCAGTCGGGATGGTGTTGCACGTGAACCAGGCACAGCGGGGCAGTGCACATCACTCAGCCCATGGAAGGCAGGTCACCTGAAATGGATGGTCCCGACGGGTGCATTCCTGCAACGCGCCATTGCTTGCTTCAGGTGGACACCCGCAACAACAACCGGGTGACCCGCTGGATCCGCGTCACCCGCGACTACGACTACAAGTGAGCGGTGCGCTGCCCTGTTGGCGGCACCGACAGGAGGCGCAGGCGCCCGCATGACAGCCAGCTTGCTCAAGCTCTTAGCACGTGTGCTCACCAGACACCCGCTTGCACCTCCCCATGCGCACCTGCAAGCACACACCAGCCTGCTCTGCAATGACAAGCATATGCTCATGCAACCTAGCATGCCATTGCCACTGTATGACTTGCACCCACCCTGTGACCAACACCTCACCTCTGTTGTGCCTGGGCTCCATACTTGCATTCCACATTTCCGACGCGATCTTAAACTGCATTTTATCAGATCCGATGAACCGCCGCCTGCAGTTATTTCATTCGGGAGGTACTTTTCGGTCACAGTGCATACAAAACACCTGCCCTTCATGCTGGATTACACTTTCCATCCGCTTCGATAATACATTCCCCTGGTGACTGTAATGATTGATACTAACTGCGCTGAGCACGCAGCTGGGCCACAGGCGGCACCGCAACATGGCAACAAGCGCTCAATGTTTCCTCCGGTAAAAGCAATTTCACGCTGCATGACGGTGCGATATTTGAAGCTGCGCTTGGGACTTCATGAAGCAAGTTGGCCGCCATTGCAGCCAGCCAGCAGGGAGTCACAATGGGGGCCTCGCCACTTGCTTGTGCACCACGATGGTCGACTCTGTCTCCTTTCAGATTGATAATGAGAGTGGCATGTTTACAAGCGGTGCTGCCATTCAGCAATGCGTCAGTGCACACAAGCCGTGCATCAGGCATGGCAGCTGGCGTAGGCAGGTCCGCTTCACCGCGCGCCTCCATGCTTCAACTTGAGCTGCTCGTAAATCTGCAGGGATGCCAAGCAGCAGGGCAGCAGCTGGTCGGCCAGCAGTGCTAAGGGCTTTCCGACAACCAATTTTCCCTAGCAACGCGCCCCGTTCAACCTTGCCTCCTCCCCGCCCCCGGGTTGGGGGGCCACAAACAGCTCAGCTCAGCAGGCCCACAGCCCCGCCCCTCCCGCCCGCCTCACCAGGATCTGCCAGAGCTTGAGGGTGAAGGGCTCGGCATCCTCGTCCAGCACATCCCGCAGCGCCTCCAGCATGGCCTGTGGGGAGGGCAGGAGAGGGGAAGAGGGGCGGGGGCAGCTCAGAGGGAGGAGTGTTGGGATCACCTGGCTTGCAATGAGCTGCGCAACGCAAGCAAGATGCAGGCTGCCACACTGCATGGCACCCATGCACATCACACATGCTCCCAAAATGCCGTACTCATTGGCCCCGCTTGACATGCTGCGCCCTTGCTCACCTCCGCCCCCGTGCGCGCTTTGAGCTGGTCCATGATGAAGGCCACGAACGAGGGCTCCTCGCCCAGCAGCTCCTTCACCTTCTTGCCCACCCAGCCTGCGGGTGGTGTGGAAGGAGGGGGGCAGGGGCAAAAGCAGCATGCAGTGAGGCAACCGGGAGGCAGCGTGGATCCGCCCGGCACACTGCGCATACAGCGGTGCTGAAGCAAGAGAACTGTGGCGGCCTGCCACCATGCAGCTTGCCCAGCACCAGGCGCCTGTGTCTGCCAACCCTGGTCACCCTGCCGCACCCGAGATCTTGTCGTGCACGTCCGCCGGCGCGCCCTCCAGCGCGGGCCAGTCGATGGCAAACGCAAACACGCCGCTCCGGTCCTTGGGGATCATGCCCATCAGCTGGCGCTTGAGGGCCGCCGGGTCCACAGGTGCCGAGGCCGCCGCCGCCGCCGCTGGTGCTGCCGCCGCTGCTGCGGGTGCAGCGCCCGCCTGCTGCGCGTCCTCGGGCGGCTGCTGCAGCGCGCGCACCTCCTCCTCCGAGTACCTGCACAGAGGAGGAGCGGGGGTAAGCCGGCAGAGCAGGCCGAGTGCGTGAGTGCGCCAGCAAGGTCAAGAGCGTGTCTGTGAGGCATCAATGGGCAACAGCAGCTGCTGCTCAGCTTGGAATGCAGACCTGCTGCTGCTGGCTACTTGAGCTGAACACTCCCACATTTGCCAAGCCCCACCCTCATACGCAGGCACGCCCAGCACAGCGGGCACTTGCCTGATGGGGATGAGCTTGCGCTGCGGCTTCTCCTCCTCCTCCTCCTCCTCCGCAAATGCCGCCCGCACCTTGCGCTTGCCCGCCGGCACTGCCGCAGCTGCGGGCGCTGGCGCAGCAGCCGCCGCTGGCGCTGGCGCCGGCTCCGGCTTGGCCTTCACCGCTGCCAGCATGGCCTGCAGGATGGTGTCGTCCGCACCAAACGCGGCCGCTGCTGCAGGCTGCTCCGCTGCGGCGGGCTGCGCTGCCGCCTCTGCCTCCGCCGCCGCCCGCTCCTCCGCCGCCTTGCGCCGGTCAGCTGCGTCCTCCTCCTCCTCCGCCTCCCTCCGCCGCCGCCGGTCTGTGGCGCGCCGGCTGCTGCTGTAGGGCCTGCGCCGCCACGGCTCCTCCTCCTCATCCGTGTCGGCCGCCTCGTTGTCGGCGTGCACCTGGCGCTGCCGCTCGCGCGCCAGGTCCACCTGCCGGTCCCGCTCCTTCTCAAGCTCACGCTGCCGCAGCCTGTCGGGGACAAGGGTGGGGCAGGGATGGGAGGGAGACTGCTAAGATGCGGGCGACTGCAGGCGGAGCACGCCGGGCGGAGTCGGTTGAGGGACTGGCGGCCCACGCAAAGTGCTGCAGCACTTGAACGGCGGGCGCATGCAGCTCGTTCTTAACCTATTCAAACGTTCTCATCTCCACCTGCCCGCCCCTCCAGCTGCTCACTACCTCCAGCTGCCCATCCCACCACCCCTCAACAGCTGCCCGCACCGCTCATGGTCCTCCCACTGCCGCGCCGCCTCGCGATATGCCCGCTCATCCGCCTCCGCCCGCCGCGCCTCCTCCCGCTTCTGCCGCTGCCGCTCCCGCTCAGCCTCCCTCTCAGCCTCCCGATCCCGCCGCCGGTCGTCGGCGCTGCTGCCGCCGCGGTCGCCTCCCGCTGCCGACAGCCCTGACAGGAAGGTGTCGGCTGCCGCCGCCGCCGAGCCGCCGTCGGCCTTGACCGGCACCGGCGGCCGCTGGCTGATCAGCTCCATCACGCGCGCCAGCGCCCCGCCCTCCTCGCTATCTGTGGCTGCTGCCGCGGGGGCGCCGCCATTCTCGCCGCCCAATCCCTCTTTGGACAGCTGCTCCTTCTGCTGCTTGTACCACTCCAGGTACTCGTCCGTGGCCTGCAGCGGGAAGCAGGAGGTGGGAGCCCGGGGAGTGAGTGGGTGGGAAGGCAGGTAGGGGGATCTGCAAGCTGCAGGCAGGAGTGCGACACAAAGGCATCTGGCCTGTGCAGCGGCAAGTCACTAAACATCGCATCGCGATCATTAGCTTTGCACAAAAGCGGCTGGGCTGCCAGCAAAGCGATCAGTGGGCTCAGGGAGTCCTACCCCAGCACCTGCCAACTGCAGTGGTGGCCTGGCCCGCCTTCCCCCCCCGCTGTGCAGCACCCACCTTGTTGCACTTGACCGCCAACTGCTGGCCGTCGACGCGCAGGTCGTGCAGCACCTGGAGCGCCTGCACCACGCCCTCCGGCTCCGCAAACGTCACAAAGCCAAAGCCTTTGAGCTTGCCGGTCTCCGGCTCTGTGACCGGCTTCCACTCAGTCACAGGCCCGCACGCCTCCAGCAGCTGCTGCACAAAGTCAGACTGCACAGTGGGCGCAATGCGGCCCACCCAGCACGTTGTGCTGCGCGGCGGCTGGCCGCCGGGCAGCCGCGGCGGCGGCGCGGCAGCGTGCGCACCGGGCGGTGCCGTCGGCACGCCCCCCACTGCAGAGCAGGTGCGACCGCGAAGCAGTGCCAACTTGAGATGATTGATTTGACATGCAAGTGGATGTTGGTTGCAAAGCCAGGCAGCCACACCAGCACCACAGTGCAACGGCAGCTCCCGCCAGCAGCACAGCAGTCCCTCACCTGGCGGCCCGTGCATCAGTGGCGGCAGTGCACCTGGTGGCGCCGTGGGCACCATCCCAGGCGCTCCGGGCATGGCAGGCGGCATGCCCATCGAGGGCGGCATGCCTGGCATCATGGGCGGCCGATAGCCCATCGGCGGCCCTGCAGCAACGATGTCTAGTGTCAGGCCGGTGTGGCGGCGGCGGCAGCGGCGGCAGGAGGTGCAGGGCCTTGCCGTTCGGCCCATCGGTTGCCGCAGGTATTTGCCTGCCCATCAGTACCACAGGCAGCGGCAGGGACGCTCCAGGCGGCGCATGTTCGGCGTGGAGGCGGCTGTGCTCACCGTATGGGGGCGGGGCCCATCCTGGAGGTGGGGGGCCCCAGGGCTGCATAGCTGGAGCTGCGAACCGCTGCCTACAGGCCGCTGGAGACGCCGGCTGATGGAGGGCAGGCACTGAGAGAGGGCGATGGGGCTTCCTGCTGCACGCCTGACCTGATCAGTCACTGACGATCCAGCAAATGCGCCAAAGGTAGCTGGCCCGCCCAGCATTTGGTCGCCACTTCCAATGCAGCCTGCGCGCGCTGCCCATTCTAAAGCTGCCGGCATCCTGCTCCTCTGCAATTGGGTCTGCACCGTTCACAGAGCCCCAGGGCCGCATCCGCCTCTCCTGCAGCCCGGACGCCGCGCCCGTTGCCTCCTGCCCCCTCCTCTGGCCCTGGCCGCCTCGCAGTAGCCTCCAACAGCCGCCCGCAGCGCCATGGCGTACGCCGTGGGTGCCACAGTGGAGCTGGAGCTCACGCTGCCGGGCGGCACCGAGACGGCGAGCGGCGTGGTGTTTGCGTACGATGCCGCCACCGACCGCCTGGTGCTGCGCCAGCCGGGCTCCACGCCCTTCCACTCCTCGCTGCGCATCCTCAAGGGCGAGCACGTGACCAACATCCTGCAGCTCAAGCCGGCGGCGGGGCCGGCCGAGCCGCTGCCAGCGGTGGACCTGCAGCGCTGCCGCGAGCGCGAGGACAAGGCGGTGCGGGCAGCAGAGGCGGAGGCGGCCAAGATCGGGGTGGGCGTCACGCGGCAGGCGCAGGTGGGTGGGTGCGCGGTGCGCGGGGGTGGGCCTGAGCTGGCGGGGAGGGCAGTGGGCAGCCGCGGTCGAGAGGGGCATGCTGTGGCTGCCGTTGGCTGGCAAGCAATGGCAGATGTATGAACATTTGCATCTGTTACTTGTGTGTAGCGGCGTTGGTGCTGCGACCCTGGCGCCTCACCCTCACACCGTGTCGCTCCCTGCTTGCCCTCCTTTGCTTCCACCAGGCCATCTTTGATGCGCTAGCCAAGACGCTGCCGTGCCGCTGGGACGGCGAGCGGATAGTGGTGCTGGACGAGGTGCGGCACTGGGGGCAGGCGTGGAGTGGGGGTGGTGGGCGGCAGGTCAGGCTGCACAGCAGCTGTTCAATTTTCCACCAGCTTCCTGCTTGACAAGGGGCATGGGCTTGCTTGACCGGCTATTTGTGCACTAAGGCTGGCTTGCCAATGCCGACCACTCTGACTTCACCTGCCCAAACAGATTGTGGTGTCACCGCCATACGAGACCTGCACCTCGCTGCACGGCGATGATGCGGCGGCATCTCGGGTCAAGAAAGTGGTGAGCGGCGTCGCACACCTGCTGCACTGCATCGTTTTGGTGCCAGGGTTGCAGAGCCCAGTTTATGATGCTAATGAATTGGCTCGCGGCAGACGTCTCAACGTTAATCGAGCATTACCGGATTGCACAGCTGACACTTCCCTGCCTGTGTCCTTCCACCCTGCAGCTTGACGCCGAGCGCCAGCGGCTGCAGGCAGCGGGATGACACAAGCCTGGCGGGAAGGCAGCACTTGGCAGAACTTGTAACACTACTTCTGGACTGTAGCAAAGCTCAATTTCATAGTTCGGGAGGCCAACTAAGGTCAAAACAGCTGGGCAGAGAGTTGGGCACGCTTCGAATGGCCAAAGTCGAGGCACGACCGGTGCAGCGCAGCGCAGATGCAGGCTGGCCATGCAGGTGGCCGTGGCGCCTGCCACGGCGCACAGCGCACTTTGCAGACATCCAACAAACGTAGAAGCCGGCAAAGGAGCGTTGTTTGTGGGCCAGAAGCGTCACTGCCGCACCGCTATGGCAGCCTGGACCGCTGCACACCCAGTCAGCCTATGCACCCGGCTTGCGGCGCCACGATCAGGCTGCTGTGCCGCAGGTGAGGCGTGAGGATGGCGCGGACGGCAGCTCGGTGGGGTTCTGCTCGCGGCCGCCAAGCTGGGACCATTTCGATCCTCACATGTTGTTTGGTGTAGCTAGTGGACCCCACCCAGCTGCTGTGGCAGCGATTACGGCCACCAGGCTGCTTGCCGCCGCCGCCGCCGCTGCCGCCGCCCTGCTACTCCGGAAGTACACACTTCAACCTCCTCCTTGCCCTTTCAGGACGACCAGCGCCCTGCTTAGCAGCACCGTGGCAACCAGCAAGCAGCAGGCGGCGCCAAACTGCGGCACGCAGCAGCGGCAGCAGCAGCAGTGGTCCACCACCCATCGACCGAGACAGCGAGGATACGCTCTCCTTTCTGGGAGGCGACATGGCGGATTCGGTGAGGAGGGGGCTGGGCAACAACGGGTAGAACAAGGGTAGTCAAGCGGAGCTGCATGTATGTAGCCGAGGCAGGCTGTGCGGCGAAGTTTCGACCACATGCGCGCGGCACGTTGCACTGGTGCAGTGCACGGCGAGCGCCTCCGGCGCTGCTGCATAACCTTGCGAGCTGCCTGCCAGGGACTGTTGTCCCTGTATCTGGCCTCGCCCCCGTGTTGAGAATCGTTGCCTCTGCTTTCCTCCCTCCCAGGACGCCCTCTTCCTGGGCAAGCTGCTGCTGGTGGCGCTTGTGGGCGGCGCCGCTGTGAAGTACGGCTCGCTGCTCATCGACTTGCCCTTCCAGCCAAACGCGGCGGCGGCCTGCACCATCGTGCTGCTGCCACCGGTGGTGTGGGCAGCGCAAGCGCTGGCGCGCCGAACGTAGCCAAGAACAGCACTGTTTTTTGTTGCCGTTTTCTATGCTGATATCCCCCTTGCTTCGCAACTGTGAGCTGCACTGAGAGTGTTGCACGTGTAAATTAGACAAGGCTACAGTGCTGCCAAGTCTTGCAGGCTGCCACTAGCTGGCTGCCTGGTGGTCATGCCGGCCGTGCTGCTGCATGTGCACCAGCGCCTCCTGCGCCTCCCGCTGCCCCGCCTCTCCTGCTGGCTCCTGCTGCTGCGCATGCTGCTGCCGCTGCACCTGCTGCACCTGCTGCTGCTGCTCCAGGCTTCCTCCTGGCTGCTGCTGTTCCTGCTGCGGCTCATCACCCAACCCCAGAGCCTCAAGCTCCTGTGCCGCCTCAAGCTCGGCGCGCCGCCGCGCCGCGCCGCCCGGCAGCAGCAGCTTGAGCCGATACGCGTCTGCAGGTGCAGGGCGGAGGGAGGAAGGCAGTGGTGAATCACAGCCAACGATCACTTGGTTCCAGATGTCTTGGCAATGCAGGAAGGCACAGATAGGGTTAGTGCACATGCAGAGGAGCAGACCCTTGGCTTCCAAGAGGGTCACCGCATGAGGGCCCCGAAAGTGGCCCTGCCACCCAGCAGCAGGGGCGCCCACCCGAGCCGGACAGGTAGTAGCGGTGCAGGCGCTTGTCCCGGATGAAGCCCAGCTTCTGGTACAGCCGCAGCGCGCCCGCGTTGCACACCTGGCGGCGGGGGGCGGGGTGGGGCAAGAGGGAGCGCAGTGTGGGAGCAGGGTTGCTGTGTGGCAGCGTGCAGGGGCAATGTGCGCATCCCTGGCATACAATGCGGCACACGACGCGCGCTGCAGGCGCTCTGGATGCAGCAATTGACAGATGGGCGAGCTGAGCCCGCTGTGCGCAGCATCTGCAGTGCGAAGCCCTCCACACTGGGCCAGACTACCGCGCCGCACCTCTGCCTCGAGTGCAACCTCCTCGCAGCCGCCCGCCACCATGGCCGCAATGGCTCGCTGCACCAGCTCGCTGCCTGCGGGTGGGTACCAAGGGTGGCATTGCTGGACTCGGCTGGAGCAGTTCCTCTCCGCTGTTGCTGTGTAGGGTGCAACTGCCGCGCGTGTTGCAGCGAGCATCAACTTCAGAGCAGGTGGTTGCCATCAAACCAATGCAAGTGATGCACAAAAATGTCACGCTTCACCACAGCAAGCAAGCAGAGTGCGCGCACCCACGCCCAAGTATCGGTACGGCTTCTCGACCGTCAGCATGGCGATGTAGCCGCGCAGCGCCTGGCCGCGGTGCACCTGCGTGCGGGCAGCAGGGGTGAAAAGAGCGGGGGCCTGCACTTGAGGCGCTGCCAGGAGCAGAGACTAGACAAGCAGGCTGCCAGCCTGTCATGCCTGCATGACCACCCAAGCCGCCAGCAGCCCGCCAGGTGAGGCTGGGCAGACCGACTGGTGGGCAGGTGCGGCAGGCTGCTTGCCCCCCAGCCGCATGCACTCACGTCCATCTTGGCCACCACCGTCCCGAAGCAGTGGTCGCCCTTGAACACCAGGAAGCACAGGTGGGGCCAGGATTGCAGGAAGTACCTGGCAGAGAAGAAGAAGAGTTTGAAAAGCACAGTTGAGGGCAGCAAGTCTCTCAAGAGAAATAACAGCAGGCAGGGAGGAGTGGCCAGACAAGACGGCACAAACAGGGTAAGACTGCATGCGCGCGAATGTGGCACAATGCGGCACTTGCGGCCCTGCCGCTCGCCTGTAGGTGAAGATGCTGTACGGCTCCGACAACTCGTTGTCAATCAGTTGCATCACCTGCAGCAGGGCACAGCAGGGTGCAGGGTGCACAGCGGCAGCCGGGGGAACACAGCGAGGGTTGCGGCCAGCGCGCATTGAAGGTACATGCCCGCCCCATCCCCATCTCACCGTGGGCAAATCAGTCTCATCCTTGTACTGCACGCAGGAGAGCACAGTGAGAAGGCAGGGTCAGCTTCGGCAACCTGCTGCCGCTTGGCTGGCCGCTGGCCCGCCGCCGCCGCCGCCGCTCGCCGCAGCCATGCAGCGCAGCAACCCTGGTGGCGACCATCGCACATTGCGTCCGCCCACCTGTCGGTACCACACGTCCTCGGCCCCCGCCGGGCGGCCGCTGCAGCTCTCGCCTTGCGCCATGGGCCTGCAGGTGCGCAAAGCTGGCTATCACCGCCGAGGTGAATTGTACGACCACTGCTGAGTAAGAAGGGCCCGATTGAGCGGGTGATCCTTGAGGGTCCCCGGCTGGGTGGCGGCAGCGGCGGTGGCGCTGTGCGCTGCTGGCGACGGCACTTGAGCAGGTCACAAATTCCCCCTTTGCTTGCTGCTGCATCATCCAGTCCATGTCTTACAATTGAGCCTCTCAGAGTGCCAGTCAGTTCCTGTAGGATCAAAGCGGACAGAACCAAGGATTGCGCAGTCTGCCGCAGCCGAACTGCGCCTGCCGATCAAAGTATGCGGTGAGCAAAGGGCCTCAGGTGAAAGGAGGTAATCCTGACAACTCTGCCCCATTAATCCTCCGATCAAATTGCGGTCAATGAGACACCTGAGCCTCCTGCAGCCTCAAGCTGGCCCCTGGCGCTGGCCTTCAGGCAGGCTGGGGCCGGGGCTGCGGATGCGGCAGGCGGCCAGGCAGCCGCACCTGCTGGGCCGTGGCTGGGGAAGTCTTGGACCGCTGGGCTGCCTAGCAGTGCTGGGCCTACGCTAGCTAGCCTACAGGGGCGGGCTGGAGCAGTGCGGGCGGGGCCTGGGGCGGCGGTTCAAATGGCCGCCGATGCGAGCGCTGCGACGGCGGCGGCGGCGGCTGGCGGCCGCCATATCTCTCTGTTCTTTCCCACCATGACTCAAGCGCTGGTCAAGGCATGTTACATCCTCAGTCATGAGGGAGTCGGTACAGGTTATTTGAACAGTGTACAGGGTATGCTGCCCAGGGTGCTGCTCTCTCACTCTCGCACTCATGGCACGCATGGCCGCTGGCGCTTGGCGGTCAGCTGTGGCAAGATCTCTCAACTGCTGTGCAGGCCCCCTAATTCTTCTTCTTGTCTCTCCGGGCAAGAGCCACCACATCTTGGATCACCCTACAGCAATACGGGCAAGTTGCACGGGATGTCAGAAACGTGCAGTGGTGTGGGAGTGGTGTGGGGTGACATGAGCCGGTAGGACTACACAAGAACGCTCAGGCGAGGCTATAAATCCTGCTGCTGGACATTCTGATGCAGCAGCCGCCCACGCAGGCGCAGTCACCAACCAGGCACACCCGCTTCGGCCAGTGAAAAGCAGTGTTCAGCGGACCACCAGCGGCAACCGCCAAGGACATCAACTAGCCCCCGTGTCCAGCCTCCAGCTTTCCTCAAACCCTCCCCCAAAGTCCCAAGCGAGGAGAGAGAAAGCTGATCTCACAGAAGCTGCACCAGCCTATATAGCTTTGACTGCAGGGGAACATGGAAAAGGAAGGGGCAGGCGGCAAGCGGTCAGCAGCCTGCTTGCCAGTCGACGCGAGCCACCACAGGTCTCGTCCACCCACCCGCCTGCTCCTGCACAGCCAAGTGTTGTTCATTTGAGCAAGCAACTAACACACACCACCCAATGTAGCTTTGACAGCAACGCAGCATGAAAGCTGTGCCAGCCAACTCCACATCCATGCCCCAAACCAACCCACAAACCCACCCCCCCATACCACCCCACCCACCAGAGCGCCTCGTTGCTGGTGGCCAGCGCGATGAGGCGCTGCACCTGCTGCGCCACGCTGTCGGGCTCGGAGGGCGCCACCATGCCCTCCACCACCGCGTCCCGCCCCGTCAGCTTGTCACTCATGCGCTTCATCACCGCCACCGCGCGCTCATTCAGCACCTCGGTGGCGTCGCCGATGCCGCCAAACGCCGCCATCACCTGCTCACGAGTCATGTTGTGGCGCGGCGGGGAGGGCGCACCCGTGCGCAGGTCCACGGGCTGCGCGGGCGCCGCCGGAGGCACGCCGCTGCTGCCGCCGCCCTCGCCCTCGCTGCCGCTGGCCGTGGCGGCGCCGCCGGCGTCGGGCGCGTGGCCGGGTGCGCCACCCGCCTCAGGCAGGTTGTCCCCGGTGTTGAGCAGCCTCCAGTTGATGAGGGGGTCGTGCACAAAGGCCTCCAGCATCGCCATCACGCTGTCCTTGTTGCTGCGCAGCACACGCATCACCTCGTTGCACGTGGCCCTGGTGAGAGGGGGGGCGAGGATGGGAGGAGAGAGGGGATGTGTGCTGTGCATTTGGTGCCCAGGGCAGCTTGTGGTGCCATCCCATGCAATTCCGCAGACGTTCTCCTGCGCAAGCACCAGCCACCCTCCACCGTTACACCGCAGCACCTCCCCTCCCACCTGAAGTTGCCCTCGATGCCCGACACCTCCATGGCCTTGACCATCATGCGTGTCAGGCGGAAGGGCACCTGCGCAGCGCATGCGGACGATGAAGGAAGACAGTTGGACTGCGAGGCATGTCTGCAGAGCACAGCGCTGCATGGCAGCCGGCATGCTGCCTGAACCTCCGAGCAGCTGCGCACCTTCTCGGGGAATTTTTCGCGGTTCATGCTGGCCTCGAAGCAGTCGCCAAAGTCGATGTGCAGCAGCTTGCCTGCAGGTGACAGGGAACGGGCATTGCATGATAGGTGTCAGGCCGTTCCATGCATCAGGTGGCAGAAACTAGCAGGCCATGCACACCATACCAGGCCACAAGCTGCCATCAACCAGGTACATCCCAGCAAGCGCTGCACTTCCTCGCCCAACCACACCCACCCGAGTATCGGTCGAGCATAAGGTTGGAGGGGTGCCGGTCGCCCAGGCCCAGGATGTAGCCCACCTGGAGAAGGGCAGGGGAGAGCAGGGTGGGGTGAAGTGCGAGGGGCAGGGTCAGGCACGCAACACAAAACTTTGAAGGCGCTGCAGCATGTCATGGCAGCTCATTGCTAGTTCTCAGGTGCAAGGCAACAGCACAGCCGCTCAGTGCGCGCACCATGGACATGACGGCGGTGGAGCGCGTGTAGTTGGTGCGCCGCTCCAGCCACACCTCGCTGTTCCGGCTCTTCAGCCACAGCACCTTGTGCAGGTCCTCGCCTGGGCAGAGGGGGAGGGGAGGTGGGGAGGGGAAGGAGGTCGTGAAAAGGCAGGTGGCCGCTTTCGATTGACCCTCAAAGCTGGACACGCAGCAGCAATACTCCTCTCGGCTGCTTGCCACTCCTCGCCAACAACCACCCCGCCCCCACCCCTTCCAGCCGGCACTCACCGCTGGTTGAGTCCATGGCGTGCTCAAACACCTCCACCTTCTGGATCACGGTCAGGTGGTCGTAGTCGGGCGCCATGCCCAGCATCAGCCGGTGCTCCACCTGTGTGTGGGTGGTGAGGAGCTGGGGTGGGCTGGCGTGTGGGGGGGCAGGCGCAGGCATGGCAAATCGCAGGGTGGGGCAGGGCAAGGCAGTGAGGGAGCCAACTTGCTGCATGGCATCCTGGATCCCTCGCTGCGCCTCACATTGAGCGGGATCTTGCGTGCGTCGCGATACTCGCGGATGAGGGCGTGCAGCGTGTCGGTGTTGGGCACCCTGAAGAGGGAGGGCAGGCAGGAGCGTAACCAGGTGCGCGGCAGTGAGGAGGCGAGCAGGGCACGCAGCAGGCCACTCTAAATTGGCAGTAGCATCCCTGCCAGCTGTTGTGCAGCACCACAGCTTATCCTAGCAGCAAAGCCCAGCACTCACCATCCAATGAGGCCCGAGTTGGGGGACAGCGGGATGACCGCATAGCGTGCGATGGACAGGTCTCGCTCCGCCGTCACGCGGTCCGCAGACAGCATGTTGTTCACCTGGCAGTCGGACGAGGGTGTGACAAGATGGATGGGTGTTGGCTAGCTTAGGTGCCATGCGGACTGCAGCTTAAATGCAGAATCAGCAAGTGGTGCGAGGCAGTGCAGCCACCCAGCCCATGCGCCACCCACCAGGCCAAACAGCTGCATGACGCGCTCGTCCTGGCGCAGGTCCTCGTGGCCCTGTGTTGGGGGGTGGGGGCGGGGGCATGGGAGGATGGGAGTCAGATCGAAGGTCCTTCACCACCGGCAGAATCAGATGAGCCACCCCTGCATCTGGGCTAGCTGGGCCAACCGTCGCCGTTCTCCTACCCTGGTCCCCGCCCTGTCGCCCCTCTGTGCCCACCTTGAGCAGGAACATGTACTCGGCTCCGTCGCTGCCGTGGATGGTCAGCTTGCGGGGCCGCTGCTTGGAGGTGATCACGTGCAGCTGCAGCAGTGCAGGGAGAAGGGCAGCACAGGTGTTACGCCAGGGTGGGACTCGAGAGCTTGGATGCAAGGCAAGCCATGTGCAAGTGTCGTTGCTGCTCCTCTGCGTCCACCTAGCAGCCAGGCAGACCACCAATACTGCACGCTTTCAGAAGGCGAGACGCCCACAGCGCACCTGCGGCGCGAAGGCGGCGATGGTGACCAGCGGCTCCCCGGCGATGTAGGTGCCGGGCACAGCCAGCTCCAGGCCCTGGCGGGGAGGAGGCAGGGGCAGGTTGGCAGGTGAGATGGAGTGAGGAAGGCAGCGGCTGGTGGGCGGCAGGATGCGTGAGCCAAGAAGTGAATGAGAGCAGGCACAAGGCACTCGTGCTGTGTGTGAGCCAAGCCAATCAAGAAGGGGGCCCACCGCCAGCCCTCACCATCACAACCCCCCGGGCCCTGCATGCCCCCACTCAGCCGGTGAGCGCACCTGGGCGCGCACGAGCGCGGGTGCCACGTACTGCAGCTCCAGCGTGGTCAGCGAGGGCAGCTGCTTGTTGATGCGCTTGAACACGTGGTAGTACAGGTCCCAGGCCTGGTGCAGCTCAGCCTCCTGCCATGGGGGGTGCCGGGGGAGGGGGTGGGGGCGGGGGTGGGTTGCCAAGGGTGAGGGAGGGTTGGTGTTGTTGCTGGGGGGTGTGAGAGTGACCAGGCCCTCATTGGGGGTGCAGCACCCTTGGTGCATTCAGCCTCAGTAGGGACTGCAGACTATACTGCACAGCAGCCAATCGAAGACCAATCTCCACCACATAGATGTCTGGTGTACAGCACTGCGCCCAGGCCAGCCACAACCCCACACACCTTGCGCGACTGCTTGTACTTGAGGCACCACTCGTACGCCTCGTCCAGCTCCCGCCCGTATGCCTGCGGGGCGGTGGGGGGAGGCAGCACCTTGTAACGAATGGAGCATGTCCAGTGCTGTACACTGTGGATGGTTAGAATGACATGGCAGGGGCTGCAGTAAAGCTTTGCCGTAGCCCTCAGGCCAATCACCGCAGGGATGACAGCACAGCCGCCGCCCCGCGCGCGCCTGCACAAACGCAATCTCCTTGAGCGTGGTGGGCCCCTGCTTGCGCATCATCTCATGCAGCGGCAGCAGCGTGTTGAGCATGCCCTCCACGTTGGATTCGCCAAAGTACAGGCTGCAGTTTGGGGGAGGAGGGAGGGGAGGGGGAAGGGGAGGGGCGAGGTTAGGTATAAAAAAGCAGGTCGCGTTGGGAAGGTGAAGCTTGACAGGCGCCATCAAGGGGCCCTGTCTCGCATGCCCATGGGCACACTGCACCCACCCACCACCCCACCCTGCTCTCAGCGCCTCACCGGCTGGCCTCCTCCAGCGCCTCGTGCCACATCTCGTGCCACAGGATGGCCATGCGGATCAGCTCCTGGCTGACCAGCTGCGCCTGCTCCACCAGCGTGGCGCTGTGCTGGCGCACAGCATCCACCACGGCCATGGCGGCGGCGCGCCGCGACGGGCTCTGGCTCTTGCACGCCACCAGCAGCGGGTACATGAGTGCCTGGGGGTGGTGACGCCCGATGCGCACCAGCAGCGAGTGGATAAGGCGGCGCACGGGGACTGAGGAGGTGTGGATGCGCGCGATGACCTGGCGGTAGGGGGGGAGAGAGGGAGGAGGGGAGGGGAAGGGGTGCAAGCGGGGCTTCTGCATTTTGAACAGCATTAACGAAAGAACGAGCATGCCGCCGCCACACTCAATGGAGTAAGCGCGCTGCAGCGCTGCACCACACGCATGCGGCACAGCCCCGCCCCAGCCGGTGCACCTGCGGGATCACAACCAGCCAGGTGTCGATCGACACGTGGCCAAAGCCCTCGGCCAGCGCGGCCTCCACATCGGGCGCGGCGCCGTAGCTGCACAGGGGGCATAACCACAGCAGGGGCGCAGCAGGCGTCAAGGGGTGCTGGGATGTGATACACAGCGCAAGCCCATGTGGGAGGGTGGGAGGCGCACCGGCAGCCCGATTGCTAAAAGGCAAATCATTAGCGGCAGGTCCCTTGACCAAGCGGCGGTTCTATCATCACCACAGCAGCAGCAGCGCCCCACCTGAACCAGAGGGTGAGCAGGCGCAGGATGTCCTGCAGGTTGCTGCTGGCCGAGGTGCCCACGTCGGCGGGGTCGACTGCGGGCAACAGGCAGGGGCAGGCAGCACAGGTTGGGGGGTGACGGTGGTGGCTGGCGAGTGCTGCACAATGCCAGTGCCCTGTGTCTTCAAACGTGCATCCCAGCCCACAACTGGCTGCCTCTCCCATTCAATCTGCATCTGGGTCCCCCTGCTTCTGCAGCACACCACCCCCACCAGCCGCTCTCACCCTGCACCTGCCCCAGCTCGATGGAGCGGAAGAAGCCGGTGACAGCCGGGGCCACAAAGCGCTGGGCCGCGGACGCGTCCGCCTTGCCGTAGTACACCATGGCCTCGCAGTTGAAGTAGGCCCAGTGGTGCCAGGCCTGAGGGAGCGCGGGGGGACGGTGAGGTGGGTGGGTCAGCGCGGGGGTTGGGCGAGAGCAGAGGCAGGAAGCGCCTCTAAAATGCCACAGCAGGCCGGCTGTCCATTGCTTCACAACCTGGCTCTGCTGCCGCTTCTCTATTGCTGTTGCTCACCCCTGCTGCCCCCCCCCAAAGCGCACCTTGCCCCAGGCGGGCCCATGCTCCGTGGCTGCCCGCAGGTTGGCCATGATGGAGGCAATGGACGCCTCACTCAGCTCCTCGGTCAGGCTGCGCCGCCACAGGCCCAGCTTGAGGTGCACCTGGGGCGCAGGCAGGGAGGAAGACAGGGTGAGGTAAGTGGAATGAGAAAAGTGGGTGGGAGAGGCAAACATGGCAGCTGGAGGGCGCCGGGACCAGAAGTCACGTTTGATGGGCATGCAGCCAGCCACAGCGCCTCAAGAGGTGCCTTGTGAGGCAGCCTTGCTCAGAAAGAGCCACCAACCAGCCGCTCTGTGAGCCCCCAGGCCCTGCCATCCAGCCCCTGCCCCGCACCTTGGCACCCAGCAGCAGGTGCGCGGGGTCGGGCTGCACCACCACGCCCTCCCCCGCCGAGGCGGCCGCAGCCGCCAGCGCCGCGGCCGCCGCATTCAGCTCCGCCGCCAGGTGCTGCACGCCGGCAAAGGCCTCCTGGCGCGCGCCCGTGGCCCACAGGTGCTTGAACCAGGCGTACATGACTTCGGGCTCGCGGCTGCCAGGGGACAGGGGCAGCAGGCCTCGCGCCTCGGCGTCTCCCCGCACATCGGCCAGCAGGCGCACCAGCGTCTGCTCGCTCTGGCTCACGCGCCCGCTCTTGCGGCACAGGCTGGCAAACTTGAGCCAGGTGCCACAGTCCTCGTGCATGTCCAGCATCAGGCGGCGCACGCTGGTGGGGGGCAGAGGGGGGAGGAGGGAGAGGGAGTGGAGAGGGTTGGAAGGGTTGGAGATGCTGGGAGGCAGGGGTGGCACAGGCATGAATTTGAAAGTTGGGCGGAGGGCGAAGCGCTGTGCGGTGCCAGGCCGCAGGGAGGTGATGATGAGGCGTGGAACCCTGCATGGTACGGTGTAGTGCTACGCTTGCAACACCCAACTACATCCCCTCGTAACGCCCCACCCCAGCCCCGCCCTCCTCCCCACCTGAGCAGCGCCTGCCAGACCTCCACGTTGCGCTGCACGCCCCGCAGCCGGCCGTTCCACATCTCCTGGATGAGGGCGCGCCCGCGCCGCGCGCCGCCCAGCCCGCCCGCCAGCAGCGAGGAGGGGGTGAGGCCGCCGTCGGGGCTGCCCCGCCCCCCCGCCTCCTCCTCCTCCTCCCATTTCACCGCCAGGATCTCCTCCAGCTCAGTCAGCTGCTGCACGCGCAGCATGTCGGCGTAGGCGCGCTCGTAGCTCTCGCCCACCAGCGCCGCCAGGTCGGTGCCCAGCAGGTCGCGCGCCCGCTCCACATGCACTGTGAGGGGCGGTGGGGAGGGGCGGCAGGGTGGATGGGGAGGTGAGGGGTACCCTGGACGGTTGAGTTGTAGAGGGGGAGGGAAGGCAGCAGGCTTGCATTATGACGTATGTAGAGCTGAAGATGCAGGCCACGAGGCAATGCCTTCACAAGCCCACCTGCCGCGGCCGAGTAGTTGGCGTTCTTGATGGCAATGACGGCCGACAAAAAGGCGCCCTCAGCGCCGCCGCCCGCCGCGCCGTGCGCCACCTGTGTTGTGCAGTGCAAAGCGATGGGGGGAGCCCGTCTGCTTGGCACCAAAACTCATGCCCGTCTTCCTGCCTTCCCACCACTACAACACATCCAGCCCCCCCGCATCCCACCCCACCCCACCCTACATGGATGGCCTCACCACATCCACGTACTGCCGCATGGCGCCCCAGTCGCCCAGCTGCCAGGCGGCGTGCGCCGCAATGGGAGCCATCTCCCGCCGCACATGCGGCTCCACGCGCTGCCACTCCCCGCGGCACACCCCAAACAGCTTGTCCCACTCAGCCAGGGCCGCCAGGCAGCGGCACTGGCCCAGCAGGGCATCGATGTGGGCCACTGAGCCGGGGGGAGCAGCTTCCAGCTTCAGGCGGTAGGCGCGTAGTGCGTCGTCCCACCGCTGCAGCTTCTCGTACCTGGCGGAGGGGGGTGGGTGGGTAGGGAGGAGCGGGTTGGGAGGGTGGGAGTATGGGAGAACAAACTTCTTGTTTGCTGCGTGCAGCCTCCAAAGGATGATCCATTCTCCATCGCGCCTGACTCAGCGGCCCAAGCCACCACACCACAGCCCCCGCCACCCCACACCCCGCCACCCCGCCACCCCCACCCACCACGACTCCTTCAAGTCCATGTGCAGCTCCTTCTGCGCCACGTTCAGCACGCCCACCGCCGCGTCCGGCTGGCGCAGCTGGTTGTTGATGGAGATGAGCGCCTCCACAGCGGTGTGAGGAGACGACTGCACGTGGGGCCGTGGAGGGAGGAGGGGGCAGGGTTGTGAGGCGAATGGGGGCAGGGTTGTGAGGCGAGTGGTGTTTAGGAGCGGGGGCTGGTGCATGCCTGGGCTCAACAGCTCAAGCCAGCATGGGTGCGCAGCATGGGCATGCATCCAAGCACACCAACCCGTCCTTTGCTTGCCTGGAACTCCAGCTCCTTGTAGTGCAGCGCCTTGGCGTACGCGTGGCACTTCTCGGCCAGCGCGCCCAGCGTGCTGCGGTCACCAGGGCAGGCAGGGAATGGGCGGTGGGCAGCCGCTGGCGCTGGCAGAGCGGACACACAGCTGCTGCTGTGTCACGCTGCTCCTACATGCCTGCACAACTGGATCACTCGCCCATGCATCCTTATGCAGCAGCAGCAGCAAACCCCAGCTGCCATCATGCATCCCATGCCCTCTGCTGCCTCGCCGCCCCTGCCCTCACCGCGTGTCCAGCGGCAGCGCCTTTTCGTCGTGCTCCATGAACTCGGCCAGGTTGAGCAGCGTGGTCACAATGTCGGGCGGGATGGTTGGCGAGGCCAGCGCCGCCTCCAGGCTGCGCACCAGCTGCTCCTGCAGGCGGGCAATGAAGGAGGGGGGGCAGCAGGGTGGAGTGCAGGTGAGAGTTGAGCAGCGGGACAACCAAAACCAGCCGCCAGAGTAGCACTAGTCGGCCAGCCAGGAAGCAAAGCACCTTGCATCCCGACCTTGCATCCCCACATCCAACCCCCGCTCCCCTAACCCCCCCCCAAATGTGCTTCGTGCCTGCATGCCCTCATCCAGCTCGCTCCACGACGACACAAAGCCGGCGGCAAACAGCTCGCGCGCCATCGAGGGGTTGGTCTGTGCCAGGGCGGCGCAGGCGCGCAGCGCGCGGCTGGGGCTCTGCTTCAGCAGCTCAATGGAGAAGTTGCGCATCCACTCGGCCCAGTCCTCCTTGGTGCTGCGCTGGCTGCTCTCCCACGCCCGCCGCAGGCTGGTGACACCCTCGCTGCGCAGGCCCGTGTTCAACCCCGCCTCGTCTGGGCGGGATGAGCGTGGGATGGGGTGGTTGGGAGGGAGGAGCTGAGCATGGCCAGATGGGCATTGCGTAGGGTGGCAGGGTGTTGCGGTGTCTACAGCAGCAGCAGGCAAATGAGTGGCTGCCCACCTCCCCTGCTCCACCGCAGAGTCTCTGCAGGCCAAGGTTTGCTCCTCATCGCCTCTGCACCAATCAGCAGTCTCCCTCCTGCATCTGCCTGCCTCCCTACCCTCTCTCGCCCCCCAGCCCTCACCCGACGCCATGGTCACTGTTCGCTCCAGGTGCAGGCGGTCGGGCGTTGACTGCCGCGGCTTGGCCAGGTGCTCCTCAGCCAGGAAGCCCGCGCTGCTCTCCCAGTCTTCCGCCTCACTCATGCACGGCGGCTCGTGATGCAGCAGCTTGGAGGAGAGGCGGGCAAAGGCGGAGTGCGGGGCCATGCGGTGCCGCGCCATGATCTGTGCCAAGTGGTGGGGGAGGAGGGAGGGGGGAAGTGGTGGCTGGCAAGCAGGTATGTTTGGCAAACGACCCTGCCCAGCAGCTGATGGCAAGGACACCAGCTGATGGGCCGGCATGCCGGTTTTGAAAAGCACGCAAGGTCGTGATTCACTCCGCCGCTGCCATATGCGCCGCCGCACCAGCACCCCACGCACCTTTTTGACGGTGGGCACAAAGATGGCAAAGTCGGGGCCGATGGCCAGCGCTACAGAGCACAGCGTGTCCAGCGCACGCTCCCGAAGCTCATCCGACGGCCTGCATGGCACCAGGTGTGGCAGGCAGATACATGCAATGCCTGAGCAGCCATAGGCGTTGATGTTGCAACTTGCGCCCACAGTACCAAAAGCATGTGTCTAAGCAGTACACGGCTGCAGATGCGGAGGTCGCCAGGCGCCCTCTCACCCGTCCAGCAGTCGGATGAGCGGGTGAAGCACGGTGGAGGAGAAGCCCGCCAGCTGCATGCGGGGCAGCAGGTCCTGCATCGCCGACAGCGTCTCCTCCTGCACACAGGATGCAACAGGGGGGCAGGCTGGGTGGATGAACACCTGGAATCCGCCACTGCACTTGCATGCACTTGCATGCGCCACCGGCAGGCTCCAGCACGGGCAAACGCATGCATTCCCACTGGGCTCCCGCACCTGCACCGCCAGCGGCAGGCCGCTGCTGCCGGGCGCGATGAGGCGGTTGAGGGCGGGCAGCAGCAGCTGCAGGTGGTCCTCCAGCACGGGGCCCAGCGCACGAATCGCGTCCAGCGCGGGCTTCACCTGCTCGAGGGGTGCGTGGGTGGAGATGGGAGGAACGGTGATAAAATAAACATAGTGGGGCCAACATGGGAATGCCATGCCCTGCCAGTTTCTTCAAGTAACAGCAAGCTATGCACGCTGCTGAACACGCCCCAGCCAACCCCTCCAGTCCATCAAACTCAAACCTCACCAGCGAGAAGTCGTTGGTGCGCTCCGCCTCGTTGAGCAGCGCCACAAACTTGGGCAGCAGGGCGGGCATGTAGAAGCGGAAGTCGTCGCGCAGCGTCTCTGCGGGCAGGGCATGGTGGGGACAGCAGAGGCGTGGGTGGGATGGATGCAGCGGCGGGCTCACAGCTCAAAGAACTGCAACGCCAGGAGCTGTGTAAATCCCCTCATGTTACCCTCATGAATTATAAAGCACAGCTCGTGCCAGCAGCAACCGCGCGTTCAGGGCCAGCACCAGGACATCAAGAGGGCAGGCAGCTCACGGGACAGCTCCGCCAGCAGCGCCAGGATGTGCGGCAGCATAGCGGGGGTGGCCCTGAGAGGAGCAAGTGGGAAATGACTGGCATTGAAACCCTGCTGCATACAATCGGGCATCTCCAACTGGGTGCAGCGAGGGTCCCCATCGGCATCGCAGCCACCAGATCTGCTGCACAGCTGGCTAGCCGCAGCACCGCCCCTCTGGGGCCGCCCTCACCCCGTCCAGAAGTCGTTGACCAGGGACAGCAGGTCTGGCAGGAACTTGCGGACGTGCTGGCGCATGAGGATGACCAGGTCGGTCATGGCGCGCACCTGCAGCAGTGTGGGGGAGCGTCGGCACGGCGGCAGGGGTAGGGAAACGGGGCGACTGGCAAGTGGCGCGTGCGTGCAGCACAGGCAGCGCAACATGTGAGGGCAGGAGTGCAAGGTGCCAACAGGTGCTGATGCAGAAGCCCCCCTCACCATGTCCACCCTGCGCTGCAGGTCGTCCGCGCCCCGCGTCAGCTGCAGCAGCACGGGCACCACCTGTTGCGGGCGGGATGGAGGGGCAGGGGAAAGTGGTAATGGTTTCATGATCAATGCAAGCAAGTTAGGGCAGCTGGGCCAGGCTGGTGGGTACAATGCAACACCAACAGCCGGCGGGTGCAAGCAGGTGGGCCCCAGGCCCTACTGTCGCCCCCACATTAGCCAGGTCGGCCACGTAGGACAGGCCACCAAGGACACAAGAGCAAGCAGGGTGCAACATGGCCCCCATACCTTGGGCAGGTAGGGCACGAAGGACAGCCCCATGGCCTTGATGATCTCAAACAGTGCCGCCACCGCCTTGCCGTGCAGCGCGGCCATGGATGGCTCGCGCAGCACCCGCATGAGCGCATTGATGGCCACGGTGGGGTAGTAGTCCTCGCTGGAGGTGACCAGCCCTGCAGAGGGCAGCAGGTCCAGCGCCTGCTCGCCGCCCGGCAGCCCGCCTGCGGTGAGGGATGGGCGGGGAGGGAAGGAGGAATGGGCGGGTGCACGGCAGGAAGGAGAGTTGGCAGAGAACTGGCAGAGAACTGTAAGCCATGGTGCTGCTGGCCACTGCTCGCCCGCCAGCCTGCAACAGCCCGCCCCTGGTAGGTCCCCCCCTGCCAAGCTGGGCACTTACCCAGCTCGGGCGGGTTTTTGTTGGGGAACTGGGGGCGCACGCCCTCCCGCTCCAGCCGCCCCTCGCCCTGCAGCTGCGCCAGGTTGAGCTTGTGGGTGTGCGGGTCCAGCGCGCCGATGATGCCCAGCACCTGGTGGGGAGGGGGGGAAGTGGCAAGGAAAGGAGTGAGCTGAAATGTGGGAAGAGGCTAAGAGGCATTTGGCCGCCACACCTGCAGCTGGCCATGACAGCCAGATAGCAAGCGCTCGGCACATAAGCAGCAAACCTGCCCATCTTCATGCAGCTGGCCATTGACCCCAGGCCAGCCAGCCAGCACGGGCCATGGCAGCCGGCGCAAGCAAGCAGCTGACCGCCCACCTTCATGACCTCTCGCCGGGTGGAGGGCGTGCCCTCGCTCAGCATGCGCAGCAGCACCCCCAGCAGCTGCGGGTACTCCAGGTAGGGCGACACCACGCAGCCGGTGGAGCCAACCACCTGGGGCAGAGGGGCAGGGGTGGGGACGTGTGGAGGGGATGTGAAGTCACGGAGTGCTGCATACAGGAGGGGGTTCTGGATGATCTGCAGCTGCCAGGCACATCCCAATTGACAAGTGCGCAGCGGCAGGCAGCAGTGTCCCTCACAACTACCGCCCAGGGCGCACCTGGCCCAGCGTGCCCACCGCCACCAGCCGCTTGGTGGGCGAGCCTCCATCCTGGATGGCGTCTATCACGAGGGGCAGGATTTCGGGCACGTCGGCCCGCAGCTGCGCCCCCGCCACCGTGGCCAGCTCTCCCAGCGTCATGAGCACCGCCACCTCAAAGCCCTCCTCTGGGGCAGGAGAGGGAGGAGGAGAGGGAGGGAGGCAGGAAAGGATGACAAGCTGAAACAACAAATCATTACAGCTGCCATTCCAGTGCCAACGCCGCAACAGGTGGCAAGGCATAGCGGGAAGCACTTGGCAATGGGGGCAGGGAAACCACATTAGAGCTGCCAACATCAACCCAAAACACCACGAAAAGGAGTAGCAACAAGCAGGCCAATACCCAGCCCTGCCCACCCTGCGAGGACGCCTTCATGTTGGGCTGCGCAGTCGCTGCGTTGGCAGCTGCTGCGCTGCTGCCTGCGGCACGCAGCTTGCCCACCAATGCCCGCAGCACGGGGGCGGTGTATGGCAGGACCAGCTTGGGGGCCGACCGGATCAGCACACCCAGCAGCCGCGCGCTCTCTGCAGCCAACGAAAGAAGGGGTTTAGGGCTGGTAAAAAGAGATGAATCAAACCGCTCTGTTGCATGATGCCAACAGCTGCTGCCGCTCTGCATACGCAGCACAGCCCCAGTCGCCAGCCCCCGCCCATCTACATCCCCTCCTCACTCCCTCCCACCAGCCCCCAGCCCAGCCCAGCACGGCGCACCCTCCCGCTGGCGCGAGTCGGGCGAGTGGTCCATGTCGCTGAGCAGCTGCATGAGGTGCCTCCGCAGCGCGGGCATGACGTAGGCGGGGTTGGTGGCGCTGATGTGCCCCGCCAGCTGGATGGTCAGGCTGCGCACCGTGCTGCTCTCGTCGTTCAGCGCCACAAACAGGGAGCGCAGGCACTCGGCCTGGGCCAGGTGGTGCTCCAGGGCGGCGGTGCGCGACAGCGCCTCCAGAATCGTGCGCCGCACGGTGACCGAGGGGTCCGCCACTGCAGATGCCAGCAGCCGCTGCACCGTCTGCCGAGCGGAGGGGTGGGTAGGGGCGGGAGGAGGTGGGTGGGCAGCGTTGGGTAAGGTGCTGAGACATGAGGGCAGCTGTGCTTGCTCCGGAGCTGTACCGCAGCATCCCACTGCAGTCCATTTGGTTGGACCTCCACCGCCCACCCCGCCCTGCGCCCACCTTGTCCACGGCGCGCTGCTCGGCGGCGGGCAGGCGCCCGCCCGGCCGCTGGCTGTACTGCACATGCTGCTCCAGCACGTGGCAGGCGGCCACGGCCGCCGAGCGCCGGATGCCGCTGTCGTTGTCGTCCAGGTAAGGGGTCACGTGGTCCCTCACAAAGTCCAGCAGCAGGTGGGGGGTCCAGGAGAAGGAGCCCAGCGTGTGCAGCGTGAGGCGCGTCAGCGCGGGGCCCTGCAGCTCGCTGGCCGCCAGCGCGCCCTGCAGCGCCGCCACCGTGGCAGACGGCGTGGCTGGGCTGAAGGGGCGGCGCGCGAGGGCCAGGCTCAGCAGGTCCAGCAGCAGTGCCTGGATGCGGGGCAGCAGCTCGGGCAGCGCGCCCACGGCCTTGTGCATCGACGCCACCAGCGCCTCTGCAGCGGCGGTGTGAGTGGGAGCGGGAGGGTTCATCAGCGCAGGGAAGGCAGTCCTTGGTGGGCATGCGAGTGAGATGCTGGAAGCGCTGCGCAGGCGGCATGCTTTCAAAGGGTACCACCGCTGCAAGGGCAGTGTATTGTGCACACTGTGGCCTATGCAATGTCCCAGCCAGCCCAGGAAGGCAGCACCGCTCCTAGCCACACCCACCCGACAGCCCGGTCTGGAACATGGGCTCTAACAAGGCGGCCAGGTAGGGCTGCCAATCCTGGCGCAGCGCCACCGCCAGCGCGCCCGCGCACTCAAGCGCCTCGGGGCAGGGCGGCTTGCCGCGGCCCCGCTGCCCCAAGCACTCCTTGATGGCTGCGGCAAATGGCCGCAGAAAGTCGTCGGGCGCCTTCATGCGGTAGGCCACACCCGCCCGCGCCAGCGCCGCAGCCATTTCGGCAATGGCAGTGAAGCCGGCGCCGCGCTCTGCCGGAACCGACAGCACCGACAGCAAGTACTCGCAAGCCTGAGGAACGAGGGGAGGGTGGGTTGTAATGGAGTGGGTGTCAGTCTACCATCTTTTGGACCACAAGCTAACGACGGTTTCTTTCCACCCAGCACCAGCCAGAGCCCAGCAACACATTGCACAGCATCCCCCCCCGCGGGCCTGCCCACCTGCTTCAGGTACGACTTGACAAAGCGCTCGGGCGCAAAGGCGGCCAGGCGGGGGATGAGCGTGATGACGGCGCGCCGCACCAGCTTCTCCTTGCTGCGGGCGGGTGGGCAGGGGGGAGTGGGGCAGCGGACCGGTGGGGCACAAGGACATCCCAGCATGGCTGGTGATGCTCGGCAAGCAAGGGCAGCAGCTGAAAACGGGCTCCTCAACACTGATTATATGCAGCGCACCTGTCCCGGAAGCGCAGCACGGTGTCGCAGACCTCGCGGTACCGGGCCAGCATGAACTCGCCTGGAGGGGGCGGGGGTAGGCAGGAGGTGGGAAGGGTGGTAAAAAAGCACGCTGGCTAGGGTGTGCAACCCAAACGCTGGAAAGCTAGTAGGCTACCGCTGATTCAAATAGTGGCAACCTTGCATCATTCTATGATGGTTCTGAACACGCACAGACAGAAGCAGTGCAGCGCTGCGCATGCTGTGTGCCCGCACCCGTGTGGCGCAGCAGCTCTCCCAGCGCCAGCAGCGACCCGTGCACGGTTTCCAGCGAGGTCACGCGCGTCAGGCCACGCTGCGTCTCCTCAAACAGCCTGGCATGTAATGGAGGTTTGGGAGCAGGGGGTGGGAGGCAGGGCTGGAGCGACTGCATGATGCCTGCATGCCTCACGCCCCATACTTGATCGTGCACGGAACGCCGAACCTCACTGCAGCAACTGCATGCCAGCATGTGCGCAGCGGTCCAGCCGCCCTGCACTCACCGGTAGTACCACTGCACGCGGTACCGCGTCTCCCGCTTCTCCACCAGGACCAGGCAGGCGCGCAGCGCCTTGACCGCCGCCTCCCGCACGTGCTGCCGGCTGTCGCGCAGCGGGTTCCAGATCACCTGCGGGGGATCATCGGGGCATGGGAGCACTCAGAGGGAGCAGCCCCGCAGCACTTTTCAAACCAGGATCAATGCACGCTGTACAGCTGTGGCCGTTCCTTTCCTACGCTGTACATATCCACGCTTCATCACCTCTTGCTCAACCACCCACACACCTCGATGAAGGAGCGGACGTGCACATTGAAGATGGCGGGCGCGGCCTCCGCCAGCTCCCGCAGCAGCAGCACGCCCGCCAGGCGCAGGTGCTCCTGCCGGGGCGCTGCCAGCCACTGGATGCCGCGCTTGACCTGCAAGAGGGGGCGTGGGGGTGCATGGCGGCGGTGTGCTGCCTGGGTGCTGGGTGCTGCAGCAGTGGGATGTGTTGCAACAGCTCGAGCTGGTGGCTTGCTGCCACCCTCAGATGCCATGCCCGGGAGCGACAGCATGAGGCATTTTCTGTACGCACGCACTACAAGCAAGCAGCGGCTGTGCCGCACCCCCACCGCCCTGCTGCCGCCGCCCCCCCCAGCCCCCCACCTGCTCCTCCACAATGTCCGCCATGAGCGGCCCGCCCGTCTTGACCAGGCGGCCCAGCGTGGCAGCCGCCGCGTGCATCGTCTGCACCTCGGTGCTGGCCTGGAACGCCTCCATGAGCACGCGCACCAGGTCAGACAGGCGCGCCGCGCTCTGGCAAAACACCTGGCAGAGGCAGGGAGGCAGGGGCAGGCGGCAGCAGAAGCGTTGACGCTCAGGGCAATGTGGCCACAACGGCAGCAGCTGAGCCAAACAGCCACGTGCATATCAACCCAAGTGCCCTGCGCCACTTGCCAGCCCTACACACACACACCACAACCCTTGTCTGCTCCCACAGCCCCCCACCTTGGTCTGCGCCAGCTCATCAATGGCCAGCACGCCCGCCAGCCGCTCATGCGGGTCGGGGCTGAGCACCAGGCTCTTCACCTGCACACCACACCAACAAAGGGTGCGAGGCAGGAGTGCTGACAAGGGTGTGCCGCTGCCTGACTGCTGCACCAGTGCTCCTTTGCCATGAAGCTGCTCAGGGCTGGCTGATCCCAAGCAGCCATCCGGCCCGTAGGAGTGGCTCTGCACCGCTCGCTCACCCGTGCACTGAGCTCCGCCAGGAAGCGGTTGAACTTGTCGCCCTTCACGCTCCGCCCCTCAGCATCCACAAAGCTGGCCAGCGCGTGCTCCTCGCGCAGCGCAGCCGCGCCTGCAGTGGCAGCAGCCGGGAAGAGCGTGGGGAGCCATGCAGGGGCCACCCAGCCCGCAGGGAGCGGGAGTGCACCTGGAAGAGTAGCCCCAGCCATGCAGCCCTGGGTAGATGTCCCACCCACCCACCCACTAACTGTTCTCATCTACAGTCAACCAAAAAACACACCCAAGCCCGCACCTGGGCGGCACAGGCCAGCCAGGCAGCGCGAGAGGCCCGACAGCGGGTCGGCTGCCCCGCCGCCACCGCCACCGCCGGCAGCAGCAACAGCGGGCGGCTGCAGTCCCATCGCGGACGCCATGTCGCCTCACTTCAAGTGACGAGCCGCCGAGGCGGCCCTCAGGGGCGCATAGCAGCACGTTTCTGCGTGGGTCGGGTGCTCTCGGTCCCTAGGAGCGGGCCTCCTTGCAGCTGGACTGCCGGTTCACAGGGGATGTTGCTCGTTGTGTCGATCGGGCGGGCGCCGGCACTGCACTCAATGCCCTGATTGCCAGCGGGGCAGGGACCCCAGTGGCACGCTCTGTGCATCTAATTTGTCGTTGATGGGTGTCGTGGGCTAGCAGGCATACCCCAGATCGCAGCCCGGCACCCTACAAGTGCCATCGGCGACACAAGTGGGGCCTCCGAAGCCCCAGGCAGTCCCCGCAGCCCCAGGTGCTGATCTGAAAGTCCACGCATCTCGCCGCTCAGCCCAGGCATCGCCCAGCCGCTTGCTCGGGCTCTGTCGCCGCCTGCCGCCGCCAACGCCCGCCGCTGCTCGCTTGCTGACGCCCAGCCGGCCGGCCCTGCCTGCTGCAGAAACTGGCATCCCTTGGGCCGCTAGCCATGGGCTCCCAGCAGGCCAACTCACTGGTGGCCTTTGTCACCGGCCTCACCGGCGGCCAACTGGAGCGCCTGTTTGTGCAGCCCTACTGCGTGGTGGCCATCCTGCGCTCGCTGCAGCCGCTGTCGCGCCACGTGCTGCTGCGCTTTGCTGCCACCGGTGGCAGCATCAGCACAGGTGTGCAGAGGCGGTGGGGTTGAGAGCAATGTGTGATGAGGACCTGAGTTACTTTGCATCTCCCGCAGCTTTATGTGCCCATCAAAAACCCACAACAACCCCCGCTTCACCACGCTGCCTCCCCTGCCCGCAGCGCTGGTGTCCAGCTGGGCGCGAGCAGATGGCGACAGCAAGCTGGGCGCTGCACTGGCGGAGCTGCAGAAGCTGCACCTGCTGGCCCAGGTTGGCCAGGCGTCCTGGGCCCTCAACGCCAGCTTCCAGGCGCAGCTGCGCCATGCCATCTGCAGCGGGTGAGAGGCTGGCCATTCTTGTGGACGGCTTGCGCCATGCAGTCAGGGGTGAGAAGATGTTGGCTGCTTCAAAACTGCAAATTGGTGTTGATTTCCGAAAGGTCCTGCTCTCCCTCACCACTGCAGGCTGCTCACCGGGCAGGACAGCGCCACCCTGCCACCTGCTGCCGCGCTGCCATTGCCAGAAGATTTTAACACCTATGCCCGGCAGCAGTGGGATGGCCTGCTGCTGTACCTGGTGGGTGGCAGCAGCCAGCCGCCGGGGCCGCCGCCCCAACTGCACGGCGCGGCGGCGGTGGACATCCCCAGCCTGCTGGCGCGGGCGGGGCTGATGCTGAAGGACGAGTACACGCTGAGCCAGAGTGAGCGGTTGGGATGGGCTGGGGACTGCGTGGTTGGTGTTCTGGCAGGGCTGCATGAAGTGTTGCATCGGCCTGGGTTGCACACTGGATCACACGACAGAGGACACACCAGCACACCTCCCACCCCGCCCCACGCAGGCATCAGCCAGAGCGGCTTCCAGTTCCTGCTGGCCGACCTGTACAGCCAGCTGTGGAGCGTGGTGCGGCAGTACCTGGCAGACCTGGAGGCGGCAGCAGGCGGAGCAGGCACAGCGGGGGCAGCGGGCGCCGACCTGGCGGTGGCGGTCAACTTCCTGCTGCGGCTGGGCCTGCAGGGTGGCCAGCCCATGTGCTACGGCAGGCTGGCCGAGTCGGAGCAGATCATTGCTGCCCACATGTCGCACCTGGGCCTGCTCATGCCGCTGCCGGCGGGCGGCCAGGTGTGGCTGCACCCCACCCGCATGGCGGCGGTGCTGGCGGGCGGCGGGCGGGCAGGCGAGGCGGCGGCGGCAGGCGAGGACGGATTTGTCATCGTGGAGTCCAACTTCAGGTGGGGTGGTGGGCATGGAGGGTGCGGAAGTCGTTGCTGGGCTTTCATAAACGCACTTGCAGGCTTGCATGGTACATGCGCAGCTGCCACCCTCGTCTTTCACTTCCTCCCCGCCTGCTGCAACTCATTACTGCACATGCCGCTCACTTCCAACCGCCTGCATCCATCCACCCACGCACACCCACCCACCCACCCTGCCGCAGGGTGTACGCCTACACCACGTCGGCGGTGCAGGCCGCCATCCTGCGCGTGTTTGTGCGCTGCGACGCGCTGCTGCCCAACCTGTTTGTGGGCACCATCACCCGCGACTCGGCCGTGGCGGCCCTGGAGGCGGGCATCACTGCAGACCAAATCGTGGGCTTCCTGCGCCAGCACGCCCACAAGCGGGTCGCGGCCAAGACGCCCATTGTGCCGCCGGTGCGGGCCGCTGCCGGTCTGGGTGATTGTAGGTTGCTTGGCCAGCCCGGCAGCAGGTGCAGGAGCAGACAAGGGCAGAGCTCCAGTGCTTGCCCCTCTCCTCTGCCAGCCAGCCAGCCCAACCCTCCCTTGCCTTGCAAACTAGGCCTCATCTTGTGTTCTGCTGCACGATGCCCCCTCCTCTGCAGGTTGTGGCCGACCAGGTACGGCTGTGGCAGCAGGAGCTGCGCCGCCTGCGCAGCAGCGCCGCCACGCTGTACGACCGCTTCGAGGGGCCAGCGCTGTATGCCAGCGCGGCGGGGCATGCTCAGCAGCTGGGTGCGCTGCTGTATCGAGACGATGAGCGGCAGGTGCTGGTGGTGCAGAGCGCGTTCCACGATGCCATGCGCGCCCACATCAAGACACAGAAGGCGGCGCTGGGCCTGTGAGGACGGCAGGCACGCGCAGTTGCAAATGTTGCCCTGCCCGATGTGCATGGGCCCCCTGTAACACGCCGCTGAGCACAGTGCGGCTTTACTCGAGCTCAACATACAGCAAGGAGCGGAACAGGCACAGCGGAATGGGCACCAACCAACAGCAGAATAGTATCTATCAGGTAGGGGGCTACAGACGAGCTAACGGCATTCGTTATCAGGGGCTCTCAATTCACTAGCAGAGAGTTCTCACAGCTCTGGGCCAGGCAGGCGTTCAGCTAGCAATACAGCAAATCCTCGACAGAAAGTAGCGGGCGCTGCAGGAACGAGCTGCGCAGGCGGTTGGCGGCCCCAACCGCCGCAGCCTTGCTGCCTGCACCCTTGCCGGCCCGCCCTGCTGCCGCCTGGCGCTGCTGCGAGGTGCGCAGTGCGCCTGTCCGGCCTCCCAGGCTGGTCACACTGGTGGCCATGTACTGCGCCATGCCGTTGGCCTGGTGCGGGCTGCCCGTCTCCAGCTGGTGCACTGCCGCCGTCAGCGACTCGCTGAGCGGGCGGTGCGCCGCGGAGCGGGAGCCGCGCTGCGCCGGCGGCGCCGCCGCCTTGAGACTGGAGGGCGGGGCCGAGTCGGGGTCGCGGCTGGAAGGAGGCGCATTCTCCAGTGCACGCAGCACGCGCTGCGGCGTCGACTCGGGCTCGTCGGTGGCGCCTGAGGGCTCGGCGCGCGGCGGCGGTGGCGCCGCCTCCAGTCCCAGCCGCTCCAGAGGGTCCTGCTGCTCGGGCCGCGCACCCAGGTAGTCGCGCAGCCTGGAGAAGCGGGGGGGAGGGGCGAGAAGGAGTGCTGTGTAGGAGGGTGCATGACATGGGCATAAGCGAACGCTGTTCGGAGGTTTTAGGGAGTGCAACACAGGAAATGTGGGAGACCATAAGGCACTGTTCCCTGCCCAACGAGGCCGCTCTCAGCACCAGCGAGGCCCAGGCTCAACCCTGCTGCTCACTAACTCACCGGCTCTCGCCCTCAGTGTCGGTCACATACGGTGCCGCTCCGCGCTGGGGCAGGGCCCCTGCAGCAGCGGCGGCGGCTGCCGCCGCTGCGGTGGCCGCTGCCACCACCTCGGGCTCACCACCGGAGGAGGCGCTGCTGGGGGCCCCGCTGGTGCTCTGTCGCACCATGTCGGTGATCTCCTTGATGGCTGCACAACAAGTGCAGGGTAAGTGGGAGAGGGATCACTTGCCTCCTAGGTGAGCAAATTAGCAGCCCGCACAGCAAAACAAATCCTTCCTCCTCCTCCCCCCAGCTTACTCTGCAGGCAGATGCTCATGCGCGCCCGCTCCTGCTGCAGCGCCGGCAGGCCGCCCTCCGCCAGGCTCTCCAGCTGCTCATGCAGCGCCGCCAGCTGGCACACCGCATCCCCCTGCGGCGCCTGCACATCCAGATCCACAGCTGCGCTGGCAGCGGCCGGCAGCTGCTGCTCCCGCTGCTGCACGTGCACCAGCACCGCCTCCTGCTCCTCGGCGGCGTGCTGCCAGCGGCGCGCCTCCAGCAGCGCTGCGTCCCGCTGCTCCTCCAGCTCCTGCAGCCGCTTCTGCATCCCCGCCTTCTGCGACAGGTGAGGTTGGGGCGGTGGGCACAGTCAGCAGGGCTGTGGAGCACAACTAGGGTGAGACAGCGCTGGATGCCAGCCTACGGGTGCAGCACCAGGCCCCTTCAGCAGCTCCTGTCCCCACAGTCCCTCCTATACCCGCCCAACCGCACCTCAGAGTGCAGCTCATGCAGCAGGCCACCGTAGTACTCCTCGCAGCGCTGCAGCTGCAGCGTGGGCAGGCAGGTGACATGCAGCAGGCGTGCCGCCAGCACCTGCGGATGGCAGGGTGCAGCAGACTGCTGTGGAGGCATGGCTCACTGCACCTCAGCACTACTTGGCAGTACACAGAGGTTTCAGGGAGTGCGCCACGGACAGCAGGCTGGGCCATGCGGTGCCACACCAGCCCCAGGCCCCACTCGCCTTCTCGGGCCAGCGGCTGTTGCGCAGCGCGCCATCATGCTGCTCCCAGCTGGCGCCGGCCGCCACCCAGGCGCTGCCACCACCACTGCTGCCGCAGGCGGCCAGGGCCAGCCGGTCGCCGCTGGTGGTGGCACACAGCAGGTGGCCGTCGGCGGACAGGGAGGCCAGCGCGATGCGTGGGCCGTCGCGCAGCACCCGGAACAGGCAGTGCGGCTCCAGGCTTTCTACCGCATAGTCCAGCGCATGGGTGTGCCACCCAGAGGTGCCTGCGTGACAGGGCACCGGCAGGGGGGGATGTGAGAGGTTGAGGCATGCAGCAATGCGTTTGGCAAGAGAGCATGCCCAGCATGGCTAACCCTGGTGCACGTGAGGTGGCGCTGCCCACCTCGGCTGCTCCAGTCCATGCTCGCCGCCGACAACGACCAGGCGCCACTGTCGGAGGCCCTGCGCGCCACCAGCAGCTCGTCACACTCGTACGCCAGCGACACAATGGATCCTGCAACGGCGGGAAGGATGGTGGGGGCATGTTCGACCGTCAGCCTGGGCTGTGCAGTGTCGCCCAGATCGTCCTTCAGGCAGCTGACAGGTTACAACGGCGCACCACACTGTGCCATATTTGGTGTGTTGAAATCACGAGCAACTCAGACAGAACAACAGCTTTACACCAGCCGCTCACCGGGCCGGAGGGCCGCGGCGGCGGCGTCCACCTGCGCCCAGCGCTGCGGCGCCTGCGGCAGCGTCTCCTGGCCCTCCAGCCTGTCGTAGACCCTCGCCTTGCGCGGCCCGCCGTTCTGCATGGCCGCTGGGGCCGGGGGCCGCTCAAAAAGGGGTGGAGCGGGTTGGTGTGGTAGGCTGGGCGCTTGAAACAGCCCCGCAGTGCCAGGCAAGGTGCCAGGCGTGATCACTGTGCAGCCCTGCAGTGCCGCCGAGGAAGGCACGCTCAAACAGGGCGCCTGTCGCGGCCTGACGCCGCATTGCGGTGCCTGCTGCGGCAGCGCTGCCGGGGCTTTTGAGCTCGGTCTGGAGCTGGCGCCGAGCCCCACGCCTTGCAAGTTCAATCTTCGGCGTGCTGGGCCCCTGTGCGGCCCCTCAGGCGGCCGCCATGAGCGCGTCCTCAACAAGCCGGCGCAGCCTGGCCTCCAGGCGGCGCAGCAGCGGCGCGGGGACCAAGCTGCTGGGCGCCGTGAAGCTGCACAGCCCGCTGGGCGCGGGCAGCGACGCTGGTGAGGGCGGCGGCGGCGGTTGCGGGCGGCGGCAGAGGCGGCCCCCTTTAATGCAGCTTTGGCCATCACCGAGCTTCCCCTGCCTCAATTCCCTTGCAGGCTCCCCCTGCAGCACGGCATCAGACGTCTCGGCCCTAACCACACCACAGGACCGGTCGCCGCTGGTCGTGTCGCGCGCCGCAGCCACCGCGCCCGCCGCTGCGGCAGCGCCCGCTGCAGCGGACGCGCTGGCGCAGTTTGGGCAGCAGCTGAGCTCGAGCCGCAGCTCAGACAGGTGGCTGGAGGAGCGGCTGGCATCGCCCAGCGGCAAGCCTGGCGCAGGTGATCAAGGATGGCCCTGCAGGCCATTGGCCAACCAACCCTCCTGTGCCCAGCGGCTGAACTGCGTCCTGCCTCGCAATTGTCGACTGCCCACCACCTCCACGCTGTCTCGCCGGCCTGCTTGATGACCACAGGCTAAAAAAAACGCCATGCGTAGCGTCAGACGCTCTCACATCATGCTGTCCCCTGCCCTCCCGGTGCTTCCCTGCCCAGCAGGCCGGTCGCGGCGTCCACACGCCCACTCCTCCTCGGCCGCCTCCCCGAGCGTGGTAGAGCCCGCAGCCGCCCAGATCGTGCACAAGGCACTGCGCTTCATCACCGGGGACCAGACGCCGCCGCCGCCAGAGGGCGCCGCGCCACAACCCAAGGTCGCCACCGCCTTTGACTCACAGTCATTCCTGGACAAGGTGCGGCAGCGGTGGCGCTTGGGTGGGCTGGGGTGTTGATGTGTGTTGAGTTTGTTGATTTCCTGAGAAGAAATCACACACTGGTTTACAGCACTAATGCATCGCATCGCATGGCTGCCCTCTGCTTCAAACTGCTTCAAGTCTGCTTCAAAAGCACCATGCAAGCTGCCCCCTGCCACACGTGCGCTGCAGGGCATGGACGCCATCACCGGGGTGGGCAAGCTGATGGAGGGCTTTGCGCTCACGCTGGACAGCGTCATCGGCCAGGCGTTTGAGGAGTGGAACACCCTCCCTAGCAGCGGCAGCAGCAGGCCCAGCGCCGCCGGCAAGCTGGTGCCTCGGCCGCAGCGGCATGCTCCCACGGCAGGCGGCACGAGCAGCAGCAGCGCGCTGGCGCCCAAGCAGCAGGCCGCCGCGCCACAGGCGGCCACCGTGCCTGCCGGGTGGCAGGACTTTAGCATTGACGGCAAGGAGAACGACAGCGGGGCGGCGGCGGCGGCACCATCATCCAGCCGGGCGGCAGGGGCCAAGGCAGGCAGCGGTGCACCAGTGACCGCCACGCGGCAGGCGCACATGACCTCGTTCATGAGCAAGCTGGACGCGGCGTCAGAGCAGGAGGTGCAGGAGTGGCGCAAGCGCGCCCAGCAGCTGGCCAGCGAGCTGCAGCGGGTGCGGGCGCAGCAGGAGGAGTACCAGCGCCTGCGGTGAGCAGCAGTGGGTGTGGGAGGGGGGAGGCACCGGGGATGGGCAGCCGCGCACTGGCGGCTGGCGTTTGTTTTAGTTGTTGACATGCAGTCGGTGCTGTTCCATCTGCAAGTGGCTGTCACCACCCGACTGAGCCCCTGCCTGCCACACCCATCTTGTTCCCATCTTGTTCCCACCTCCAGGCTGCAATATGACAAGCTGCAGTCTGAGCTGGCGGCTGCAGCGTCGCAGGCCAGCCGACTGGCTCAAGAGAACAGCGCGCTGCGGTCGGCCAGCCCGGCGGCGGGCCCAGTGGCTGACCCCGCGCTGGGCCCCGACCCGCTGGCGGCACAGCAGGTGAGCACAGGATGGCAGGGGGCGTGGCTGGCTGACTTGCTATTCGAGTTGGCGTGCAGGGCTTGTACGAGCAGTTGCTTTGCTGTTCAAGGTGCATTTGTAGCGACAGCAAGGCCAGCTAAGCGTCCCTGCCCCGCCCTTCCCTTCCCGCCCACCAGGTGGCGCGCCAGATGGAGGCGCTGCTGTCGGAGAAGTCGCGCCTGGTGGCGGAGAACGACCGGCTGCTGCGGGAGAATACAGGGCTGCAGGTGCGTGAGGGGAGGGGGACTGCGGGTGGGTGCACCGTCCTGGTGGGAGCTGGCTGGGCACCGTGGGACAGCGCTGGGTGGGAGGTGCACCTTGGTTGCGTGCCACAACCGGTGAGGTGGGGCACCCCTCCTGACATCATTCATCTCACAACTCAGTCCCTCACCTGCCCACCTGTTCACAGGAGCTGCTGGAGTTCAGCCTGGTGCACCAGGCGCAGTGGGCGGCGGATGGCGACCTGTTTGACGAGCCCGGGGAGGACGGCGAGGGCGCCCTGGCGCTGGGCCCTCATGCTGAGCTGGCGGCGGAGGGCGGCGACGCAGCAGCCGTGGCGGCAGCACCTGCCAGCACGTAACCTGAGCCCTGCGTGTGTTGAGTGTTGGCGGCGGAGCCGCAACTGCTCCTGCCCTGCTGTGTTTCTGCTGAACCGCCAGATGTTGTGTGAAGAGTGCTGGAGGACACTCCCATATGGGATATGGAGCAGTCCTGCAGCTCATTGTCCACGGCTGACGATAAAGCATGGCGAGCAAAGCTAGGGTCCGGCTATGGTTGTGGGGAGTGGTTGAGATGGTGCGACGCTGCGCCTGGGTGGCGGGCGGCAGCAGTGCCTGCCGCCCGCCACCCAGGAGCCCACCCTGCCTTGGAGCACACTGCTTACGACTGAGTCTTGCAGCCAGCAATAGTGTAGTTGCAGCCAAAGCGTTCGTGCACAGCTGTGTCACCAGCGTGTGCGCCTGCCAGACGAAACCCCAGCCTCCAGGCGGCCAGCCAGCCAGCTGAACGAGGCGGTCAGATGGCCACGGACGGGGCGCAGCTGCCAGTGACGCCGCGGGTGCGCGGGCCAATGCGCGGCCGGCGGACCGTGCGGCCCTCGGGGCCGAGCGTTCGCGCCAGCTTCGTGTCCGCAATGTATGCCTGCCCACCACTGGTCGGTAAGCATGAAGGCTTGCTAGGGGCAAATGGGCTTGGGAATGTGCAGCTTTCGGATGGAAGGCAAGCGCTCTTCTGCGCTGCCCGCTCCACTTCTGGTGGCCCCGCAACTTGCTCCCTCTGTGGCATGTCACTTTGCCTTGTACCCCAGCACTTCCCCTCCTCCCCCGCCGCTCACAGATGCCCTGCTGCAGCTTGACGCGCTGCGCCCGCTGTCCCTGGTGGTGGAGGACCTGGCCAACCTGGCCATGGCGCTGTGTGCCCACCATGAGCACATGGAAACGGTCTGGCGGGAGCTGGCTGCTCAGTGCGATGAACGCGTGTCAGAAGACGACAGCATGACCCAAGGTGTGCTGCTAGGGGGTGAAGGGGTGGGTGTATGGGTGGGTGAGCGGGTGGGAATTGGGGTGGACCCGCAGGCCTGCCAAGGCACTTTCTGGTGGCCCAATCAGGTGCCTGTTGTTTGCTGGCAGGCGGCCCGGCCCCGCCTCCCTGCCGACTTGCCTGCCCAACTTGGCCCCCCACCTCCTCTCATTCGCAGTGCTGCTGGTGGTGCAGCGTGCGGTGCTGCAGGACCCGTCACGCAGCCAGTGGGTGATGCCCAAGCAGGCCAGGTCGCTGTTCCGGCTGTCGCAGCGCGACCTGGAGCGCCTGGGGGTGGGCTTCCGCCTCAAGTGAGGGCTGCTGGCCCCCGCGGTTCCTCATACTTCATGACAGCGGTGCAGACGTGTTTGAAGGGTTTGCCAAGGCGCAGCGCAGTGTGTGGTGCTTTGTGTTTCCACGCAAGGCATGCATCGCCTGCAACAACCTTTGCAGGTTCTATACCGGGAGCGACAGCCGCAGCGAGCACAAGTGCTACCAGATGCTGGACCTGCTGCGCGCGGCCCGCCGCAAATACGGCAGCGCTGCGGCCCTGGAAGCGGCCTGGATGCGTGCAGCGGGGTTTCCCGCCGCCAACTACATCGAGGCGCGCACGTGAGCAGGGTGAACGGGCCTGCAAGGCAGGGCAGTGCTGGTCGTTGGGGTGGCTGTTGCCACGGCACATCATATCTTCCAAGCAGGTGGGCTGCTGACCGCAGGTGTCATACGACCTCACTGTGCCCCATTTCCCCCCCGTGCCTGCAGGTACGCGCTGCAAATGGAGCTGCTGAAGTGCCAGCTGGACCCGTTTATGACTATGAGCCACTGGCTGGCTCAGGCGTACATCGAGGTGCGCCAAACTGCTTGTGAACTTGTGTTTATCACCTGTTCTGGTAGACCGTGCACCTGGTTGCATGCAACTCCGCCGTGCTGATGTGCTCTGCCCCTGCTCTCTGGCCGCTTTGTCAGGGACACCTGGCAGCGACAATCGGCCCACGAACTGTGGCAGAGAGGATGGCCGGGGAGCTGGCAGGCCGGGTGGCGCTGCCCCCACTGCAGCCGTACCTCAAGGCACGCTGGGGATTCCTGATTTGAGCAGCATGCCGCAGTTGCCGTCCGTCCGACCCCACAGCCATAGCGTCAAGCAAAGACAGGCGCCTTATGAACAGGCTGTTGTGAGCCCTATCACATCCTGTGTGTCACATCAATCATTGTTGGCATTGTAAGCAGAACAAGTGCCTCCGCTGAAGGCTGTGCCGCCGCCACCGCCGCCGCCGCCCGGCTGGCGGAGCCCCACTGCCATCCATAGTTCGCAACGCGCTTCATGAGAAGAACTTGCATCCCCTTATCGAGCGCTTCCACTGCCAAGAAACACGCAGAAGGCGGCTAAAGGCTCGGCGGCAAAGACCAACCCGCAGCAATGGCTTGTAGCGCAGTCTGCTCGACCAGCGGGCGCGGCATGGGTGAACTGGGATCGTGCAGCACGTCCCTCTGCGGCCGGCGAGCGCTGTTGGCAGCGGCACCACGGATAGCGTCGCTGCCAGGCTGCTGCAGGCGCGTCGCTCGTTCCTCTTGCTGCGGATGAGATGCGCGCAGTCGCATGCATGCAGCGCAAGGTCACCACGGCTGCCGCTGTCGCTGCCGCCGCCGCCACCGCCAGCAGTCGTGACAAGCTGAGGCACACCCCTCTGTCCGCGATCTGCAGGAGCCGCCGGCAGCGTCTCGCGGCCACAGCAGCACTGGGCGGCGGCAACAGCCTGAAGAACAAGTACAAGTGCGTGGCCGCGTGGTTTGATGCGGCTTCCCGTCTCGTGCTGCTCTGTTGCTGCAGCTCTGCTTTGCGTTGCGTCACCACGCTGACCTGCGCCACCTCTCTCCCTCTCTCTGCACTACTCGCAGGAGCCGGCAGGAGCTGGAGCAGGACTACTTCAAGGAGTGGAATGAGATGAGCCGGGCGGCGCTGCAGGAGGGCAAGCAGCCCATGACTCCCTGGACGCTGCTGGCCGCGCTGCCGCACATGGTCCGCTACCACGTGGTGGGTGCAGGGAGCGCAGGGGGCTGCTGTGCCTGGGCCCTGCCAGTGTGCAGGCACAGGCTGCTTGTGGGCTGGGCGGGTCTGATTTTAGTTGGACTTCATCACCTTGAATCCATTGAATGCCTGCAGCTGAGCAAGGTCGGGTCGCTTGTGCATACCCAGGCTGACACAGTCTGCTCCACGACACCTCCCCCTTGCCCCCTGCAGATCCCCGCCCCCATCCGCTTCCTAGTCTTCCTGGTGGTGCGCATTGCGCAGCTGGCGGCGCAGCGGCTGAGGAAGCTGGCAGTGCTTGCAGGTGGGACAGGGCTGCGGGGTGGGTTCATGTGCATGCACAGTCCCTGCACCTGACCTGATGCAGCAGTCGTGGCTCGTCGCCGCCTGGATTGGGGCTCCTGCTACAAGCGAGAGCCACAACTGCCAGCCTACCTCGCCTGACTGCCCGCAGGCGCCAAGCTGGATGTGGCGACGCTGCAGCGGCGCGGCTTGGCGGGCAGCTACCGCATGCGGCAGACGGCGCTGCGGCGGCTGCACGGCAAGGAGAGCTTGTGGGGCCCGCTGCAGCTGATGATGGGGCGCTGAGCAGACTATGACTGGTCCACTTTGATGCTACTGTGTAACAAA
>VFQQ010001106.1_pt1 | contig 41129 bp, 32 predicted proteins | sample 3512341 | NCBI WGS metagenome assembly VFQQ01 (sample SAMN10412373, study PRJNA504923) | tailings metagenome | isolation source: Relicate 2 Philex TSF1 revegetated site | place: Philippines: Tuba, Benguet | collected 2017-08-29 | reverse complement strand
GGTTCTCGAGCGCTCATGGCCTCCGGCGGCCAGCAGCGTGCTGGACCCGCCAGCGGTCCGCTGGACCGGGGCAACTACGCAACCCGGTCGACCCGGTCGCGTCAGTCCTGCACGCGGTTCTGAAACAGCTTCTTAGCCACAGAGGACACAGAGATCACCGAGAGGGAACCATACGGCGTCTCCCGCTGCTCCTTCCCTGCGTCCTCTGTCTCTGCGTCCTCTGTGCTCGCTGTGGCAAAACTGCCTGACTCGAAAACTCAGACGGCCGGCTGGCCGGTGAAGTACTGCGGCTCCATGCCGGCCTTCCACTTGATGTTGCAGCCGATGCTCGGCATCTGTTTTTCCACGACCGGCTTCCCTTCCAGCACCGCGTCGCACGCGGCCCGGACGTCGGCTCCCGTCGCCGTCTGGTTCGCCTTCGGGCGGGTGTCGTCGAACTGGCCGCGGTAGACGAGCTTGCGGTTCTTGTCGAACAGGAAGAAGTCCGGGGTGCAGGCGGCCTGGAACGCCTTAGCGACTTCTTGCGTCGCGTCGTAGAGGTACGGGAAGACGTACCCGGCGGAGGCGTGTTCTTCCTTCATCTTCTCCGGGCCATCCTGCGGGTAGGCCCCGACGTCGTTGGAGCTGATGCCGACGATCGCGAGTCCCTTGGCGGTGTACTCCTTGCCGAACTTCGCCAGGGCCTCGCGGATGTGAATCACGAACGGGCAGTGATTGCACATGAAGATCACGAGCAGTCCGGGAGCGGTGAACTCCTCGGAGGTGACCGTCCGGCCGTCGACGTTGGGGAGCGCGAACCGGGGGAGATCGCTCCCGAGAGCGAGCATCGTGGAGGCGGTCTTGACCATGGCAGAGGTTCCGGAGCGGGCGATCGGACGGAGAGAACACGTCGGGCCAGTAGAACGATTCCCGGAGGGACAAGCAAAGGATTCGCTGAGGGGATCAGACGAATGTGATGCGTGGTCGCGGATGGTCGGACAAGGCCTCGTCACCCGGCCCCTGGCGATCGACTCATCGACCTCCCACAACGCGTGCCCGGGCGTCGCAGCCCCCATAGCGCAACCCATCGTCCCACGCCGCCCCGGTCCAGGGCGGAGCCCTGGTCAGGAGATCAGTTCTGCGATGGGCTGGCCGGGGCAGATGACGAAGGGGCGGTTGAGGCTGTCGCGGAGTTCGAGGCCCGCCGGGACACCAAGCTGGTGATAGACCGTGGCGGCGAAGTCGACCGGAGCGACCGCGTTCGAGGCGGGCCACGCTGCCGAGCGGTCCGACGATCCGTAGACCTGACCGCCGCGGATGCCGCCTCCTGCCAGGACGCTCGTGAAGCAGTTGGGCCAATGGTCCCGGCCATCTGCGCCGGCCCCTGCGTCGCTGTTCCGCTGGCCGATCCGCGGCGTCCGGCCGAACTCTCCGGTCCAGATCACGAGCGTCTCGTCGAGGAGGCCCCGTTCTTCAAGATCATCGAGCAGCGCCGAGAAGGCCTGGTCTGCGGGAGGCATCAGCCGGGTCCGGTGATCGACGAAGTTGCGGCTGTGGGTGTCCCAGTAGACGCTGACGTCCTTGATGCCGTCGTTCGGCCAGAAGCAGGTGACGAGGGAGACTCCCCGTTCGATCAGCCGCCGTGCCTGGAGGACCGACTGCCCGTGCGGATTCCGGCCGTAGCGGTCCCGCATGGAGTCCGGCTCCTGCGAGAGGTCGAACGCCGCCTGTCCCACCGCTGAGGAGAGGAGGTCGAACGCCCGGCCGTAGTGTCGCGAGACTGCGCCGAGTTTTCCCTGGCCGTCGAGCTCGGAGAGTTGGCGTTCGAGAGAGCCGAGCAGGGACTGGCGGCCGCTGAGTCGTGGCGAGGGGAGGCCGTCGAGGGGGGTGAAGTCACCGACGCGGTAGTCGGGGAGGTCGGGGCGGGCGTCGATCGTCAGGGGATCCCAGGTCGGCCCGAGCCAGCCGGCGAACTGGCCGTGCGACTGTTCGACGAAGCGGGGGACGGTCCCTTCGATCTTGGGGCGCATCGAGACGAAGGGGGGAAGGGGGTCGCGACCGCGGCCGAGTCGGGAGAGGACGGCGCCGTAGGTGGGCCAGTCTTTGCGGAGGTCGTTGCCGACCGGGGGGGCCTGGCCGGTGAGGAGGAAGTGGGTGGCGGGGGTGTGGTCGACGTTGCCGTGCGTCATCGAGCGGATGATGGCGAGTTTGTCGCAGCGGCGGGCGAGTTGGGGGAAGTGTTCGCAGATCTGGAGGCCGGGGACGTTGGTGGGGATCGGTTTGAACTCGCCGCGGATTTCGGGTGGGGCGTCGGGCTTGAGGTCCCAGGTGTCCTGGTGGGCGGGGCCGCCCCACATGAAGAGGAGGATGCAGGCTTTGGCGGGGCGGGCGGCCGCCTGATGAGAGGCGACTGGTTCGGCGGCGGCGGCCTGGGCCTGGAGGAGGCGGGGGAGGGACATGCCGAGCAGGCCGACGGCGCCGGCCTGGACGATGTCGCGGCGGCTGCGGGGGAGGCGGAGCGGCGGCAGGGATGTGGAGACCGGGCCGGGCGAGGCGGAGCGGTGGGACGCCATTGTGCACCCTGGTTGTGGGGGTGGGCCGATCGGGTAGCGTCGCCCGGCGCGGAGAGACAGTCAACGTCGCCAGCGTCCCGCTGAACCGACGTGGGCGTGGGCGAAAACTCGATAGCTCGAACCACAATCTCGCCGGCACGACGCCCTTTGCTCAAACCCATCGTGCCACGGCCACCCGGGTCCAGCACGCTGCTGGCCCCGCCGGAGGCGCTTCTGTTGTGGAACCACCGAAAACAACGGGTGTTCGATCGCGGAGTTGCGTTGAGAATCCCCCTCTCCAGCACGCCCGCACTGCACTCCCCGCGGCGAGGAGAGTGGGAGTCCTCGACGCCGGTTCCCCAAAGCGGACGCCCAGGGTTTCCCACGGTTCCACGACGAAAGCGCCTCCGGCGGCCAGGAACTCCGCCGTTGGACCCGGGTAAGGGTGACGATTTCGACAGGATGTTGACTCGCGGCGATCGGGGTCTAAAGTTGCAATCAAGAACCCCGGATGGACTTGAGCGCGAGTGCTGGCCCGCCTTAGCTGCTCGTCTTTCCGGGGTTTGTTTTTTGCGATCGTGACACCTCGTTGCGTCGTGCCGCCATCCAACGCCGCGAGCCCTTCTTCACCGATGACCTCTTGAGGTCATGTTGCTTCAAAAGAGGAGCACCGCCTCAAGGGGGGACCTCGACCCGCCGATATCGTCAGTGGGCCACCGGACGCCCACCCGCGTCCGGTCTCGGCAAGCCCCGGTTGACAATCCCGCACTTGTCAGCCGGGGCTTGCTCTTTTTGTGCTTCCGCTCTGCGGACCCGATTCGTCTCGAGTCGCTCCTGCCGCATCGCCTCAGCTCCGTTTGCGGCGCAGGTTGACCCAGGCGGCCCAGATCGAAACCGCGAGGACGATCGGCCCTGTCACGAAGAGGTCGATCCGGATGTTCGCGCCGCTCGCCAGCGCCTGCTGCTCGAACAACCCGAACACACCCCACACGATCGCCGCCAGCGCCAACGGAAGATGACGCCGCGGCTGGACCGCACGCGCGTGGGCCACCGATCCCGCGAACAACGCCGCCAGGACCGCGGCCACGAGGTAGGCCCGTTCCGGATGCGCCACAAAGGGAGAGAGCAGCAGGAACAACACCTTCATCGCCGTGTTCATGACTCCCCCTCTCGTCGACGGGATATCGGGACGGGAGACGTCGCCGGCTCGGTCCGGTCCGCTCCCCGCCGGACGCCGAGGCGGCGTCCACCGGTAGAGGCGGAGGGCATTCCGCGGGATCACGCACAAAATCAAAGTGAAGGTCGATTTCCTTCGAATCGACAAAGGCCACTCTTTGCCACAGAGAGCACAGAGGACTCAGAGTGATCTGCAGACGGGACGAACTGTGCAGACCCAGTATGCAAAGTCACGGACTCCGATGATTCTCGGTGGTCTCTGTGACCTCTGTGGCTGGTTCGTACCGGTCAGTCGGCCTCGTTCTGGCCCACGAGTTCCGGCGTCACGTCGGTCAGTTCCCACGCCCCTCCGTCGCCGAGGTCGAGGCACTAGTCGTGCAGTTCGGGGCTCGGCAGCTCGTCACTGAGCGAGATGCAGGTGATCCCCCGCCGGGCGAGCAGCTTCAGCATCCGCCGCTCGGTCGCGCCATCGAGCGACGATTCCAGATGATCCAGCAGGACGAAGTCGGGACGGGCCAGGATCGCCCGGGCGACGGCGAAGAGCTGCTCCTGTTTCAGAGTCAGCAGGTCGTGCCAGTTGCGGGCCGAGTCCCGGTCCCCCGCCTCGGCCCCCGGAATCACCTCTTCCAGGCCGACCTGCTTCAGAACCCCCCGGATCTCAAGCTCCGTGGTGGCGGTGTCGTCCGGCGAGACCAAGACATCCCGCAGCGTGGCGACCGGGAGGAACGGGTTCTCGGGGACGTAGGCGACCTTCTCGGCCGGCGGGCGGAGGACGCTGCCGGAACCGACGATCGGCATTCCCGCCGCCGCTCGAAACAGGACCTGCTGGGCGGCGTGACGCCCTGAGATCAGGAGCCGCGTCCCCTTGTCGATCGTCAGTTCGAGGTCGCGGACCAGCACCTCTCCGTCCCCCAGCGGCGACTGGAGCGTGACACGGCGGAAGACGAACCGGTCCGCCTCCGACGCGCAACCGACGCACCCGGCACTCCGCGCTTCGACGGCCCGCGCCGCCGTATTGGCGAACTCTCCGAGCCGCCGCAGGACCGCCGCGTAGGCGGACATCGACTGGATCTGCGTGACGATCAGCGACATGGCGGTCACGACCGTCGAGAAGGCCATCGTCGACTGGCCGATGACGCCGAACTCCGCGTCCCCCCGGATGAAGAGGGGGGCGACGATCACGATCGGGATCAGTTGAATCAGGTAGTTGTAGCCCGACGTGAAGACGCCGACGTTGCGGTTGACGGCGATGATCCTGTGGTAGTTCGCCACGAGCCGGTCGATCCGCTCGAGGAGTCGGTTGCGGCTGCGTCCTTCGTAGCCCGCCAGCGCGATTGCGTCGGCGACGTGCTGGACCTGGACCAGCTCTCCGCGGAAATCGGCCTCGAGGTCCGACTGCTGGTAGTTGAGCTGGACCAGCGGCCGCCCCAGGAGCGCAGTCAGTCCGGATCCGACCAGCGCGTAGAGGATCGAGACGAGGAACAGCGTCGGGCTGATGGCCCACAGCACTCCCGAGAACGACAGGACCGCGATGGCGCTGTTGGAGGTCATGAGGGCGAGGGAGAGCGTGGTCGAGGTGAGGGCCCGGACGTCTTCGGAGATCCGCTGGTCGGGGTTGGTGAGGGCTTTGGCGGTCCGCGACTGGAGGTAGATCTTGCCGTCGATGTAGGTCGAGGTGAGGGAGCGGGTCATCCAGCCGCGCCACAGGAGTCCGAGTCGTTCTTCGGCAAACCGCATGGAGACCGCGATGACGGTCGAGACGGCGAAGACTCCGGCGTAGAGCCAGGCGAACGACTGGAACCGGCTCCATTGTCGTCCCTGGATGGCGGAGAGGAATTCCCGCAGGACGAAGCTGTTGAGGACGTTGGCGCCGTTCATCAGCAGGATGCAGAGGAGGATTCCGAGCATCCATCGCACCGCCGCGGGTCCGGAGGCGGAGCGGAAGAATTCCGTGACCGACCGGCGAAGCCACGAGAGGGATTGTCGGCAGAGGGGAGGCTGGCGGGGATCGCTCACGGGAGATCGAACCTGCAACGGGAAGTCGGGCGGCCGGGCGGGCTCGGGTGGCAGGTTCAAATGTCGTACCGTGAGTGACGGCTGATGGGGTGGGGGATATAGCGGGCCTTGGCCTAACTCACGATGACTGGGTGGCTTGGACCACACCGGGTGTCGACCCGGCAGTGCGCCCTCCCGCGCCGGATCGCTCGACGAGCGGCCGCGCTGGCGACCCAACGCCACCCCGGTCCCGGTCCAGCGGGACGCTGGCCCCGCCGGAGGCGCTTCTATCGTGGAACCACGGCAAGCCTGCGGCGATCGCTTTGGGGAACCGGCGTCGAGGACTCCCACTCTCCTCGCCGCGGGGAGTGCGATGCGGGCGTACATGAGAAGGGAGGCCCGCGATGCCGGTCCGCGACTGGACGCCTGTTGTGTTCCGTGGTTCCACAGGAGAAGCGCCTCCGGCGGGGCCAGCAGCCTGCTGGACCGGGGTGGCCGTGGGACGATGGGTTTGAGCGGGCGGAGTCGTGCCGGCATGGATGTGGTTCGAGCTGTCGAGACTGATGCGGACTGCCGTGCCCCAAGGAGACATCGTCCTGCATCACCAGCTCGGCCGCTGGACCTGAGTGCTGGGCTTTCCTTCCGCTGTCTGCTCCAATCCAAGCCTGCCCCCTCACCCCACGCCGAGACCACGATGCCACGCATCTCCCCCCTCGCCGCCACCCTCCTCATCTCCCTCGCCGCACTCTGGGCCGCCACCCGCGCCACCACCGCCCCCGTCCCCGCACCCACCATCGAAACCCTCACGGAAAACAACGACCGTCACTGGTACAAAGGCAACCTCCATACCCACTCCTACTGGAGCGATGGCAACGACTTCCTCGAAATGATCGCCCTCTGGTACCACGACCACGGCTACCACTTCCTCAGCTTCACCGACCACAACACCCTCGCCACCAAAGAACGCTGGATCGACATCGGCAAAGTCAAAGGGGGCGCCGACGCCTACCGCAAACTCAAAGAACGCCTCCCCGACTGGATCGAAGAACGGGAGCAGGAGGGCAAGAAAGAAGTCCGCCTCCGCCGCTTCACCGAAGTCAGCGATAAGTTCGGCGTCGCCGGCAAATACCTGCTGATTCAGTCCGAGGAGATCAGCGACAAGTTCCACACCCACCCGATCCACCTCAACGCCACCAACATCCAGGAGGCCCTCCCCCCCCTCGGCGGCGACAGCGTCTACCAGGTGATGCAGAACAACGTGAACGCCGTCATCGCCCAGCGCGAACGGACCGGCGTCCCGATCCTCGTCCACTTGAACCACCCGAACTTCCACTACGCGATCACCGCCGAAGACCTGATGCGCGTCCGGGGCGAGAATTTCTTCGAGGTCTACAACGGCCATCCGACGGTCTACAACAAGGGGAATGCCGAGCACGCCTCGACCGACCGGATCTGGGACATCGTCCTCACGCTGCGGCTTACGGAACTCGACCTGCCCCTCATGTACGGCCTCGCGGTCGACGACGGCCACGACTACCACCACATCCCGAGTCGCGCCTCGGAACCGGGCCGCGGCTGGGTCCAGGTCCTCTCCACGGAACTCACCCCCCAGGGGCTCATCGCCTCGCTCGAGGCTGGCCGGTTCTACGCCTCCTGCGGCGTCGTCCTGAAGGCGATCCACAACCGCTCCGATGGCCTCGATGTCGAGGTCGCGGGTGAGCCGGGCGTCACCTACACGATCGAGTTTCTGGGAACCCGCCGCGGCGTCTCGACCGCCAGCGAACCGGTCGTCGACAAGGAGGGGAAGCCGATCCACGCCACACGGCAGTACAGCCAGGGGATCGGCGAGGTGTTCCAGACGAGCGCAGGGACCTCCGCCCAGTACCGCTTCAAGGGGGACGAGCTCTACGTCCGGGCCCGGGTCACCTCCAGCAAGAAGCACCCGAACCCGTCGGAGATCGACGACCCCGAACGGGCGTGGATTCAGCCGATCCTCGGCCCCGCCGCCCAGCGGAAGTGAGTCGCTGGAGGGGGTTTCCTCACGGTTTCTTCAGCCGTACAGATCCCCCTGTCCCGCACGCCCGCAGGTCAGGCCGAATCGGCCGGAATACATCAATTCTTGCTGGTGCGTTCAGTTGACACCGCGCAATTGGACGAATCTATAATCCGATCGTCGAGACGGTGCCGTACAGGGACTGTGCCGCCATCTTATCGCTTCCGGCTGGTCGTATGACCGCCGGGGGATAACACCGTCGATTTACATCTCGGACACGTGGAGTTCGCAATGCGTAAGTTCGGTCTGTTTTTCTGCGCCGCCTGTGCGGCCGCGATCCTGCTCCCGGGTGCTCCGGCCCAGGCCCGTCCCCAGTACAACAAGGCCTTCAAGGAAACCTACGGCAAGAAGGTCGGCGACGACAAAGTGAACTGCGGCGTCTGCCACGGTGAGATGGGCAAGAACAAGAAGGTCGTCAGCGACTACGCCAAGGCGTTCGCCGAAGCCCTCGGCGGCAAGAACGAGAAGGACGAGAAGAAGATCGTCGACGCTCTCAACGCCACCGCCAAGAAGGAATACGAGCCCGGCAAGACCTACGGCTCGCTCCTCGAGAAGGGCGAACTCCCGCCGCCGGCCAAGTAAGCCGACCGCGGTTCTGACGTTTCGGAAGACCACTGCCTCTCACAGTGGTCTTCTTTTTTGCGCCGGGCCGAATCCCCGCGGCGGGTCGCTCCGGGGTCTCTCCGAACCGTCGCTCGCTCCGCTGCCACGGGCCGCCGCCATCCCCGAAGCCATAGTGCTGCCGGAGCACGGCTGACGGGACGCACGAGTCACCAAGGCGTCCGCGAAAGCGCCTCCACGAACGAAAACACCCCGGACATCGAAGATCGATGTCCGGGGTGCTGTTAGCACACAACAGGTCGCTGGCGAACGGATCAGTTCTTGCCAGGCATCTGGAACAGCGGACCGCCGGTGTCCCCCATACCACCCTTGAGCTCCTTGGGAGCCGAGGACTTCTCGCCGCCGCCGCTGCCGGTCGCTTCCGGCTGTTCGATCGGGGCGTCGAGCTTGCGGCTCAGGCCAATCTTCCGGTCGTCGGTGTCGATCCGCAGGATCTTGACCTGGACCGAGTCGCCGACCTTGAGCTGGTCTTCGCCCGCTTCACCGAGCTCAGAGACATGCAGCAGCCCTTCGAGCTGTTCTTCCAGCTCGACGAACACGCCGAAGTTCGTGATCTTGGTGACCTTGCCCTCGACGATCGAACCGGGCTTGTACTGCTGCGGGATCCGGTTTTCCCACGGGTCGTTCTCGAGCTGCTTCATGCCGAGCGCGATCCGCTTGCGGACTTCGTCCACCGAGATGACCTGGCAGGTGATCTCGTCCCCCTTCTTGAGCATTTCGCTGGGGTTCGAAATCTTCCGCGTCCAGCTCATGTCGCTGACGTGCAAGAGGCCGTCGACACCCTCTTCGAGTTCGACGAACGCACCGTAGTTCGTGAGGTTCCGGACCGTTCCCGTGACCGTGGTGCCGATCGGGTACTTGGCCGTGACGTTGTCCCACGGGTTCGGCTGGGTCTGCTTCATCCCCAGCGAGATTTCCTGCTTGTCGGTGTTGATGTTGAGAACAACAACCTCGACCTTGTCCCCCTTCTTGACGAGCTCGTCCGGATGGGAGACCCGCTTGGTCCAGGACATTTCACTGATGTGGACGAGACCTTCGATCCCGTCTTCCAGCTTCACGAAGGCCCCGTAGTTCATCACGTTGACGACTTCGCCTTCGATGCGCGAGCCGACCGGGTACTTCTGCGAGACGTTTTCCCAAGGCGACGGCAGCTTCTGCTTGAGGCCGAGGGCGATCTTTTCCTTCTCGCGGTCGATGTGCAGGATCTTGACTTCGATTTCGTCGTCGATCTTGACCATCTCGGTCGGGTGATGGATCCGCTTCCACGACATGTCGGTGATGTGGAGCAGACCGTCGATCCCGCCCAGGTCCACGAACGCGCCGAAGTCGGCGATGTTCTTGACCACGCCCTTGCGGATCTGGCCTTCGGCGATTTCCGAAAGCAGGTTCCGCTTCATTTCGGCCCGCATGTCTTCGATCAGCTTACGGCGGCTGACCACGACGTTGCGGCGGGTCTCGTCGATCTTGAGAACCACGCAGTCGATGTGCTGGCCGATGTAGGCTTCGATCCGCTGCGGACGGCGGATGTCGACCTGGCTCGCCGGCAGGAACAGGTTGATCCCCTGGCCCGGAGGAGCGGTGGTCGCGCCCTGGCTGATGTTGACCAGCAGGCCGCCCTTGATCTGGCGGGTGACAACTCCGGAGACCTTGTCCCCTTCTTTGAAGTTGTTGGTGAACCAGATCCATTCGCGGGCGCGGTCGGCCTTGCGCTTCGAGAGGAGGACGAGGCCGTAGTTGTCTTCGACTTCTTCGAGGAGGACTTCGATCGTGTCCCCGGGCTTCGGCTTGATCTCATCTTCCTGCCACTCGGACAGGTGAACCGTGCCTTCGCTCTTGTAACCGATGTCGACGAGGACATCGTCCCCTTCGATGCTGAGCACCACCCCCTTGACGAGGTGGTTCACGTCGAAGGACTGGGCGGTTTCGTCGTACAGCTGGTCGGCGTAACCTTCGCCTTCGTCGAGCTGACGAAGGACATCGCCGAATTCTGCTTCAAGGTCCTCGTCGGATACCTGAAAATCCCGAATCAAATTGCGATCGACCATGTGGACCCTTGTGCGAGCTTCGCACCCTCCAGGGAGCGTCCTGGAGTCCTGCTGCGGTAGTGACCTCTCCTGACAACGACGGCGGACGAGCCAACACGGCTCATCACCTCACGCGGTCCTGCCGGGAAAAATCGGAAGTCCGGAAAGGTAGCAGACCACGGACTTTCTGCCTATCCCGACCCCCGGTCCGGCGGGACGGAACAGAGGGTTTTTCCAATCGGCGCGGGGGCCGGCCTCTCGATCCGGGGGGCCCGGCCTCGGGATCGCAGGCCCCGCGGAGCCCTCGGGAACTCCCTCCGGAGCGCCCCGGAGTCCGGCCCTAAGGCGGGGATGAGCCTTTCGCAGGCGAGGGGATTCCGATTCGTTAATCATGGAAATGGTTTGACTTACGTCGAAAGTGAAGAATCCCGGCGGTGCGCAGGAAATCTCGCGGCTTCGGGCGCAATTCCGTGAGAGGTTCCGGGGTGGTACGGCACCGGCGGCACCACCGCACCAACGCACACGAGGACCGGCACACTCTGCCGGTGGGGTGCAAAACGGTGCGAACAGCTCTCGCAAAACCCCGATAACTCTCGGCGTGGATTGGCCGCCGGGCCTCGGGACTCACTGGGAAGTCCCGGCCGGCGGCCCACTCGCCAGCGGACGGCGTCACCAAGCACACCGTTCGAATCTGGGAGCAGCCCCCTTGGCCAAGTCATACCTTCCCGTGCGGCATCTGATTCGCCAGCTCGAGCAGGAAGGCCGCACGCCGGGGCTCACGCTGCCGGGGTGGCTCGTCGGGTTCATCGACGACGTCTCGCAGCTGTTCGAGCCGTACCGAGGTGTCGCCCGGGCCGGATACGAGTGCGTGCAGATCGGTCAGGAGTGGGAAGTCTCCCTCTATCTCGGCTCGACGGAGACGATGGGTGGGGCGGAGGATGGCCGTCTGGCTCCGGTGAACTTCCGGTTCGATCTGAAGGGGATCGCGGGCAAGTTCGACACGATCACGAACTTCGTGTGGAACGCGTTGCCGGACTCGGGTGAGTTCTTCGAGGACGAGTCGATGGTCTCGTTCATTGCGGTGGAGGGGACGAAGAACGGGTCGACGCTGCGGCTGCAGTTGCATGCGACGAGCCCGCTGGAGTCGGGTCCGGGGTTGCGGAAGTTCTCCGATGGCGAAGTCGCGCTGGCGTGAGCTGGCGACAGTGTCAAACCGATCTAGCCGGCATAGCTTCGCTCTGAGAAGCTCATCGTCCCACGGCCACCCGGGTCCAGCACGCTGCTGGCCCCGCCGGAGGCGCTTCTTCCAGTCGAAGCTCGGCACACAACGGGCGTCCGATCGCGGACGGGCGTTGAGGATCTCCCTCACCAGAACGCCCACGCTGCACTCCCCGCGGTCAGGAGTGAGGGAGCCCGCGATGCTGGTTCTCCAAAGCGGACGTCGGCGGTTTTCCACGGTTCCTCGATCGTAGCGCCTCCGGCGGGGCCAGCGTCCCGCTGGACTGGGATCAGGGCGCCAGTTGCTCGGGGAACGCGCCTCTCTCATTTCAACGCCCGCAGCCGCCCGCGCAGCCACGTCTCAAAATCATCCCCGCGGTCCGCAAACGGGCGATGGTCCAGGTACCACCCCCCCCACGCCAGAAACGCATCCCGCGACCACGCCGCCTGGGCCGCCGCCCGCGCCTCCGCCGGAGCATCCTCCGGCACATCCGCCAGCGGGTCCGCCGGAATGTCATGCGCCGTCGGGTTCCGCGTGATCCAGCAGAGCGCATTGTGCGCCTCGACCCGCACCGCAGGATCCTTGTCCTCGAGCGCCCTCACCAGATACCGCGCCAGCGACAGGTCATTGGTCCGCCCCAGCGCCCAGACCGCAGTCTGCCGGACCGCCGGAGTCGGGTGCTTCAGCAACCGCAGGATCAGCTCCGTGTTGCCCACCAGCTCCTTCCGGTCCCCCAGCTGAATCTTCTCGACCAGCTCCTCCTGCGTCTCTTCCAGGGCGTCGACGTTCGCCTTCTCGAGCGACGCCAGCAGATCCCCCAGCGGGCTGTTCTTACGGACCGGCTTGGCCGGCGCCGCCAGGTTGTCCGGCAGTCCCCGCCCCCCGGCCAATAGCCCCCCGCCGATCCGCTTCGTCACGGGCGCCTCGCGGTTCAGCAGCTTTCCGGTCGCCCGGACCAGGAACATCAGGGCGAAGCTGACGTCCGCCATGGCCGGGATCGTGCTGCTGTTCCAGGTGCCGTCAGGGCTCTGGGTCTTCACGAGGTAGTCGCTGTTGATGTCGTACCAGGCATAGCCGTCGAAATCGGCCCGGTCGGCGAGCGCCGCGAGACGCTCCAGCGAATAGAGGTAGTAGGCCATGTAACCCGCCTCGATCCGCCGGTCATGAATAGCGGGGAGAACCGTGCGATAGACCTTCTGGCAGGCGGGACCCGCCGACGACGAGACTGCCACGTTCGTTGACTTGGGGCGCGCCTTGCGGGTGTTGTCGAGCGGGACCACCTCCAGCACGCCGAACTTCTTCTCGTCCTTGGGGACCGTCGGGCGGACCGCGACGGTCCCACTCCCCCCGGCCAGAAGCTTCGAGACTTCGGCCGGGTTCAACTGCAACACGGCGATGTGAATCGACGCGAGGCTGTTGATCGACATCTGCGGCGACGCCCGGGGAATGCTCGTCCCGGGGGTGTAGGCGACGATCCCCTCCGGCGAGACCGTCTGCACGTGCCAGCCGATGACCCGTTCCCAGACCGACGGATCGATCTCGATCCCCGCCCGCTGGGCCGCCCACAGCCCGAGGCAGGCGTACTGCGTGACGCTGGTATCGCCGTTGGAATCGCGCGGCGTCTCCGAGCGGCCGTAGTAATAGTCCCACGAACCGTTCGGCCGCTGGTTGTCGGTGATGAATCGGCACACGGCAGTCATCAGCTCCCGCCGGAGCTCCTCGTCCTGGATCTCGCCGATGAACATCGCGTCGACCCCGGCGACATAGATCGCCTCGTGGCCGATGCCGTTGTAGACGCCGTTCTGGACCTTCTTCCGCATCTCGGCGATCTCGGCGGCCTCGATCGGCCCCCCGTGCGGTTCCCCCGCCTTGAGCAATGCGACCGCCGCCAGGGTCCGCGCCCCGCCCGGGCCGGAGGCGGCCCACATCCGCTTGAGCGCATCCCGCGCCCGGTTGATCGAAGCGTCAATCTCCTGCTGGGTCGCGCCCCGCGCCGGGCTGATCAGGCAGAGCCACGCCAGCAGCAGGCATCCCGCTCTCCAGAGGCTTGGCCGGCCGTGCATGGCGTCTCCCGGTTCCCGTCGCGCTGTGTCAGAAGTGGTGCGTCCCGAGTGTATCCGATCCGGCCGCCCCAGGGGGAATCTTCCCGGGCCCCCTGCCGTGTCCAATTCCGCCTCCTGCTCGTCCTCAGCCGCCGCGGTGGTCATCACGGGGCTGCCTCCAGTTTCGCTCGCGATCCTGCACCCACCATCACGGGATTCTCCTGGACCAGACTTCCTCGAACTCCTCCCTGGCGATTCTGGCGGCCCGGAACTCGGGGTCCGACGCGATCTCCTCGACGGTCGGCAATGGCTCGGGCGACAGATCGGTCCCCAGCGACAAAGTCGCCTCCCCATCGCACGCGAATCCAATTCGACCATCCGCGAAGAGGTCGACCTTCCGAGTCTCGAACCGATTCGCATCGATCTCGGTGTAAAGAAGGATTGGTTCGTTTGGATCCGAGTGGACCCACTCGACACGGATGTATTCCATTTCTCAGGCTCTCACTTCGGGACGGTCGTCCCACTGCCCATCGTACGATCCGTTCGGCCCAGGGGCGTTGTTCCCCGCCCGACGCAGACGTTCTCGCGGCGCCGGCCGCCGCGGTGGTCATCACGGGTCCGCCTCGGGATCGATCGCGCGAAAGCTCTGCAGGGACGAGCCGGCCGCGGCACCTGACACCAGCGGCGGACAACGTGCGACCATCGCCGTCGGTTCTCATGACGCATCCGGTCCCTGGGGAATGCGTGCCGGGGAGGTCGATCCGGGGGAAGTCACTTCCCTCCGTCGTCGAACCGGCCGCGGCGGCCCGGTGTCTCCTCGGCGGCAACGCGGTTCCGCGGCGCCATCCCGTCCGCGAACCGGATCGAACATGGCGTCCCATATTGTGTACCTGATCTCGGTCAACCCCCGCCTGTTTGCGGCGGCGCTGGCGGATCCTGTCGACTGGACCGAGATCGGACGAGCGCGGGCTGCCGGTGAGCTCTGGTCTACGGACGCCCGGTTTTCCGGCAGTGATCTCTGGTTCGACACGGACCTGACAGGCATCGAGACGGTCTCGCATCTCTGGTTGAGGCACTCGGCGCTGGTTGCAGGGGGGCCCCCTGACGTGATCGGGCGGATCCGGGCCTGGGAGCAGTCGCTCCGCCGGCATCTTCCCGAGGCGCCCGTCCTGCGGATGAGCAGCGACCTGTTTGAGGAATGGAACGAGGGGCGTGAGTGGGACTGCACGCTCTCCCGGGATGCCGCGGGCCTCGCGGCCTTTCGTGGGTGGCTGCTGACGCAGGACGCGGCTTCCTGGGTCCGTCTCGGCTGAAGGGAGCCAGACTTGCGAAAACCGAATGGCTCGACCCCCGCCCCAGTCGGCACGGCGTTGTATGCTCAAACCCAACGCCCCACGGTCAGGTCCACGGGGCATGGCTCCGCGCGCCTCCGCCTTCTCTGATGCCGGAAGGGCCGATCCGTCGTCCAGCCAATCCGGCTCGGCCGCACCCCACCTGACACAAAAATCGACATCGCCGTCCAGGCTCCCCGGGTCATCGATCTCGGGATCCTCGTCCTGAGCGAACTCCGCGTCGTCGCTCACAAGGTCTGTCGCGGCCTCTTCCGGCACCCACTCGACCGAACCGAGGTTCTCACCCGCCGCCCACCGCTTCAGCTTCTCCTCGTCCACCGGACCGCAGGCCACCGCCCCTGTGATGCCACGCGCCGCAGCCCATTCGGCATACGTAACCGGCTCGCCGCACTCTGCGATGGAAGGCATCGGTGGCCGCGGAGGCCGAGGAGGAGCCGGCGGCATCGGTCCCGTCATCCGCGGCAGCGTCGGCCGAGCGACTTCCTCCCGGTCCCACCTGACACCCAAACCGTCCTCGCGGGACTGCCGCTGAAGCTCTTCTCGGATCCCGCCGAACTTCTCGGGATCCCGCGCTTCCAGCAGAGTCATCAGGAGCGTGTCGGAGTACCGGATCTCGTAGCCGATTAGTTCACCGCGGTAGAACTTCGGAATCTTCACCCCGTAGACCGCCCGCTGCCACAACTCCTCTTCCAGCTCAGCCGCCAGCCGCTGCTGCACCAGCGAAAACTCCTCCCGGTACGTCTCCGACGTCCGCAGCGCCCCATAGTGCAGCTCGCGGGAGCATCCCGCCCGCGTCGCCGCTGGTTTCACCTGACCGGTGACCTGGTAGGCGTCGAGAAAGGCCTGTTGCCGCTGCGTGAGTGGTTTCGAACTGTCCATGCCAATCCATCGGCGCGGCGTTCCCCCGCGACCATCGACCAGCACCCGGAGAGCGGCAAGCGGCGACAGGTGGCGAGTTCCCGGCTCACCACACCAAACCGCGGGACAGACGCATGCCACTGACGGTGGTACCCCGCCATCAAGCACTGCAGGGAAGTTGGTCGATCAGCGCCCATCCGTGGCGGAGGAGCGTCGGGACCAGCCCTGGACGCCCGATTGGCCCGGGGAGAATTGGCGGTCGTATTCGAACCGATCCGGACCGTCGAAGCGAATTCGAAGTTGGCCATGCCACCGCTCGACAAACGGCGACAGACGACTCAGCAGACGGGACCAGACTGTTGTCGGCGGCGGCACGGGATCCGAGCGCAGCACAAGAGCGCCATCCACGACGCGCCAGGAGCCCGGAATGACCGATCCCCCGATCTGCTGTGTGTAACGGCGGTTCGACGTGAACGTCAGAGTCCCCTCGTCCATTGTCCGCTTATCGCAGTCCCATGTGCCGACGAGCGCCCGTTCGGTCGCGTTCAAAGGACGAAGCTGCCAGGCGAGCGGGCCGCCCACCAGGCAAAGAACGAAGGCGAGAGCCACCCACGGCCAGCGGCGGCGTTTCTTCACGGCATCGCCTGTCTCGATCATCGTCAGAGAGCTTCCTGGTGATGCCCCACAATGTCAGGCGGCCACGGGCCACCGGCGACCCTCCCAGAGAGTACACACCCGAGCAGAATCCCGGCCGCTAAGACCGCGGCGACTGTGAACCCCCATGACCGGCAGCGACTCATGGCAGGTTCAGTCATTCGGCCTTCTTTGGGGGGAAGCCTACTCCCCTCCGGCAGAGCCAGTGGCCCCGACCAGGCCCCGGCTTCCCATCTCTTCGCTGACGAAGGAGTGTGTGTCACTGGTTCTGCCAGTGCCGATGTGCTGGCCTGTTGAGAGACCCGAAGTCGGGGGCGTGGCGTGGCACGCGTCCTGACCGTGCCACCCCGCCTGCGGACCGACGGCCGTCAGGTGACATACACAAACTGCGATGTGACGGAGAAGCAGCCCAACAACCGTGGATGGGACGGATTGCCCGAGCACTGGGGCGGAATTCGTGTCTCCAAAGGGTGGGACCTTCCCCGGGTGTGGGAAGGTATCGACGGCTGCGTTTGCCAGTGGGATTAAGTGCCGTACTCGGGGAAACCGCGTCCTCTGGCTTCGCCCCCCGGGTTCGTGGAACCGGGGTCTGCGAAGTTCATCCGAACCGCCTAGTCAACGCTCACTGGGGAGGGGGGAACTTGAAGCAGTGGTCCCCGACGCGACCCTACGAGTGAATTTGCGGAGGTTTGGTCACAGATTGCATGAATCTCTCGAATCGTGAGTGGACGAGACGACCAGATCGTCGCGTAGTTCGATGGATGGTTCAGATCAGACTTGCCAACCCAAGTTCCACAGAGAACGGTCACTCCTGGGAGATCACGACGATGGCACGTCAAGATAGTTGCAAAACCCGGGACCGAATTGCTCGACCCACTTCCGTCGACCACAGCCCGCACAAGGAGAACACCCTCGGTGTAAAGCACCGCGGTGAACGCAAACGAATCGCCGTGACAGTTGTCAATGCTTCCGGAAAAACCAAGTTCGCTTGATTCTCTCGCAGTCACATCCTTGTCCACGTTCCTAAAAACCTTGATGTGCTCTTCCTTCCACAGGGGGAGGATTCCGTGCAGATGCTTGGAAGCATCTGATCGCTGATGATCCACGTAGTAACCGTACTTGATTTTCAGAATTACACTGGGATCGAACGGTATGGGCTGTTCGTCGAGCTCGTCATAGATCGGGCTCCCTCGGTCGTTCTCGAGTGAATACTCCACCACGTCGAACAACGGCTTCTGGTCTCCGCAAGTCGTGGTCTCGATCGGGCTCCGGGCATAGAGCAAAGCTCGAATCGAGTCGACTGGATGGGAATAGAACAACTGGCCGCTCTTTCTGAAGCGATTCAAAGAGGCATAGACGCCAGGCACAATTCCAGCGAACGCGATTCCCGATGTGATGAGTGCGATCACTTCATCGTAGGTATGGGCTCTGACGTGAAGACCTCCTCGCGAGCGGTCTGGAGCCGGCAATTGATCGTAAAGCGGTTGCCTCTGTTCTGAGATGATTGCAACTCGCTTGTCAGCCAGACACCGCAATCTCTCGGAGGTCACCGACCTGTTTGATGAGAAGTGCTCTCTCAAGAAATCGAGAGAGGAGCTCACGACGACGACGTCGAACGGTGTCCCAATCGGCTTCACCGACCAGAAATGAGTTGAGGAGGTGGTGGTGTCGTACGGCCGGTGAAGATCGTCCCAAGCGAGGATTGCGTCCAGCTCGTGATCACGGAGTTCTGGCAGCGCCTTCTCGAGAGAGAAGTCACTTCTTAAAGAGACTTCGAACTCGTAGCTCAGACGCTGTGAAAGAAAGGTGGATAGGGAGGAAGCCAGGATCCCACTGGTTACGAGGTAGTTGGAAACGGCCATTCGGAATTTGGCGGTGAAGCCATTTTGCCACCCATACAGATCCTCCAAACGATCCAGAAGCTTTTCACCATGGGGCGTCAATGCAGTCTCGCCGGCACGCCCTTTGGCACGGGTGATGAGCTTCATGCCACCGTAATGATGTTCGAGGCGATCGATCGATTTGAAGATCGACGCGGTGCTGTAACTCACTTGGTGTTCGATGCTCCGAATCGACCCAGCTCCCACTCGCAATTGTCTGCCGACAGCGAGAAAGATGCGGAGTTCGTCGGCAAAAGTGAGAAGATCGAGTGTCACCCAAAATCCTCGAAAAGCTGGAATTTTCCTGGGTCAATCTTGAACACACCAGTGCTTGTCGATACAACCGGAGACGAAAACGATTTTTCGTATTCGTCTCGGACTTGCCCTCCTCAAAAAAACGACCTCGTTGCAGGCGAAAATCGAAAATCGTGTTCGTTCGTGTTCGACGTTCATCGATCTCTGGCCTTGTTGCACAAGCTCACTTCGGGGCGGTTGCCAAATCAGGGTAGGCCAGCAGATCGGTGAGTTCAATTGCGAGCCGATGGGAATTTGTTGCTTGGATGGAATGGAGGCGTCCCCCCCTCTGTTTTCTGGGAAGGTCTAAGCGTTCCTCGCTCAGTGCGCCCCCCGCAGCGGGCTAATTCTGAAGGGCTGATCTGCATTTCAGGTTGTCAGGAGTTTCGAAGTGCGTCGTCAACGGCCTCCATAAAAGGAGATAGTCATGGCTCGCAAAAGAACTTACCGGCTTGATGCAAACAAGGCGGATCGTCGCGTGACCGAAACCACGGTCCAGTACGAAAACATCTCTGAAGTCCAGCGGCTTCTGGAGGAGGCCGAATCTGATCCGAGCATGATCTCGCGGGCGTTGGCGCGGATGCCTCAGATCCGTCGGTATGCGGATCGAGACGTCGCGATGGCCCTCGAAGACGCAGCTCAAATGGCAGAACTCGATCACGACCCCGAGGTCGTTGCTTGGGAGTGTCTGCGCAGTCAGCCGCTACGCCGACCGGATCGGACGTCCGGCATCGGCGCTCCGCGCGATCGGCGTCACGCCATCGAATCGACTCCGCAACGCGGCGTCATCAGCGCCTTGATCGCCTTTGTTGCGGTCTGGTGGAACGTGAGGTGACGTCGCTAGCATGCGCCGCGTGCACGACGATGGGGTGGCTGGGGCGCTGTACCGACTTCCTTTTGCATCGGCATGCATGGCCCCAGATCGAACGTCGGGCGGGGACGTACTGGCGAAAGGCCAGCGACGGGTGGCATGACTCGGCTGGGAAGTTGCGAAGTACGTACCGCCGGTTCAGCGGGCGCGTCTCCCGCTCCGTCTGGCAGGCGTACCCCTTGAGAAGCCGGAGCGGCAGGGTGGCCGGGGCGGCGGGGTGGCACTGACGAAGGAGTGTGTGTCACTGGCTCTGCCAGTGCCGATGGGCTGGCCTGTTGAGAGACCCGAAGTCGGGGGCGTGACGGGGCTGGCGTAGTCGACGAGTCGTGTCGCCGAATCGGGTGTTTGCACTGGCAGAACGAGTGGCACCCGGCGCAGAGCCTTCAGGGGGTGCCACACAGAGCGGGCAAACTCCGATTGCCCTGGGGGCGTTCCCTGTGCGACCCTTTCCCCTGCCGCGGTGCCAGCGGCACAGGACCAGCACTCAGGGACGGAGTCGGCCGATGTACTGCACGGAGTGTGGAAAACCTGGGGCGGGGAAGTTCTGCGGACATTGCGGCACGTCGATGGGGGTCGCCACCGGACCGGCCGAGTCGCGGGACCCGGCCCAATCACAGGCCCTGGGGCCGGTCGACTGGTCGAACGAGCATCGCTACGAGGTGCTGGTCCGGATCGCCGAGGTTCGGGAGCGGATCGCCCACGCCGCTGCCAGGGCCGCCCGGAAGACGATGACCGCCGAGGAATTCCTGCAGGTGGGGGACAAGCTCCTCTCGCCGCTGACGGGTGGCGTGCCGATCGGCAAACTGGCGGCGGTCGTGCAGCCCCTCTATGCCAAGCTCGGGATCCAGACCGGCAAGCGCCGCGAACAGGTGCTCGAACGGCCGATCGGCGCCGTGCTGGCCGCGACCCTATGCGGCCTTGCCAGCTCGGGACTCAAGCTCCGCCGGACGGAGCAGTTTGAAGCGGGCTGTTCTCTCGAGGCGGAGCTCCCCTCCGACCTGTTCTCCTTCGCCGGCGATGTCCGCCTCGAAGTGACGCGGCAGGGGACCGGCACCCGGATCACGGCGGCGACGCACGTCCCCGGCCAGATGTACGACTGGGGGAAGAGCACCCGCTGCCTCGACGCCCTGTTCGGCGAGATCGCGGCGGCGCTCGGCGGTCACGCGGGCTCCGCCGCCGAAGCGGCGTAGGCGTCCGGCTCGCTCGAAGGGGGCGGGCCGAGGCCGGGAGCGCGCACACTCGCTCACTCGAAGCGAATCGACCGGGGGGGCGGGGGGGCGGCGCTGCACCACGACTCCCGACACTCGATCGCATCGTCACCGGATCGGCCCTTCGTCCCGGATTCCGGGAAGAACTCGGTCCCCCCCAGCGTTACACTGCCCGCCGGCCAAGGGCTCTGTGGCTGGGGTGCGGGTTTTCACACGATTCGGACGGGACGATGGCACGACAGACGTTGTGGCTGGCGGTGATTCTGTGTCTCTGCGGGGCGGACTGGCCGTCGGTCGCCGCGGCCCAGGACCAGACGGAGCTCGCCCGCGCGGCCCGGGGGATCCTCGAGGCGAAATGCTTCGGCTGCCACGGCGAAGGGGGAGCCAACGAGGGGAGTTTCAACTACGTCCTCAACCACAAGCTGCTGGTCGCCCGCCGCAAGATCGAGCCCGGGAACGCCGACGGGTCCGAGCTCCTCCAGCGGATCCTCCCCGATCCCGAAAAACCCCTCCTCTCGGCCAGCGGCAAGAGCCTGATGCCCGACGGCGGACCGGCCCTCGCTCAGGAAGAGATCGACACGCTCCGGAAATGGATCGAGGCGGGAGCGCCGAACTTCGGCTCCGCGGTCTCGCGGGAGTTCGTCTCCCCCGCGGCGATGCTGGCCGCCATGTCGGCCGACCTCGAGCAGGCGGCCCCCCGCGACCGGCCCTTCTTCCGGTACTTCACCCTCACCCATCTCCACAACGCCGGCTTCGACGACGACCAGCTCGAATCGCACCGGCAGGGGCTCTCGAAGCTCGTCAATTCCCTCTCGTGGGGACGGCAGATCCGGCCCCCCGTCCCGATCGACAAGGCGAAGACGATCCTGCGGATCGACCTGCGGTGGTATCGCTGGAACGAGACCGACACCTGGAACGAGATCGTCGCCCAGGATCCGTACCGAGTCGTCCACGCTGATCCCGCCGCCCAGGCGTGCTACCGGATGACCCGCTCCGAACTGCCGCACGTCCGGGCGGACTGGTTCGTCTTCTCCGCCTCCCGGCCGCCGCTTTATCACACGATCCTCCGGCTGCCGGACGATCCGGTCGCCTTCGTGAACTTCGAGAAGAACGAACTGGGGGTCGACGTCGCCCGGAACCTCGTGGACTTCAACGACGTCGTCCGGGCGGGGTTCTTCCCCTCGGGGTGTCGAAGAGCAACCGGCTCATCGAGCGGCATGTCTCCAAGTACGGCTCGTACTGGAAGAGCTACGACTTCAAGCCGATCGTTGCGGGGGAAAACCCGCCCCGGCGGCGGAACCTCAAGGCGAACCCGACCGGGCCGGGGGGCGGCGAGGGGTTCGAGCATGACGGAGGGGAGATGATCTTCAGCCTCCCCAACGGGCTGCAGGGCTACCTGCTGACCGATGCCCGCGGGCAGCGGATCGACAAGGGGCCGACCGACGTGGTGGTCGACCGGAATGCCGTCAACCGGGGCCGCGATCCGGAGGTCGTCAACGGCGTCTCCTGCATGAACTGCCACTGGTCGGGGATGCTCGACAAGACCGACCAGATCCGCCGGCACGTGCTGGCGAATTCCAAGGCGTATGACGAAGGGGTGCTGGCGTTCGTGGAGGCGGTCTACGTCGAGAAAGAGGACTTCGCCGCGAAGCTCAAGGAGGACCGGGAACGGTTCGCGCGAGCGGTCAAGGAGTGCGGGACGCCGCTTTCCAAGAGCGAGCCGGTGGCGACGCTGGCATACCAGTTCGACGAGCCGCTCGACATCGACCTCGCCGCGTCCGAAGCGGGGGTGACGGTGGCGGTGCTGCAGGAGGCCCTGCGCCGCGACCGCCCGCTCGCCCGGCAGCTCGGCGGTCTGCTGCAGGGGCAGCCGGTGCCGCGCGAGACATACGTGGCGAACTTTCCGGAGCTGGTCCGGGCTGTCAACGGGGGGCGGTACATGGCGGACTTCGCCGCGCTCCCCCGAACGGATCACATCTCGAAGTCGACCGGGATGCGTCTGGCACTGATTCCCGCGGGGGAGTTCCTCATGGGGTCGGGTGGTCCGGAGGCGCTGGAGGTGGAGGCAAGAGGTTATCGGTATGGCGAGAATCCGCAGCATCGGGTCCGGATCGCCACCCCCTTCCACCTCGGTCGGTTCGAGGTGACGCAGGCGGAGTTCCAGAAGGTCATGGGGCGGCAGCCGAGCCACTATGCGCCGACGGGGCGGTTCCGGGAAGCGGTCGTCGGGATGGACACGAGCCGGTTTCCGGTGGAGATGGTGACGTGGTACGACGCCATCGACTTCTGCAATCAGCTCAGCAGCCTGGACGGACTCCCCCCGTACTACGGACTTTCAGCCGTCGAGCGGGACCCGAACACCCGAGCGATCCTGAAGGGGGCGGTGACGGTGCTCGGCGGAACAGGCTACCGGCTGCCGACGGAGGCGGAGTGGGAGTATGCGTGCCGGGCGGGAACCACCACGCCGTATCACTTCGGTTCGACGCTCAACGGCGAACAGGCGAACATTAGTGGAAACCAGCCCTTCGGAATGCCGGAGGGCCCCAACTTGAACCGTCCGACTTCGGTGAACGACCCGAAGTATCCGCGGAACGCCTTTGGGCTCGCGCACATGCACGGCAACGCGGATGAGTGGTGCGAAGACGGCTACGTCGAGGGTGCCTACGCGTCGCGGGGGGAGGTGACTGTGAATCCGGTCGGCGGCCCCGGCAACGGTCTGCGCGTGCTGCGGGGGGCGGGGTGGAGCGGCAGCGCCTTCTCCGCTCGCTCGGCAATGCGTTTTCCGGTTGAACCGGAATCGCAGTTCAACAGCGGGGGACTCCGCGTCGCGCGGACTCCGTGAGCAGTCCAGTAGGGTGTATGCCAATACACCACGAACGTCGCTGGGAGCCACTTCCGGTGTTCTGACCCGCAGTGCTCAGCGCCGGTCGGACGTTCCGTCACTGCCTGCTCAAAGAGGCCGGCAGCGCCACCCCGCCCGAGTCTGCCGGACGTGCCATGCGAAAAAAACGTGATGCCGAGGGGCCGGCGTCGCTGAGGTTCGACAGGGGAGCTGCGCGGGGGGATGATTCGGGTGGGGAGGGCATCGTCATGAGCCATGAGCGGAAGTCACGGCGGTCCGAAGCGGATGCCGAGCTGGAGCGGGAGATCCTCAAGGATCGGAAGTTCAGCCTGGCGGAGGCGATCGGCCGGATGGCAGGACCGGGGGCGATGAAGGGGGAGTCGCCCGTGACCCGGCTGCAGCAGGCGGGGGTCGAAATCGGAAACTGGCTCCGGACGCATCTCGTCGATGCCGGGCGGGGACTGGAGGTGGTCCTGCTCCGCGACGTGAAGGAGAGCGAGCTCCTGGCGAAGAGTTTCGATCAGCCGCTGCAGGTCCTGCGGGGCTACTGCGAGAGAGTTCTCGGCTCCCCCTATCTGCTGGAAGAGCTGGTCCGCCGCGCGGACGTCGAATGGGGGCAGATCTTCGATCAGCGGCCGTACTTTCAAAGGGAGGGGGCGCCCCCTGCGAAGGAGGATCCTTATACGATCGACTCGGTCCGTGGCACTCTGAACGGTCTGCTCAAGCTGTTGCCCGGTACGGCGGAGCAGGCTTAAAAAGGCCAGTCCAGTCGTGAACCGTCCATCGATGAATCCCGCGTCAAACCGGTCGCCACCGTCGCCGACGTTTGCCAATGTGCTCGAAGGTTCTTCTGCCCGGCGAATGCGACATTGATCGACGGGTCGTCCAGCAGGGTGCATGCTGATGCACCACGAACGTCGGAGGATCTCTGAGTGTCAATTCACGGACGGCAAATGACCGGGGCGATGTTGGACATGGATCCTGAGTTGTTTCTTCGCGACCGTTCGGCTGGCTGTGTGTGAACCGGAGGAGACGACGTGTCAGATGAAACGACCTACAAGGTCATGTTTCACGAGGGGGATGAAATCGGCCTCGCGACGAGAGGCGAAACGGGGCGTCTGTGGCACGACGACGAAGCGATCTTCGTCGCGGGAACGAAGGCGTTCGAGATCTCTTGCGAGCTTCTGCGGGAGGTCGAGCTCTTCCGGATGCACAAGATCGGTAGCGTTATCAGGGTGACCCACGCGAATGGCACGCTGTTCGTCACGGTCGTCCGGTTCAGCCTGTTCGGTCTGTTCGCACTCATCAATCGGAATGCCACCCGGCAGCTTGCGGAGGAACTGCGTCGAAGGATTTCCTCGCGTCCCTTCGGATGAGCTTCGACCTGCATGGTCGATGATGCGTGTCGCGAAGCCTGGTGTCTGCGGGCAGAGCCAGTGGCACCCGGCGAAGTTCATCGCCGCAAGCGGGTCAGGATGACGCCCCGCGATCCCGCATCCCGGCCCCACACCATTCGGTCGTCGTCGAGAAACTCGATCGGGTAAATCCGAACAGGAGCGGGCTTATTGAAGAAGCGGACGACCCGGCGGGTCACCCTCTCGAGCGTGGTTCGGGCCGTGAGGTCCCACTCGGTGAGGAAGCCATGGGACGCGGCCCAGGTCCCCACCTGGGTCGGCCCATCGCGATACACTGTGACGAGGCGACGGGTGGGGTAGAAAGTGAGTTCCTGGCGAGAGTCCCCCCATTGCCAGGTTCCCAGCATTCGGCGCTCTTCCGGCGTCAGCGAGTCTGGCTGCAGGGCGATCGCCACGGCGAAGAGAGAAAGCAGGCCCACGGCGGCAATTCCATACGTGAGGCGACGCCGCTGCTTCGACGGTTCGACCATTTGGCCCTCGCTGGGAACCCCCTCGATACGAGAAGGGTAATCCCCCCCCGCAAGAGTGAACTACCTGCGGTCCGACGGGTGGCATGGCCACAGCTTTGTGTGGCCATGTCGCGGGAAAGGAACTTTTCCCTACCCGTGCAGAGCGACGTGCATGCCACCGACCGCTGTCATGACTCGGCTGGGAAGTTGCGAAGTACGTACCGCCGGTTCAGCGGGCGCGTCTCCCGTTCCGTCTGGCAGGCGTACCCCTTGAGAAGCCGGAGCGTCCGGGAGTTGACGGTGAGCGGCTGGTTGAGAACGAACCAGGAGACAATCTCGTCGTACTCCGGCGTGGTCAGCGAACCTTCGTACCGGAACCACTCCTCCAGGGACGGGATGACCGCCGCCGGCGGGAGCGATACGTAGCTCTCCTTGCCACGGCCAGCAGTTGCCGGAGCGGGACCGGTCCAGGCATCAAGCAATTGCTGAAGTTCGGCCGAGGCCACGGCGTCGGCCTTCTTCGATGAGCGCGATACGGGTCCTTCGGCCTGCTTCCTCGTGAGGTCGGAGACGACACCCAGAACGATCAGGGTCGAGCCGTGCTGCGGGTCCTCGATCTCGTGCACCAGGTGCACTTCCAGAGCTCTCTGCTCCCCTTCCATGTCGTGTTCGGATCCAAGATGGACGTGAATCTTCACGAGCCGGGCCTTCATCCCGCCGAGGCCGGGGATGGCGTGCGGCGCGACGGTCAGCATCGGGGCGGTGTACCCCTTGGGCTCTTTCCCGGCGGGATACGTCCTCAGTTCAAAGTTCCGGTGGCCGTCCTTCTCGACGAACTTCCCTTCGTAACAGCGCCCCCGGTAGTTGATTGAGAGAAGCCCGGGGGCGCTGACCCGGATCGCCTCGTCTTTCCTGAGGACGATTGGAGACTGCTGCGGCCAGTACAGAGCGCCGCGCGCGTTGCCTGATTCACTCGTACCACTCATCGAAGGCCCTTTTTAGAGAAGAGTTGGTCCGCCCGCCGCATGGTGTCGGTCCGATCGGAACGCGTCAACGGAACGCGGCGGGTGGCATGGCCACAGCCCTGTGTGGCCATGATCAACGGCGTGGCTGGAGCGCTATACCGACGTCCTCTGGACATCGGCGTACATGGCCCCAGATCGAACGGCGGGCGGGGTAGCGCTGGCGAAAGGCGAGTGGTCGCCGGCGGTGATCTCTGTTGGCCGCCGGGCATTCGCGGCAAGCGGTACGCCATCTCCTGCGGCCAGGGAGGGGATCGCCATTCCGCGGGGACCTAAGGCCGAGTGGTGGTGAAGTAGTCCGCGATGGCCCCCAGCGTTCGGGCGATATTGGCGAGAAGCAGGGCGATCCCCAAGGCGGCGAGGAGCAGGCCGATCCAGACGCTGATGAAAGAGGCCGCGATCCCCAGCACCACCATTCCGACGCCTGCGAACGAAGCGTTGAGGGCGCGCTGTTGGTACATATCGCCAGTCGGGTTGGTCATCGATCTTGCCTCGGGTGTCGCCGAAAGAGTGAGACGAGAGCGTAGAGCGGAACCCCGGCGATGGGGAGCCGGGCGAGGCTGGCCACAGCCGAACGTTGCCGAGTGACCATGTTCCGTTTTGCGGGGTGCGTCCGTCGCGAAACTCGCTGACAAATGTGGACGGATGGCTATGACTCCTTCGTCGCCACCCCGGCCCGGTGGCGGGGTTGGGACCGTGTCGGGTACCCTTCGACTTCGCTGTGCGGGCTGCAGTCCTCGGGGCAACAGAGGGGGCGGGGCATGACCGATCAACGTCCAGACGGCACGGGGCCGGATCCCGACTTGGCACCGCCTCAGGCCGATCGGCCACCGCTCGATCGATCACCCGCTGCACCTTCTGCAACGACAACTCCCGTCCGGAGCGGAAACGGGCTGGCGATCCTGGCCCTGCTGATCCCGATCGCGTCCGGGCTGGTGTTCCTCTCCGGTGCGGTGACTGGATGGCAGGCGCTCGCCGTGAGCGTCGGGACGGTGGTCGTCACCGCGATCCTCGTCGCCTGGGATGCCGCTCGGCTTGGCCCGCGGGACCGCAACCGCAAGCTGCGGGGGGACCCCGGGGGGCTGCTGCTCGGGATGCTGTTCCTGTGGGTGTTCGTCTACCCGCTCGCCTACTTCCGGCGGCGGCATTTCACAGGGCCGAACCTGGGACCGCTGGCCATCGTGGTGGCGCTCTTCTCTTTCGGCAGCTCGCTCGCCCCGGTTCTGACCCTGATCGCAGGAGGGCCTCCCTCCTGCACCAGCCCCGAAGTGATCGCCAAGGTCGAGGAACTGGCCCGACAGTTTTACGGGCCGGACCTGGAGTCGCTCGGCGAGTTCACCGAGCGGTCCTACAACGCCGCCACGCGGACGCGGTTCGGGCGCTGCGTCGCGGAGACCGACATGGGAGCGGAGGATCTCGACTTCCAGGTCCGGAAGCGGGGGAACGGCCTGGAATTCCTCGTCCTGGTCCCTCCCCCGCGGCACCCGCCCCGCTGCGACTCGCCGCAGGTGCTGGAGGCCCTGAAGCAGCTGGCGGTCCAGCTCCGGGGCAAGCGGGCGACGATCGAAGAGCCGCGGCAGATCAGCTACAGCCTCGATCGCGCCCAGCGGTCAGGGGAGTGCCTCATCCGGAACGGGGAGACGACGGATCGCTACCGTTTCACCGTCCGGTCGCGCGACATTCAGGACGGCAAGCGGGACTTCGAAGTCCGGATGACGCTCCACAGCGTCCCGCAGCTCCAGGACCCGAAGGTGGTCGAGCAACTCGAGACGATGCTCAAGGGGAGCCCCTGGGGACGAGAGCTCGAGTCGATCTCCCGGGTCGCCGAGGAGAGCTTCGACCCCGAGGCGAACGTCCGTCTGGGCCGGGCCTCCGCCCGCCTGCGGAGCGAGGCGATCGACGTGGGGCTCTCGGTGACCTGGCGGGACCAGGACAGGGGACTCTTCTACGTGCAGGCCTGGCCGCTCGAGCTTCCTTCCGTCCGGAACGCCCACGTCGCGAGCCTGCTCGAAGCCCGACTGCGGCAACAGACGCCCGACCTCGAGCGAATCGACGGGCTCGAAGAGGTTTCGTACGACCGGGAGCGGCAGGTCCGCGAAGGGAGGTGTACCGTGCAGAGCGGAACAGCGCGGGACACCGTCCGGTTCCGCCTGCAGTGGCTCGACCGTCCGAAGACCTACGCCCTCCTGCTCGACAGCGACCTCCGAGGCAACGCCGCTCCGTAGTCCGACCGCGGGACATCCCCATGCGACGCTGGAGACTTCTCGTCCGCCTCAATGTTCTTGCCCAGACGCTCGCCATCGGCTTTGAGATGTGGACGAAGCACCGGCTCCCGAACGCCGTCTCGATTCCGCTCTTCTTCTCGCTCGGGTTCCCCCTCTCTCCGGTCGTGTACTTCGCAGGGGATTTTCTGGGCGGGTTTGCGCTGGTCCTGATGCTCCTCAATCCCGTCCTGTGGGCCACCATGATCGAAGCGGGCTTGCGGCGATTCGTCGACCGGCCGAAGGAGTCCCGGGCGGGGGAGGAATGATCACTCTCTCCGCCGGGCGTGCCACACAGACAAGCCAGCGCGCCCCAAACCGTCCTCCCTCACACCGTCCATTGGCGTCGCAGCCCCCTTTGCGCAACCCATCGCACCACGCCGCGCCGGTCCAGCGGAACGCTGGTCAGGTGGGCGCGTGGCAGGCTGGGGCTGAGCAGGTGTGGCTGTTCTGGGGGCTCATGACGGCGAGGAGGACTCCGTCGAGGTCGCTGGCCTGCGGCGCGGGTGAGGGGAAGGGAGCGGAAGGGGAATGGCTGTCGTTGCCGGCGGCGATCACCCGGTCCCGGCCCGACTTCTTGGCGCGGTAGAGGGCGACGTCGGCGGTCTGCAGGATCGCGTCCCCTGCTTCGTTGTGTTCCGGATAGACCGCGACCCCCATCGAGATCGTCACGGCGCTCAGCGGCTGCTGCCGGTAGCGGATCACCATCTTCTTGACCGCTTCCCGGAGCGTCTCCGCCTTCTGGACGGCCGCTTCGAGGGTCGCCCCGGGGAGAATCAGGCAGAACTCCTCGCCGCCGTAGCGGCAGGGGATGTCTTCGCCACGGACGGTCTGGTTCAGCAGCTTGCCGAACTGCGACAGCAGGGCGTCTCCCCCTTCGTGGCCGTGGGTGTCGTTGAACCGCTTGAAGTGGTCGACGTCGATCATCACGACTGCCACCGACTGCTGCTGCCGCTTGGCCCGGATCAGCTCCCGCTCGAGCGAGGCTTCGAGGTAGCGGCGGTTGAAGAGCCCCGTCAGCGGGTCACGGATCGACTGGACCCGCAGGGCATCCTGCAGGCGGAGGTTGGCGAGGGCCAGCGAGGCCTGTTCGGCGATCGTGCGGGCGGCCTTCTGTTCGTCCTGCGTCAGGCCGCCGGCGCGGCTGGAGCTGATCGACAGGACCCCCAGGGTCTCGCCGTGCGCGACCATCGGCAGGCAGAGATAGCCGGGGGGCATGTGGGAGATGTGGCTGCAGAGGGGCTCGCACCCTTCGGTGTCGGCGACGTGGTGCATTCGTCCGCGGCGGAGGCCCCAGCAGTCGTCGGGGTGGAAGTCGCCGCTGAAGTGGGGCTGGTCCCCAAACTGGAAGACGATCTCCACGAGGTTCCGCGAGTTGCTGATGATGCCGATCGCTCCCGAGACGCCGGGGAGGAGCCGCGGGATGTTGCGGCCGATGATCGCGTACGCCTCCTTGGGGCTCTGGCAGGTCTGCAGGAAGTCCGCCATGGTCGTGACGACGGCGGACTCCGTGGTGATCTTCCGCAGGTCGAAGAGGGAGGTTTCGAGTTCCTGGTGCGACTGCTGCAGGGCGGCTTCGGTCTGTTCGCGGCGCAGGGCCTCGCGGTGGACCACCCAGAAGACGGCGCACTGGATCGCGAAGCAGACGACGAGCCCGCCGAGGGCGGCGGCGGCGGTCATCCGGGTGGAGCGGTCGGCGGCGGCGATCCGGACGGCGAGGTGGTCGCGCTGGAGCGCTTCGATCTTCGCCGCCGTCTCCCGGACCTCCTTCATCTTGGAGTGCCCTTTGCCGCCGCGCAGCTCGGCGATGGCCGCTTCGCCCCCCTGTTCCCGGTAGGTCTCGAGGATGCCGAGGGCGACGGCGACCCGCTCGCCGATGAGGGTTTCCCATTCCTTGACGGCGCTCAGCAGCTCGGTGTCGCCGGCGGCGGCCTCCTTGAGCTGTTCGAGGTTCCGCTGGATGAGGGGGAGGGCGGCGTGGTACGGGACGAGGTATTCGCGGTCGTCGGTCAGCAGGTAGCCCCGCTGGCCCGACTGGACGTCCTTGACCTGAGAGAGGGTGTCATGGACGAGTCCGATGAATTCGTGGGAGTTCGCCACCTGCTGCGCGTCCCCCTCGAGGAGGGCGATGCTGCGGTGACCGAGCCAGCCGAGGCCGCACAGGACGACCGTGGCCGCGAGGAACCAGCGGACGACGGTCTGGCTGACCGGCGGGGCAGGGCGGGGAGCGGGGCGGGAGGAGAAGCCGAGCATGGCGATCGGGCGACGGGCCTGAGGGGCGAAGCCGCAGTCCGCGCGGCGGACAACCGTAGAACGCACAGACGGTCGCGCCGGCAAAAACGGCAGGGAACCTGAAAAATGCGTTACAAAGGGATCGGGCTCAACGCGAATCCCTTGCAATTCCCCCGCGCGGATCCGGCTCCGGGGAACTCCGGAGGCGGGAATCCGCACTTCCGGGGTGAGTCGGCCGGTCCCGGGACACGGCCTGGAAGTCGTTTCAGGACTAGCCACAGAGCCGCTTCCTATTCGGAGCCGAGGATCAGTCCGCGATCCGCGAGGAGCTTCCGGGTTTCTTCCGAGAGCGCGAGCCCCTCGATCTGGAACTTCCGGGCGGAGTGATGCTCGACGAGGGCAAGTACGCCCGCGTCGCTGCAGCGGCTGCCGGAGAGTTCGAGGAGGTCGACCGACACGTGCGGGGCGATCGTGGTGAAGAACGGGTCGCCCAGCGGCGTATTCCGGAAGATCAGCCGCCGGAGCTTGGGGAACTTCGAGAAGGCCCACACCAGCCGCGGGGCGTCCGAGTCCCGGACCGTGGCGGGGATCCCGAGGTCGAACGTCACCAGCTCCGGTCCGCCGCCGGGAAGGATGAGGTCGTCCGAGATCCCGCCGCCGCAGGCCTCGACGACGGCGACGGCCTTTCGCATGTTCCACCACAACATCGCCGGCGGAATGAGGGCCCCCACCAGCAGGCTTCCGACGATCAGCAGATTGCGACGCTTCGTCGTCCCCGGCATGACACGCCTCGCGGCTCTGGCCCCGGTCGTCTGGTCCCCGTCGGCGGCTGGCTTCGCGCCGCGACGTCGTATCGAAATTGAGCGTATCGGCTGCCGGCCGGTTCGACCAATCGTTCCCCGGGGGAGTGGTGCCGTCTGCGACCTGGGGAAGCTCGGACGAAACCGGCGGGGGGCGGGCCGGGGTAGTGCTTCGCGGCAGACCCGGGAAGTTCCCGATGGGGGAGTGATTGCGTCTGCGACGGGGGTTCTGAAACACTCCCGGTGGATTCGGGTGCTCAGGAGTCGGTCCCATGAAGAGCGTGTACCTCCTCGGTCCCGAACTGTCGGCCCTGCGGCTGGTGAGAGTCATCGGCGGTTCCGTCGGTCCTGCCCCCGCCGGGCCGCTCTGGCGGCTCTGCCTCAGTCTCGAACAGTTGGGGCTGCTGGACCGCGACGGGGAAAGCTTCCTGATCACGAGCCTCGGCTTCGACGTCCTCGAACAGAGCACGGACCAGCCGGTCGGCGCCCGGGCCTTTGTCCGGATGGGGGCCGTTCCGGCCTGCCCCGAACTTTGAGGTGCCGTTGCGGAACGCCCGGCAGCGGTCCGCAACCCGTCCAGCCCCGGCCCGCCTCGCCCGGCGAGTCGGGGTTGGTCGTTTCTGCCGCCGGTCGGGCAGGGCAGACCTCTCGCCGCAAACGCCGGCGGGCTTCGGACACGGCTCGTCAAATCGCCGGGGGATCTGCTAGTTTCCGGCGGAACGGACTCGCGACAGCCTCCCTCCCCGCGGCCCTCGCCGCAGAGGGGAGGGTGGGGCGCGGCACCCCCCAAGGACCATCTCGATGACGCACAAGACCTCGCTCGGACTTCTGACTCTGGGGCTCCTGCTCGGCCTGGCCGGCACCTCCGAAGCCCGGCCCCGCTGCCGGCCCGGTTGGGATCAGGGCTACGGCTGCTACTTCGCCGCCCCCTATGTCGGGACCGGCCGCTACTGCGCGGGCTTCGGCTACACCTCCGGCTGGTCCATGGGGCCCTCGACGTACTACGGGCCGGCTCCGGTGAGCTATTCCGTCCCGGCGACGGGCGAGTCCGGCGCGATGACGACTCCGGCTCCCGTCCCCGCGACGGTTCCCACGCCGGCACCAGCCCCGGCCCCCGCCCCCGCGGCGGATCCGACGCTCCCGCCGGCTCCGGCTCCTTCGAAGTGAACTTCGAGGCGAGGGGGGCCGGAATGGGACGGGCCGGAGGCCTTGCGGAAGGAGGCATGCCCATGCCGCCACGCCGCAGTCAGGTCGGATGCCTGCCGATGCGCTGACGGCGCGCTCCCTCTTCCCACGGGTTAGTTCAGAGCGGCTCAGGTCGGGTCTGTCCCCTGGTGTCAGCCGGCGGAGCGAGCCGCATCCGCCGATTGGCGGACCAGTCTTGTCTGCCGGCGGACCAGATATGCCCAGTAGGCCGCGTTCAAAAGACAGATCGAGACCATCAGCACCCGGAGCATCCACTGGGGCTGATCCACGTGCACATCCTGAGGGCTGTTCGGATCGAAACAGACTCGCAAGTGGTCTCCCGGCCCGAGCGGTGAGCGACCTTTGCGGATGACCGTCGCGTCCCGCGCATCGAAGTGGACCCGCGACCGTCGAAAAGCGGGAGAGCGTTCCCACGGCTCGTCCGTCACGACGGCGGCTTCGACAAACGTGGCCCGCCCGCGCCATTGCAGCTCGCGCACCGCCTGCACGAACAGGAACCCGGCCGCTGCCAGGGACCCGGCGATGAGCAGACCGCCCCACAGTCGAGCCCGTCTGAGGCGGCTCTCCACTCCCGCGTTCGTGGAAACCATGTCGAGACTCTTTCGAGAAATCGAAGTGGGCCCCGTCGTTCCAGCGAAGTCCCCCCGGGAGACGAACCGTCCCTTCCTTGCTCAGGCTACGGTTGGACGCGGAGGCGAAGTCGACCGTGGCCATCGAACCGGTCCAGATCGGCCCAGCTCATCCCGGGCGTGCCGTCGGCGTAGTAGCGGAACAGCGGTTCGACTCCCGGGATCGGGGGAAACCGGGTGGTGTCCCTCTGGAATCCAGCGGCCACGAGACGTTGTTCGACTCCCTCCTGCAGGTTCAGCGCTTTCAGCGACGACTCGGGAGTGTTCACGCTCAGTGCGTACCACGCCTTGCCCGTCCCGCTCAATTCGACATGGACGACAGGGACGTCGGACAGGAACTCGATCACCGGACGGGGAATCGTCCGCTCGCCATGCGTCGGAGCCGCGAGCGTGGGATGGGCGTCCATCACGTCCGAGAACTTCGGCATGTCGATCTTTTGGGTCCCCCGGACGACGACGGCGAGATCGATCCCCACCGCCGGTTTCTCCCCGCCAATGAGCCGCGTAAGGCTTCCGAGCTCCACGGTCCACTCGCGATTCTGTTGCGGTTCGGATTTGCGGTACTGGAGCGGCCGCTCGCCGGTGCGCCACATCCCGGGGAGGGAATCGGGCGTTCCCGGCAGCGGCGCGAAGCCGAGCTTGTCGAGGCGGTCCACCAACCGGCGATGCAGGGGCTCCGGATCGGGCTCGGCCACATGCGCGGTCATTCCCGTGAACCAGGTCCAGACGGGACGCCCCTCGACGAGGTCGAACGAACACCAGGGGGAGATCGACGTGATCGTCTCGTCGCGCAGCAGACCGACCATCACTTCGGGGACGACGCTGTCCTCCCGGGGAGCATGGACCTGTCCGTTCCTGGACAATTTCCCGGCCGCGGTGAACGGGATCCCCGCCAGCGGGGCGGCAACGGCGGTGGCCGGGCTCCGTAGCACAGGCTCCGCGGCCCTTATGAACAGGATGGTCGACAGCAGAGCGACGAGGCCCAGAACTCCAAACGCAAGTCGCGACATCGACTGATCTCCCGATGGCCCACAAGCAGGGAATCCGACCAGCGGATCGTGCCCCATTCGGATGACGACCCGCAAGCTCATTGGGCCTTGTCTTCCGGCCGGTCGCGGACAAACTCCGCGATCGTCAGCCCGAGCTGCCGGCCGACCGTCCGATACCCCTCCGTCGTGGAATGGGGCGTGTTCCACGGCGTCTCGAGGCAGACCGCGACCGTGGTCGGGTTGCCGTTGTCGCACACCCACACGCCGCTGATCTGACGCCAGAGGGGATGGTAGTCCGGCCCCGTCAGCCGCGGCTTCTCGAGGACGGCGAGCGGCCCCTTGATCTGCCGGGCCGCGGTCTCGAGGAACCGCTCCCGCCGGAGCTGGCCGATGGGAGCGAGCAGCGACGACGGGCCGACGAAGAAGAACGGCCGCTTGTCCCCCGGGGCGGGGTTGTGCAGGTCGATGAACAGGGCGAGCCGTCCCTCCTTCGCGAACTCCTTGAGCCGGGTCTGGGCCGCTTCCACCTCGGGGTACACCGGCTTTCCGTCCCAGTCGCGATTGTGGTCGCGGGGGTCCGCTTCCTTGCCGCCGTTGCCGGTCGCGACGTTGTCGACGTCCATGATCGGGATCACGTACAGGTCGACGCTCGAACGGAGCTGCGCCGCCTCGGCGTCGCTGCCGACGAGCCACTCGACGAGTCCCTGGGCGACCCAGCTCGCTCCCGATTCCCAGGCATGCTGCCGGGCGTGAATCCAGACCACCGGAGCCTTGCGCGCGGCGTCCGGCGGCGGCAGATGCAGCCCCTGCACCGGTCGGCCGCCGCGGGTTCGGCAGAGGACAAATTCCTCGGCGGTCGGCTGGGCCTGGCGGGCCTCGGCGATGAGCCGCGCGGTCTCTTTCGGCGTGAACGGTGGACCCCAGGCGACCCACAGCGGTCCGCCGGTGCCGGTGACCTGGTAGCGGATGGCGGAGCCGGTCCGCCGTCCCGGTTCCGTCTGCCGCCAGGCGATACCGTCGTTCGACAGGGCCGCCCGCTCAGGCATCGCCCAGCCGGAGTCGAGCGGCTTTCCCGTCTCCTTCCCGTTGTTGCGGGCGGGGGCGGGGCTGCCGGAGAGTTCCAGCGTGGCGGTCTGGCCGTCGCCGAGGCCGTCGATCCGGAGGGACCACCAGCAGGGCCAGCCCCGGCTCGGATCTCCGCCGGGGGTGAAGGCGACGACCCGCTGCTCCGGGTCGATGGAGACGACGCCAGCGGAGCCCCCTTCGAAGTCGGTCGAGACCTTCAGCTCGCCGGCGAGCAGGTCTTCCCGGAAGACGAGCCCGACTGCCAGCAGACAGAGGCCAAAGCGGAACAGTCGCAGCATCGGGCACCCCTCCCATGGTTCCAAGGAAATGCTCCCCGACCGCCAGCTCCCCGACAACCGAGCGCCGCGGCTCCCCGTCTTCCCGATCTCCCGAACCCCGCCCCTTGGCGTCGCAGCTCCCATTGCGCAACCCATCGAGCCACGCCGCCCGGGTCCAGCGGGACGCTGGCGACGCCCCGGTCCAGCGGAACGCTGGTTGGCACGCGCGCTGCTGGTTTCTTAGAATCCGGCTCCCCTCATCTGCCGGACGATCCCTGATCTCCCACCGTTTGTTGTCCAGCATGACCCCAGATGAGTCGACGGTTCCCGTTTCCAGTGTGGCCCACGGAAGCGAGATGGCGGACCGGACCCGCCGGTTCGATTGGAGCCGCACGCCGGTCGGGCCGATGGCGGAGTGGCCGCAGAGCCTGCGGACCGCGGTGCAGATCCTGCTCGACTCGCGGTATGCGATGTGGCTCGGGTGGGGGCCGGACTTCACGTTCTTCTACAACGACGCCTACGGCAAGATGACCCTGGGGCCGAAGCACCCCTGGGCGCTGGGGCGGTCGGCCCGCGAGGTCTGGTCGGAGATCTGGCCGGATGTCGGCCCGCGGGCGGAGTCGGTGCTGAAGACCGGCCAGGCGACCTGGGACGAAGGGCTGCTGCTGTTCCTGGAGCGGAACGGGTTTCCGGAGGAGACGTATCACACGTTCTCGTACAGCCCGGTGCTCGACGACCAGGGGCGGATCGGCGGGATGCTGTGCGTCGTCACCGAGGATACGGAGCGGACGATTGCGGAGCGGCGGCTCCGGACGCTGCGGGAACTGGGGACGCGGGTGCTTGGCGCCACGCAGTCGGTCGAGAGCGCCTGCGAGGCGGCGATCCGGATCCTGGAGGGGAACCCGTACGACGTCGCCTTCTCGCTGCTCTATCTTGTGACCGACGGCGGGGCGGCGGTGACGCTGGCGGGGAGCACCGGGATTTCGAGGAACGACCGGAGTGCGCCGCAGACGATCGTCCTGAGCGACCCGGCCGCGCCGTGGCCGCTGGCCGAGGTCCGGGATCAGGGAAAAGCGATCGAGGTCTCGGACCTCGTCGAGCGGTTCGGTCCGCTCCCGTGCGGGGCGTGGCCCGAGCCGCCGAAGTGCGCCGTCGTGTTGCCGCTCGCCCGGCCGGGGCAGACGGCGGTGGCGGGATTCCTCATCGCGGGGATCAGTCCGCGGCGGCCGCTGGACGAGGGGTACCGGGGGTTCCTCGACATCCTCGCCGGCCAGATCACGAACGCCGTCGCCGATGCCCGGGCCTATGAGGAGGAGCGGCAGCGGGCGGAGGCGCTGGCGGAACTCGACCGGGCCAAGACCACCTTCTTCTCGAACATCAGCCACGAGTTCCGGACGCCGCTGACGTTGATGCTCGGTCCGGTGAGCGACCTGCTGCAGGGAGAACAGGGGGAGCTGGCGGGACCCGTCCGGGAGCAGCTCGATCTCGTGCAGCGGAACGGGACGCGGCTCCTGCGGCTCGTGAATGCGATTCTGGACTTCGCGCGGATCGAGGCGGGACGGAACCGGGCGCACTTCCAGCCGACCGACCTCGCGCGGCGGACGGCGGAGCTGGGGAGCGTCTTCCGGTCGGCGGTCGAGCGGGCGGGGCTGCGGCTCACGGTCGACTGTCCGCCGCTGGCGGAGCCGGTCTACGTCGACCGGGACATGTGGGAGAAGATCGTCCTCAATCTCCTGTCGAACGCCTTCAAGTACACGTTCGTCGGGGAGATCAGCCTGTCCCTCCGGCGGGAGGGGGAGGCGGTGGTGCTGCGGGTTCGGGACACCGGCACCGGCATTCCCGCGGAGGAACTGCCGAAGCTGTTCGACCGGTTCCACCGGGTCGAGAACGCCCGGGGCCGGACGCACGAGGGGAGCGGCATCGGCCTGGCGCTGGTGCAGGAGCTGGTGAAGCAGCATCACGGGACGGTCTCCGCCGAAAGCGAGTTCGGCGTCGGCACGACGTTCGTGGTCCGGATCCCGCTCGGGATGTCGCATCTGCCGGCGGGGCACATCGGCGGCGGAGACGAGGCGAGCGGCCACGGGCCGTCGACTGCGGCGTCGTTCGTCGATGAGGCGCTCCACTGGAGCGACCCCGGGGAGGTCCCCGGCCTGTTCGGCGAGCCGTCGCTGGCGAGTGACGCGATCCTCGCGCGGGACCTGTCGGCGGGGGGGGCGGCGACGGGGAAGAGGGCGCACCGGCCGCGGATTCTCGTGGCCGATGACAACAGCGACATGCGGCAGTACCTCGTCCGGCTTCTGTCGGACCTGTACGACGTCGACTCGGTCTCCGACGGGGAGGCGGCGCTCGAGCGGCTCCGCCGGAACCGGCCGGAGCTGGTGCTGTCGGACGTGATGATGCCCCGGCTCGACGGCTTCGGGCTGCTGAAGGCGATCCGGGACGAACCGGCGACCCGCGAGCTGCCGGTGATTCTCCTGTCGGCCCGCGCCGGCGAGGAGAGCCGGGTCGAAGGGCTGGGGGCGGGGGCCGACGACTACCTCGTCAAGCCGTTCAGCGCCCGCGAGCTCCTGGCCCGCGTCCATGCCCACCTGGAGATGGCGCACGTCCGGCACGACGCCCACGAGGCGGTCCGGGAGAGCGAGGAGCGGCTCCGGCTCGGCCTCAAGGCGGCCCGGATGCTCGCCTGGGAATGGGTCCCCGCGACCGACGAGGTGACCCTCTCGGCGAACGCGGCGGAGGTCCTCGGCGTCCCCGGTCCGCAGAAGATCCACCGGGGGAATCAGGGGGCGAACCTGATCCACCCCGAAGACCGCCCGGCCCACGATCGCGAGCTGCAGGAGGCGATCGCCCGCTGCGAGGCGTTCGTCTGCCAGTTCCGGATGATCCGCCCCGACACCGGCGAGACGATCTGGGTCGAAGAGCATGGCCAGCCGATCCCCGGACCGGACGGCAAAACCGAGCGGCTGATCGGCGTCCTGATGGACATCTCCCCCCGCAAGGCGGCGGAACTCGCCTTCCGCAAGGAGCGGGAGTGGCTCAAGGTGACCCTCTCGAGCATCGGCGACGCGGTCATCGCCACCGACAACGACGGCCGGGTGATCTTCCTCAACGGCATCGCCGAACTGCTGACCGGCTGGGACCACGATTCGGCCAACGGCCGCCCCCTGTCGGAAATCTTCCCGATCATCAACGAAGGGACCCGCCGTCCGGTCGAGAACCCGGTCCAGCGGGTCCTCCGCGACGGGGTCATCGTGGGCCTCGCCAATCACACGCTGCTGCTCGCCCGCGACGGGACCGAGCGGCCGATCGACGACAGCGCCGCCCCGATCCGGGACGCCGACGGGACGATCCTCGGTGTGGTCCTGACCTTCCGGGACGTCAGTGAGCAGCGGCTGGCGGAGCAGCAGATCCGCGAGAGCGAACTGCGGTATCGCCTGGTCGGCAACGCCGCCAACGACGCGATCTGGGACTGGAACCTCCAGACCGACGAGGTGACCTGGAACGAAGGGGTCCGCCGCGTGTTCGGCTACGAGCCCCACGAGGTCGGGGCCGACGCCACCTGGTGGTATGAGCACATCCATCCCGAGGACCGTCAGCGGGTCGTCGACGGGATCCACGCGGTGATCGACGGCGGCGAATCATTCTGGACCGACGAGTACCGCTACGTCCGTCGCGACGGCAACTATGCCTTCATCTTCGATCGGGGGCATATCGTGCGGGACGCCGCCGGCAGCCCGCGGCGGATGGTCGGCTCGATGCTCGATCTCACCGAGCGGCAGGAGGCGGCCAACGCTCTCCGGACCCTCGCGGCCGAGCTCGAGGAGTCGAACCGCCGCAAGACCGAGTTCCTGGCGACCCTCGGACATGAGCTCCGCAATCCCCTGGCCCCGATCCGGACCGGCCTCGAACTGATCCGCATTGCCGGGAACGACACCGAGGTGATCACCGAAGCCCGCAACATGATGGAGCGGCAGACGCTCCAGATGGTCCGGCTGATCGACGACCTCCTGGATGTCTCCCGGATCTCGCAGGGGAAACTCCAGCTCCGGCTCTGCCGCGCCAATCTGGCGGAGATCCTTCAGAGCGCCGTCGAGGCCGCCCGTCCCCTCATCGACGAGGCGGGACACACGCTGACGGTCGATCTCCCGGCCGAACCGATTCTGCTGAGCGCCGACCCGAACCGCCTGGCCCAGGTCGTCTCGAACCTCCTCAACAACTCGACCAAGTACACGAAGGAGGGCGGGAAGATCGGCCTCACCGTCCGCCGCGAAGGGACCGAAGCGCTGATCACGGTCGCGGACAACGGCATCGGGATCCCCCGCGAGATGCAGAAGGGGATCTTCGACATGTTCACCCAGATCGAGCGGCCGATGGAGAAGGGGTACCGCGGCCTCGGCATCGGCCTGACTCTCGTGAAACGCCTGACCGAGATGCACGGCGGCGGAGTCGAGGTCGAGAGCGAGGGAGCCGACCGGGGGACCCGGTTTCACGTCCGGCTCCCGATCCCCCTCGAAGAGCAGGAGGCCGCCTCCGACGCGGCGTCCCCGCCGGGGGACTGGAGCTCCGGCGGCCTGCGGGTGCTCGTGGTCGACGACAACCGCCCCGCGGCCGACACGCTCACGAAGCTCGTCCGGATGCTCGGCTGCGAAACGACGACCGCCTACGACGGCGAAGAAGGGATCGAAGCGGCGGAAAAATTCCGACCGCACCTGATCCTGATGGACCTCGGGATGCCCCGGCGGACCGGCTACGAAGCGGCCGCCCACATCCGCCAGCAGCCCTGGGGAACGAAGATGACCCTCGTCGCCCTGACCGGCTGGGGCCAGGCCGAAGACCGCCGCCGCACGACCGAGGCGGGCTTCAACCACCACCTCGTGAAGCCGGTCGAACCCGCCATGCTCCAAAGCCTCCTCCAGAGCTCCGCCCTGGACCGGGGGGGCGAACACGATGGGTTGCGCTAAGAAGCTGTTTCAGAATCGTGTTCGGCACCCAGATCCAGCCCCCACAGGGGTGTCGGGCGGATAGGCGGTCGTTGCGCAACCCGACGTGCCCGCTGATCCCGGTCCAGCGGGGTCGCTGGCCCCGCCGGAGGCGCTTCCGTTCAGGGAACCATGGCCAACGGCTGGCGCCCAATTCCGGAAACCAGCATCGCGGGCTCCCTCT
>VFQQ010001105.1_pt1 | contig 41132 bp, 72 predicted proteins | sample 3512341 | NCBI WGS metagenome assembly VFQQ01 (sample SAMN10412373, study PRJNA504923) | tailings metagenome | isolation source: Relicate 2 Philex TSF1 revegetated site | place: Philippines: Tuba, Benguet | collected 2017-08-29 | reverse complement strand
GCTGCTGCTGCTGCTGCTGCTGCTGCTGCTGCTGCTGCTGCTGCTGCTGCTGCGCTGCCACATCTGGCTGCGCCGCCGATTGGAACGGCGACGGCGCCGCGGCCGCAAGCGCCGCAGCCTGCGCTGCTGCTGCTGCCAGTGCCGCCGCAGAGCCAGCCTCTGGCGCCGGGGCAGGGGCTGCGCCTGCCGCTGATGGTTGCTGCGGTTGGGCTGCCGCTGGGGGCAGCGGCTTGAGCGTAGCAAGCTGCTCCACCGCCGATGCTGAGCTGTCGCCAGCTAAGCGCTCTCCGGCCAGCATGCGGTTCAAATCAAAGATGGTGCTGACGCCCTCAAACTCTCCAAGCGACCGCAGGGACGGCTGGCGTGCCGCCGCCTCCCGAGGCAAGGGTGGCAGCGAGTCTGCCGGCCCCGGCCGCCGCCGCCGGCCCCGCGGCGGCTGCGCCGCGGCCGGCTCTGCTGCCGCTGCGGCTGGCTGCACACTGCTGCCGGCCACAGCATCTGAGGGTGCTGCCCCAGGCTCTGGGCCTAGCTCGTCGTCCAAAGCTGCCTCTATCAGAGCATCTTCAGCCTCTTGAGTGGACAGCTGCTTCTGCAGAGTGAGCGCCGCTTCCGGAGCCGCCGATTTGGCGACCGGCAGGGCGATCCCCTCGTCGTTTTCCGCCCCAGCCTCCTCCTCCTGCTCCTCCTCATCGTCGAATGGCAGCGCCCCTGCTGCGCCAAACGGCGATGCCTCGGCACCATAGACATCTGCCGCTGCTGCCGCTCCAAACGGCGATGGTCCGGTGCCGTACACATCTGCTGCTGCTGCTGCTCCGAACGGCGATGCAAGCTCCGCTGCGCTGGCCACCGCCGCTGCCGCCGCCGCCGCCGCTGCTGCCTGGGACGCCTCCTCTGCCTGCCACCCTTCCTCATCCACCTCTAGGAGCCGCTCAGCCAGGGGCAGGCCATCGGCTAGGGAGGGCTCTGCAGCAGCAGGGGCATGGCCAAGCAGGTGAGCAAACAGGAAGGAGGGCAGATGAGCTGGGCCAGCGGGTCGTGTCAAACGCTGTGTTGCAGCTTGGCCTGGCTGCACTGGCATGCCGCGTACAAGAGCCTCACAACCCTACTGCACACACACCAGCCAACGACGACACGAACCCAGTCCAATACCGCACAGCGCACACAGCGCACCTGGCAGGTGGTCGCTGCTGTGCCTGCTGCGAGCCGACAGCGCAGAACTTCCCGCTCTGTGCAGGGTCTGACTGTCCCAGCGTGCCACACTGGCCTGCCGGCTGGTGCTGGCACGGCTGGCAGGCCCCGCTGAGGAGGGCGTCCCGCCCGTGCTGCCGCCGCCGCCGCTGCTGCTGCTGGGGCCGCCGCCGCTGCGGGCCAGCTGGCTGTCGCCTCCCATGGCTGCCTCAGCAGCCAGGTGCAGCGCATGCTCTAGTGAATAGGCATGGGCCAGCTCCGCATGGCTGCCGTGCGCTGAGGCAGCTGCTGAGCTGGCATGGCGGCCGGAGGACGCACCCGTTGACACAGCCGAAGGCAGGCAGTCCGGCTCAGCTTGCGTAAAAGGCGCAGGCAGCGTATACTGCTGTGCCAGCTGTGCTAGCGGCGCCTGCCCCTGACCGACGTCCGACTGCCGCTCAGGCGCCGGCCGGCCCAGCGTGGCTGCTGGGGCCAGGCGAGCCGAGGAGCGAGTGGCAGCTGCCGCAGGCAGGCCTGTCACATCTATAGCCTCCAGCAGCGCACGCTCATCAGCGGTCAACTCTGGCGCAGGTAAACTGCCACGGCCGGCGCTGCTCCGGCTGGCACGGCTGACGCTACTGGCGCTGCTGCGCCGCTGCTGCGCATGCTCTGCAAACGGCGAGATGGGCGCGGATCCAAAGTCGGCGTGCAGCCCCCGGCTGAACGCCCGCTGCATCGCCGGCAGCGGCTGGCTGGCAAACACGCTGTCAGCCATCGCGGCCCCTGCCGGCGCTGCCGCTGTTGCTACTGCTGCTGCCGCCGCCGCTGCTGCAGGCACGCTGTTGGATTCAGGGTGGAATGGCTGCTGCAGCTCGTCAGGCACAGGGGTGACCTCGCCTGCACCAGGAGACGAACGCAGCTGTGAGCGTTCGGGGCGTGCGGGGACAGCAACGGCATCTTGCAATCGAGGTGCAGTGGGGCAGAAACCTACCTTAGCAGCTGCCCATGCAGCGGTGGCTTCACTGAGCCAAAGCAAACAGCAGACAGCCAGCCCAGCAGTGCTGCGGTGGTCCGCAGTCATAAGCACCGCAGTAGCAAAAGCGCACCCGGCCGCGCCAGCAAATCCAAGTACAGTTCACGGTCGCCGCAGGTCACCACCACACGCGCATTGTCGCTCTCGTTGTCTGCAGGGCCGGTGCAGCAGGGCGCAGTCGGTGAGTGCGCCGCGCTTCACAGGCAGCTTGCAACCCCGGGCATGGCAGCTCTGCAGCCTGGGTGTGCACGGCTGCTGGGACATGCAGGCAGTGGCACGCAGGATGCCCGTGCCCAAACTGCCCAGCGGCACTGTCCCGACCCATGCAGCTGCTGTTGCAAGCTGCCTGCTGCTCCCCATGCACTGCAAGTGCCGCAGCGCACCTGGCAGGCGGCGGCCCTTGAGGACACGGCAGGGCATGCCTAGCTCATCAGCGAGCACCTTGAACAGCAGGGCGCGGTGCCGCGCTGCTCCCATGGCCAGCAGGCCAATGGGCACCACCACCGAGGCTGCAGCAGCAGGGCAACGCAGGGGCCACAGCAGTGAGTGTGTGTGCAGCATCTGTGACTCAAAAGGGGGACAGCAACTCAACCAGCGAGGCTGCATGCAGCAATTAATTGCACAGTTTAGGAGGCACAGCACGTGGCTTTCTGATTCGGCACAGCCCTGCAGCCGCCACCCACCGGTCTGCACTTTCAGGCGGTTGATCATCGCACACCACTGCTCGGCCGCCGCGGGCTGTGAGTCCTGCAGCACCGCGCGGCAGCACAGATGGCACCGTCAGCCAGTACTCAACTGCATGCATGCAGTTTGGCTGAACGTTGCCCCACAACAGCAAGGCAGCCATCATGCCCATGGCAGCTGCGCATAACGCCCAGCAGCAACCGCTGGTCCAAGACACCAGCAATCAGGAACAACCAACAGGCATCACTCAAGGGACATTCCAGGCAGCCGCGCGCACCAGTGAGCCGCCCATGTGCCCCGCCACCACCAGCGCCAGCGCCTGGAAGCACGGCAGGGTGTCAAACCCTCCCGCCAGGCCCGTTGGGTCTGGGCTGTCGCTCCTTCGGCTGCGCATGGGAGAGCCCAGCCCGCCGGGGCTGCCCAGCATGCTGCCCGGGCTGCCCAGCACGGCGCCGCCGCCGTCGCTGCTGCGGCTGCTGGTGACGAGCGCTCGGCCCACCGCTTCTGCCGCCTCCTTGCGCATGGCTGCCAGCTGCTTATCGTACCGGCGGTCCACCAGGACCACCTCCCGCCGCTGCAGGACCGGGTCGGCATCCATTCGGGGCACCACACGCAGCAGCTCTGCCAGCCGGGGAAACTCGGTGTGGCCGCACACCTCTGGAAAGTCGCCGTGCACTTCGTAGAAGCCGTCGTGCACTTTGTCTTGGTACCTGCTCAGGACGAGGGCGGGCCGCAGTGTGTGGTTGTGGTGCGCCTATCGATGCCAGCAGCAGAGGTTTGTGCACTGCAAATGCAGAGCAAGCCTGGCCGTGGGCGATTGTTGTTCATTGCTGGCCACACAGAGGGGCAGGTCACCGCAGAGCAACACAGCAGTCGGGCACAAACAGACCACTGGAAGCTCTCGCTGTGCAGCGCCCGTTTAAGCAAGGACGAGCAGGGTTGCAGCCGCAAAGGGCAGCCAGTGGCCTTACCCCAGAGCATCAGACTGCCAATAGGTCAGCGACTGAGCCTCGGCGGCCAGCTGGGCGGCCGAGGCGGGCCCCGCCAGCTCCGCCAAAAGCTTCCTCCTCATTGCCTGCAGCTCACAGGGGCCAAGTTTTCAGTCGACGGCAATCCAGCGCAGAGCCAGAGTGGCTGGGGCAGGCATTGCAGCCCGCGCAAGGCCTGGGGCTCGCGCTGTCCGGGAATGGCGGCAAGGGAGGGCGGGCGAGGGTTCCAGCCCGCAGGCGGGCAATTTCACCCCAGCCGCGCCTGCACCCTGCTCACCCTCACCTCCTGCAGCAAAGGGGCTCAGGCGCTGGGCCGCCGGCTGCAGGGAGGGTGCGCCCCGCGTCGGGGCATAAAGCCAGGCGCTTTGCTTGGGCGCTGCTCGACGGCCTTCGATGAGGGCAAGTCGGATGCCTCGGCTGGGCAAAAGCCTGCTGGCGCCCACTGCAGGAGCGGCCCCGGCAAGGCGTCCCCTCCAGGCGTCTTGCAAGGCGCAGCCCGAAAGCTCCACTGACTGCTGCAAGCTCGAGAAGCGAGCCAGCAGGAGCAAACTGGCTGCCTGTTCGACTAGCAGGGTTTGTGTCCCGGCGTTTGGAGGTGGGGACGCCGCCCGGGTTGTGCACGATTTCAGGCAGTTGGGTTTGCAATGGCGACGCCCCCAGCTGCTCTGGTCAGCGCGCAGCCAGTGCATGAGCCTGCTCGGCAGGTCGCACAGCAGGCTGGCTCACAAGAAATCCCACCAAACCAGGCCACTCCCTGCAAAACCATTGGCAGGGCTCTCCAGCTTGTAATCGCGAGGCTCCCGGCGTGCTGCCAAGTCCACTGCGCGACGCTCCACCCACCGCCTCGCCAGCCACTCAGGCATCCCGCCAGACGCTTGACACACTAAACACCATGCAGGCAGCCAGATGTGCTACCGCGCCAATGGCGGCTCAGCCCCAGCGGCGGAACCCCCGGGCGGCGGCACCGGCTGCGGCCCTGCGGAGCAACGACAGCGCGCAGCCTGCTGTGCCCTGCAGCAGTGCAGCCCTGGATCGCCGCGCCCTGCTGGGTGCCGCAGCAGCCCTGGCGGCAGCGGCCTGCCAGCCGCCGGCATGGGCCATCCAAGGCCTCACCGCAGGCCGCATCCCTGGCGTCTCAGGCCCCGATGCCGAGGGGTGGTACGTGAGTGAATGCTGCGCTGTCGCTGCTGCTGTGCTGCAAGCCTGCCCTGATGTGAAGCGAAAACCTCTGTCAAGCCCCCCAAGCCATACACATGTCCATTGGGGAACTGCAACACCTGTGCTGCCACCTGTCCTGAGGCACTTGGTCTGTGTGCTGATTGCCTGCCTCCACCCATCCCGCCGTCGCGTCTCCTGCCTGCAGACGTACACCCGCCCAGAGGGCAAGAGCGGTGAGCGCTGGTTGGGCAGCTGCAGCTGTGCAGCCTCGCTTGTGTGTAACAAGCAGGCCAGTGCAGGCATGACTTCTGCAGGCCGCAGCGCTATAGGCCCGTCCTGCCTTGCTTGATTCATTCCTTTTGATGAATCTCGATCCCATCCGCAGGCGGCCACGGCGTGGGCTGGAGCGAGATCCAGCGGTACAGCTTCAAGGTGCGGCCTGAGCTGGGGCGCACCAACTGTTTGCGAACATGCAGCATGCTGCCGGCTATGCCCCTTGCAAGCAGTCACTGGCGTGCAGTCTGTGCTGTGTGGCAGTCTTTGCTTGCAGCGCCATAATGCTCTCAATGCCCAAGTTGCATCCGCTCACTCATTGCCGCCCCGCAGGTGCCCAGTGATGGCTGGGAGGAGGTGCCGGTCTCCATTGCTGACCTGGGTGGCACCGAGATTGACCTGCGGTGAGCCCAGATGTGCATTCCTTTAGAACAGGCATCGATACGAGGTTGCGTACGGTGTTGGGGAAGTTGACTGCAGGCTGCCCCCGCTGCTCCCATCGTGCTCCACTGCACCCCAATGCAGCTGCTGCACAGCAACACGGCGGCAATGCTCCACTGCTTGCACTTCTTACGCCATCAGAACAACCACCCTTTGCTTCCGCTTGTGCACCACTGCCTCCCACCGCCCCCCTTTGTGCAGGTACGGCAGCACTGATGAGGGTTCGGCCATGGTGGTGGTGGCACCCGTGCTTCGATTCAAGGATGTGGGCATCAACGCCAACGTGAACATCCAGGACCTGAACACGCCCGAGAACATGATTGAAGGCAAGTCAATCCAATAGGAGGGAGGGAGGTTGTGTATATTGCACAGAAGCAGGGCTGTTCATTCTCATGGCTACATCCAGGACTTGAACACGCCCGAGCACATGATCGAAGGCAAGTCAGCCCTGTCAGCCGTGTGAAGGATTGCATTGTAGGGAAGACGGGCTGTCCACTGGCATGCCAGTTTCAGGCACTTGAACACCCCGGGCAACCTGATTGCAGGCGAGTGGGCTGGCCCCAGAACACTTGGGCCGCTCCACTTTGTCCCACACATGCATCCCGGCAGGCCCGCCAGAACACTTGGGCTGCTGCACACATGCCCTCTGGCAGGCTGGACGGGGTGTCCACCCCCTACTGGTTTGCGTGCACCACCATCGCAACCGTTGGCCGTGCCGAGCAACTGAACTGCGTCCCCCCTCGCTGCCACGGTGCAGGCTTTGCGCCTGAGCTGTACGGGGCTCCGCTGGTTGAGGGGGACATCCTGAGTGCGGAGGTGGGTGCACATGGCATGTTTGGTGGCATATGTGACGTGTGCTGGACTCTGCTGGGCAGGCCGCCAAGTATTGCTATTCGATCATTGCTATTCGTATTCGTCGGTACATGTAGTGATGGTGCGGCTCCTGGAGCGCCCGCCCACTGCTTGGGCTGTTTCCAACGGTCGGCCGCAGGTTGTGGAGAAGGATGGACTGCCCTACTACATTCATGAGCTGTTCACTCTTCAGTTGCTCTGTTGCATTCTGCTCCATTCCATTGGATGCAGGTTGTGGAGAAGGACGGGCTGCCCTACTACATTTACGAGCTGACCCGGCACCGCCTGGTGGCCGCCACCGCCACAGGTATGGTTGGTGCCCCTCTGCCAGGGCTTGGCATAAAACTTTGCTACCTCTTGCTACAGTGCTGCCTGCGCAGCATCGCTCACCAGCCCGCCGCCGTGCCCTGCCAAGTTGTCATCAATTGTCACTGCCTTTTGGTACGCTGCAGGCAACCGGCTGTACATGCTGAGCGTGCGGTGCAACAGCCTGCAGTGGCGCAAGGCGGGCAGCAAGCTGGAAAAAATTCGGGATTCCTTCCGGGTGCCGCCCAAGATTGACGTTTGATTGGCACAAGAAGCAAGATTGCAACTCTCAAATTGCCGCGCTTATATGTCCGGCTGCCTTTCCACCCTTGCTGTGTATCCCCCCAAACGACCGCTTGTGCGCCTTCCACTGACCCAAACTAACTGCTCTGGACTTGCTGCCCCTGGCGATTTGATGTGTTTGTTGTTGAGCGATGCCGCCTGTGCTGCGGCAGATTTCATGCCTGAAACCGATTTCCTTGTCGATGCACGCCTTTCATGCGGCGGTCTTACCGTCATCAGAATACCATGTAAAGAACAAAAGGGAGCCAAGCTAATCACTCAAACAACAGCAGCAAGCGTGCAGCGCAAAGCGACAACAAGAAGCGAGCAGGAACAGACTAGCGCAGGACGATCAGCAGCAGGCTTGGATGAGAACGTTCAGTGCGAGCAAGCAGTCAGTGGTTGGGGCAGCTAAAAATTGTGGTCGGCAGTGCGGGGTGCATGCGCGTGGCGGCCCGGACAGCCGCTTCAATCCCTGCTGCCCTCTGTCTTCCCATTGGCGCCGCCGTTTGCCAGCAGCGGCCGCCCGCCCTCCATATCTGCCTTGCCGCTGCTGTCTGCCTCCTTCTGCTTCTGCAGCGCCTTCTTTTTGAGCAGCTGCAGGGCCGAGGAGTAAGGCATACGAGCAACCGAACGTGAGCATGGCTCCATTCAGTGCAAACCAGGCACAGCAGAAATGCCGCACGTTGCTTGATACTTCCAGTCCACGGCTCTTTCGTCAGCGGCGGCACGACGACATCATCAGCCCCACCCTCTCCACAAGCAGCAGCGGCATGTGTGGCCCGACCAGCAGTCACAACCCAGCAGGCATCACACGCTGCCCCCACCTGCAGCTTCTGGTAGTTGTAGACCCCCACGCCGGTGCAGCAGAAGGCGTAGCCAAACAGGTTGAGCCGCGTGACGGGGGCGTGGAAGACGTAGAAGGAGAAGAAGATGAGCATCCTGCGGGGCGGTTGGGAGGGTGGGGGAGATGGGGTGTTGGATATCAGCAGCGCAGGTAAGTTGCAAGTGGCAGCGACACGCGCGGTGAGGTCACACTTGGCGCTCCGAGCCAACCAAGCATGACGCGTGCACGACGGCAGACGGAGATGTGCGCACGGCGGCGGCCTGCAGCCAGCGCTGCAGCGCAGCACCGCTGCTCACCAGTCCTTGATCACCCCCGCAATGTTCATCGTCAGCGCGCTGGTCTTGCCAATCAGCAGGAACACCGCCTGCACAAGCACAGGTCGGTTGTCCGGCCTTCAGGCACCAGCAGCAGCGGGCCTCGGTAGGCAGCCAGCACTGCTACATGCAGTCAACTGCTCTCGAGTGCCATTGTGGCACCATGATGGCATGTTGTACCGAGCAGCGTGCCATCTAAGCCAGTGTCCAGCAGCTCACTAGGTTGAGCGCAAAGGCTGCCAGTGCATTGGCCAGCAGCACAGATGGGTAAAAGGTGGGCGGGCTTGTTAGGATGGTCCGGAATTCCAGCGCAACTGCAGCAGGAGGGGTCCGTAAGCAGCGCTCGCGCGTGAGAGCATGGCACGCCCAGCACGGCTGCGGCTAGATTAAACACTGCAATGGCTTTGCAGGTGGTGGGCAGCGTGCAAGGCTGCACCCACATGCTCTTGGGGACGCCTCACATGGCTTGGGCCAAATAGGCACAGGCACAGAGGCGCAGGTGGCCGCAACGGCGGCGGCCGGGGTGCACCAGCCATTGGACTAGCAACAGCAACAGTCGCCACAGCTACACCCCTCGACTCACAGAACGGCACCAGCAGGCAGAGGAAGCAGGCTGGTGAGACGTAGTACAGCGACTGCAGCGGGTTCATGGCGAGGCCGCGGGCTGCCATGAGGATCTGGACCAGCGTCAGCCGCGCCGCCTGCACAGCGACAGAGGGAGCAAGCGCGAGGTGATGCATTGGGCAAGTGCTAGGTGCATGCCAGTTCCCAGTGGGAGCGTGGGGAGCTTGCAGGCAGCACCCGCAAGCCGGTGCTGGCACCGCATGTGGCAAATGCGCCACTCTCCCGCAGAGTTGCATCTGACCAATCACACCTTGGCGCCCAGCACCCACATGTGAGTACCTGCCAATCCTACCCCAGGTCCCAGCTCATGCCCAGCACCCACCTCAAAAACTAGCGCCACCAGCTGCTGCACCAGGCCCTTCATCACTAGGTTGGCCTCCCCTAGCGCGCACACCACCACGCCAAACGCGATCAGCGCCATGTTGGCGGCGCTGGACCACTGCAGCAGGAAGAGAGGTAGAGAGCGGGGCGGGTCAGTGAGGGTACATAATGCAGCAGCAACAAGCGAGAGCGGGGCTGTCTAGCAGACCGCGCTGAGGACCACACTGGCATGCCTGCCAGGTGCATACATTGGCAGCCACAGCAAGCGCACATCAGAAGCCGCTGGCAATGCATTGGGCCCCAACAGAAGCAGCGCATCAGCAGCAGCGCTCGCCTCGTACTGCTCCGTGCCCCAGGCCACGCCGCAAGCGTAAACGAGCCCCGGCATGAGGCTTTTGGTCATTTGAATGAATGAAACCGATAAATAGAGGTACGCCGAGTTTGAGAGCCACAGGCTCGCCGCATACAGCACGCCTGCAGTGGGGTGGACCGCGGGAGCGGCATCAGGCAGCAGCGGTGAGCGCATCCCATGCAGTGTGAATGTGTGCAGATAAGTGTGGTTTTTTTACCAATGCGTGAGTTCTAGCTGCTGCATGCAACAAGCAGCAGCATCCCTGTGTCAGCGGCAGCAGCGCCTCACCGATGGGCAGCACCCGCTGCGTGTAGTCACGCAGCGACAGGTTGTGGCTCTTGGTGATGCCCAGCACGCGCACGCACACAAAGCCGACCGCGGAGCAGAAGGACATGTGCCACATGGTCAGCGTGATGGGGAAGGGGAAGCCGGAGAAGGCCAGCAGCCTGGAGCAGGGGAAGGGACAGGAGGTAGTTGAAGATAGCGGGTTGGCGATCTTGGCAGAGCAGCAAAATGGCACCCAAGCACCAGCGGCCTGGCCTGAGGCCTGCTGCTAGGCCTGCTGCCAGCATCTGCGCCACCATCGCCGCCACTGCTGTTGGCTGTGCATCCGCCAAATGCGCTCACCACTTGTTGAACAGAATGACTGCGAGGCAATGTGGGATGCAGGCGGACAGGGCGTCAGCGAGAGTAGGGGCACATATGTGCGAGCCGGCCGCCGGCGGTACAGACAATAGCTGCGCGCCGCCACACTGCCAGAGCACGGGCGTCACCTGATATCGACACGCCCATCCATATCACCACGAAGGTGTAGGCCCTGCGGGTGCAGGCGCAGGCGAGAGGGGGACGTGAGCAGGCGGCGGCGGCGGCGGCGGCGGCAGCAGTGGGGCTGCAGCCATTTGGCCCGGCAGCAGAGCTGAATGGTATGTGTGAGCTGGTTGCTTTGCTGCCGGGGCGTCCGCACGGCAGGGAAGCGGCAGGGCCGCACAAGGAGGCCGCGCGGGCTCCCCTCGCAACGCACTTGACGATCTGCCCGACCACATCGCCGCCCTTCGACATGGCTGCACCGCCGCCGCTGCTCGCGCCGCTCCCCGGTGCCTTTGTTTATAGTGGCACCGAACTCTCAATATGGCGGCGCTGTCCGCCTGTCCGCCTGCTTTCGAAGGGTCGGAGGGATCGGCGAGGCGGGAGTGAAGCGAGCCAAGCAATGCAGAGGAATGTGGAGCAGTCCCGGCCTCCCGCCTGTGCCGCGCTGCTGCCGCGCGCAATGGTGCGGTGCCGTCAACTGAGCTGTGTGCCTCGCCGCTGCTGGTGCTTGCACTTGGACCGATATCTGAAACACTGCAAAGCACGGGCTGCCTATTGCCCGCCTGTGGCACTTGCTGTGCAGTACAGATGCTGCCTCGCGGTCTGGCTCTGGGCGGTCACTTAAACAGGCCGTGCCTCGGCTTTAGCAACGCTGTGAGAAACTAACAAAACAAGGCACCACCAAAGCAGGAATGTGGTGCAGGCTGCCACAAACAAAAAATGCAGGCGTCAAGCAAGCAAACGCTATCTACGCTGGGCTGGTTGCTGAGCCGCCGCCAGCCAGCACCTAGTCATCCACCTCACCCTCTTCCAGCTCAGCATCACTCCCACCCTCCCCAGGGCTGGCGGGCCGCTCCGTCACCACCTCCAGCTGCGGCAGGCGCGTCCGCAGGTACAGCAGCAGCCACGGCGACCGGGCTGCCGTGCCCCAGACCTTGAGGCGGCGCAGGTTGGGCATTTCAGAGAGCACAGCGTCCACGCTGGTCTCACTGAGCAGCAAGTTTGGGTTGCCGCTCAGGTCCAGGTCAACAAGGGAGGTGGCTGCCACCAGGCTGTGCGGCAGCGAGGGCAGGCGGTTGCGCGCCAGGGACAGAGACTCCAGCACTGCACGGCATGCGCAGCGGGCAGGGCGGCGCTCAAACAGGCAGCACGGCGGCAAAAGCAAGGCAAGCACGTGCCGGGCAGGCGGCCAGCTCTACCATGTACCGTACTCCTCCTCGCTCAACAAGCCATGAGCTGGGCCGCACTTGACCCCTGCCCGCCTCACCCTCCAGGCCCTCAAACGGAGGGAAGCTCTCCAGGCCGCAGCCCTCCAGCGCCAGGCTGTCCAGCTGCAGCCCCTCCAGCAGGTCCGGCAGCACAGCAGAGGACACAGCCGAGTCCTTGATGGTCAGCCCCACCAGCTCCGGTGCCTGAGACAGCAGCTCCGCAAGGGCGGGCTCGATGCCGCCGTCCCAGTCCTCTCCGTAGCACTCCTTCACAACCAGGAACGCCAGCTCTTCCAGCGCCTGCTCCTGCTCCTCTCCAGCATCGCCCGCCGGCGGTGCAAGGCCGGCGGCCACCAGGTGGCACTGCTCAAAGTGCAGGGACTCGAGGGTGCCGCCCGCCGCGCCGCCCGCGCGCAGCAGGCTCAGCAGGCCTGCGCTGTGCTCCAGGCAAACATCCTCCAGCACCAGCGTGCGGTTGGTGCAGTACTGGCACTGCGCAGGGGGAGAGAGGAGCGTTGGGGCTGGGGGCACAATCATGTGAATCAGCGGTGAGTGCAAGCTAAGCCAGTGCAGCAGGCTTTCAGTTGCTGCTTAGCTGTTCTGCATGGCCAGCCCACCCGCTAGTCTCGAGCTTACCTCCCACATGGTGAGGATGCAGGGCGACGTGCCGCCGGGCGTGTCGCAGCCACGCATCATGGTGAGGGCGCCGCTGGGGGGCACCTCCACACAGCAAACAGCGAGTTTGTTGCACTGAGCTGGCTGCACTGGTTTGCAGCCTCATTGCATGCCAGCAGATCACACAAACCCCGCAAGCAATAAACATCAAAAGTGCAGCCGCTCTGCCGCTCCCCCTCTCACCTGGATGCGCCGCCCGCCGAGCTGCAGGCGCGTTAGGCCTTCCATGACAGCAGGCTCCGGCAGCTGCATGCCTGTGGCGCTGCTGAAGGCTTCGTGCAGAACCCAATCGGCCAGGTTGTGAAGGACGGACAGCTTCGACAGCCCAGGCGGCATTGGATTGGAGCTGCACATGGCAATTGCGCGGGGGAGTGCATCCATGAAATTGTGTCAACATGCGGCATGCACCGAGTCTGCCGCCACGTATGCATCGCTGCTTGCATGCAGCCACAGGTTTGGCGCCGCCGGCACGCAGGCCGCAATCACGCGCAATGATTCTGGTTTCTGCCCAAACCAACCTGTGCAGGTGCAGGATCTCCAGAGATGCCAGGCCGCAGATTGCATCCAGCACATTGACAGCCAGGCGCTCAACACTGCAGTGGGGGCAGCGGGCTGCGTTATCTGTTGCTGCCACACATCCTAATGCAGCATGACATGCCAGCTCTCCTTGCACCATGCCCCACCTTACCTGAGCTGGACCGCTCTGAGCTGGTGCATCGAGCGCAGCGTGCCGGCAGCGCCGGCGGGCAGCCTGCACCAGCCATCGCCGCCGCCTGGGTTGGGGGGGCCCAGGCGCAGCTGACGCAGGGAGCCGCCACAGCGCCGCAGCGCGACTGCATCATCCCACTCAAACGTGATGCGCCTGCGGAGCACAGTGCGACAAGCCAGTCAAAATGTGCGTGACCGAAGCTCGCTGTTTGCAGTAGCTGTGTGCAATAGAGCAAGGAATGCCTGCTCATCTCAGCACTCTACGAGTGCAGTAGTACACGCCCGATGTGCCCCCCTTCCGCCCGCAGGCCAGCGTAGAGCATACCCTCTGCCTGCTCACTCACCACACCTCCACAAACAGACGCTCTAGCGGCGCTCCCTCCAGAGCGTGCAGCAGATCAGCGATGTGGCAGCCCACAACCGTCATCTCCATTGTGCTGGGTTCGCCGCCGCTTGCCTCTGGCTCGCAGCTCACAAAGCGGGCCTGTCGCACCATGGGCGCCACACGCTGCAGCCAGCGGCGCTGGGCGGCACACCACGCCACGAGCTGCGGGCCACCCATGCAGGCCACCCGCGGGCTCACTGCCAGCTGGATGTCCTGCCACAGCGCCGGCTGCGACCAAAAGGTGGCGTTCAGCTGGCGGCAGGTGGCTGCAGCGGAGGCCGCATGGCGGCGGCCCGCCAGCGCCAGGACGCGACCGATCAGCTCGCTGGGCAGGTCCTGCAGGGACGGTAGGAAATGAACATGAGTCAGTTGGGCATGTTGCACTGGTGGGGTTGCAAGGGAGTGCAGGAGGCGCAGGGCCGGCACACCTGCAGGCGCAGCTGGGAAGCAACTGGCGACGGGCAGCCGCCGCCCGCCGCCGCCCTGCTCTTGCTGCCACAGCGGGCTGCGGGCGGCTCTCGAGGCGCCAGCTCGCGGCCATTGCGCTCCATGGGTGCTCGCTAGAGGATGCCCGAGGTTGCCAGGGGGCCAGGCGAGGGCGAGGCGACCTCCGACGGCTGCAGAGAGGACCTGCAGCACCAGCAAGCCTGAGCAACAGCAGATCAGGCGTTTGAAGGGACGAGCAGGCCGCCCAGCGAACATCAGCTTCACGCCGTCCCATGCTGCCGCCCATTGAGCGCTGGCGCTTGCTCCAAGCTCACTTCCCCTTTCTCCCTCTCAGTCCGGCTCACCACTCTGGCCCTGCGCCGTTTCAAATGCTCAGCGGCATGCGTCTGCCTTCGCGTGTTGCTGGACCTCTGCTCGCAGTGCACCAGTCACATGTATCGGTTCAGCGCAAAGGGCAAATCGGAGGAATGCAACGATTGTGTGCGCAATGCAGAAGTATGGAAGAGATCAACGCATGTATCGAACCGTGCCTACTGAGGCTGGCGCTGCGTCAGTGCACGCCGCAGCAACAGACTGCTGGCTGCATTGGCGGCCGCCAGCAGCAGCAGCCCCGGCTCGCACTGCCGGGTTGCCACCAGGTATGCAAAGGCAGCCGAGAGCACGAGCCGCCCAATAATGGTGGTGTGGTAAAAGTACAGGGGCTGCCGCCCGGCCGCGTCGTCCAGAGCGGCACCCACGTAGTAAAAGCCGAAGAGGGAGGCAAGAATGCCGCCCACCCGGACCCATCCAACCGCCACGCGGCTGCAGGTGAGGGAGGGCAAAACAGGGTGGCACAAAAGAGGCATCAGTGTTGATCGTGGAGGTGTGAGATGCCGGTCGTGATTTCACAGAGCAACAGCAGCCGCAGGACAGCAGACAGCTGCGGGTAATGCCAGGCACGATGCTGCAGAGCTGTTAAGCACCCAGCACCCAGCACCCGCACCTGGTGTCAAACACCGCGCCAAACAACGAAGCCGGCAGGAAGAAGATGGCCAGGCCAAGCAGGGTGATGTAGGCCCCTGTTCTCAGTGCCACCTTTGCGGTGGCTGGCCAGGCGGCATACGGCGGCATGGGGTGCCCCTGCCCCTGCTGCTGTGGCCACCGCTGCTGCTGGGCCTGCGCTGGGCCGCCCTGCCAGCTGGCGCCATTGGATGAAGAGGCAGCCACAGGCAGCCTTTGAGGGCGCCTGCTGCTTCCGGTGCTACTGCTGCTGCTGCTGCTGCCGTGTGGCGTGCTACGGGCGCAGCTGCAGGCTCTGCTGCTCCTCTGGCTGAACAGACAGTTGCTGCGGCTGGCTGCTGGCCTTTGTGGCACGACAGGCCTGCTTACAGCGGCACAGCTAGCCGCACCTCGGCACCGCACTGTCATTGCTGGGGTGCTGGCGCACTGCTGCCCGCTGCAGCGCCGCCTGGAGGCCCGCTGCTGCCGCTAGACCCCGCCGCACTGCCGCTTAGAGGGCTGCTGCTGGAACCCACGCTGCTGCTGCTGCTGCTGGCTGCCGCGCTGCTGCTGCTGGCCGCTGTTCCGCTGCTTGCACTGCTGGAGGCAGCGAGCGCCTCCCAGTTGGACAGTGCGTGCTCCACCGCTGCCGCAGCACGCGCACGAGCGTCCGCGTTCCACCGCTGGCTGAGCTCCGCCGGGCCGGGCTGCGCCACCTCCAGCACAGTGGTGGCACGCGCCTCGAGGCTCCTGGGCAGCGATGGAAGGGAGGTTGGGACCGGAGGTTGGGACCGGAAGTTGGGACCGAGAAGAAGCGGCAGCGGGGGTGGCGGCGGCGGCGGCGGCAGATGAAGGGAGCTAACCCAGCTGGATCGGGTCATCAAGCAACGATGGCGAGCAGACAAAGCCTCCAGGGTGCAGCCTGCCCCCTGAAAACAGCGAGCGGCGCTGTTTGGGTCCGCACCTGAGCGCTTTGCCGACCTCACGCAGCAACTGCTCCGCTCCCGGCATCTCTGACACGGATAGATGCGTTCAATTAGCCCCTGAAGCGAAGAGGAGTGCCCTTGATGCTGCATGCAACACATGGGCGGCGGCAGCGGCGGCAGCGCGGGGCGGCGGCAGGGCAGAAGCAAGCCGTTTCGCATCCCGGCGGTGCTTGTGCAGCACTTTCTACCTTGCGCGTGTGCGATAAAATGCCGTCGCGCGGCGCTGGAGCGCCGGGTTCCAGGTCGAGCTCCCAAGCAGGCGACTCACAGCCCTCCTCCTCCAACCATGCGGCACGCAACACCAGGTGAGCACAATGGAGAGCGGAAGTCAGAACGCCGCTGCAGCCCCAGCCTCCCAGCCTCCCTGCCAAACCCTACGTTGTCGAGCGGCGGGGCGGCGAAATGGTGGTGCCACCAGTTGGTCTCGAGGCACCCTGTCGTGCACCAAAGGCCTGTGCCCCCGATTCTTGCATTATGCAGGGAGGGTCAGGCAGCAGTTCACAACGACGTGGACCCCCGAGCATACTACCTGAACCGCCTTGAGCGCGCGGCGGCGCTGCCTGCATCAGAGGAGGTGGGCGGCCGTGAGCGCTGGGCAGGCTTTTGGCTGCATACAGCTGCTTTCTTTGCCACAGTCAGCAACACCGTGTGATACATGGATGGATGGAGCGCACATTGCTGCCCACGCACGGTTACCCGTGCATGCTTTCACCCTCTTCTTTTGGTGCACCGCAGGGCGCGGATGTCAGGGGCTTTTTGCGCCACCAGCAGCTGCTGGACGAGGCCATGGACTTTTTCCTCACTGAGTTTGCAGTTACAGTGGCAGATGGGGAGCCTCAGCTCACGCCTGAAGTGGATGCCTGGGCCGCGCCCTACCTCGCGCGCATTGTGGCGGCACACGTGCGCAGCTTGCTCGTTCAGGCTGTTTCTTGTGTTTTACACCCGCCCCAGCACCTGCCTTGCAGCAAGCGGATTCAATGGCGTTGCCACTCAGTGCTGCGGCAGCCATGGCCAATACACGAACCGTGTTAGTGTGCCGCCACGGGAGCACTTCCCAGATGCCATGTTCTCACAACAACCCTGCCCTGTTACTGACGGTCGTTCTGCTCCCACACCTTTTTCCTGTGCCCGCACAGTTGGCCTGCCCGCTGGACGGCTACTTGTTTGCACCTGTATTCGCCGCGCCCCTACCCCCCTGCTGGCTCCCTCCCGCCCTTCAACCCTGCGCAGGTGGCCTGCCCGCTGGACGGCTACTCGCTCTTCAAGAAGCAGCCGGAGATGCCGCCCGCCCTGAGCCTGGCGTTCCTGCCCTTCATGTTTCTGTGTGATGCCGAGGGCGGGGTCATGGAGTCTGGCTACCTCCCTGATGCCGAGGTCGAGCCCGAGGTGAGACCCTGCTTGCCTAGGAGGCTGGCAGAATCTGTAGAACGTCTATGGGCTACGCCTGTGATGTCCGGGCTGTGTTGGAACAAACCAGGTGGCACGTCTTGCCGAAGGTGCACAGGGCCCTCCTGTCGCCGCAGCGGTGTGCAGTCGAGGCGCACTGCAGCCTGTCATAAGCAACCAAGGGTTGCCCTTCTACCTAAATGCTCTGCCGTTCTGCTGTGCAGGTGCACTGCGTGGTCAAGGCTGCTGCTGCCATGGTGGTGCTGTTGGCAGCGGCGATGAAGGAGCAGCGGCAAATGATCAAGCAGGTGCCCAACGTGCACCAGCTTGCAAACAAGCTGATCCAGTGCTTGGAGCAGCCTGGAGTGGCAGACCGGCTGCGGCCCCAGCTGCTGCGCCTTGGAAGTGGCAGCAGCGGCAGCGGCAGCGGCGGCAGCAGCAGCAATGCTAGCGGCGGCAGCAGCGGCGGCGGCGGCGGCAGCCCGGTGCTGTCGTATGAGCAGCTGCTCTCTGCGGCATATCTGTCTCGCTGGCAGGCCAACCTGGCCATGCTGCCGCCTCCGGTGGACCGGCTACTGCCAGCCGGCAGGGAGGCAGCGATTCGGGAAAATGCGGCGGGCGGGCGGCGCATGGCAGAGCTGCTGCCAGACTGCCCCGTGGGCTGATTTGCGCACTCCAGCGCACTGGCCGCACTGGGGCGGCTGCAGGAGGCGTGGGGCTGCCTGGAGCGTTGCAAGCAGGTGGGGGCAGGCGGGGCTTCAGTGCTGGGCTGTGGCGGGATTGGCGGATGGGGGGCTGTGGTGATGGTGGCAGGGCGGCTGCTTGCTGCGATACTTGCATGCTCAATGGTTACTTGCCCAGGTGGACTCTGCTGAGCGGGAAATGCGGCTGGGAGGAGTGGTGGCTCGCCCTCTCCGGTGATGCCAGCTGGCTGCTCACCCTCCACCAACAATCGTGCCGCAGGTGGCAGACGCAAATAATGACCGCCTCATGGCCGGCACCGCCTGCATCAAGTTTCCCAAGCTGCTGGAAATGGGTGCTGAGGGTCCGTTCATCCTGCAACGCTACAAAGACTTGTATCGCGAGGCGCAGGTGGGCCGGGGTGGATGAATTCAGCCGTGGCAGAGGCTGGTGGGCGAGCAATGTAGCAAGCGTTGTACTGAATTGCCAGCATTGACCGCCAGGCGGCACTAATTTTTAAGCACAACGGCCTGCACTCCCAGGTCCAGTAGTGTGCACCTTTTCAACTACCTTCTGCTGGGCAACCAGACCCGCCAGCTGCCCAGCGGCACCGCCCGCCTGCACCCTGTCACCCTGACCTGATTTCGCTTTTGCTACGCTCATGCGAAGCGTGCAGGAGTATGAGAAGAAGTTCAAGCGCTGGGCACCCGGCTCGCTGGTCCGCATGTATGAGGGGAGCGCTGTGCAAACAAAGCAGCAGCTGGACAGCGCACACGAGCGAGGCTTCACTATGGACGTGAGCAAAGCAACAGGACTGACAGTGCAGAGGCTTGCACCCAATGCACGCCGATCTGCCCTTGTGGTGTTGTGCCATGCTGCGCGGTGTATGAGTGCATCAATTAAGGCAGCACGCGAGAGCACTGCTCAAGCCTTTGCTGGCCGAGCCGCCCACGCTGCCGCGACTGTCCACCGAGCTCTAAAACCCCGCACTGCAGCTTGCAGGAGCGGCGCGCAGCGTCCATTCTCATGTGACCGTTTTCCAACCGTTTCTTGTGCACCGCAGGACATGATTGAGCCCAAGACAGCAGGCCTGCTGCAGCAGTCGCAGGAGGATTGGCACGAGGTGCACCAAGCTGCGCTGGACCGCGCCCGCTGCGCCGCCTGCACCCGTGTCGGCATTGGCCTCATGCGCTGCTCAGCCTGCAAGTGAGTGCGGGCTGAAAGGGCGCGGCAGTGGTCGCAGTTGTTCATTGGCAAACAGTGGACCAAGTGCTTCATGCGGCGTTAGAAAGGGCCACAGACTGGTGCCGATGCAGGCGCACCGTCCAATTGGCCCTGCTCAACTGCCCGCATCCTTTCTACCTGCAGGTCCGTGAAGTATTGCAGCAGCGCCTGTCAAAAAGCTGATTGGAAATCCCACAAGGAAGTGTGTGCCTCGTTGGCTGCGGCGCACGCTGACCGCCGCAACCGGCAGCGCGGCTGAGCTCGTTGCCTGCGCCATTGCCAGACTTGGGTTCGCGTTGCGAGGGCATGCTTTGTCGATTGTTACGATACCACGTGTCTAGTACTTGTAATGATGTGGACAAAGAATGGTTTCAGCAACATGTCGCCACAGGTGCCGCAGTGCACGCCGCTGCCCGCACGCTTGGCGGCGGTCTTAGGGCAGCTGGATGGCCCATCGAGCGCTTGATCCCGACTGCACACACGCACGGCTCATGCGTTCTGCGGTCGCTCGCCCCAGCGCTGCCCTCCTGCGCCTCCTGCCAAGTTTTTTGCTCGCCGCAGCGCCTCGGCAGTGCTGTCCGGGGCCTCACAACCTCCGCAGCGTCGCATCACAGCGGGTGATCGCTTGCAGGGGCAGCACACCGCCTGGTTTGTGCCGCGGTGGCGCCGCCGTCGGCAGCGGACCGCGGGCGCCACCGCCGCTCACCCGCCGCATCCTGCTCCTGCAGGCGGCCGTGTGCAGCGCCAGCGCTGCTGGAAGCAGCATGGCGGGGGGGCAGGGAGGGCACACATACAAGTGGCCCCGGCCCAGCCTGACGGTGGATGCGGTCATTGTTGCGGCACCCGAGGGCGGCGACGGTGCCAAGCTGCTCCTGATTCAGGTAAGTCGCACTGCAGCTTGTGGCAGGGACCGTACAGTGGATTGTACTCATGGCACAATCCCGCTCGTGTACGCAGTCTTGCTCTGCTTGTCTTTCAGATCGCACTCTTGGCTTGTGCTGCCGCCCCTGCAGCGCAAGCACGACCCGTTTGCGGGCGCATGGGCGCTGCCCGGCGGTTTCGTGGATGAAAATGAACCGCTGGACAAGGCTGCAGCCCGGGAGCTGCAAGAGGAGACGGGTGTCAACCCTGATGATGTCCTGCTGACCCAGGCAAGCCGGTTAGCTGGCTGACCATGTTTGCTAGCTGTGGTAACATTGGCACTGCATGCAAGCATCAGCCGGTTTTTGCAGCAGCCAGCGCCTGCGGTCAATCCACGCCTTCTCTCGCCAACTAATTCACCCCTGCAGGTGGGCGCTTTTGGCGACCCGGGGCGCGACCCTCGCGGCTGGTGCGTGTCGGTTGCCTACGCCGCGCTCGTGCCCACAACTGAGCTGGGCGTGCAGGCAGCAGACGATGCGCAGGTGGGGATGGGCGGCAGGTCTGCAGTCGTGAAGCTCTGCTCTGTGCGGCTGCACGCCCGAAGCCTTGCTGTCTGAGGATGCGCGGCCCACATTTGCCTGCATGTGTATCCCTTCGCCTGCATTCGCGTGCCGGCTGCAAAGCATCCAGCATGTTTGCCTGCCCGCTGCCGTTTTACAGGCGGCGCAGTGGTACGACGTGCAGCAGCTGCCCAAGCTGGCCTTTGACCGTGAGTGAACCTGGCAGTTTGACCGCTGGCGGCGCTGGCAATCGTGCGCTGCCGCCTGATGCCCCCTTGATTCATTGGTATTTGCCTTTGCCCGTGTAGACTGCATGTGCTTTGATGCCCACTGCTCTTCTGCCAACCTTCTTGCCTGCCTCAATGTTCCTCTGTGCCCACAGACAAGCTCATCGTGCGAACCGCGTTCCGCCACCTGGCCGGCCAAGAGAGCGTGCAGCAGCAGGGCGGTCTCGGGGACCAGCTTGCAGCTGCGGCAGAGAAGCTGGAAGGACCCTGGCAGGAGTGACCGGCCAGCAGGCCGCGATCAAGACACCTCCACATGCTTTGAACCTGCCTGTGCGCCGTGCACAGCAATGCACACTTGCAGCATGTAATGGTGTGTGCCCTGCGTTGAGCTCATTTTGTGATTCAGCAAAACCTTCAGGGCCGGCTACCTGTTCTCTACCCTCCGGACCGGCGCAGTGCACAGGTGCTGCCATGATCCAACTAATTGCAATGTTCAGAAGCAGGGCCGGCACACTGCTGGCGCCTGGCAGCATGCTTGCGTACCCCTGATGTCAGCCCTGCCTCTGCATGGCTAGCTCCCTCAAACGGCTTGGTGGTTTACATGAGCCCCGCCTGGTCATCCGAGGCGGCGGGGGCTGCACCGATATCTCAACTGAGGCATGCACAGTGATGACCAGCAGTGGCCGGCAGAAGCACACCTGCCACCTACTCCTGCTCAGGCTGCTGCTGCTGCTGCTGCTGTGCCTGCTGTGCCTGCTGCGCCCGCAGCGCCGCCGCCTGCTGCGCCTTTGGCAGCACCAGCCCTCCTGAGATGGCATCTGCCTCTCGCTGGCGCAGCTCCCGCTCCCTCAGCTCTGGAGGCAGCACCCGCAGGTCTAGCCACTGCACGGAGTAGTCTGCAGTGGCGCCCGCCGTCTTTGGCCGCGCCGCCAGCTGCAGCACGTGCTCAATCATGCCCGGCAGCTTGAGCAGGGGGCGCATCTCCGCCAGCTGGGCTGCAACCATCTCGGACAGCTGGGCCGCCAGCGGCCGGGCCTGTAAGGGACAGAGATGGGAGGGCAGGGTGAGGAGAGCGGTGAGCAGACTGTTGTGCGGAATGAAAAGCAGGATGTGCATCTGGCGGCACGTGTGACAGCAAGGGCCCGGTCGGGAGCTGGAGCGTTGCGCCCCCGGCCCACCTGCCTCAGCGGAGCATGCTGGCACACAGCAACACAGTATGGTTGACCGCCCGAAAACAAGGCAGTGCCTCCAAAACAAGGCAATGCAATTCCTCTGCAAACGAGGCAGTGCCTCCAAGACAGGGCCTCACCTCGGGCTCCAGGGACAGCTTGATGAGGCAGGTGTCAACCAGTGCTCCCGTCCACGACACCAGCTGGTCCAAGGTGGGCAGCGCCGTGCCGCGCGGCAGCTGCAGCGGCGGCACCCACCCAGCCGCTGCACTGCCGACCATGGCTGTCACGTTGCGCAGCGTGGCAACCAGGTAGCGCATGAGCTGCACCGCTTGCGTGCTGCTCAGGCTGCACAGCGCGCCCAGCAGCACAGCGTGGCGGTGCGGCAGCGCGACCACAGCGTGCACGCATGTGTCAGCAGGGCTGAGGCCGGCCACGGCTGCGCGGCAGCAGGCTGCCACGGCGGCCTCCCGCTCCCCCGGCCGCTCTGCTGCCGTTTGCGCCAGGTCAGCAGGGCCTGATGCGCCGGCTGGCGCGCCGCCGCGGCTGCGCTCTGCTCCCGGCTCAAAAATGCCCACCAGGGCTGTGAGATCCTCCACATCACTGTCGCTATCCTCCCCGCCCTCTGCTCCTGCCGCTGCTGCTGAGGCTGCTCCCGCATCGGAGCCGCCGCGCTTGCGGCCGCGCCGCCGCCGCCCCGGTTTGCCCGCGGTGGCCGGCGCCTCCTGCTGCTGCTGCTCCTGCTGCTGCTCCTGCTGCTGCGCCTGTGGCACGCCAGCCGCTGCCTGCTGCGCAGCCTCCTCTGCCGCTGCAGCCGCTGCCTCTGCTGCGTCGTGCCGGGCCTGCCGGCCTGCCGCCGCTGCATCGCTGCTGGGCGGAGACAGCAGCACACGCAGCAGGGCCGCGAGCTCAGCAGCTGGCACATCTGCTGTGCTCTGCAGCAGCTCTGCTGCCAGCTCAATCCGGCCCTGGTCCGCTGCTGCAGCTGCCAGGCCCGGCACGTTTCCCAGCAGCCAGGGCGCCTGCACTGCCACAATGGCCTCCACGGTACCCCAGTAGCCGCGCTCTGCATCACAGGACGAGGAAGGGAGTGCTCTTGAGGTGCACTGCCGCTATCAAGGTGGTGGTATTGCAGCTACGCACAGCAAAGCAGTGTGCAGCACTGAAGGACTGGATGCAAGATGCACACGCACAGTGGTGCAAGCGGCAGCCAGGGCTCAGAGAGATTCCCACAGTAAGATATCTTCAATGGAGTTCAGCTGTCTCTATCTACTTATGTTACTGAATCATCATAGCCCATGCCAGCGTGCAGTTGTGCGGCGCAGGGAATGCAGTCGATGCAGCATAGCAGAGCCCCATGCAAGCAGGCAGGCATGCAGCAGAGCAGCTGAGCACACAGCCAGACCGCAGATGCAGAGCGCAACCAACAACAGCCCAACCAACCATCTCTCACCCCCCCGAGCGCACCTGCTGCCAACATCAAGAGGTTGGCTATCAGCCTCGGCGACAGTTCCAAGCCGCTGCTGCGCCGCAGGCCGAACAGCGGCTCCAGCAGCTGCTGCATGGCCGCCTCACTGCCCAGCGCCTCTGCTGCCGGCTGCTGCACCGCCTGCCACACTCGCCGCTCCTCGGCTGCAATGGCTGCATCGGCGGCCGCGTCCTTCACCTTCCAGTGCACCTCCTTTGCCTCAACCAACCACTGCCCAGGCTCTGTTGGCTCCTCCAGCTCCATGCGGCAGTCAATGGGCCGCGCCGCGCCGCCAAACGGTTCAGTCAGGGCCGCAATCTCGTCGGGGTGCAGCACCCGCGCCGCCGCCAGCGCCGCAGGGTTGACGGCCACCGTGCTGCCCAGCAGCTGCTGCGCCGCGGCGGGGGCTGACAGCACGTTGTCGCTGCCGCTGCCGCTGGCGCGCATGGCAAGCAGTGCTTTGTCGATCGCCAGAGCGCCCAGCAGGTTTGCTAGGGTGGGCTTGGGCAGCCCATCTAGAGAGGCCACCAGCACAGCGCTGCCGATGCACAGCGCCAGGCGGCCGCCGCCCAGAAACTCCGCCTGTGCGCGAGTAGGAATGGGGGTCGAGGGGAAGGGATGTTTGAGAGGGCGACGAAGGGGTGTGCATGTTGCATTGCATCACGTTCTTGGTGGGGCGCACAGAGGAGCTAGTCGTACAGTGGGGGCCATACAGAGCGGTTGGGAGTGTGCAAAATGATGTGTTTGAATGCAGGGAGGGATGTCTGCTGGTGTGCGCCGGGCCATGGGGGCAGCAAGTTGCACGCCGGCTGGGAGGCCGGCGGCAGGGCCCGGCAAGACGGCCACAACAGGCGGGCGCACACCAGCGCTGCGCAGGAAGCGGCGGCCGCAAAACGCGGCTGCCAGGGTGCGCAGGGCTGCTCTGGCACAGGAATGACTCAAACAACCTCCATTGGGGCACAGGGCACGGGGCCGAGGCGGGGAGGGTGATCTCAAGGCCTGTGCGGTGCTTGGTGCAGGTTTGAAACCCGACATCCAATCAGCTTGGTGCTTTGACACCCCAGAAAGGTGCACCAATGCATGGCTGTTGAGGCATGCAGGATGCAGTCAGCACCGAGCTTGCAACTGGCCTTGCAAAAACCAAAGCAAAAGGGGGGAACAAAACCAAGACACCAGTCGCAGCGGGTCACACCTGAACCGGTTTGGCGGTGTCGAACGCTGCCAGGCCCACATCGGCCGCCGCTAAGTCCTGCGACAGCTGCACGCAGGCGGCTGCGGTCTCCAGAACCACCAGCCGCAGCACGGGGAGGCCTGCACAGGGTGGGGCAGATTGTGGCAGGAATTGGTGAGCACTGAATGGGTCCTTACGCTTACAAGGCATGGGTGCTGTACGTCATCCAGGCAAAATGCAAGACTGCAGGCAAAAAGTGCATCAAGCAAGGTGCTCCAGCTGTAATGCGAAATGGCATGTGCACAGCAGGCGCAGGGCTCAGAGAGATTCCCACAGTAAGATATCTTCAATGGAGTTCAGCTGTCTCTATCTACTAATGTTACTGAATCATCATAGCCCGGGCCAGCCGGTGTGCAGTGCAGTGTGCAATATCGATAAAGCAATGCAGCAGCAATGCGCGGCATGCACAACAATGCAGCAGGCCATCCGGCAGCCTGAGGTTGCAGCAGCAGCGGCACGACTGCAGCAGCACCTCGCCACCCCTCACCTTCGCTGTTGGTGGCCCATCCCGCCAGCGCCAGCTGCTTGTCGCTGACTGCCGCCATGCTAGGGCAGCCTGCTGCTGCCTCAGGATCCGCCGCTGCCGCGCCGCGCTTCTTGCCAGCGCCTGCCCCGCTGGCGCCTCCCTTCTGCTTGCCGGCCACCGGAAGGCGGAATCCGGCTAGCCGCCGCTGGGCGATTGCCTGCCTGCTGTCGCCTGTGGGCAGCGGCAGCAGCGGCTGCTTGTCGCCTGGCACGCCATACACAGCCACCGTGCCGTCGGACCACAGCACCGCAGTGCGCTCGGGCGTGCTGCTGGCTGTCACGGCGCGGGCGCCCGCCGCTGGAGGCTCCAGCTGCAGGCACGCCTGCTGCTCCAGCGCGCCGTCCTGCAGGTTGCAAAGAGGTTGCAGCGCACATGCATGGTTCAGTTCCAGGTGCGATCAGCAGACAGCAGGCATTGCGTTGTGGAGGGCCGGCAGGGGCTGAGTGAAGGCAAAGCCAGCCACGCACACCCGCCATCCCGGCCATCTGCAGACGCCACAGTCAGCTAGATCAGATGCAGACACGCTTATTCAAGCCACACAGCCAGCAAGCCGCACCTCTACAGAGTATACGGTTGCAAAGGCTGCTCCGCGTGGCTCGCTTGCAACCACCACCAGCCGGCTGCCTTGCAGCGCCGCCGCCAGCGTCTGCCGCCCCGCCGCCGCCTCCGCCTCTGCCACAACCTCAGCGCCGCTGCACAGCGCCGCGCCTCCGGATGCCAGCACCGCCACTACGCCTGCCTTGGCTGCGCCGCTGCCGTCCACTACGCTGCTCTCCTCTGCTGCTGCTGCCGCCGCCTCCTCCTCCTCAGTTTCGGGGGTGTGGCTCAGAGGGAACAGCCGGTGCACGGCTGGCAGGTGCAGCGGGTGGCCCAGCTGAGTGATGGTGCCGCCAGTGTCATCGGGGCACCAGGCCAGCACAGAATCGCTGCCAGCCTTGGCAGCGGCCGCCCCGCCGCCGCCCCGCAGCCGCAGCGGCGCAAAGCACAGGTTGGTGGCATAGTCATACACCGTTGCGCTGCCAAACTCCTGGCCTGTGCCACTGCCCAGCGCCCAGGACGCCACCGACTTCTGCACAGCAGCAGGTGGTGCAGTGCGGTCAGAGAGGGCATGGAATTGATAGAGACAAGCAGACAGGGTGCGACGCATGGATGGTCCGAACTGCCACATCGCCTTCGGATAGCATGCCCACAGCCATTGGCCATGAAATCCATTCCATAAAACATGCATGCATGCTGTGTTTAATGTTGACCCCTGCATAGCAGCCAAATTAAAAGGTGCTCACCCGGTCGGCCGTGTCGTAGCATGACACGCCATCGCCCTGCACCGACACCAGCAGCCGCCCCTTGCCGATCGACGCCACGCCCGCCACGTTGCCGCGGCAGAGCGTGTAAGCGCTCGCCATGGCGCACAGCCTGTGAACAAAAGGGAGTGGCATGTGGGGCTCGTTGAGCAGCGTCCGTGGGCAGGCAGGAGCGGCGGCGGCGCGAGCGGGGAGGCCCCTTGCAGCGATGCCGCGTACATCGGGCTGTGAGCGCATCTGCGGTGGCTGTAGAAGGCTGCCAATGCCAGGGAAGCCGCCAGCGAGGGGCATGCTTCGTGCAGCACCATGCATACGCCGACCCAGACAGCCGCGGCGCCCAGGCCAGCATCGTGGACGGCTCTCGCATGCTGGCAGCGCCCATGAGGCGTGGGAGCCCGCACCTGGCCTGCTGCCTCGCCCCGCGACCGCAGCTGCTGCAAGCGCGCCGCGCTCTGCTTGCAACAGATCAAGATGGGATGGATCGAGCCCACCCCGATGCCCTCCGCAAGTTTGCCGCCCGGCGGCAGCAGAACCCGCAGCAGGCGCCCATGCATGCGATGGACAGCCATTTTGGCGTATTGAGACGCATTGCAGCGATCGTGCTTTGGGCTCGGATCGACAGCAGCCCCTGTAGGCTTGCAAGGGGCACAGCCCCCACTCGCTTGCGCTCCCTGCGCGTCAGCAGCGGGCTGGAGGCCCCCAAGGCACCATGAACGTCGATCTCGGACTTATCACCGAGCTGCAGCGCCGCACTGTAAGCCCTGCGGCCCAGCGCCGGCCGCCGCCGCCGCCCGCCGGCGCCAAGACTTCTCTCTGCCACCTTCTTGCTTTCCGGCTTCAGAGGCAACCCTTATTTACCTGCAGTCCAGCAGGGCACAAGCTGCAGACATCAATCCAGACTTGAGCGCTGTCATTTAGGCAGCCTGCTGCTCTGCCCGCACCGCAACCCGCCGCCTCACCCCAGCTGCCGAGCGTTCTTGACCCGCCGCACAGGACCGGATCCGCAATGTGTGTGTGCTGGCCCACGTCGACCACGGCAAGACCACGCTGAGCGACCACCTGATTGCCTCCAATGGACTCATCCATCCCAAGCTAGCGGGGGAGGTCAGGTGGGTGCTGCACTGGAGGCGGAGGCGGCTGGGCGGGTGGCTGGGGCACAGATGGCCGCTGGGCAGCTGGCAGGCGGGTAATCCCCGCAAGCAAGCTGCTAATTTGCTTGGCCAACTTGTGCAGCTTTGTAACGACCAGAACGTCTTGACATATCACGTGCTGCAGGTACATGGACAGCAAGGACGACGAGCAGGCGCGCGGCATCACAATGAAGAGCAGCTCCATCTCCCTGCTGTTTGTGCCGGGGGCGGCCACACGCGCCGACGGGCCCAACGCCGTGCCGCGGGAGGAGCGCCTGGAGCAGGGTGAGCTGAGAGATGAGAGGTTGTTGTCCTGCAGCATTTTAGGCTTGGCTTGCAATACCATAAGTGACAGCGGTCGAGCAAGGATGCAATCAAGTTTGTGGCCTGGACAGCCCGCTTCCTGGCACATCCTGTTTCCTGCTTGAGGAGCCCCAGCCAGCCCACATGCTTCCTGCTCCGCGCCAGGCTATCTGTTCAACCTGATTGACAGCCCCGGCCACGCTGGCTGCTGCTCGTCTTGCCCTCAGGCTGATGGACACTGTTTCCCTGAATCGCCCATCCAGGCTATCTGTTCAACCTGATTGACAGCCGTGAAAGACTGCTTCTGCTGCCAATGTTGATCGACCCTGTTGTACTCCCTCCCCCAGGCTACCTGTTCAACCTGATTGACAGCCCCGGCCACGTGGACTTTTGCTCCGAGGTGTCCACCGCCGCCCGCCTGTCAGACGGCGCCTTTGTGGTGGTGAGCACTTGTTGGGCGGGGTGGGGTGGCTAGAAAAATGCAGCATCAATCCTGGTTGATGTCTGGCAGCCGTTTTCAGTCAGATCAAGCACCCACTTGGATGAGCAGCAGTCAGCAGCGCTGCATCAAGCACCTGAAGCTGGGTGCATGCCACTGGGCGCCCCTGCCGTGCGCCGGCCGGGCCGCAACATGCCATGGCTGCCCTGCCCTGTGCGCCCTGCTTGCTGCAGGTGGATGCTGTGGAGGGCGTGTGCATCCAGACGCACGCTGTGCTGCGGCAGGCCTGGGAGGAGAAGGTGCGCCCGCGCTGCGCATGCTGAGCAGGCAGGGGGAGGCGCATTGCCTGCGACGTGGCTGGGAAGGTGCTGCCCGGGCCGCATTGCAAGCTGCAGGTGCACCCAGGGAGCATGCTTCGCAGGCGCCAGCCAGCTGCTGTTGTGTTCTCCAAGCCATGCCTGGTGGTGAACACAACTGCTGCGTGATCATGGTGCCTAAAAGCTGTGTGCACCCGAGGTGGCACGCCCTGCAAGCCACACCTGCCCCCTGCAGGTCAAGCTGTGCCTGGTGGTGAACACGCGTCTATCCTGGAGCTGTGCCCATTCAATCTGCTTGCAACCCCTGCACTTTGCCCATGCCTGCCACAGGTAAAGCTGTGCCTGGTGGTGAACAAGATCGACCGCCTCATCCTGGAGCTCTGCCTCACGCCGCTGGAAGCTTACGAGCGGCTCAAGGCCATCATCGCGCACGTCAACATGATTGTGTCCAGCTTCCACTCCGAGAAGTACATTTCAGGTGTGCTGAGTGCAGTAGTGCACTACGAGGGCTCGCACTAATCGATAGTTTGTTTGCACACCAGAAAGTGACTGCACCTTTCTTGTCCCTGCAGAGGCGGATGCTGTGCTGGCTTATGAGGAGGCAAAAGCGGATGGCACGGCGCAGCGGTGAGGCGGCCCTGTTGTTGGTGATGGCCGCGTGCTTGCAGCAAGCATTGCAGCAAGCATCGTATTTGATGGCAAGCATTAACAACGCGCTGCTAGCTTGGTGAAGGAGGGTGTGCACAATGAACACCTTGCTGCGCCATTGCTGCCATTCTGCCGCTGCACCTGCTGGACACCCACACCACTCACTGTCCCGGTGTCTACTTTGCCCCGTCGCCCACAGGCTAGCAGAGGGCGGCGGCGACGGTGACGACGAGGCACACCCGCACGAAGAGGAGGAGGAGGAGGAGCAGGCGTTTTCGCCGGAGCGCGGCAATGTGGTCTTTGGCAGCGCCTACGATGGCTGGGCCTTTAGGATCAACCAGTTTGCGGAGATGTATGCAGGTGGGGTACAGGATGCGAAAGCATTGTGCAGCCGAATGAGTGGCTGCCTGCCTGCCTTCTGGCCGCTTGAGCGGCTACCTTGCCGTTGCTGCCAATCACATGCCTGCGGCTGCCATGTTCGCGTTGCCACGTAACTGAGCCAGCTTGCCAGCGTTCACCCCACCCTCTGCCGCCCCTGCTGCTGCAGCCAAGATGGGGTGCAAGGCGTCGGCGCTGCAGCGCGCGCTGTGGGGCGACTTTGCGTACCAGCCCAAGACCAAGCGCATCGTGCGCATCAAGGTGCGGAGGAGTAGCCATTTGGAGTAGTTGGCGTTGTTTTTCCTATCAGCGGCCAGGTCAGCCTTTGTGTGGGTGGACTGAACATAAGCTGCATTACTTTTTGTCCCTGGCCCCAGGGCGACCAGCAGGGCCGCGCCAAGCCGCTGTTTGTGCAGCTGGCGCTTGAGCCGATCTGGAAGGTGGGTTGATTGCTGGGTGGGTGAGGCCTGGCTGGTGGGTGGGTGAGACCTGGCTGATGGGTGGGTGCTGTCTGGCTGGGACGGCTTGCTGAGCAGAAGCCGCAAGCAGAGGTCTTGCGATGTCCACACCATACCTCAACTGCCGGCCAACACTCTTCATCGTCTGCTGCCTTGCTCTGCCTTGCCCACAGGCATATAGCGCGTGCGAGCAGGGCGCCGACCACACCGCCATTCTCGGGCGCATGGTGCAGGTGAGGATGCTCATCCTGCTCTCGATTATTGCTAGCAGCGCTGCGGTGTTGTGGTGTGCAAGGCAGAGCAGCACTGTGTTGCCGCTTGGGTGCAACTTGCCCCTCAGCTTGCGGCCACCCTGCTTTTGCACTGGCGGTGAGAAGTGAACTTGGCGTGTTCCTCTGCACCAACCCACCAATAGGGCTTGGGGCTCAGCAGCATCACGCCACGCGCGCTGCAGCACCCCGATGCACGTGCCGCCCTGCGCTCTGTGCTGCGGTGAGCTCATGGCGATCGATTTTGTTGTTAGAATTGGCGGAGTTGGAGCTTTGCCACCTGGCCCATGGGGATCTGTGCTGCGCTCTGTGCCGCGGTAAGCTGGCGCCTTTTTTTCTGCGCCAGCCTGGTGCCCTGTCAATCGCCGCTCTGCGACACAGTTCAACTGCCCTGTCGCCAAACCTCCACCTGCCCTTGCTGCCGCCCCCTGCAGCGCCTGGTTGCCGCTGTCTGAAGCGGTGCTCAGCATGGCAGCCGAGCACCTGCCCTCCCCTCTGGCCGCCGCACCCGAGCGATACGCTCGGCTGCTGCCGCCCCGGCCGGAGCAGCTGAAAGCGGCTGCTGCAGAGGAGGGCGGTGCTGAGCTGGCGGCCAGCTTGGATGCAGTGGAGGGTGCGGTGCGGCGGTGCGACACAGCCGCAGATGCACCGCTGGTGCTCTATGTGTCAAAGATGGTGGCGGTCCCTGCTGCCGCACTGCCCAGGTGGGGACTCTGTGCGTATTGCGGCACTCTTGCATGCGCTTCAGGGCAGGTTGAGCTGCACCCTGGATCGACTGCTGTCTGGCTGCGCTTCACGGACAGTGTGCCCCGCTGCTTGCCGCCCTTGCCTGCACAACAATGGCAGCTTGCATGCCCGCCTACCCACACCAAACTGTGCACCTGCCCCAACCGCAGGTTGCCAGGAGAGCCGGGCCCGGCCCACCCCGCCGAGGAGCGCTTCCTGGCCTTTGGCCGCGTCTTTTCGGGCGCCATTCGACAGGGCCAGACGGTGCAGGTGGGGAGGTGCCGCAAGTTGGTTACCGTGGCGCTGCGGGCTGCCTTGGGCGCCTCTGAACGTCCTTTAGGATTGTATGTTGCCAACCAAGACCAGGCACGATAACTGCCTACCTGACACGCCGTTGCATGCGCACTCCCACAGGTGCTGCCCGCCACCTACAACCCAGGCGACCCAGCCAGCGAGCGGCAGGAGGTGGCCGTGAGCGCCCTGTTCCTCATGATGGGCCGCGGCCTGGAGCGCCTGCCGGTGAGCCTTGTTAGCTTCTGGTTGTGTTTGGTGGCTCGCCGTTGTGGTGTCTATTTCTAGTCATGATGGCCCGCGGCCTGGAGCGCCTGCCGGTGAGCTGTGCAGTGTGTAGGTATCTGCAGCGCAGACTTTGCAGCACGGTTCCTGATGCTGCTCTGTTCCACCCCACATAATGGGTCCTGGCCTGGAGCGCCTGCCGGTGAGCTTGGTTCTGAGCGGTTAACTGCAACAGCTGCAATGTTGCTCCCCTCTCATGCACATGCCATTCTCCTGTCTGCTGCAAACATGAGGGCCCGGCCGGCAACGTCTTTCATCGTCGGACGGGACCACTCGTGATTTGCGCCGAGTCCTGCTGCCTCCCTCCCCCGCAGGAGGTGCCCGCCGGCAGCATCCTGGCCATTGCTGGGCAGGACCTCGCCGCTTTCAGTGCCAACAACATAGCCCTTTTTGCATTCTGTCCCACAGGAGGTGCCCGCCGGCAGCATCCTGGCCATTGCTGGGCAGGACCTCGCCGCTTTCAGTGCCAACAACATAGCCCTTTTTGCATTCTGTCCCACAGGAGGTGCCCGCCGGCAACATCCTGGCCATTGCTGGGCTGGACCTGGCCATTCTGAAGAGCGCCACAGTGGCCTCCACGCCGCTCTGCCGCCCCCTGGCACCCATGCTGTTCCAGGTGCGGCAACTCAGCAATGTTTGGTTCCAGTGCTGACTGCTTGATGGGTGGGGCGTTGTCTGGTCGAAGGCTGCCAAAGTCAGAGTGTCGCGCATGTTGCAGCCCTTTTTCGCTGCACAGCGGGCCACTTACCACTTCCCACCCACCCGCCCAACTGCCCCCTCAAACCCGCACAGAGCGCGCCCATTGTGCGGGTGGCTGTGGAGCCTGCCCGCCCTGGCGACATGCCTGCTCTGGTGGAGGGCCTGCGTCTGTTGCACAAGGCAGACCCCATGGTGCAGGTGGCGGTGCAGGAGACGGGGGAGCACGTGCTGTGCGCGGCAGGTGCGCAGCATGCCGCACGGGGGGGTGGCGACACGTTGTGTGGCGCTTGCAAGCTGGTTGGGTGTAGGAAACCAATGAGGTTGTTGTGTGGCAGGTGAGCAGACCAGAGTGGCCAGGACACGAGCTGTTCTTACATTAACCAATTGCCCTTCAGGCGAGATGCACCTGGAGGCGTGCTTAGCCACCTGTCTTCCTTTGACTGGATAACCAAACACCATGGGCTGTTTCCTTTTGATCTTTCCCTGCAGGCGAGGTGCACCTGGAGACGTGCATCAAGGATTTGAAGGAGCGCTTTGCGCGCTGCGACCTGGTCGTGTCGCCGCCCCTCGTGGCCTTCAGGCAAGGGCCTCTGTGCACCCCATTGCTCTTAGTACACGTGGCTTTGGATTGCTATCATGTATCATTGCTGCCATTTGGCCAAGCTGAGGCGAGCTCTCTTGCTTGCCGCCGCTGGGCTCGAGCGGCAGTGCACTTGGCACAAAGGCGTTCCATCAGCCCCGGCCGTGACTTCCGCTCCCTCTTCACTGACTTCCTTTACCTGCCCGCCTGCCTGCTGCAGGGAGACGGTTTTCTGCCGGGAAGAGGCCCCTCCCGAGACCACTGGCCGCCCAGTTTTTGCGGTCGAGGCCACCACACCCAGCGGCGCCTGCACGCTGCGCGTCATGGCGTTGCCGCTGCCCGCCCCTGTGGCAACCTCTCTGGATCAGAATGCAGATCTGCTGCGGCTGGCCCTGGCCGGCGCAGCAAAGGCTGCTGCCGGCGGCGGCGAGCAGCAGCAGGCGGTGCAGGTGGCGCAGCAGGCGCAGCAGGGCGCAGCGGCAGCAGAGGCGGATGTGAGCGGCGGAACGGGCGCACCCGGCAGCGACAGCCTGGCAGCCCTGGGCGAGCGGCTTCGGACAGTTGCGGCTGCAGCAGAGCAGGAAGGCCTGCTGGCGCTGCTGCAGCGGGTGTGGATGTTAGGGCCCAAGCGAGTTGGCCCCAACCTGCTGCTGGCAGCACCCAGCGGCGGTGCAGACGCAGCAGCCGGTTCGCTGTTTAGCCTGCCGCCGGAGCGAGTGGTGAAGCTGGCCAAGCAGCAGCCCGGCCGCGCAGCCCTGCTGCCTGCTGCTGGGCGGCCAGAGTTGGCGGCGAGCGATGCAGCGGATGGAGGGGAGTTGGAAGAGGAGGTGCAGGAGCAGCGGTACCTTACGGTCCCGCTCGGCTTCCCGGAAGCTGCCCTGATGCTGGGCCTGGCAGCCAGCGACGAAACGGCCACCTCGCATGCGGCGGCAGCTGTCGCTGACCTGTTCTCGCAGCTGGGAGCGATGGACGTCGGCAGAGATAGTGCAGCAAGCTCGGCAGCGGCGCCTGCTAATGGCAGTGCAGCAGCGGACGGGGCGGCAAATGGTGCAGCAGCAGCAGCAGGCAGCTTGGGCAGCAGCCTGGAGTACCTTCGTTATTCTGTGGAGTCAGGAGTGGCGTCTGGCTTCCAGATGGCGGCTGCAGCAGGGCCCCTGTGTGACGAGCCGCTGTGGGGCGTGGCCTTTGCAGTGGAAGCGCGACTCAACCTGCCCCCGGGGGCCGCAGGTGAGTGAGGATTAGCAGAACCTTTGGGCAGTGGGCGGGTTGCTATCTGTCTGCCATGACCTGTTTACATATCGCGTCCGCCCTGCTTGGCACTGCTCACTGCGCCCACCTCACACTCTGCCCACAGGCGGGGAGGGCGGCAGCGCAGCAGAGGCGGCGGCGCACCTGCACCTAGCTGAGGACGTGTATGGACCCTTCAGCGGCCAGGTGAGCGCCTGACTCGCATGCTTGGCAGCTTTTTGTCCATCTTCTGCTGCTTAGACCAGTACGTGCATTGTCCACAACCCTGCATTGCCCGGCGCGCGGCGGCGGCCCAAGCCTGCTGTCCTGTGTGGATGCTTTGCTGGGCAGCTGTTTGTTCCAGCCTGCCGCCTCTTTCCCACCAGGCTGCACACTTCCTCCCTTCACCATACCACCAGGTCACCAGTGCTGCGCGGCAGGCGCTGCGGCGGGCGGTGCTGGAGGCTGACCCTCGACTGGTGGAGGCGCTGTTCCTTTGTGAGGCGAGTAACCGCTCATGTTGTGCCCCATTCATGCCATCTGGATCTCAGGCTTCTGTTGACCTGACACATGCGCAATCTGGTGTCATTTAAATGCCAGCTGCTTTGGTAGGTGTGCCACATAACAACATGCCCCATGCATGCACCCACCCTCTTGTGTGCAGGTGGCCACCAGCTCTGAGGGCCTGTCTGCTGTGTACGCTGTGCTGGGCCGCCGCCGAGCACGCATCCTGCGGGTGAGTGGACCTGGTCCAGACATTGGATTTTGAGCCCACCCGTGTTGCTGCTGCTGGCCGCCATGTCCTGCCATAGCGCAGATCCTTAGGTGCTGCCACGTGTGCTGCTTGCTCCAGATGCACACTTGGCTGCCTTTGCAGCCAGTGCGGCAGCTGCTCATCATCTGCATGACCCTGGCCCCCTCGAGTTCATGCCTTCGCAGGAGGAGATGCGGGAAGGCAGCGACCTGTTCACCGTCCACGCCTACCTGCCTGCGGAGGCGTCCTTTGGCTTTGCCGACGAGCTGCGGCGACGGTCCAGCGGCGCAGCCACAGCCAGCCTCATGCTGAGCCACTGGGAGCGGCTGCAGGTGCGGGGCACTCCTTGTTGGCATGTGGATTGGAGCCCTCGCCCAGCCAGGGGCTGTACGCGACAGCTCTCATGTTCTAGGACCAGTTTGTGTTGCCACCTTGTGCTGCCTTACGCTGCCTTGTGCTGCCTGTGTTGCTGCCGCATGCCGCCCCACCGGTTGCATGCCGCCGCATGCTGTCGGATCGGATCGGCTGCAAGCCATTAGAGTGATTATGCTTCTCACGACACTTTGGATGTTGGCATGGCCCCGTGCCGCAGGCGGACCCCTTCTTTGTGCATTTGCATGCCACCTATACTGTCGGACCGGTCATTTTGCCGCAGGTGGACCCCTTCTTTGTGCCGCTGACCGAGGAGGAGCGGGAGGAGTTTGGGGAGGAGGGCCAGGGTGAGGCCGCTGCTATGTTTGGACTCAATTGCTGCTGGTACAGTACATGCCAGTTAGTACCGGGGAATACCTACGGCTGCCGTTTGGATTTGAGCTGGTGGGCTTTGGCATGCATTGCTTGTGGGAAAATGTGGGGCAGCGGCCAGGCAGGTCCATTGGCAGGGCTGCCCTGCCATGCCTGGCAGGCATGCCGCAACAACCAGCTTCCTGCCTTCCACACTGGCTGTCAATATGTTGCTTTGCTTGCACCTCCCGGGGACCCCCCCCTGCAGGCGTGGGCTCCGCCAACCTGGCCAAGCGGCTGATCGACGCGGTGCGGCGGCGCAAGGGCCTGCCTGTGGAGGAGAAGGTGGTGGAGTCGGCCACCAAGCAGCGCACCCGCGCCCGCAAGGTGTGATGGCTGTAGCACTCGCAAGGTGTGAGGCTGCTTGGAGCGAGGAAGCGGCTCAAGGGGGTTCACCGTGGCGCAGCGCTGCGTGGCGCCTGGCACCGTCTTGCGACGGCGTGCCGCCTGCCAAGTGCGACATCGGCTTACAGACTTGTGATCCTGCAGTGCAGCACTTTTGTAAACCACGGCAGGTGGTGTGAACATGAGAAGTGGCCCCAATTAGCTCGGTTGGTGGGTGGATCTGTGGATCTGCTGCACCCTGCCGTTCTGCTGACTGGTCAGCTTCAGCGAGCTTCTCCTAACATTTAGCTCGTGGGTCGAGTCGCTACCATAACCAGACGTGCACTGCCACCATGCTCCTGCTCCTAGTGCCGCTGGTGCTGCTGCTGCCGCCGCCAGCCCTTGGACGGCCCCTGCTGGTTATTACTTCCGCTGGGCCCAGCACCCCTGCACCAGAGGCGGAGGCTGAATGCAGCCTGGCTAGCAGCTGGGCGGCAGCTGCGTCCAGCGGGGTGCTGGCGGCGCTGCGCACGGCACAGACCCGGGGCAGCGCGTGGGCGGGCCGGTGAGTGCTTCAGCCGTCGGCTTGCTCAGTGTCAATGCAACCACTCGCTGGGACACAGCTGGGTGCCTTCCCGGCTTCCTTGCGACTCACATGCACCGGATTGGACACAGTGCGCCGCCCTAGCGCTCTCGCTCTCCACACCACTGAACCCTCTGAGCTCACCGCCGTGCCCACGGTGCAGATGGTTGCTTCGACCTTGAGCTTGACTTGGGCGACCGCCATGGCGGCAGGTGCCGCCACTACTAGCACCGTCCCTGCCTCACAACGACTGCATGTCCTGTGCCGCTGCTGCCGGCGGCCGCTGCGGAAACTGTGCGAAGGTGCACCTCCCCTGTGCTGTGCTGCGCCCCTTCTTGCCTCAGGCCCTGCATGCCGAGCACAAGTCCCAGCCCTGTTTGCAAAGATCTCTGACGGCGTGGCTACCAACGGAGGTGAGCCCGGCTGTAAGCGGCATTCAAGGCAGAAGGCCTAGGGATCACGGCTGCACTTTGCACTTTGATGGATGATCGACCAACCGGCTGCCTGGCCTGCCTTTCAAACCAATGCAGTCTCGCTGTGCTCAGTACAGCCAGCGGCGGCCAGTACGATGCTGGGCCTGCCCATCCGACAGGTGCCCACCAACCTGACGGCTGCGGGTGAGGCCCGCTGCTGGTGCTTGCAAGGCTGGCCCTGTTGCACCGCTGTAGCTGCAAGCAAGTCTGACGACTTGGCGTCAACTAGATGTTTTGCCGTGCTTCCGCCACCAACAATCGCCTGCCGCCTGGCAGGTATTGACGAGCTGGCGCTGGCCAGCACGGGCAGCTCTGTCAACACGGCAGCCGTGGCACAGGCTACCAAGGCAAGCATGCCATCTAGCAACAGATTGCTGCCCAGTATGAGCAGCTGGCATGTCCTGCTGCAACAGGGCGCCAATGTCTGGAGACATCGCCCCCGTGCGCATGCAGGCCCTCACCCCTGGCTTCACGGATGCTGTCTCAGCCTTCCTCGGCATCTGCAACACTGGCGCATCCTCTTCCAGTGAGTTGCTGCAAGCGCGATGAGCTGTTGGGAGCAGAAGGACTGCATTTTTGGCAAGTGTGCTGCCGGCCGCTGGTGCAGAGGCAGCCTAAGCATGTGCGGACGTTTTGCTCCCAGCTAACTGCTCCGGTAGCCTGTCTCCATGGCAGCCGTCGGCAGCAGTGAGGTGCCTCCGGAGGCTGCTGGAGTGGCGCCCATCCTGGCGGGTGTCCAGCCCACTGGGATCACCACTGGTGGGGAGCCGTAATGAGGGTACAGCCTGGCGTGACGAGTCGGGCGCTTGGCCAAGGCGGCGGCCGCTGAGCGGGAGCTGCAGCATGCACATTTTGCTGAAGTTTCTGTGCATCATTCTGATTTACTCCCTGCTTTGCTAAAAGATCATCTTTTAGCTAGCGCGAGTGCACACGACAACCGCAGGGGCATCAGCATCCGCCAGAGCAGCGCCAGAGCAGCGGGCACGGTGGCGGCGGCGGCAGCCTTGACATGAGGACCTCACTCGTCCGGCTGCATTTTCGGCTTCTTAGCGCAGCCCCTAGCTCAATGGCGCTGTAGGACGCCGCCCGAGGGGCGTTTGTGTCTCCCTAACTGACCGCGCAAACGAAGTGATGGCTGCGCGCACTCCCACGCCCAGCGGCAGCCGGGCGGCGCTGCTGCTGCGCCTGGAGACGGAGGCCGGCCTGGCGTGCGCCGAGCTGCACCCGCGCGGCGCGCTCATCCTGGCGGGGAGCGAGGAGGGCGAGGCGCTGGTCTTTGCCACCTCCAACGGCAGCCTGCTGCAGGTGGGGAGCGCCGCGAGGGCTGAATTGGCGCAACCGCCTCGTGCCGCCGCCGCCGCCGGTCACCGCTGCCGCCATTCCACACACCACTGCCCATCCCATCCCTCCCTGCAGCGGCTGGCAGACCCCTCTACCAAGCCCTCCCCCGTCACCAGCGTGGCCTGGGCCCAGCTGGATGGCGTGGAGCATGTGGTTGCGGGCCACAAGAACGGCAGCGTGCGAGTCTGGCGCCTTGACTGCGCTACTGGTGAGCCGCACGTCGGCTCTTAACGTCGTGCCCCGCCGGGTTGTATCTCTGTGCACTTAATCGCACTGCAGGCACTGCCTCATGTACCATTCCTTCACCTGCTCTGCAGTGGTGGCCTCGTTGGCGGCGCACCGCTCCGATGTGGGCGTGCTGGCGGTCATGGCGCCGCTGGCCCTGCTGGCCACCGGCGGCGCCGACGGCAACATCAAGCTGTGGCAGCTGCCCGCCCCAGACGCCGGCGGCCAGCACCCACAAAAGCCGCTGGCGCTCAAGGAGCCACGCCAGAAGCTCAAGGGGCATGCCGGCGAGCTGTCGGCGCTGCACTTCACGCCCGACGGCGAGCAGCTGATCAGCGGCGACAGCCAGGGCGGCCTGCGGGTGTGGGAGGTGGCGGGCGGCGCACCCAAGGCAGGCCGACTGGCCCACAACCTAGGCGGTCACCACACGGCGGCGCTGACGGGGCTGGCCTGCCACCCCGACGAGCGCCTGTTTGTCTCCTGCTCCGCCGACCGAACGCTGCGGGTGTGGGACATGGACGGCCCCGTGCCCAGGTGGGCGCAATGCCTGGGTGGGTTGTGGTAATGGCAGGCTGTTTGTTGGAAAGTCAGAATGCTGGCTGGGCAGCAGTGTGCTTGCTTGCGCCAGCTGCAACCTACACCGCCTTCGCAGCAAACCTGCATCCCCTGCCTCTGTGTGCAGCTGCATCAACACGTACGGGCCCGAGGGGCGGCGGGAGCCGCGGGCGGTGGCCTTTGCCCCCGGCGGCCGCGCCCTGCTGGCCGCCTACCCAGACGGCCTGCGCGCCTTCACGCTTGACCCACTGCAGCTGTGCGACACCGCAGACGGCCAGCAGTGGGGCAAGGTGAGGGGCGCTGAATATGCGTCAAGCACCAGCTGGCCTGGAGGGCAGCTGGGTTGGAGTTGAATGCCAAATGAGCAGCAGCAGCAGCCAGCCCAGCTGATGCCTCCTCCCCTCCTCGCATTATTGCGCTCCGCCCATTTCAGGTGCGCTCCATTCGCTACCTGGACGGCAAGGTCGTGGGACTGACGCTGCTCAAGGGCGCCGCCGCCCTGCACTGCATCGACCTCACCCGCATGAAGCCGTTTTCTGCTACCGCCTCCGCTGCGGCCAAAGTGGAGTGCGCAGCCCGCGGAGCTGCTGCGCCCGCTGCGCCACCAGCAGCAGCCACTAGCGGCCCACCACCGGTCACGCCCACGGCGCAGCCCACCGCAGGTGTCCCCCAGCCTGGTCCTAGCGCGTCAGCTGCAGCGCCGCAGCGCGGGCAGGTGCTGGAGGCGCGCGCCGCTGGTGCCAACGGCAAGGGGCCGGCAATCGAGGTGCATGCTCCCCCGCTGCGCCACGCCCGCCACGCCACCTTCACCAGCGCAGCTCCAAGTGGCAAGGTGCCAGCTGCGGCCGGCAGCTCCCTGCCGCCTGCTTCCAGCGGCAGCCAGGCAGGCGAGGGCAGGGCAGGGCGCCCACCCCGGCAGTCTGCAGAAGAGAACGGCGGCGCCGAGCGCCGCTGCTCCCTTATCGAGTCCAAGGCTGAGCTGCCAAGCGACAGCAAGTTTGTGGCAGCAGGGGCTGGTGCAGCAGGCGCAGCAGGGGCATTGGGCGCTGCACCATCCTCCGGCCAGCCCTCCCAGCCCAGCATGCTAGCGCTCTCTAGCGACCGTGGCTTCCAGCAGGCGGCGCTGGAGGGCGGCCGCCAGCTGTGCGCGCGGCTGCAGGCCAGCAGGGCGCTGCTGCGGGAGCTGAAGGCACTGCTGCGGCGGGGGGACGTGCAGGGCACAGTGCGCAAGCTGAACGAGGCTGGAGGTGAGCCAGGGAGGTGGATTGGGGCAAGTGCATGCGAGAGCTTGGTGCCCGCTCCTCTGCCTGCCTGCTGCCTGCCTGTGTATTTGCTTTGCTTCTGTGTGCGCTGCTGTTTGAGATGCCTGCTCGTATCAAATTGGCATGCCGTCTGATCTCCCTGCGCAGACCTTTCGGTTGCCGCTCGGGTGTTTGACAGCCGGGTGCTGCACACCCGCTGCCCCGACCGCTTCACCATCGAGCTGTGTGCCGAGGCGGCGCCGCTCTGCCACTCTTTGCTGGCCTCCCCAGCAGCAGTGCACCACCAGGCTGCCCTGGGGATGCTGGACGCCATGCTGGGCCGCTGGGGCGACTACATGCGGGGCGCCCTGAGGTGCGCAATTGGATGTTTCCGGGGACCAGGTCTGCGTGCGTTGGGGCAGCTGCGACAGATGCTGGAGGCAGTCGTAGCGGCCTCCGCCTCCCCGCTGTGACATCCTCACCAATATGCGCTGCATCAAATCACCATTGCTGCAGCCCCGCGCCCAGCCACCGCAAGGTGGACATTGCGGCCGAGGTGCGGCAGCAGCGCAGCAGGGTGCTGCAGACTGCGCTCAACAGCCATGTGGTGCCTGAGCTGGCGCGGCTGGCGG
>VFQQ010001104.1_pt1 | contig 41183 bp, 70 predicted proteins | sample 3512341 | NCBI WGS metagenome assembly VFQQ01 (sample SAMN10412373, study PRJNA504923) | tailings metagenome | isolation source: Relicate 2 Philex TSF1 revegetated site | place: Philippines: Tuba, Benguet | collected 2017-08-29 | reverse complement strand
AGCGACATGTCTTTCAGCGGCAGCAGCGATGAGGAGGGGGAGGAGGGTGCGGCGGAGGAGCGCCGCCCCGGCATGCGCAGGGTGGCATCCGCGCTGCAGGATGCGGCGCAGCGCGTGCAACAGCAGGCAGAGGCAGGCGCGCAGACGGATACCGTCCTGTTCTTCACTTCTGAAAAGCACAGCCGAGGCATCGGATCCAAGGTGGGGCGGTGGCTGCTGCTCCCAGGGCTGCCCAGGCATGCAGCTGCATATTAGGTTGCCAATGTCAATCTGGGCCATGCACGCGCAGCTTTAAGAAGGCGTCACACGAGCATGCTAGCTCACACCCATGCCCAACCCTCCACCCACCCTGGCCTGTGGCTGTAGCTGCTGGCCACCATGGGCTACCGGGGCGCTGGCCACGGCTTGGGGCGGCAGCAGCACGGCATTGAGCACGCCCTGCAGGCCCGCCGCCTCAAGCCGGGTGCTGGGCTAGGCGTGGAGAGCGGCAAGGGCGTGGAGGAGGGTGAGCAGGCAGGGCTGTGCACTGGGCTTGCGGTGAGCCTGGAGCTTTGAAGGATGTACATGCCCCGGGCTGCTGCGCATCTAGCTGTCTGGTGTGCAGCGCATTGCACTTGGCCGGCTGCTGACTGCATTTCAAGCCCCTACCTGCAACCCTACAACCCAACAGGGAAGCGCAAGCGAAAGAGCGGTAGGCAGCGGCGGCAGGACAAGGCGGCACGAGAACGCGCAGAGCAGCGGGAAGCAGCACAGCAGGCACAGCGGGAGCTGGAGCGCCGGACAGGCAACGAAGGCTTGTTTGCAGTCCTGGATAGCCTGATTGGCGACACCAGTCAAGCGCAAGCTGCTAAGGATGCCAGCCTAGGGCGGCACAGCGGGCGCGGCGGCAGTGCTGCGGCCGGGGGCAGCAGCGTGGGCGGCACCAGCAGGCAGGGGCACCTGTTTGGCGGGGGCGCCACTGCGGGGAGCGGTGTGCCGGGCAGCAAGAAGGCTGCAGCCAAGGTGGGCAGGGCCTGCAGGTCGTCCATGCAACTCTGTGGGTGCATGTGCTTGAGATGAATGACTAATGAACGATGGGCTCAAGCCACTACTGCGGCTGCTTGCATCCTGAGCCTCTGCCTGTGCAGTGCAGCACTCCATGCACCTGTGCCCTGCCGGCACCGCTCTCGCCCCGCAGGAGGACGACCGGCGGGCACTAGCACAGCGTGCAGATGCGCTGGCCCAGCTGCGGCAGAAGGTGAAGCGGCTGGAGGAGATGCAGGGGCGCAACCGGCGAGACAAGGTCATGCTGCCGCAGATTGAGCGGGCGCTGAAGGAGGCGCGGGCGGAGCTGGCGGGGGCAGAGGCGCAGCACGCCGCCAGCTCCAAGGCCATCCATGACAAGGAGAAGCTGAAAAAGATGGTGAGGCGCAGTTGCATCAGGCCATGCAGTGTCACACATACTGCACGGCTGAGCTGGGGCTGGAACATGTGCACACAGCCAGCAGCGTAGGGCGTCATTTTGCCTGCCACCCACCCTTGCTGCCTAGCCCCTCCCATCCTGCCGCCCGCAGACCAAGTTTTGATGAGCGGCGGCCCCGCATGTGCACACGCTTGCTGCCCCTGCCTGCTAGCACTGACGACCGCATGGTGTAATTTACTGACAGTTGGTATCAGGGCACGCAACAGCGGGGGAGTTTAGAGTACAGTGCAGCGGGAAGCATAGGGTTAGGTTTCGCTCGTTTTGGTTTGGTGGCGCAATGGGAGCGTGTTGCCGCCAAGCAGCGGCAGCCGCAGGGAGCGTGGTGGGCAAGACAGGACACCGGACTGGTGGAGAGCAGGGTGTTTGGGAGTGTGGGAGGGAGGGGGTCGCCAGTAGGGAGGGAGGCATCTGTTGGCAGCGTTTGTGGTTGCCAGCCATTGGCAAGCAGGGGTGGTGAGCTTTGAAAACTGCAGAAGCGGAGCGGGCTGAATGTAGGCGGATAGAGTGCAAAACACTTGAGAGGGAACACTGCCTGGGTCCGCGAAAATCAGCTGCCCGGCTGCGGGCGAGCGGCCCACCGCCTTAGAGAGCGCATGCGTGGTGTGTGTATCATTGTCGAATAGGTATGGCGGTGCGCCAGGGCGAGCATTGGGTGGCTTATGGGGGGCAACAGTGCAGGGCTCGCGCGGGGGGAATGGAGCAGCGCGGGTGCCGCTGCCGGGAAGCAGGGGAGAGCAGGGGCGAGCATTGGGGAGAAACAGACGAGACCGAACGGGAGCAGGGGGGGAAGCGGAGGCTGGTACAGTGTGGGCAACGCAGGAAGGGACTACATACGGCTGGTAGGAGGGGCGGCATGTGGGGTGGGCGCGCTGGCTAGTGGAAGTGGTGCGGTGGCTGGTAGTGCTGCGGTGGCGCTGATGCCTGCGAACAATGCCAGCGCAGCGGCCGGCCTCGCTGGCCGGCACTGCTCAGCTGCTGCCCTGGTGAGGGCGCACCAGGTCGGCCACGCCATCGGCATAAGGGGAGTCGCGGTAGGCTGCCCCGCTGCGCACCTCATTCATGGCGGCCTGCATGGCTGCGGGGTGAGGCTGCTCAGAGCCCACCTCACCCACACCCGCAATCTGGCACATGGCGGCTGCGCGGCGCCGCGCAGCAGCGGCCTCTGCGGCAGCAGGGAGCGAGTGGGAAGGGAGCCATGGTGAGCGGTCGTAAAAAAGGGTGGCGTTGGAAACGTTTGGGCAACTGGAGCAGCGCTGGACATGCATCGCCGGTGAGCAGAGCGGAGCAGCCAGCAGTTGGTGCGGCATGTGTCTCCCCCCTCTCACCGTCGCGCCCGCCGCCGCCGTAGCCGCCGCCCGCCCGCGGCGAGCGCTGCTGCATCTGCTGCTGCCCCGGGTAGCGGCCAGGCGGCGCCTGCATCATGGGCATCATGCCTGGCATGCCCATGCCCATGGGCATGCCGCGGCCGGCCGCCGCCATGGCTGCTGCGGAGGGCGGCATAGCCATAGGCATCATGCCTCCTGGTGCTGCCGCCATCATGGGCACTCCGCCGGGGGACATGGCCATGCGCCCGGGAGACACGGCATCCTGCATGAGAGGGGTTGGGGGCAGGCGGGGCAGGCAGTTGGCCGGCAGGGGCAAGTGCAAGCACGTGCGGCACATGGCACATGCAATCGCACATGGCATGTCAATCCAGCTTGCACAGAGCATGCAGCCGCCCCATGTCCTGCTGCTGTCATGAGCCTCATGTTGCTGTGCTGCAAAGTGATTTGCAGGCAGCCAGCCAAAAAGTGCGCCGCAGCCCCCACCTGCGACATGCGGGGCGACATGGGAGCCCCCGGCTGCCGCAAGTCCTCGTAGCCGTGAGCAAACGTGCAGTTGGTGCCCTTATGGCAGTAGCCGGTCTGCAAAACCAGAAGGGTGATTGAAACAGTGCTTATTGCTGCTGCCTGCTGGACAAACCAAACTGCACAGCTCCCCTCCCGCATGGCTGAGCATGACGCAGCAACCGGCATGGCAAGGCATGGCATGGCATGGCATGGCATGGCAACAGCTGCGCCCTGCAGCAGCACAGCCCTCAGCCCATCACCTGCATGTACTTGATGCACAGCCGCGTCTTGTAGTACGACTGCTGCATGCCCTGGCCGTGCGGAGCGCCGCCGGCGCCGGCGCCGCCCTCCTCGCCGCGCTGCTGCTCGACGCCGCGCGGCACCATGGCCTCCTGCATCTTCTGCTGCGCCTCCAGCTGCAAACAGGGAGTAAAATGTAACAATAAACCTGTCAAGTGCGAGGCGGCAAGGACAGGGGCAGCATCTAGCCACAAGCACCACGGCTGGCGGAGGTGTTGTGCCTAGCTGTGCGGGGCCGCACCTGCGCCACAATCTCGGGCGGCACGTAGCGCAGCTCATGCTCGCCATGAGCATACGTGCACTTGTCGCCATAAGGGCACGACCCCGCCCGCCACCTGCAGCAAGCGGTTGCGGCATGGTGAGCCCAGAAGGTGCCCAAAGTTCAAACGGCGTACTGAAATGCTGCCGCCGCTTAACAAGGCGCCGGGCTGCATGTGCCGCTGGCGCGCCTGGCCTGCCCCTCTGCTGTGCCCCCCCCCCCCCCCCCCTCCGCTGCCCAGCCTGCGCACTTATTGCAGATGCGTGTCTTGAAGAAGACATTGGAGGAGCGGCCGCCACGGGCTGCATCCACCAGCATCTGCGTGAGCTGCGGCGCCGCCATGGCGCCGGGCGGCAGGGCGCCCATTGGCGCCACCATGGGCCCCATGGGCCCCATCACCATCTGCATGGGCACCCCCTGCATGCCCGCCATGCCCTGCAAGGGGATGGGGGGTGGGAGGAGCGCGGTGCAGGGCCGGGCGTGGGGTGCAAGCGCCGGCGCAGCGGGTGGGCGGGACCAGGCCGCCACCGCGACGGGGCTTGCACGACCCTGGCGGCTCGCCCTCGCCTGCTGCTCACCTGCATCATCATCTCGGGGTGCATCCCGGCCTGCCAGGGCACGCCGCCAGCCTGCTCCGGCGTGCCAACCAGGCCCCAGGCGCCCGGGACCGCCTGCTGCAGCGGCTGCGCCATGCAGGCCCGTGCCGAGACTTGTGTGGTGTCGTGAGCGCTGTCTGGGGGGCTGGGGAGGGAGGGGAGCCTCTGTGCTCACAGCTGCATCGCCCGCTGTCAAGTGCTGCGTCCTTTGCGGCCCGTGTGCCTGGCCGTGAGCTCAGCGTCGTGGACTGGTGTGCTGACGCTCGGGTGGCGGGCTGCTCGGCGCATGTACACTGGCGGCATGGGGTTTTTAATGCTTGGCTCAGTGGTCCTATGCGCGGCTGCAGCGCTCATGGATGCTTGCATCTTCGCTTGCACCACATACAGGACGCGTTTGTGCAGCCAGCGGACCCGCACCCAACGCGCTGCTTAGGGCGTGCTCCCTCCTCTCTCGTTGCGGCCTGCGAGCAGCTGAAGATCACGACGAGGCACTGATGAACGCAGGCCGCTAGGCAATGCAGGCCACCGGCAGCAGTGGCGACGGGAGCGCCCCTCCCGCCGCCGCCGCCGCCTGGCCCCAGTCTGGGCGTGGCCCTCCGCTTCGAGGCAGCACCGAGGTGACGAGGTCCAGCCTGGATCTGCCACCAGGGGACGACGCCGAGCCGGTGTCGGAGCCTGCAGCGGCGGAGCGCATTTGGTCTGAGTACAATGCACCCGCAGCAAAGCGGCGGCGCCTGCGCCGCAGCCCCTACTTCCGCCGCGGCGTGCAGTGCGCAGCGGGCACGGCCGCCATCATGGCAGTCATCAGCGTGCCGGCTGTGCACGCTGCGCTGGGGGTGATCGACCCGACGATGGGCCAAGTTTTCATCCTTGGTGAGGGTGTTCTGTGGGTTTTTGGCCCCCGCAGCAGCAGGTTTTGTGGGAGCAGTGGTGGACTCATCAAGTGCTTGGTAGCCCCGCTGCATTGCTGATGCATGGATGCATGCCGCTTTGCTGTGCAACACGAGCTGCCTGCTTGCGCTGACATGTTGAGTGATGGCGCTCTGCTACTCTGCCAACACATCACCACTTGCTCCCTTGTGCAACCTCCCTGCCCCCTATTCCAGTGTTTTACTACATTGCGCTGCTGGTGGCGCTGTCGTCTGGCATGGCGCCGCTCAAGGTTGCAGTCGAGCAGCTGGCGGGCAGCACGATGGGCGTGGCGCTGGGCTTGTCAGGTGTGCGCCGGCTGGCTGGTCTGCTGGTGGCGGGTAGCGCAGCAAGGGGGGACTGCTAGTGCAGCGGTCCATGATCCATGCAGGAATGTGCCTGGCTCACCAAAACAGACTTCGCACTTCATCCCCCCTCCCCTCAGTGATATACTTGATTTATGCCATCAATGGCAGCTCGTACCATGACACGGCCCTGAAGGGAGTGCTCATGGCCCTGTTGTCGGGTGAGCAGGGCGTCTGGCTCGGGCACCAGGGTGGGCGAGCGGGCCCTGTGTCATGGGCATTCGGGTGCCGCCCATCCCAGCCCGGTTGGCCCCTGCCACTTGGCATGGCCTCGCGCTGCCTGCCTCCTCCGCGCTCGAGCCCTGACACTCGGCACTCACCCTCCGTCAGCCACCTGTCCGCCTGCGCAGCCATCACGATGTTCTGCCTAACTGCAATACGCTTCACGTACACCGCCTACCCCACGTTCCACTCCTCCGCCGGCCTGTTCTATGCCATAAGCACAGCGGCTTCATACCATAGCAAAACGCGAATGTGGGAGTGAGTGGATAGAGATTGGTTGGCGGGGCTGACAGGGGCCGGGACGGACGGGATCATCTGGGTATGACGTGCCGCGGCAGGTTGTGGAAGCATTCAGGGCAGCCTCATGACGCCAGCTGCTGCCTCCGCCTCTTGCCCAAAGGTTCCCGCTGTATCTGCTGGCGTATGGGGCGATGGGCGGCGTAGCGGCCTACCTGTGCGCCACCTTCTGCCTGCCCATCACGGCAGGTGTGGCTTAGGGATGCGCCTCTGGATGCACACTCGTGTCTGCCCTCCAGCATGCTGCAATGCTGCCTCTGCGCGTTGCCTGCATTGGTGCTCCGCCTGCCTGCTCCCACCCACCTGCTTGGCCGCACCACCCACAGGTGACATGGTGCGGCGCCGCCTTGCTGCCGGCCTGCAGCACACGTGCGAGGTGCTGCAGCGCTGCCTGGACATCAGCAGCGGCGAGGTGGCCCCTGATACCGGCCTGCTGGCGGTTGTCACAGGGGAGACTGCCGAGCGCATTGGTATCGACAGCGGGCTGTACGCCCCTCTCCAGCCGCTCTACACAGCCGCCACAGCGGGGGGCCTCTCGATTCAGGTGAGGCCTGGCTGCCTGCCCGGCTTGCGCCTGTGTGGCGCGCTGTTGGCAGGTGGCTTTGCAGTCACAGGAAGTGCGGGGTGATTGGTGTGCATGAAAAGCAAGGGGTGTGTGGCATGTCTCACACCCTCCTGCACTCTCGACTACTTTTTCCTGCCTGGATCCCACCCCTCCTCAGGAGGCTTACCGCCACTTGGGCTTCTCGGCAGGGCATGTAGATGTGTACCGCCGCCAGCACCGGCTTCCTCAGAAGCCCTGGAGCTTGCTGGTGACCATGGCGCGAGGCATGCTGAACAGCGCAATGATGTGCGGTGCGTTGTTATTTGCTCATAGTGGCATGTGTGGCAGGTGGCAGAGGGCAAGAGCCCGTTGCTTGTGCAGACGCGGCATCGTTGAGCAAGGCAACCAAGCCCTTTTAAGTTGGTGGAGCCTCATCATACACCCACTAGCAGTCATGGTTTCGCAACTCAGCTCATGACCGCCATGCCTGCTCCGCCACCCTCCCTGCTGCAGTGTACCCCATGCAGACGGGCAAGCAGCGAGCCACGCTGATCGCACGGCACCGCGCGCCGCTGCTGGCCCTGGCCGTCGCCCTCACAGACTGCTGCAACGCACTGGGCGACGTGTTTGTGCAGAACAGGGACATCAGGTGGGCCAGGCTGGCATGAGCTTGCATCCCCAGCAGCAGCACCGTCTGCGCTGGTCATCTGAGCATGCACACGACTCATACCCCGAATCCGCTGTGTGCAACCCCCAATTTTCAGCGTGGCGCTGGAGAAGCTGGGTGCAGTAGAGCGCGCGTATGCCGCCCTGGCCGCTGCCACGCGCTTTAAGGGCAGCAAGCTGAGCCAGGACGTGTTGGCGCTGGACCACCTGCTCTCCCTGCTCTTCACGGCGTGCACGCGGGTGGGCCTGGGCACATGGGGCGGGGCTGGCCTGGTGAATGGTAGGGCCGGGTGGCAAAAAGCCGAAGGTGTTGGAAGTGGGCCTTGCCTGTAGCAGCTTTTGTGCCACTCCTGCTGCGCCACACGTGCCGTGCACGCTCAAATCGTTGCCCCCCTGGGCCTCCCTGCTCCTGCTCCTGCAGGTGCGGCGCATGTTTGTGCTGCTGCCGGAGGCGCTGGGCAGGGACCAACCTGGCTGCTTGGCGCTGGTGCTGCAGCATTTCGAAGAGTCGGGCGCCATCGAGTGGAACTTTGAGGCGCTGACGCAGGTGCGAGACAGGGAGCCTGCTTCTGCCTGCTCGTTGGCCGGGGTGTAGGGGGCTGGTGGCTAAGGTGTGTTCCTGGCTGTGGGCCTGTGCTGCTGGCTGCGCCCTTCGCAGCAACAGCCCGCCACCCTCCGGCCACCCCTCCCTGCAGGCCCCGCCGCAGATTGGAGACTCGGAGGGCGCCGTGGAGCTTGTGCGCAGCGCGCTGCTGGCGGCACGGCCCAGGCGCAGCCTGAGCACCGCAGCGCTGGACTTGCTTGCCCAGCCGGAGCTGAAGCAGGCATCTGCCCGCAAGGCGGGCGGCCCACACCGTGTGCTGCAATGGATCAAGGAGAGGACGGGTGTGGGCCCCAGCCAGCTGGCGCTGGCAACCCAGATGGTGGTGGCGTACACCCTAGGTGGGTGGGCAGCCCTGGTGGGCTAGTGTAGCAGCGCCGATATTGCATGAGTGTGCTGTCATGTGGATGCAGCGCATGGGGTCCGTACCTGTCTCCCAGCCTGGGCCGCCGCTCACCGCCAAACCTGCCAGGCCTATGCACGGCCCCCAACTTGATGGGCAACTCTGCAACTGGCCCCCACTCCCTCTCCAGTGCTGGTCCTGATCATTGTGCCCGCCACCAATGCGGCCTTCCGCAACAGCCTGCACTGGAGCCTCTTTGTCATTGTGTCGGTGATGGAGCCATCTACAGGTGAGGGCCCCTTAGCTTTGGGCCGGGGTGGAGGAGCGGCAGCATGCAGACACTCAGCTTTCACAGACAGGCAGGTGCTCGGCAAACACCCTTTGCTTGCCATGTCTGGACCAGCCAGTTTGGCTCTCTAAACCAACACGTTGCCGCCCCTGGTGCAGGGGCTGCCATCTTCAAGGGCCTGCAGCGGCTGACCGGCACACTGGTGGCAGGGCTGCTGGGAGTGGGCACCCAGTGTGAGGATTGGCAGCAGGGCAGGAGTGGCCATCTTGTACTTGCAATGCAAGCTGCTCTTGGGTAACAATCCAGCAGGCGGCGGTGGCGCCGATGCGGCAAACCGACTGAGCGTTACTTGCCCGCTTTAAACCTTGCAGATACTGTGTACTTGATCAACGGGCTGAGCTACGACAACAGCGTCCTGAAGTTTGCAGCCATGACGGTGGGCTGCAATGGGGCCAGCTGCTGCAGCTTTGGGGCAGTTGCGCTGATGTGTTGCGGGGATGATGACCTGCAGTGTACCAGCTGCCCGGCTGTGTATACCCTTACCCTAGGCCGCCGCTTACCTGATGCAGGTCTTATTGGGCACACTATCTGGCCTGCTGACGGCAGTGGGCGTGCGGTTTCCCAAGTATGCATGTGAGCGCTGAGCGAGCCTTGAGCAGCACTCTGCACTTTGCCTGCTTCCGCACAGGAGTTGATGGCTAGCCGCTGCCTCTTGCTAGCGGGGCTGGCTGGTTTTTGCACAGCACATCTGCATTCTTGCAAGCTGCGAACTGCGCTTGCAAGGCGTCAACCACCTGGCTGCCTGCCCGCCCACCCGTTCATCTGCCCCCACAGATTCATTCATCATTGGCACAGTCATCCTGGCACTCACAGCACTGCCTGGCTATGAGAGCGACCATCCCATGCCCAGCGTGGCACTCTGGCGAGCCATCGCAACATCGTACGTCCCCGCGATCGCAACAACGCACGCATCAGGCACTGTCTGCTATTGCGCTGGGGTCTGGGACTGTGCGCTTCCTTGTCCACACACATCTTACCACTGGCCCTGTGTGCTGCAGTTTTGGCGTGGCGGTGGAGGTGTGCACAGTCAGCCTCGTGCTGCCCGTCACCGCCAGGTGCGCCGCTCGTGTCTAGCATGCTTGTGGCCGGCCCCGCCAGCAGCGCAAGTAACTTGCGGGCAGAGTGCTGCTCTGCTGACTTATGGGTCAACATCCATTTTCCATCCAACTCGTGCAGGCAGCTGTTCATCAATGCCATGGCGTCGTGCCTGGATCAGATGGCAGGCGTGGCACGCAGCGCACTGCGCTCCCTGCTGCCGCCGCCGCCGCCGCCGCGACAGCGCGACGCGTCATGGCACAGCACCGAGCCAGCTGGTGAGGGCCCAGCAAAGCAGCAGGAGGCGAACGGGCAGGCGTTGCTGCCCACACCAGCAGCAGCAGCAGTAGGAGCAGCAGCAGCAGCATCAACAACAGCAGCAGCAGGAACAGCAGCAGCAGCAGAGCAGCAGGCGCCGCCACACCACCTAGCGATTGAGTTGGGGCAGGTCAGGCCAATGCTGCCGCCTGTGCGCACGGGGCCGCACCGCAGCAGCAGCCGATCGCTCGAGCCAGCCCTGCAGCAGGCATCGCCGCTGAGCCCGCTCGGCTCTGCGGGCAGCGCTTGCCGACGGCGGCATAATAGCAGCGTTGAGCGCGCAGGGCCGCGGCTGGCCGGCAGCAGCCCTGTACAGTCACAGCGGTGGCTGGCTGGAGGCACGCGCTCCTCATCGCAGGAGGCGGGCCTGCAGCGCAGCCTCAGCAATGCCGCTTCGGACGTCAGCGCGCTAAGCGTGTACGCAGTGCGGCGAGACCCCACATTCAAGGTGTGACGAAAAATGCTAGCCTGTGCTAGCAAGCTGTGCTAGCCTGGCAGACTGATCTGCTCCGCAGTAGGCCCACCCCTCAAGGTGCATCCCATCACAGCAGACCCACCGGCACAAGACCACCCTCTCCTGCAGGTTGTCTCGTCCCTGTATGCGCGCTTTATACCAGACGGCATGGCAACGAATGCGCAGATATTCGCCATGCTGCAGCTCAACGTTGCGCTGCATTATGGTGCGCGGGCCAGCCTGGGACCGGTCTTGGGCGCTTTGACCATTATGTGTCATGAATGCTTGGAGGCTTCCGGGGCATGCTGCTCGGCTTGATCCTAAGTCGCTGCTATCCACTTGCTTAACTGGTGTTTCAAGCCCACACTGTGCAGAGTGGTATCCCTTCAGCACGGCACACAGCTTCCCTTTTGAGCCTGGGTTCCGCGCACAGCGGCTGTGCCGGCACATGCTCAACATCGTTGCCGGCTGTCTGATACTGATGGACTCGCACAATGTGAGCAGGGGTGGAAGGGGTGTGGTCTGCAATTTAGTTTGCCATCCAGGCACCGGCTGATGGCAAGGTGGCTTGGCGGAGCACTGTGAGCCTGGTTTCGAGGCAGAGAAAAGGGGGTCGCTATGGAGAGGTATGCCGGAGTTGCCGCGGCGATTCTCGTGCCACCTGCCATGTTCCCCGCAGATCCAGTCGCTGCCCATGCTGGCGCCCTTTGCCTCGCGCCTGGACCTGCTGACTGAGCAGCTGGGCGGCTGCCTGGAGGGCCTGGCTGCCATGGTGCGCCGGGAGCTGGAGCCCAACCGGTGAGGCCCGCCAATCTGCTGTGATCCCTGCTTGTTAAGTCCTGCAGGTATTGCCGCCTCGCTCCAGCACCGATGCCACTGACAGATCAGCAGTGCCTGAGCGTAATGCCTTGCATATCTTGCTTCCCCGCAATTGGGCAGCGCCCAGCATGTTGCCCTGCCTCAGTCCGCTGCTGACACGCGGCCCTCCTCTGCTTCTCTGCCCCAGGGCTGTTGAGCTGGTGCTGGCCACAGAGGAGCATGTGCAGCGCCTCTTTCTGGCCGTGCTGGCGGAGGAGCCGTACCAAGGCGGGCTGAGTGAGGTGGGTGGGGAAAGGGTTCCGTCCGCCAGGGCGACCCTGGCTGTGCATGCAGATGATTGTGCCCTGCAACACATGCTGGAATCCCCACTGCTCGCACCGCTTTGTGCAACGCAGGCCGACGTGATCAACGGCCTCGCGCTGCTGGCCCTGCTCTGCAACTCTGTGTATGGTGAGCGAGGCGTTGGGATCATCCACACGCATGATACTCATTGCCTTCAATGCTGCGCTGGCTGGTAGGACATGCCAAGCCAACTTGACCTGCTCATGATCCTGCTACGTGCCCTTTGCTCCTGCCCATGCTGCGTGCAGTGCTGCGCCTGCTGGGCATCGCGCTGTGCCGCACCTTCTCCCCGGACGATGCTTCGGCCTCAGCGCTGCTGGAGCGGCCAACGCGCTGGGCGGTGGACGACCAGACGCTGCAGCTGGTGACCGGCATCCTGGGGCTGGCGATCGGCACCTCGGCAGCAGCATCCACAGGTGGCGGTGGTTCGCCGCGTGTGGGGCTCACGCCCCGTGCCGGACTGACGCCCCGCGCTGGACTCACGCCCCGGGCACCAGCTGCGCCCACGCCCATGACGCAAATATGAAGCTCTACGTTGATGGTCACAATGTGTAATGCTTGCAGCATGGCGACAGGAGTTTCAGCAAGACTGGCCAAGAGGTGGGGAAGAGCATACCTGCGGCCACGGCGGGGCGGAGGGCGGCGGCAGCACCACATGCCCTGGGAGGGCCGCGCAGGCTGCTGCCCGATCACAGATTGGACATCAGGACCTCCCGGACGCTTTGCAAGCTGCTCTGGCGCCCGGGCTGAGGCCAAATCGGACCCTCACCCCATGAACGCGATGCAGCGGGGTGAAGCTCCGCTCTCGCGGCCCCCGAGCTAGTCTTCGAACTCGTTGCAGCTCCTAGACTCACCAAAGCACCAGCACCATGCAGGCTCTGTCCGCCAAGACCGCCATCGCTTCTGGCCTCACCGCCAAGGTGAGGGCCTGCAGCACCCCTTTGAGCAGTAGAATGTGCAGCCGGGAACTTCATCACGGGCAGCGCAGGGGCCCTGGCAAGCCCATCGGCGAGCGAGCAGGCGGGGTGGGCACCCAGGGCCTCCTACCGCCCTCCCGGCAAGGCGCCGGCCCTCGCAAGCATCGCGCAGCGGGCAGATGCGCTTGACACAGGCAGCCGACGCAGAATGGGCAGGGTGCTGCGGCGGTGGACAAGCCCCGTCCTCTTGCGGCAAGCCGGGCATGAGCAGCAGATGCAGCCCTGCATCCTGGTTGCAAACATGAGTAATCACGCTGGCACCTCTCGCGCAATGTGTGCAGGTGCAGCGGCGGCAGGCTGCGGCCCCCGTGGCCCGCACCCGCACCACCACCAAGGCGCTGGCCGACGTGAACCTGGTGGTCGGCGGTGAGCGGCGCTGCAGTGGCTCGATCTCTGCCTATATCTCAAAGTGTGCAACATGTCAGCGTGCATTATGGTTACAAAACAGGCGCTGAGGCACGTCCTGTCCTGAACCCACCCTTCCCCGGCCTGCTCCGCCCGCAGGCTGCACCGTGGGCGCCCTGGCGCTGGGCCGCTTTGTGTTCCTGCCCTTCCACCGCGCCTCCCTGGCCAAGGCGGGCATGCCCAAGCAGAACGGCATGACCCACCTGCAGGTGTGTATGGGAACTGCAGCACAGTGTGGCAGCCTGGCTGGCGGGTGCTCAAGTGCCGTTTGCCATGCGCCATAGTCCTGCTGGTGGCGGCGGGCATGCCGCCTGCGGGTCCCCCTGATGCCTGCCTATCTGCTTTCCCTTTCTACATGATGCAGGCTGGCGATGCTCGCGCTGAAGAGGCGACTTTCATTCTTAAGGTTTTTTTCGCTCTTCCTTGTTGTTTCTTTGACTACCTTCTCGACAAGCATGCCCACCTTGTTTGGCACTTCGGGCACAGGGCCTGCTGTGCTCGCCAGCACTGACTGGCTGGGGGTACCTGCAGCTTGTACATGGCATTGGTGCTGTGCTGTTTTCATCCCTCTGCTCACACCAGCTGCCTTGCTGCCACACGCCTGCTCTGTGCAGACCAACGACCCCGCCGGCTTCACCGTCGTGGACGTCATGGCCTGGGGCGCCCTGGGCCACGCTGGTGCGTTGCGTGCGGTTGCAATGCGATGCGATGCCTGCCATGTGGGTCAGGTGGCGGTGCTGTTGCAACGGAGTTCACGCTGTGCTGTTGCAATGGAGTGCAGGCTGTGCTGTTGCAATGGAATCCCGGCACTGGCTCATTGAACTGTGCATCCCCTCCCGCAGCCGCCTTCTACATCCTCGCAACCTCCAGCCTGGGCCTCGACCGCAACCCCTTCTAAACCAGTCCACGGCCGCAGCCTGCGCCCAGGCCACAACCCCATCCCGAGAAGAGCATTTGTCCGGCGCTGTGCCTTTTTCTGTTGGGCATGGCGACTGCAGCCACGCATGTGATACTGCTATGTAAACGACCGCTTGTACCAGCCCCTCAAGCAAGGATGGTTACAGGGCAGAGTAGCACGTGATGAGCTCATGCCAGCTGCTGTTGCAATTGAAGAATGGGTTGGGCTGTTTAAATTTGCTCATGCGTACTTGTTGGCAGTTGAGGTTTTCAGTCTTCTCAGACTGTTGGATCGTTGTGTGCTCGCGTGGGCAAGAGACATGCATGCCGCCAATCGGCAGCAAGTCGGCAGGGGGTTGCGGTTTGTAACGTTTTAATTTGTTGTGCTGAATGTGTGCGGCTCGCATGCACACCTATGGTTGGCGCGCCTGTGCACATTGGCCTGCTGCTCACGAGCGCACTTGTTTGTGGAGCCTGCAGCTGGTTGGCAGAAGCATTGCACTGTCAATGCACCTTCAATCACAGCTGTTGATGTTCGAGCTGCCATCCACTTACTCTGCGCAGACCAACGACCCCGCCGGCTTCACCGTCGTCGATGTCATGGCCTGGGGCGCGCAGGGCCACGCTGGTGCGTTGCGTGCGGTTGCTATGCGATGCGATGCCTGCCACGTGGGTCAGCTGGCTGTGCTGTTGCAATGTTTTCCATGCACTTACGCATTGAACTGTGCATCCCCTTGCTGCAGCCGCGTTCTACATCCTGGCCACCTCCAGCCTGGGCCTGGACCGCAACCCCTTCTAAACAGCATGCAGCAGCAGCCGGCGCTTGCTGGCTGGTGAGCGTTCGTCGAGAAAGAAAATTTGAACAGGCGGCCGCAGCGCTGCCCCCCCTCTGGTACACTATCCCGCACTGCCGTGTATCCGCGAAAGCCCCGCCCTGCGCCTGGGGCGGAGTGTTGTAACAGCCAGGCGCAACTCATGTTGCAGTAGCAGTCAGTCTTACAGCAGTGCAACGATCAGCATGAAGAAGGCAAAGCGAATGAAACAGCAGTCGCACATGCAACACACACAGCAGTGAACATGTTGGGTTGTCATCACGCTGGAAGCTGATGGCCATGCGAGATGCCTGCAGCAATCCCTAGCTTTCGCAGACAGGGCCGCAGCGTGCCTCCTGCCAGCCCAGCCTTCACAAGCAACAGCCTGTGCCTGCTCAGTAGAAGCGGTTGCCCCGGATCCAGCGGGTGGCCACCCACTTCTCGCCCTCAACCACCGGGCAGCCGCTGTGCAGTGCCTCGTACACAGGCGCGGCCAGCGGGTCTGCGCTGCCGTCCTCGTATGAACCAGTGCCGCCGCCATTGTTGGGCCGGTAGTCCCTGCAGGGGCGTGAGTGGGCATGGTAGGCCAGAGCTGTAATGCGACGAGTGGCTTCCAAGCTTGCAGGCATGAGTGGCTGACTGGGAGCACCGGCAACCATTGTGTGCCTCCCCCACATGCCGTGCATGTTGCCCTCAGACGCTCACTCACCAGAACAGCACGCCGGTGCCGGGCGGCGGCGACGCAGCCAGCACACGCTCGTCCCTGCAGGGCGCAAAATGAAGAGCGACATGGACAGAGCAGATGGGTTTTGTGATGGGAATAAGAGGCAGCGTCTTCTAAGAGCATGCTGCTGCTAGTTCACAGACGCAATCTGAGTCTGGCGCACCGCCACATCCCAGCCCTGGCTTGCCTGCAATACCACTCATCAGGGTCGGTGCCTGGCCGGTGCTCTGCCCCCATGGCCTGCTTGGTCAGCTCGGCTTCAGGAAAGGCAGTCGTGCCGCCGCGCTTGGGGCTGGACAAATCTGCGGCAGAAGCAGGCAGCAAGGAGAGGCATTGGCATGCATCACATAACAAGGCAGGAGCCCCCACAAGCAGGCGGAGGTTGAAGTGCTTTGCAATGACGAGCTGCCCACATAACAATGCTGTTGTGCACAGAGCAGCACGCCAGCACACTCACACAGGATGAAGGTTGCCACGCGGTCGCCGCAGGTGGGGCCGCCCTTGCCCGGGCCGCAGGCAGGCCCGCCCGCCCGCTTCAGAAAGTCGACGCTCACGGGCTCCGCCACCTGCGGGCCGTGAGATGCAGCGTACCATCGGTCAAGCTTGGGTAGGATGGGAGTGGGCACTGCACATGTGGCACAACTCTAGAGAGTATAGAGCTCTACTACAAGTCAACCAGCCAGCCAACCCTAACAAGCGCCAGCCCATTAGGACAGCCCCCGCGCACATTGTTCCTGGCCTTTTGCCAGGCGCTGCCGTCCATGACGTGGTCGTTGTGAGCATCGTATTTCTGGCCAATCTGGTAGTTGAGCACGTACAGGCCCTCGCCAAATGGCTCTGGGATGCCCAGCGTGCGGTGGATGCGCTCCTGCGCTTGGCAGCAGTGGTGGGATGACAACATTTGTTACTAGTAAGCTGGGAGCAAGTTGTGCAGGGGTTGTGTTGAGACACCCATGCCTGCCACATGCACACAGCCTGCCTGCACATGCATGCTGGTGCAGCACCATTGAGGTTGGCCAGAAGACAACAAGGACAGCGCACCTGGATGCGGGCGGTTACGTCGTCCTGCTGGGGCCAGAAGCCGTAGGATGTGCGCACATTTGACTTGGTCTCCTTGCCGTCCTCCACAAGCACCTGGGCAGAGCGGGGTAGGACGGGGGCATGGCAGGCACATGTTCAGCTCAGGCTGATTCAGGTGCTGCCCTCCGCCTAATGCAAACAGGCTGTGCTGCCCACCTGCAGCCAGCCTGCACAGCAGTGAAGGCAGAGCAGCCGCAACAACCACCCCACGCCCGCCCAGCCTCTGCCGCCATTCCAGCAGCTCCCACAGCTGAAACATACACATGCATGTGAGAGTGTGTACCTCTGAGCGCTCCAGGTGGTCTCGCGAGACCGTCACCATGTGGCCAACCTCGGCAGGCGACAGGAAGGAGGGGAAGATGACCTGCATGGGATGGTGGCAGGGGGTGGTGGAAAGTGGTGGAGGGCTGGATAGCAGGGCATGGCAAGGCCCGGCACGGGCCGCAAGGGTGGCAGGAAGGGAGGGCAGCATGTGTCGGCCAGCGGAGCGTCCATGCCAAAACAGCCCAGTGAAACTTGGCGAGTGGTGGTGGGCAGCAGCAGGGCCAGCCACACAGACCCAATCCAAAACAATCTAGCCTTGATGGACCAACAATCCAGGCACAGGGATCCCAGCAGCCAGGTGGTGGCTGCGCCTCACCAGGCGGGGCCGCTCCCAGCTCAGCACTTGGGCCATGGGCAGCTTGGCAGAATAGTCATACACCGACTCAGTCAGGTTCCATCCGCCCTGCAGCAGCAAAGGGGTGGTGATGTGTCGGCAGCACGTCAAGAGGGTAGAGGTAACAGGCCAGCACGCGTTGCTCGACGGCAATAGCTGGGACAAGTTGTAGGCGCGGGTGTTGGTCCGCCTTGCCTGGCCACCCCACAGCTGCACCGCAGCGTCAACCCAACAGCAGCCACGGACCCAAGTCAGCCTGCTCAAGGCACCGACATGTGCAGCGGGTGCCCACCTTGAGCTCCTGCTCAGTGGGCTGCGGCCAGGCCGGCAGGTCCAGGTACTGCTGGTGCACAGCGGCATCAAATGCTGCTGCAGCCGCAGCCTCAGCGTCTGCCCCTGTGCCGGGCACAAATGCCTGCTCGCCCGCGGCGGCCTGGCTGCCGTCTGGCTGCCCTGCCGCTACCTGCTGCTCCAGCAGCTGGCAATCCTGCTCAGGCATGCTGTAGTGCTCCGCCGTGGCCTGCAGATGATGCACATGTGTGGTGAGTCAGGTGGCAAGGTGGCAAAGCGGCAGACAAAGTAACCCAGCTTATGTCAAGTTTGCCATCCAAAAGCTGCAGTCCATCAGCAGCCAGTCTGCCACACTGTGGCCTGCCCACCAACCCACACCCACCCCACACAGCACCTGCTCAAACACCTCGATCTCCTCCTGGGTGATGGGCGGCAGCGGCGGCAGCTGCGGCACGGGCTGAGGGATGGGCTCCACATCGCCAGGCAGGGTGGAGCGAGCTTCACGCCGCTGCTGCCTCCGCGGAGTGCCATCTGCCGCCTCTTCCGCTGCTTCGTCCACCGTCCGCAGCTCCCGCTGCTGCTGCTTGCGCGGCACGCTGTCCGCCGGCACCTCGCCTGCCCGTGGCTCGCGCTGCTGCTGCTTGCGTGGCGGGCCGTCGGCTGGTGCTTTAGTGGTCGACATGCCCAGTCGGTTGAGAGTCTCCTCTGGCACATCCATGCGGGCCAGGAAATCGCCAGGCACGCCCACCCACAGCCGCATCATCAGCTTGAAGGGCCAGGCCAGGTTGGCCACGGCCTGCTTCAGGGCCTGGTTGGACGTCTGCAGCCCCGCCAGCAGCTGATCACGGCCGCCCGGCTGGCTGTACAGCGCACCGCCGGCCGCCGCCAGCAGGGCCACAAGCAGGGCCAGCACGGCGCCGCGCCCCAGGCCGCCGCCACCGCCGCCGCTGCGCCTGTCTCTGCCTGCCGCGCCCTGCTGGGTGCGAGCCGTGCTCTTGGGTGTGGCAGCGGGCAGCTCGGGCTGGAGCGGATGCGAAGACACGGGCGACTCGTGCTCGTCGTCACTCTGGCTGGATGCCGCCGCTGCTGCAGCCCGGCGCCGCGTCGGCCTGGCTGGGGACGCCATAGCCTGTGATGTGAGTCAGCAAGTGTGTTGCTGGCTTGTCCTGCCTGCGGGAAGAGGAGCGATGAGAGTAGAGAGCCGGTATAGTACTACGGTTGGGCGGCGGTCGGGCGGCGGTGATTGGTGGTGCGCCCTATCTGCCTGCAGCACGCACATCGCACGCAGCTCGAACCCACACACAGCTTGCAAGCCAACCCCGGACCCAATCAGCCGCCTCAGGCAAAGCCCTTTCGTGGCGCGGCGCCTGCTGGGTGCTTGCAGGCGACATGGCGGCCTGCAATAGAATCAGGAAGCGCTCACCGAGAGTGGAAAAGCCACAGATGGCCTCGCCGAGCTACTATTATGCGAGGGATGATCGGCTCCGCTTGTTCGTGCACTTGTAGGCGCCAGGCGCTCTTACACCCACCCCTTCTAAATGCAGCGGGTGGCTCGCTACGCCCGGCTCGCCACCACCATGAGCTGCATGGGACGGCACCGCGGCGATGGCGCAGGCGGCGCCGGCAGCGGCTCAAGCCTTGGCTAGTCTGCCGCTGCAAACCCTGTGCTGGAAACTGCTGCGATCAGTGAAGCGTCAAGTGTAGCAGCAGGCCTGCCCAGCCTGGTCTGGCTGCTCTTGCACAGTTTCTTGGACGTACCACCAGCCAGCAAAGGCCCCACCCTTGCTCCCTGGGCCCTGGCAGCCTCTTGGTGAGAGGAGCAGCGGGTGCCACTGAGCCAAGGAGGGTGAAGGCGTTGCCAACGGGTGCCGCGAGCGGCGCGGCGCCGCCGCATACTTGCCGCCGCTCACACGCTGCCGCTCTGAGCAGTCCGCATGCTTCTGCACTTGCACTTGCCCCTGTGCAGCAGGTGCCGGCAGTGTGTCCGAGACAGCAATGCAGGGAGGCGGTCCGCCCAACGGCCGGTCCCGGCGCGGCGCTGCGGCTCGCCACCAGCCGGATTGGAAAGCGTGGCTCCCTGCGCTGGCCACCTGCGCTGTGATCATCTTTGCGTCTGGCGCCGCTGTGCTGTACATGCGCCTCCAAGCCGCTCGCACCGACCCAGACAGGCTGCCTGCCAACCCCCAGACTGCCGGCACGCCCGTCAGCGCTGGAGGCACCGCCCAGCTGGCAGGAGCCAAGGAGCAGGCCGGCCCCCGCCCAGCTCAGGCGGGCGACGCCTCCACACAAGCCAGCCCCACTGCACCGGGTGTGCTGCCTCCAGAGCCGCCCCGCCTGTCGGACCAAGCCGAGCACCTGAGCGATGCAGAGCTGCATGGCGGCTGGAAGCTCACCTGGGAGGTGGGCACTGCTGTGCTGGGGAGCTGCTGTGCTGCTCAATGCCGTTGATGCACTTGAGGCTGAATTGGTGCTTGCACTCTTGGGCCGTTCTGCCTTGCTTGGCTTGCCCTGCCTGAGCAGCAGCCATGCCACGTGGTGCACTTTAGGTTCATGCTGTGCACATCGCCAAAGTGCTGCCTTGCCTCCTGCCTTCCTTGCTGCAGATGTTTGACCGCGCCACCAAGCACCCCAACGCCACGGTTGTGAGCTGGAGCTCGCCTCGCGTGGTGCTGATCCGCGACTTTTTGGCGCCAGACGAGATTGAGCACATGGTGCAGCAGGCCACCGGTGCGGTGCAGGGGCAGTGGATGTGCTGCGGCAGCTGCATGCGCTGCCCTGCTGCCTGCGCGGCTCTACTGCTCCAGCTGCAGCCCTCCCCGCCTGCATCACCCTGCATGTGTGAGCCCTGTATGTGTGCAGGTGGCTTTGAGCGCAGCGAGGTGGTGACAGACGGCGAGAAGAAGGACTCTGCACGCACCTCCTTTGGCAGCTGGCTCAGCGGGCACAAGCGCAGCGTCAAGGTGCAGGGGCCCGGGGGGCGGGGCTGTGTGCACAGCTGGGCATTCCCCTGCAGCATTGTGTGGGTAATGCGAACGAGCGCATGGTTGAGCCCATGCTGGCCTGGCTGGCTGGCTGGGTGCGTTTGGCGACAGGCCCGCCCTGCACACAACCCCTGCGCCCCCCCTCCCTTTCCAGGTGCGGGAGATCCAGTACCGCATCCACCAGCTGGTGGGCATCCCCGAGGCATTTGGGGAGTCGCTGTACGTGCTTCAGTACGCGCAGGGCCAGGTAACCAGGCTTGGTGGCGGTGGGGTGAGGCGGGGGCGTGCAACTGGTTGGGCTCTGTGTGGAGTTGCATTAGCCGAAAACTTCACAAGAGCTGCACTTGGCCACTGCAACATGCTGTTAAGAAGCCACAGCAGCAGCATTACTGTCAATGACCACTTCCGCCCTCTGCCGATTGCCACTCGCAGAAGTACGATGTGCACAACGACCACTGTGCCCAGGGGCCGGGCGACTACGCAGGCCAGGCCAGCTGCCGCGAGTTCTTGGAGCGGGCCGGCGGGCCAGGATGCGGGCCCGGCCATGGTGGTGTGACCTGCGGGGACCGGCTGGCCACCGTCATTCTGTATCTGAGGTGAGCAGTTGGAGCTCCTGGATGTGGCGTGTGGGCGACCATCCATGCCATAGCAGTTTAAGCGGTTGGGAGCCGGAGCAGCCGCTGAGCGCTGGCCTGCTACCACTGGCAATCTGCCGCAGGTCTCCCGTGAAGGGCGGCACCACAGGTGAGGATGCCCAACCAAGGATATGCGCTGACTGAGGCACCGCACTGCTGCTAAGCTTAGCTTTCCTGCTGGCAATACTGTACGCATTTTGCCAGCGCTGCCACCGCCCTGCAGTGTTCCCACATGCCAGGAGCTACCGTGTGCCCAAGCTTGAGTCTCAGCCGGGCATCAGCCTGCAGGGCGGCGCACAGCAGGCCGGCGGGCAGCTGGGCACAGCTGGCGGCAAGGGCACCGGCAGCGGGGATGCGGCGGTTGCCCAGAGCCGGCGCCGTTTGAGGCAGCACGGGTCTGGTGTCCTGTCAGACGATTTGGAGGTGCCGTGGTACTGCGCTGAGGGGGCCAGCGCGCTGCAAGTCGCGCCGCCGCCGGGCACGGCTGTTGTGTTCTGGTGAGTGAGCGGCAGGGCTGGATGGGCAAACTTAGAGGCTTCCTCGCTCTGCATGCCCCTGCCCGCTGCCGTGCAGCGGCACGCCTGGACAGGGGCAAGTGCAGCGCCATTGCTGTTGTTTGTACATCAGCAGTTCAACTCAAGTGGCCCTCTGTGGATGCAGGGACTACGTGCCCGCAGGCCCGGAGTGGCAGCCTGGCGATGTTGCACAGCCCGACCCCGCCTCCCTGCATGGTGAGTGTAATGGGTGCGGCCATCACGTTGCTAAATCTCTCTAGCCCCGAGGCACTGTCACGCTTGAAACATGCCGCCCTGCCAACCGGCTGTTGTCTTCACAGAGAGTCACACCCGCGCTAAGCCTCTGCCTTGCTCATCACTCCCTTGCAGGCGGCTGCCCGGTGCTGGAGGGCACCAAGCTGATTGCCACGCGCTGGATCCGTGCCGCCGAGTTCCACTGACTTGCTGGCTTGGGCAGCAGAACAATCTGCTTGAGCTTTTAGCAGGCTTTGTATTGCTTCTCCCTGCACTTGAATGCCACCCAGCTTATGTAAGGAGATGTAGCGCTCGCCACAAGTCGATTTGCACTGCAGTTGAGACACATGCAGCCATGGCTGCCCCAACAACGCATGATTGGGTGCCAACAACATGGGACAAGCTTGTGCAAGGCCTTGCATCGCCGCCATCACAGCACGCCAAAGAAGGGGTTGCTGAGCGCGCTGTTCAGCTGCTCCCCCGCCACCTCCAGCACCAGCTTGTTGACCTGGCGGCAGAGGGCGGGTGGTGGAAGCAAACGCAAGAGTGGGTGGGTGGCTGGGTGGCTCAGGAGCGTGGGCAGTGCAGGGCAAGATGCGGCAAAGCACAGCACAGCATGCCTCAGCACAGCACGGCGCAGCACAGCACAGCGCAGCACAGCACAGTGTGCCGCAGCACAGCACAGCGCAGCACAGCAGGTCACCTTGTCGGCCGGCAGCTCCAGGTTCTCCCCGCTCTCGTCCTTCTGGAAGCCAGCCAGCTGCGGCAGGTGGAGGCCACGGCATGGTGCTGCAGCTCAACAGCTGGCGCCATGCACTGGGTGAAGGGGCAGCGCGTGTCAACCTGCCGGCGCTGCAATGTTGAGGGCTGAACAGCCCATGGTTATGGTTGCGGGCCAGCACAGCAGCAGCACTGCACCCCCAGGCCCACCTGCAGGAAGTCGACCGCCCCCGTCCAGGCCGCGACACGCTGCTGGATGGCGGGGTTGGTCAGCCGCACACGCCGGAACTTCTCCTCGCCTGCCGTGTTGGGGAAGGCATGCGAGAGTTGGTTGCGCGCAGGCTAATGGCATCCGGCTCCCAACCTGCCTGCATCGTCAGCTGGCCGCACTGGGCGGCGGTTTCATGACTCACTCAGTGTACCGAAACCGAGTCGCACATCCACTAAGCCTGTCGGGCATGGCACAACACCCAGGCTCACCTGGGTTGTTGTACACGTTGCCGCACATCTTGAGCAGCGTCTGCCAGCAGGTCTTGAGCCCCTCGTCCTGGCCGGGGTGCGCCTTCTTCATGCCCACCAGCAGCGCGCGCATCTTCTCGCCCACTGCGGCCAGTGCAAGGAGAGGGCAGCGACGAGTCAGCAGGCATGGCGCCCTTGCTGCAACAGTGGTAGCATTACGATGCAGGCAGCATGCATGCGGTGGCATGGCAAGCAGGCGGTTTGATCATGTCCAATCCGTCCCACCTTCCACCGGCTTGATGGGCAGCTTCCTGCGCCGCTCCTCCTCCGCCTTGGCCTGCAACCGGGGGCGGCAGCAAGGAGGCATTATTGGGCAGTGCTTGGGGCGTTGCGCGAAAATTCCTGGGAATGCAAGTTTACCATTTGGCCCTGGGATTCAGGCAAGGCCTCTTTCACACCCAAGCAAGCAGCAGCACCAGGCACCCACAGAAGTGGCCACCCACCGCTGCCTTGCGCCGCTCCTCCTCCTTCTCCTCCTCCGTCAGCTCCTCGGGCAGCCCCAGCCGCCGACGACGTTCGCGCCGGTCCTCCTCTGTAGGGTGGGTGGGTGAGGGGGGTGTGGGTGGGTGAGTGGGTGGGCGAGTGGGGAGATGATCAGGGACATGCAAAGAGCTGAGACTCGCAGAGCGAATCCTAGGTGCTGCTGCATGCAACACTGCAAAAAGCAAATCTGCTTCGTGTAAATAGCCATGGCCGCAGCTTCAGCCGCCACGCACCCAGCTTGGCGCGGATCTTGGCGCGTGCCCGCTCCTCCTCCTCCTTCTCACGCTGCGGAGGGAAAAGCATCAGACCGGAGCGCATGTTACAAGCAGGCCGGGCTGGGCACATCTTGAGCCCATGCATGGCTGCTGATTCACTATACAAGTACAGGCCTGTCAAAGTGCCCGACAGTGCAGCCCACACCCCCCACCAGGCTGCCCTCCCCCACAACTGTCCCGCAAGCTGCGCACCTGCCGCTGCTCCACCATGCGCTTCAGGCGCAGCTCCTCCTCCTGGCGGGCAGCCAGGGCCAGCTCCTTGCCCGCCCTGGGAGGGGGGCAGGGGCGCGCGTGGGGTGACAGGCCATTCACACAGGTTCAGGTCAGCACTGACCACACATCAACACTGCACTGCGATGAATCAATACCGAGGCGTAGAGCAGGCAAACCCAACCAGCACTAGAACATGAATGTGCACGGTGCGAGCGGCCCTCACCGGATGCGCTCCTGCTCCCGCAGCCGCTCCGCCTCCTTCTCGTCCCGCTCCCGCCGCTCGCGCGCCCTGCGCAGCAGGCAATCGAGTGCTACGGTGTTTTTTAAACGCAGGAATCCATGCTAGACTTGTAACGCCATGTGTGGAAGAGTTGAGCCATGTGTCTCATGTGCAAGGGAAGGGGGCAGCTGCTTGCTAGGCCATGCTGTGAGCAGGCAGCCGCGCACCGCTTGATGAGCTCCGCTGCGGCCGCCTTGGCCTCCTCGGGCGTCAGCTTCTTCTTGGGGGCGCTCTGCAAAAAAAATAAGGGGTGCAGCTCACCAATTTAACTCACTGTTTCATCGTGTGTGGCTGTGCGTGCTTGCATGGTGCCCTCATGGACACAGGCTGAGCAACAGCTGTGTGGCATTCATGCCACCCTGCTCCCGCGGCTGCTGATCTCCATCAGCCATCAGCCTTCCAGCAGGTGGGCTGAGCAAGCAGGTGCGCACCTTGGGCACCATGAGCGGCTCATCGAGGTCGGCGTCGCCCTGCTTGTGGGAAACATGGGTTGCATGAAAAGAAGGATGCTGACAGGCCCCTACGTCACTGCTCGTTCACCCATCAAAGCCACTGCTGTATCACTGACCTGCCCCCAGGCAATCAAACCCACCTGCCCACCCACCTGGTGCTCTTCCAGCCACCCAATGGCTGCCTCCAGGCTGCTGCCGCCGCTGTGGTACAGCGCACGCGTGGCACGGGCGGCAGGGAAGCCCTGCGGGGCAAGTAATGCCAGATGACGATGGGTGGGTAGCTACCCCCTCGTGCTGCCAATGCAGGGCGCCGCAGGCCAGCCACACCATCCTCTCCGCCTGCTTCAGCATGTGGAGGCACAACCCCGCATGCAGCAGCCTGCCCAGCCCAGCAGCCTGGGCAGCACATGCAGCACCCCTTGCAAGCACCCCTTGCGAGCACCCACCATCTCCTCCATCTGCTTCAACAGCTCAGCGTCCACCTCAGCGGGCACCAGCTCCTCAGCCTCGCCCGAACCGCCAGCGCTGCCGGGCCGGCTGCCGGGCGCGCCGCCCTGCTCCTCGGCTTGCGCCGCCTTCATCTGCGCCTGAGTGTCCATGGCCTCCGCCTCGCCCGTCTGCAAGGGGCAAGGGGGGCTGATGGGAATGAAGACAGGTGCTGTGCAGACTTGCAAGGACTAAAGAGTGGTCTGCAAAGCAACACCGCCAAAACATGACCCACTGCAAAGCAACACCTGCTGGGCCTGTGCAGCCCCAGCAGATAACGCGGCTGTGCTGGCTGCTGCAAGCTGTGCCACTGCCCAGGCCCGGCGCCCACCTTGTCGTCATACTCCTGGTGCCCCGTGCGCTTGCTGTGCACATCCCACTCCGTCTCGCTGCGGCAGGCCTTGCCGCACTCGCGGCACACCAACCGCTTCACCTGCGGGGGTTGGTGCGGACGAGCGGACCAGATCAGGGACATGCTGCGTGTGTAGTTGTGGGCATTGCATCCCCAGCCCTGATCCGCAGGTGCTGCCCCCTTCTGCTGCAGGCACTTGAGCGGCCTGCCAGCCGACCTCCATCGAGCCCACCGCTTCCGTGCTCTCGCTGAAGGCGGCATGCCCCGTGGCATCGCCATGGTCCTGTGCCTCCTTCACTGAACGCAGCTGCACGCCACAGATGTCGCACTTCAGGCTCAGAGCCTGCGCCATGGCTGCTGCGGCACCTGCAGCAAGGCAGCCAGGGCGAGCTCAGTCCGCAGGCGGCGGCGGCGGCGCGGTGGGCAGTCAATGCAGCAAGGAGGCAGCGGCCCTCCGCACCGGTCGATGTTCTCACAGATCGCACGCCACAGCTGTCAGAATGGGGAGCGAAGCGCTTGAGGAGACGCCTCGATAGACAACTCTTGGCTCCGTGGCTTCTGGACGCCAGACGTTCGACGGATCGCGAGAACCGTTTGGTGCGATGCTGATCTGCGCAACACTGAGACGATCGCCGCCCTGGCTCCAAGCTGACCAGGCTCGCCGCCCATGGCTACATCGTGTGCACCAGCCAGTTCGCACCCTTGTTGCTGACATGACAGACAATGCAGCCTGGCATGCCAGACCACAGTTTACATCTGAATGAGAAGAGCAGTTTCATTCAGGCACAGCCGGCCCCGCATCCTCCTCCTCCACCGCCGCTGCCGCCTTGCTGCGCCGCTGCGCCGTCGACCCCGCCTGCTGCTGTCGGCTGCGCTCGTAGGGCTGCAGGAGCCTGCCGTACCACTGCGCTGCGTAGAAGCCGGCATTGCGGAACTTCCCGATGTCGATGCCCAGGTCTTGCGCCACGGCGGTCCATGCAAGGTCTCGGCTCACTGCATTACTGCCGCCCCGCTGCCGCACGCACCCCCACAGGCGAGGCAGGTCGCACTCAATGCCGCCAAAGCGGGGGGCGGCGGCCAGCCCGAATGCAGACCACAGCCTTTTGGATTGCTGGGCCTGCGACCGTCGCTGCCCCTGGCTGCCGCCTGCTGCTGCCGCTGCATTGCTGCGGCCCGGGTCAGCCGCCAAGTATTGGTCCAGCAAGCTGAACAGCTTGCCCTCTGACAGCTTGGCTCTTGCCGAGCCTGCCTGCCCTGTCTGCCCTTGCTGCTGCTGCTTCTGTCGCTGCTGCTTCTGCTCCTGCTGCTTCTGCTTCTTCCGCTGCTGCTGCTGCTCCTCCTCCTCCTCCGTCTCCTCGTCTTCCCCCTCGCTGACATCCGGCCCGTGGCCAGTCACGTAGGCAATGCGCTCAGGAGGGACACCTGCATAGCACGGTGGATCACAGAAAAAACACAAGTTTGGGTTGGAGCAGCAGAGCAGCAGAACAGTGGTAAGCAGCACGGACATGCGGTCTGCTGGGCCTGCAGTCCCGCGCCGTCTACCCCGACCCACCGTCTGCTGGCACAGCGTACCTGGCGGGTCGGGCAGCAGCGCCGCAAACAGGTCACGCGTATGGGTGGCTGCCGCCTCGGCATGCAGCTGCGCCATGGTCATCTGGCGCAGGTCTAGAGTTTTGAGGCCGCCGGGCGGCGGCGGCACGCCGGGTCGAGGCATCGCTGCTGGCGGCACGGCAGCCGTGGGGTCGCCTGGTCGGTAGCCAATGAACCTGCGGCAATAACAACAGAGGGCCGCCTGACCTGCAATTGCAGATGTTCAACGCATGATGCTTGGCAGCCCACCAGCAAGCTCATCCCCCGGTTCTCGCTGCACTCACGCCGTTTCTAGGTGTGCCCGCATCGCCGCCATGCTGACGGCCCCCGCCTGTGGTTTGCCCCGTTTCCCAGCCGACATGGGGCTGGCCACGGCCGCACCAGGCCCTGCGCAAGGGGAATCAGCACAAAAAGTCGGGGGACCGACCGCCGGTGGCGCCGCCTCTGCCACTGCAGCACCCGGCCTTCTGTCGAGGCCTGGCCGACCTGGCGGCTTTCCAAACCCCATTCGCATCGCCCACCTCTAGATTGGAGTGGTGACCAGGTCTACCTTGCAACGCAGTGGGCGCAACACGCAGCGCTCGCTTGGCAGAGGACACGAGACGGGCTGAGAGCTTTGATGAGAGGGAGGAGGCGACCACTGCTCGAATTGTCAGAAGGCAAACAGGGAACCGAGTGCCTGTGTGCTGAGACCCGAGGCCCGTCGCGGCGCCGCACGCCGGGCGGAGCGCCGCAAAATGTGGCAGCGATGCGGCAGCTTTGAGTTGATTGCGTCATCGCTGCCATCGCCAGCCTAGGCTGCAATGAGAGTCGTCCGCTCGGACGATGGCGGCCCCAGTGGAGAGGGCGTTTCGAGCGTGGAGGTGTTTGGCTTCGTAGGCTGGATCACCAGCTCTGTGGCGTACGGTGAGGCGATCAGTGAGTGATTGAGATGTCGCCGGCGTTGCAGCGAGCCTCCTGGAGAGCGCTGGCCCGCTCCCGCCGCCGCTCCGCTGTCGGCAGGCCGTGGCTCATGCTCCGCCACCCTGCCCTGCCCACCTGTGCAGTGCTGTATATACTGTGGGCCTACATTCCGAACTCCGTGCTGGAGTCATACGGCATCTACTACTACCCATCCAAGTACTGGGCTGTCGCGTTGCCCACCTGGGTGTGCGTCACTGTGGTCGCCGTCTACTGGGCATACGAGGGGTGCGCCTGCTCAATGTTGGGCATTGGTTCTGGAGTCAGTTGGGCACTGGTTGTTAAAGTGGGGGAAAAGGAACGGCATTGAAAGCTTCCCGGGAGTTGTGCGGGTCCTGGATGCAGGATGCGATTGCATGAATGGGTGAAGGCTGGGCAAGCCTGCCCCCCGACCTGAACACCTCAGGCCCTGCTCTGCCACCCCTTGTGCGCAGCCTGTGCATGATGTCTGCCCTCCCAGCCAGCGACCCCTCCAACCTGCACGACTGGGCCACCAGGCGCAAGGAGGACGCCGGCATGCCCAGCTACTTCAGCCCCGCGGTGCACGCCGTTCCCCCGCTGGTGGACATCCCGCAGCAGCTGGTCAGCGACGTGCTGTTTGGCGGGCTGACGCCACAAGGTGCGTGGCAGCATGAGTGTCACAGCGGGTGATTGACTGCTCCCCTTCCTGCTCAATTGAGGTCGGTTGACTGTGCCAGCAGAAGGGCAAACCAGCTGATGCCAAGCTCAGCTGAGGCATGCCTTCTCACCACCCCACCCCTTCCCACTCTTCCTTGGGCTGCGCGCAGAGGCAGAGGAGCGGTATGACACAGCCCGAAGAAGACGCCATGAAACAGTTGATCCCAATGTAACATGAGTGCACCACGCCCTGCTGATGCCGGACAGAACGACTGCAAGCATTGTGCAGCGGGGCGATTTTGCACGAGACGCACACAGAAACAATCAAGACAGCTGGGTGTAGAGCATCCTGATGATTGCAGATGGTGGCAGCCAAGCTCCTCAATTTTCTGTTACATGTCATTGCGCTTGAGAAGGGGTGGCGCAAGAGAGAGGTGAGGCAACAGGTACAAGGGGTGCACCGGCAGTCCTGGCCTGGAGGAGATACAGCATGAGTTCCAGTGACTAGCCCTGGAACGCCGCAGATGGCACATGGTGTACAAACACTGCCGATGAAGGGCTGTTCTGTTGCAGTACAAAAGGACGTGTCATGTGACCCAGGCGCTGCTCAGCCAGTCCTGCTGACTGGCGAGGCCAGGACGGCGCTGGGCAGGGGCCCCTCCAGCGCCCCGCCACCCTGCTGCTGCAGCGCACGCTCCTCCTGCAGCAGCCTGCGGCACGGCGGGCGCAACAGGGGCTTGTCAGGTGCAAAGCAATGCCAGACGGAGGCATGCTTGACATCAGCTCGAGGCCTGGGCACAGGGGTCTGGCCTGATGGTTCCCCGGCCCCAGCGCCAGCAGCCGCTCACCGGTCCAGCTCCCGCTGCCGCGCCTGGAAGGCGGCTGCCTCCGCCGCTTCCCTCGCCCGCCGCTCCTTGGCGAGCTGCGCAAGGCGCGGCTTCAGCGCTGCAGTGCGCAGCTTGTGGCGGTCCGCCTCGTCTCCCTGGCAGAGGCAACGAGGAAGAACAGCTTGTGTGCTTGAGTGGTCCGGCTATGGTTGGAACGTGGCTAAACCACATTTCAGGCATGCCAAGGTCATGCGTGGCTGGCCGGTGACTGCCCTGGCAGCACACGCAGCGGCTATCTACAAATTTCCCTGTTGCAACCTTGCCTGCTTGACCAGCTCTGCCAGGACGGCCGCCGCCTGCTGGCACAGTGTGTCCACGTCTGCGAAAAGCTCCTCAGCTGCCGCCACCTGGTTTGTCGCCACATCCTGTGCTGCCGCCTGCACGGCCTCCACCTCCATGGCAGCTGCACAGGGTGCGGGCAGCAGTGGACCGTGGGCGAGGCAGGCCGGGCGCGGTGTCCGCTGGGCGGGCGGCGCGGCGGGAAGCCCTGGGGTGACGGCAGGGCGTGGCGGTCCACTGGCATTGCCATCTCGTCGGTGTGCGCACCTGGAGTGCGCTGGTGGCCGGGGAGTTGGGCGGGCGACGGGACGGGAGGTGCCCACGCCGTCCACGAAGCGTTTCGGCGCTCTGGGGCCCCTTCGTGACTCAAGACTGCATGCGTGGATTGATGAATTGCCTGAGAGCGCTTGCAGAGGCCTGTTCGTGCCGGCATTTTTCGCCATGTGGCCTTGCCGTAGAAGGCAAGCGCAAGTGCGCCCAGTGCTTACAGTAAACCTCTTGCAGGCGCGATCAAAGCTGTTCTAAATACTGCAACACTGCCAAGGAGGCGAGTCCAGCACTCTCGCTCTGCCCACTGCGAAATAGACGGCTTGCAGCGATCGCAGCAACCTCTTGAGATCATCCAGACACAGGAGGAATGTGGGGGCCGCTTGGGGCGGCTGCCCCCAACTATGGCGGCCAAAACTTCGAGTGCGTGGCCTGGGCGCCTCGTTGCTGCCGCTTGGACAGGCTATCGGGATGCTGGGCACTTGGCAGCTGCTTGCACCGCGCTCTTGGGGCCGCCGCCTGCCGTCGCCGCCTGCCGCCGCTCGTCCAGCAGGCTGCCTGCCGCGCTCACGCCCATCCCACCCCTCCTTGCCCATATGTGCAGCCGGGCGCAGCAGATAAATGAGCTGGTGGTGGCACAGCAGCACTGCCGGCCCACCAACCCAGACAGGTGCGGGCACTGCACTGTGACACAGCCTGCCGGCCAGGGCTGCTTGTCCGCAGCACCACGACACGGCACTGCATGCTGCTGCTCTCACACCGACCCCTGCCAGCCTGCCCGCCCGCCCGCAGGTCGCTGCTGGAGGTTGGTGTGCGGCTGCAGGACGGCACGCTGACCAGCCTGCGCATCTCGCTGCCGCCGGGCTTCCCCACCGACCGGCCCGCCCTGTCCATCACCTCGCCTGTGCGGCACCCGTGGGTGGACGCCGTGGGCCGCCTCAACTTCCCGCTGCTGGAGCGCTGGGGCGCGCCCAACGTGCGGCTGGCAGCGGTGGTGGCCGACGCGTTCAAGGGCCTGGGTGGCACGCCCGCCCCCGTGCCCGCCAAGCCCGCCTCCCCGGCGCGCCCGCCACAGGCGGTGCAGCACCCGCCGCCCTCAGCGCAGTCGTCTGGCGTCTCAATAGGCAGCGCCAGCTCGGGCCCCGCCTCCATGTCTCCGGCGCCCAGCAGCAGCAGCGCAGCGGGGCCGCAGCGCACTCGCGTGGTGCCCATCCCTGCCACCTTTGCTGAGGTAGCGCAGATGGGGGAGGAGGAGCTGGCGCGCACGCTGGCGGACGAGCGCGCCTACAACCAGCTGGTGGCGCAGCTGGCGGCCAGCCTCAACCTCTGGCAGGCACGCGGGGAGGGGGGCAGGGGGGGAAGGGTTGTGGCCTGCGGCAGGCGCAGCGGCTGGGTGCAAGGCGCGGAAGGGGGAAGGGGACAGGCAGCGCTTTGGGTGCCTCATTGCCTGTGACATACATGCGGCCAGCCAGCATGGTTGGTGCTGTGTGACATGATAGTGCCCTCAGCTCCCCCCTTCTGCAGGTGGTGGACAAGCTCAAGGGCGAGACGCGGGAGCTGGCGGCCGCCAACCTGTCCAAGTCGGAGGAGCAGGCGGAGATCCGCAACCAGGTGAGGGGTGGGGTGCACAGATGGTCGAGTCGGGTCGAGTCGGAGCTGCTGCAGTCGGGTGCGCGTGAGGTGCAGAGGTCCAAGCAGCACTCAGCCTCGGCATTTGTGCCCCTTTCAGCACCTCCCCCTGTCCCCTACTCCCCCCACCAGATGGCCATCATTCGGTCGGGCGAGTATGCACCCGCCAAGGCGGCGTTTGACGACAAGTGGGCGCGCCAGCAAGCGGTGCTGGCCAAGCTCAGCCCGGACGTGCTAGTGCACAGGTGCGGCGCGGCTGGGAAGGGGAGCAGGCAGCAGTGCGGCCTTGTGGTGGCGCAGCGGCTGCGCCCAGTGCGGGATGAGAGCAGAAGGCTTTGGCAACCCTATTGCGTCCTCATGCTCCGTCTCCAAGCTTGCTGTGTTGTGCAGGCTGCAGGACGCGGCACAGGAGGCGGCGGAGGAGGGGGAGCGGCTGCAGCAGCAGCTGGCGGCGGGGGAGATCAGTGTGGAGGCGTTTGTGGAGCGGTGAGCCGGGCTGCACGGCCCGGGCTGGGCTGGTGCTGGTGTGAGACACCGGGCTGCCGCACCGCCGGTCCGCATTGTTCTGCACACAGCCATGCGAACCCTGGTGTGCGCATCCATCTGTCCATGCTGCTGCTCTTCTTGCTGTGCAGGTTTGTCAAGGCGCAGGCCACCTACCACCAGCGCGACTTGAGGCTGCAGGCGGCGCAGCAGACGCTGCCCACACTCACACCGCGCTGAGCCGCTGCCACCAGCCATCCGGCAATTGTCTGTCGCCCACCCGCCCGGCTTGTACCAATAAACCTGTTGCTGCCAGCTGCAGAACCCCTCTGTCCCTACCAGCACTTGCCACATTGTTTTGCTACACATTTAGTGCGCCAATTGCATGTACACACGTCGGATTCACTTGCAGAGGGGATCAGATCAGATCAGTGCGCCGAGGGAGGGGAGGGCTGATGAAAGGCATTCATAATACAAGCTGCGTCTGTTGGTTGGCCGCGGGTGATGGTAGGGTCTGGCCACGCCAAAGGCCGTGCTCAGTCACGCACGTTGCTGCCCTCGGTGGGGTAGCCATTGTACCTCCAGGAGGACAGCCCGCCCTTGAGGTGGATGACTGGGTTCACGAGACGGGGAGGGAGCAGCGGCAACAGGTGTTGAGCTCAAGGCGCCCAGTTTTGAGTAGTACGTGCAAGCAGCTTGCATGCTGCGTGCCTGCGAAGCAGGAATGCTGTACTCAGCAGCCAAAGCACAGCAGCCAATAATTTGCAGCCGCAGGCTCACCGTTGGTGTACCCCGCCTGCATCAGCTCGTAGCAGGCCTTAAGGCTGCGCGTCTCCCGCCCAAACGCCCTGCGACGCAGCGGCGGTGAGAGGGCATGGGAGCACATGGTAAGTGACGGCAAGCTGCATGCCTGGGTGTGCGTGCACAGTGGGAATGGCACTGCCTGTCAACCGGAGTTGCTGTGTGGCACCGTTTGATGCCCAACGCGTACCTGTCGGGGTCCTGGGCGCTCTTGCCTGTCGTGGCCACCCGCACCTGCGTGCAACAGAGGGTAGATGGGAATCGTGACGTGTCTGCAAATTGCATACTCAACGACTGCTGCGGCTGCACGTAAAACCAGCAGAAGCACCCCCCAACTTGCCACTGTGTCGAGTGTGCCGCCCACGGCGCAAGCCACAATGACTGCATGTGGGAGGGGAGATGGTTGGGTGAGCATCCAGCCAATGGTGGCCCACCATGAGGCATCGCGCATGCAACGCAGCAGCTGCTGAGCTTTTAAGACAGTGGGAAAGGGCCTCACTCGTCTTGCGCTTGTTGCCGCCCATGGCCTTGCCAAAGTTGGCCAGAAAGTCTGGGTCCCGCTCCGTGGCCTTCATCGCCAAGCTGCCCATCACAAACTGTGCACACAAGGGGGAGCAGGGCCACTTGTGCACTGCCCTGGGATGGCTGCAAGGCAGTCCCAGCTGTCTTGCCACACCGCTGCTGGCGCGCAATTGCCCTCGGCTGCCCACGCACCCGTTTCACATTGTCCCAGTTGCTGGTGCCCTGCGTCAGCCGGAACATGGGCACAGACACCGCGCCCTCAATGTGCTCCTTCTGCAGCAGGGGGCTTGGTAGGCAGGCAAATTGTACCGAGGCGTGTTGCATGGAGGTGCACGTGTGTGCAGGTGCAGGGACCAGCGGCATGGCGAAGCACACTGAGGCCACTGAGGAACGTCTTGAGAGGCGTCCCCGCACCTTGTAGTCATCTGCCAGCCGCACATCCACGATGACCGCCCCCTTGCGGGCCAGCGCCAGCGCCTCCTCCTCATCCACCTGTGTTGCGGGTGTGCACCATGTGCGGTGGCTTACCGCGCAGCCAAACAGCCAACAGTTTCCAGCATGCAACCAATGGCACAGCGCTCTGCCCTCCACACTCCTGCAACACTGCTGCAGCAACGCTCCAAGACCGCACACGTAGTGGCGGCCCAGCGTGCGGCCGCAGCACCTCACCTGCTTCAGCCCCTTCTCAGTCAGGTATGTGTGCATGACCGGCCACACAGTGTAGGCGGTGCCGCTGCGGTGAGGCAGGCAGAGAAACCACAATCAGAAAGCGACCACCTGCCACACGCGCAGCCCAGCCGCTTCTCAAATCGAGATGTGCAGGCAGCTCAGCTGCAACAGTGCAAGCAGAAGGGGCCAGCTTGCACCTGAGTGGCTGCACAGTCGTCATCGACTTGCCGGCAAAGCGGTCGTCCCGCACCCAGCGCTGCATGCTGCCATCAAACTTGAAGCCCGGGGCGCCGTCACCTCCCTTGGTCGAAGCGCTGCCGCCCTTGGTGGTTGTGCTGCCTTTGGTGCTCACATTCTTGGCAGCCGCCCGCACCAGGCATCGTCGCGGCTGCAGGTGGAGCGACAGCGACACACTGGGGAGTGTTATTCACGGAAGGCTCGTCCCAGGCAGATCTCAACCTTTTGTGGTGTGCGATGAGGTCTGGTGTGTGAAATGAGCTCTGCAAGGCACCAGGCAAGAAGGCGGCGGCAGCGGCGGCGGCGGCACCAAGTGGGTCTCCCTCATAACGACCTCAGCCGTGATCTGAGCTCCAGGTGGTATCAGCAACTAGACCACGCGCTCAATTCGCACCTGTGCGCAACGAGCAGGGCGCTCCCACCGGGCTTGGCCCGCTGCAGCCGCAGGGCAAGCTGCCAGAGCTGCCGACATCTCAGATTGCAGCTCCACAGAATTTGCAGCGGAATACTGCCCCTCCCCGCCTATCGCTCGCGCGCATTGCCTGGTGGCCAGCCAGCATGACAGCTCGTGCCGCCCTCCATCGTGCACGATCGGCTTTGCGAGCAGCATCTGGACGTGGGAAATCGCGCTGCAAGCCAGCGGCTGCTCCTGCTGCTCCAGCGGTCAGCTTCCGCGCGAGGGCGGGCTCTGCGTGAGCTGGTCACACCTCCCCACTACACCAAAAGTCATGCTGGGCCAGACCTGCGCCTTGCAGGCCCCGATGCGGACCTGCGGCCTGGCGCCGCCGCTGCCGCCACGGCCCGCCCGCAAGCCCACGGCGGCGGCTGTGCGCTGCAGCCAGCAGCCCGCCAGCCAGGAGCCTTGCCCGCGAGACCGGCAGGCCAGCCTGGTGGCACTTGCACGCATGGGCATGCTTGTGGCAGTCAGTTCGGCCGTCGTTGCGTGCCAGGCGCCGGCGGCCCAGGCGGCAGCCCAGGGCTGGCAGCCCCGCCGCCACGCGGCTCGCACGCTGCGTGAGCAGTTTGTCACTCACGAGACGCCCAAGCAGGTGGGAACTGTCAGCCGCAACAGTGCCACGGAAGGCTGCCAGGCCCCTGCTGTCTACTGCTCGTGCAAACAACATCACGTAGACCAGCCCGCTGCGCATGCCCACCCTCCACTCACAGGCCGCAGCCCGCAAGGCTGCTGAGAAACGTGCAGCAGCAGCAGCGGCAGCAGAGCGTGCGGCAGCAGCAGAGGCGCAGATGAGCGGCGCGCAGCGCTGGCTGCGGGACGCTCAGCGCCGGGTGCAAGACGTGTGGGAGCGGCAGATGGTGAGGCGCTCTGCTGTGCTGTGCTGTGCCTACTGGTGCTGCAGCAACAGCTGCATTTTTGCTGCTGCAGCAGCTGTGCTTGCGAATCTTGATGAATGCCATGCCCATTCTGACCGTTGCACACCCACCCGACCTCTGCTGGACCTGCCCCGCAGTACTCTGTGGGTGCCCCCGTGAACCGCGCCGAGGTTGCGAGGATGCACGGCCACCCCGGCGGCGCCGCCCCCACAGCCTCCGCCTTTTGGTGGATGCCCCTGGCGGCAGTAGTGGGCGGCCTGGCGGTGTGGCAGCTGGTGTCACGCCTGGGCGGCCGTGGCGGGCGGCGGGGCACCGGCGGGCGCTGGGTGCGCGATCGCTCTCTTGGTGGCAAGATGGTGTTCATCCCTGATGCCGAGCTGCCGGGAGGCAGCAATGGCGGCAAAAAGATGCGGCCGCTGTATGAGGACCCCGATGAGGGTGCAGCAGCTGCGGCGGTGGCGGCAGAAGCGGCGGCCGGCGGCGGCGGCGTGTGGGCAGCGGCCAGCAGCTCGCAGGCGGCGGCGCGGGCGGCGACGGCCGAGGAGGATCTGCCCGAGTGGTGGGACGAGCCTCGCTTCATGGTGTACACCACCTTCAGCCGCAAGGAGGAGCTGCAGCGGCAGGCACGCCTGGTGCTGCGGGAGCTGCAGGACGCCAAGCTGCAGGTGGGGCAGAGGGGGCGATGAGGGGGCGGTGGGGTGCTGTGGAGCCTGAGCCTGGCAGGCAGGTTCGGTTGGGAGCCGTTTGGCTCTCGCACTGGTAGGCAGCTTGACGCTGAGTCCAATGCTGCGGTGGCCCTAATGATCTTGCACCATGCCTGTGGTTGGCTCGATGTCCCCATCCTGATTTTCTTCCCTTCTTCCACCCCCTGCAGGGCCTGGACTACCCCATCAGCGGCCTGGTCAGCCTGCGCACACTGTGCCAGGAGGCGGGCGGGTACCAGGTGCGGGACACGTGCCCTGTACTGAATGGGGCAGCACAGCTCAGTTGGTTGGGCGGCGTGCTAGGCTTGCGCGCAGCTCCCTGCTGCGCTTGCGGGCGTCTCGCGTTGTGGGGTTTGCTGCCTGAAGTAGCTGTTGCCCTCTCATTTTTCTACCCGCCAGGTCAAGCCCAGCACGGAGAGCGGGCGGGACGCCATGCTGCGCCACGCTGTGCGTGCTGCCATTGCGGCGGCGCAGACCGGCTCCTTCTCGCTGCTGGGTGGCGACCCGCCCGCCAAGTGAGGCTGTGGCAGCCTGCTTGCCCGCTTTGAAGCACAGCCTGCGCTGCAAAACTTTTTGCCGCTGGTTGGGGCGACCGCTTCACTTTTTTGCCTGCCAATCACGTCGGCCTGGTTCCTAGCTCACTGCTTTGCATGTGCATCACACCTCCATTTCATGTGCAGGTTTGTGTGCGGGCTGGCCCACGACCTGGGCGTGCCCGACAAGCGGGCGGTGGAGATTGTGCACGGCCAGGTGGCCGCCGAGTGCCGCGAGGCGCTCATTGCAGCAGGTGGCTGGCGCTTTTTGGGTCCTTATCTTGCTGTGCTGTGCTGTGGCCATGCTGTGCTGTGTCTGAGGAACTTGCGCACCGTGTGCCGCGCGTGGGCATCTGGGCCGTGCGCTATGCTGGCTGGCCCAGCCCATGCCCACATTGAGCATTTCCCCGATTTTCTCTCACCTCCACCACTCGCAGAGGCGGCGTACCGGTCCGGCAACCAGCCCGACCTCCTGCTGGCGCTGTACCGGCTGTCGGGCGCGCTGGACGCCTTCCCGCTGCCTCACGGCTCGGCGCAGGCTGAGATGGTGGGGCGCCAGGTGGCGCAGACCATGGACTTAGAGCTGCGCAAGCAGGTGGGAATGCTGGCTGCTGCCTGTTGTGGGTGGGCGGGCAAGTGTAGGCGGGGTGGGGATAAGTGCGGATGTGGATGCTGCTATGGTGTAGTGTGGACCGTGACTTGGCCTGTCGTCACTTGCTGTGCATGCACACAGCCGGCAACTGACCTGCCAGCCACCCTTGCCCCCTGCCTGCAGATCTTCCTTGAGTTTGGCGCCGTCAGCCCGCCTCTGGCCGCCCTGGTGAGCTTGCCGGCAAGACCTGGTGGGACCCAGCACTGCTTACTGCTCAAAGTGTGGCAGTGCCGTGTGGATGAACGCCAACGTTGATCGGCTGCAAACCCACCTTCCCCTCCCAACCATCCAACATTCAACCCGCCCAACCGGCACCTGCAGATGGCGGAGCTGCTGGGCTTTGATCCCAACCTGGTCATGGCAGAGCTGGCGCGGCGGCAGGCAGCGGAATCAGCGGACCAGCAGCAGCAATCTGCCAGCGGCGACGGCAGTGCATAAGCGTTGCGACACATGTGCGGGCATTTTCTTGAACGCCCATCTGCCTGGCCTGTTCTGCACTGACCAAACTGGACAGCATGACTGAGAAGACAATTTCTGACTCTGGTAACCAACTAAAGAGCTTGCTTCGCAAGATGCACACTGGCACAATGAACCGCATGAGGAAGGTGGCCAGCTGGGCGGCGGGTTGCAGCAATCGTCCCAGCAGGCCCCTTGGCTTTACTCCATCAACCCTCCTCGTCAAGAGCACGCACAGAGCCCCTGTTTGTGGCCGTGGCACATCGACGGCAACAGCATGAGCGACCCGCTGCAGCGCAACCCCGCCCCTGCCTCTGCCGTGGGCCAGGCAGATAACTCGGAGACAGCAGGCGGGCCCACTGGCACAGGGGGGCCTGACTGGCAGGTGCGGCAGCGGTCGCCGCTCGGCCACCTCTCCAGACCCCTTCTCCCCCAAACGGTTAACCATCCCTGATGCTTGTTGACGAGAAGCAGCCCAGTCGACGTCGCTGCTTGCCTGTACCTGCTGGCAACGCCTCTGTGTCCACACCAACCACCGGCAACCGCCCCTCTCGGCCAGGCCAACCTCGCGGCATCGGCGGCCACCCAGATGGCGGCTGTCAGCGCAGACAAGGAGGCCACCAGGAAGGCTGGGGCAGACATCCTTGCGCAGGCAAGTGCATCGCTGCTTTTGGACAGGGCAGGACTCCTGGGTTGGTGTGAACGTCGTGTAGGTGCCTGTCCACCTTCCTGCTCCATCACACGCTCCCTGCACCTGCCAGCCTGCCTCGACCCACACCTTGTCGTGTCCATGTTGCAGGACAAGCCCAGCCTCAAGGAGCAGGCCAAGCAGGCCGGCCACGATGCCAAGGAGCTGCTCACCTGATTCGGACGTGGTTGGCGCTGCAAGCACAGTGCACATGCGGCTGGGAGCACAATATTGACGCCACGACTGCACAGCGCCCTCTACCGATTGCGCTGCAACTTGTCAGCTGCTGCTTGCCATTGCATGCTGTGTTGCTTGTTGCTTGATGTTTACAATCTAAACATCCCCAGCTCTCAACCAGAGCTGTGCTGCAAAAGAGGCGCGAGAGCGCCGTGCGTGCGGCACGTCACAGCAGTGCAGCCAATGCAAGTCAAGGGTCGGGCACGGGCTGGTGCGCCGCGGCAGCGCTGGGCCGGCAAATGCGCCGGCCCAGGCGGGCACGCCTCACGACATCTTGTTCTGGATTTGGCGGTGCAGGAAGCAGAGGTACTCCACGTACGACATGCCGCCCGCCGGCGTGCGGTCCTCAATCAGCGCCGAGTAGAAGGTGGACTCGATCGGGTCGCCGCGCCGCACCACCCGCAGGCGCAGGTAGGCGGAGCGCTGGCGCCGCACCTCGTCCAGCAGGGCGCGAGCCGCGCCGCTCAGCGGGCTGTCCAGCTCCGGCAGCAGCAGGGGGCGGGCGGGGTCCAGGGCCTCCAGGGAGGGCACGCCTGGTGGTGGGGGGTGGGGGTTGGAGGGTGGGAGGGTGTGGGTGGCAAGGTGAGCAGGCAGGGGCGGGCAGAAGGCAGGCTTTCCTAGTGGGATAGCATGCAATTGGCAGCGATGGCGCAGGACGTACAGCAGCAGCAATGCATCCTGGCCAGCGAGCAGTAGCTGTCGGATCATGCAGCTCAGATTGCCCAGCTGCGGCCAGCCCTCCCAGCTCACCAAACAGCGCCTGGCACGTCTGCGGCGCAACGGCCTTGCCCACAAATATGAACGCCTCGAAGCCGTTCTGCATTGTAGCGGCAGGGCGGCATGCGTGGGCAGATCCAGGCTCAGCAAGTGAACGTCAGAGTGAAGCAGCAGGAGGAGCACCAGCTTTCCGCATAACAGCATGAGCAGCACCACAATGCAGCAGCGGGACACTCCCTCCCTCCCCCTCCCCCCTGCTGCCCCCCACCTCCAGCAGGTACACGCCCTCCAGCTCCAGCTTCTCCGCAGACAGCCACAGCTTGTCGGGCACCGGCATCGCGTTCTGGGGGAAGGCGGAGGAGGGCAGCAGGCCGGGTGAGGCAATGGGCAGGGCACTTCGGTTGCCACCGCCTTCCATCCGATACTCAGCTGCCAGGCGAGCTTCTGCCATGGCTGCGTTGATGCGCCGCTGGCCGCTGTTCAGCAAACTGCCACCCAATACAGCCGCTGCTGCAACCCTCTCGGCCTCCCTGCCGCACCTGCGGCCGCTCCAGCAGGCCGTGCAGCGGCACCATGCGCGCGTACACCAGCGGCACCGCGCGGTGCACGGGCAGGGAGAGCATGCGCCACATGGCGGCGGCGCGCACGTCGGGCCGCGTGTCGGTGCGGAACACGGCGTGCTTGCTCAGCGCCAACGTGTACAGCTGTGGTGGATGGGGCGGGGAGGGGGAGGAAGGGTTAGACTGGGCCGACGGACGCAAGTTGGAAGTCCGCCAACGTCCCATACCAGCAATGTGCATGCCGTAGGCAAATGCGGCCGTCCAAGCAGGCTGCTTGAACTTTGCTTTGCACCCGCACCAACCGCATGCACAGCCGGCGACCAGCAGGCAGTGCACCCCTCGTAGCCCACTCACCGGCAGCAGCTTGAGCGCCTCTGGCAGGATGAGCTGGCCCGAGGAGGAGGCGGCGGCGCAGTGCGTGCGGTAGGCGATCAGCGCATCGGCTGCAGCCTTGTTAATGGCCTCCTTGCAGGCGCCGAGCGCATGGCCTGGCACCTGTGGTTTGGGACAGCCAGCGGTGAATGCGTCGGTGGGCTGTGCAGCAATCCTGGGCAGCCACCTGACATTGATCTCGCAACGAAGTGCACAGCAACAGCTAGCAAAGCTGCCCCTCCCAACTTGAGACCCCCAAACCCTTGCTGCCTCCTTAACCACTCAGCTGAC
>VFQQ010001103.1_pt1 | contig 41196 bp, 65 predicted proteins | sample 3512341 | NCBI WGS metagenome assembly VFQQ01 (sample SAMN10412373, study PRJNA504923) | tailings metagenome | isolation source: Relicate 2 Philex TSF1 revegetated site | place: Philippines: Tuba, Benguet | collected 2017-08-29 | reverse complement strand
CGGATACGAGATATAAGTGCAAAGGTTGCAATGCGCTGATGATATGGTTGCAGAAATTTTCTGCAACTATTCTCGCTCGCTGCATCGAGCCACATGGGAGCTGCAAGCTTGCTTTTGAGTCCCAGCGCGTGCTGCTCGGCCGATCGCGCTCACCGGCATCGGTGCAATCACGAAATAGAAGTGGTCGACCCTAGGCCCGCGCCCAGCGGCCAGCTGTGACAGCGCTCTTGAGAAGCAGGAGCGGCAGCCGCGTGATTGCATGATAGACGTGAGAGCACAGCCCAGGCAAGAGATCGGAGGTCGTCCAGAGAGCCGCCGATGCCCGTCTGTCGCCGGCGCCGCCCGCGCCCGCCAGAGCGCCGGCCGCTGGGTCGTCAACCAACTCATCCAGGCCTGCCCTTCCTGTTGTTATCCTTTGCAGTGATCACGCTTGATGACAGCCAAGACGCTGCAGCGATAGGAGCCGCCTTAGCCGGGGAGCCATGTCGCTCATCAGTGGCTTTGCCGCCGTCAACCAGGCGGAGCAGGCGGGCGGCGGGGGGCAGCGCCAGCTGACACTCGAGGCCCAGGAGGCGCGAGCCATCACCGCATGGGAGCAGGCCCTGGCGCTCATTGCGGCGCAGCGGGACGAAGAGGCGCAGGTGGGGTCTGCTAGGCTTCTAAGTTCCAGCTTTTTCCTAGGTCGGGTCGGCCACGCTCAGCTGGGCTTGTACTAGCGCGTGGCACAGCAGTGTTGTTGTTGACAGCGGCGGCTGGCCCACTTGCCCTGCCGTCGCAGCGGTAGCCAGCCATCTGGGGCGGTTCTTCCCGCCCGCCTCCCTCACAGCATGTTCCGCCATCTGCCTCCCACCCTTGCCCCAGGCCGCGCTGCGAGCGCTGCTGGACGACCCCGCAGTGGATGGCTGCGCCACCGACCAGCTGCACCGCATCAAGTTCCTGTCGCTGAGGAACCTGGCAGAGCTGCTGGCACGGCGGGGGGTGGAGGCTGCGCCTGAGGCGCTTGCAGTGTACTGCCAGGCCACACAGGTGGGGGTGGGGGACAGGACGGCACTGGGTGAGAGGGAGACGGATGGTGGCTGCTGGTTTGGTGTGGCCGCCGTAACATGCACGCAGCGAGGTCCCTAGGGTCGCCTTGTGTAAATGTTGCAGCTCCACGGACAACTTGTTGTAGTGGCAGACAACAGCTGGCCAGCCAAAACGGGTGGTTGTTAGTCTTGGAAGCCACACCGTCTGCTTGCCTGCTTTGCAGGTGGTTGACGATGACGCCGTGCTGTGGAGCAAGCTGGGCACCCTGGTGAGGCGGCCGGCCGCAGGCGCAGCCTGGCAGCTGGGCCTGCTGCTATGCGCAGTACAGTGTATCTGGCAGGACGTATCTGTGCATGCTCCTTGCCCCTTCCTTTCCACACCGCCCTCCAGCGCTGCTGCGCACCCACCTTGCCCCTCTCCGCGCCGCCCCGGCCCCGCAGGCTGCCGAGGCAGGCTACTGGGCAGCTGCTCGCAGTGCCTTGGAGCGAGGCTTGGAGCTGGATCCTCAGCACCCAACTATGGCAGACAAGCTGCTGCAGCTGCTGCTGCACGTGGGGGACTTTGGTGCGGCGTCTGCCCTGGCTACCCGCATGCTGCGGCGCAACCCGCGGCATGCCGCCGCGGCGGCGGTGGCTGCCCAGGCACGCCAAGGCGGTGCGCTGCCGTCTGCGCTGCGGGGCGGCCTGCTGCAGTTGGCGCCGGTGCAGGCTGTGCCAGCACAGGCGCAGCAGCCGCTGGGATGGGCGTGGCAGTACAGCACTGCAGAGCGGCCGCGCACGCTGGAGCAGCCCACCTGGCAGCAGCTGCTGCACCACTCCCTGCTGTTCCTCAGCAGCAACCGGCTGGCAGAGAGCAGCAGCAGCGCTGCCGGGGCAGCAGCCTCGCCGGCGATTGAACATCATGCGCCCAAGGTACCATCCCTGGTGCGGTTCAACATCAAGCGAGCACAGCCCCCGCAGCAGGCGCAGCAGCAGGCACAGCAGCAGGCGCAGCCGCAGGCGCAGCAGCAGGCACAGCAGCAGACAGCAGGCCAGCAGCAGCCTTCGGCAGGCCAGCAGCAGCAGCAGGCAGAGGAACAGGCACAGGCGCCGCAGCAGGCTGAGGCAGAAGCGGCAAGCAGCCCACAGGCCCCCCAGCAGGCGGCTGCCACAGCTGCTGAGGCTGCAGGTGGCGCGGTTGTGGCAGGCGCAGCGCTGGCGCCGCCTGCAGGTGGGCAGCCGGCCACACCAGCTGTTGATGTGGCAGCAGGCGAGGCCGCAGCTCTGGCTGGTGCAGCAACGGTGCTGCCGGCTGCCACCCCAGTTGCACCTACGCTAGCGGCAGCAGCAGAGGCAGACACCAGCAACGTACCGCCTGCTGGCACCGGGGCCGGCTGCGCGCCCGAGGAGGCAGCTGTGGAGGTTGCAGAGGAGGAGGAGGAGGAGCAGGAGCAGCGGCACCCCAATGGCAGTGGGGCGGTCAGCGGGCGCAAGCAAGAGGTGCGGGCGACACGCTCGCGGGCAGCCACCGGCAGGGCCCTGCCACTGGTGCCCGCCGCCGGCAGCGGCGAAGGGCGGCAGTCAGCAGAGGGCGATGCAGCTGACCTGCTGAGCACGCTGGGCAGCCTGCTCAGCGTGCCGCGCCTGCCGCCTGGCACGCCGCTGGGAGCGCCCTCGCCACTGCTGTGCTCGCCCGCCTCTCGAGCGGCAGCAAACGCGGGTGCAGGCGGCGAGGGGCAACAGGGCGGCGCTGATGCGGCAGTGGCGGGGCAGCAGGAGGAGGCAGCCGTGAAGGCTTTCCTAAAGCGGCTGCCTCCGGCTGGCGTGGGCCGTCAGGAGCTCGCGGTGCAGCTGCTGGGCACATTGAGCACCGCTGAAGCAGCGGCGCAGCTGTCGCCGGCGGTGAGGTACCAGCTGCTGCAGGTTGCCCACCAAGCGCAACACAGCGTGGCACAGCTGCCGCCCTCCAGCTGCCTGGTGCTGGGTGAGCTGTTCACTGATGCGGCAGCAGCGGCAGCGGAGGCAGGCAAGCAGCGTGTGGGTGGAGGCCTCACATTAGGCGGGCAGGCCGGCGCAGCGCCAGCGGCAGCCAAGCCCAGCGGCGTGGACACAAGCCCGCAGGCGCCTGGCCGCACCAGCGGCATGGCTCGCCGGCCTTCAGGGCGGGCAAGGCGGCTGGAGCTGTCGCCCACCGCACTGCAGCAGTCGGCCCGCCTGTGGCTGTCCCGCTATCGGCTGGCTGCTGCGGAGCAACCGTCTGCAAGGGGCCAGCTGCAGGCAGGCCCGGCGGCGGAGCCGGCTGCGCTGGAGCTTGTAGCAGGGATGGTGCGCTACTGGTGGGCCACAGGCCGCCTGCTGGAGAGCGAGGGAGACATGGTGGCCGCTCGCGCGGCATATGCCACCTGCGAGCAGGGCCTCCCCATGCTGCCGGGTGAGCGCTGCGCTGTGAGGTGGGAGCAGCTGTGGATGGGTATAGCAGGGATATGACGTGTGGGTTGTTTGGATGCGCAGCGCTATTTGCGAGTTTGCAGATCTATCCATCGTGTTCCGCCCCAGTCTGTGTCCCATGTCTGCAGGCAACCGGGTGGTCTCGCTGCAGCACTGCCAGGCGGGCGCCGCCATCAGCGGGGCAGCCCTGCGCAGCAAGCAGGAGGCGCTGCAGCTGCACTCAGTGCTGGAGGACGCACAGCGCAGCGCAGCGGCGGGGGACCACGGCGCGGCAGTTGCCACCCTCGCGCCTGTGCTGCTGTGCTGCAGCGACAAGGAGCAGCAGATGTTGCAGCTGGACCAGCAGCAGTGGCTGCGCGGCATGCAGAGGCTGCTGGAGTCTGCGGGCAAAACCGGCGCTTGGGGCCTGGCCCTGCGCTGCCACCTGCGGCTGCTCAACGCCATGCTCCCTCAGGTGCCGCAGCAAGCGCTGGCGCTTGTGCGCGGCAGCGAGGAGCCGGCCGGCAGCGGCGCCCTGCTGCCTGCGCTGCTGCCCACAGTCGAACAGCTGGTGCAGCAGCAGCCGACGGCGGCTGCCCTGGAAGCTGCTGCATCATTTTTGCAACAGCACGGCTCGCAGCTGCTGCTGGGCTCCAGGAGCGGCACGGCAGGGGCCAGCGGCGATGCCAGCGGCAGCGGCAGTGGCAGTGCTCCTGCAGGCACAGTGGTGCTGCACCCAATGGAGGACGCCATGTATGAGGCAGTGCAGCATCAGTTGGTGGCTGCGCTGGCCAGCTTCAGCGCAGAGATGGCGGCAGCAGGTGCCGCGGCCGCCCAGTCGCACCTGAATCTCAAGGTAAGAGGGGTGACGGGGCATGCCTGCATGTGCTGTGCTCGTAGCAACTAGCGAGGCTGGCTTGTTGCTGCATTCCTCAGTTGCACTTTGCATGAACTATTTTCTGTGCTTGCTGAGATCCTCGATTGCCTGCTTGCCCTCCTTTTGCCCAGATCAACAAGGAGCGAGAAGCGATGTGCGACGCGGCCACCGCCCTGCTGCACCTGAACAGCCTGGCTGCGTCCAGCAAGGAGGCTGCTGCAACGGCTGCATCATCCACCCCGCTGGAAGAGCAGCTGCAGTCGGTGGAGCGGGCGCAGGAGCTGGCCTGGCTGCTGTGCGACACGCTGGGCAGCGCTCAGGCGCTGATGGAGCGCCATGGCCGGTTTGTGCAGGTGGGCAGGAAACAAACTGGTTTGTGTAGGGCAGGCACGCCACTGTTGTGTGTCTTTTGGCAGCTTGCATGGGCAGTGTTCTATGTCCAGCCTCAAGTCACAAGGGCCTGGCGTGCAGGCTGCAGCACAGGATCAGCAGCGTCTAGTGCAAGCGCCTGCACACAGCCGCCCTACAATGCCACTGCTTGCGCTGGCATTCGCCCTCGCCATCAATGGCCCCACATGCCTCGCATTGAGCCGCTTGGCCCCCCCTCCCCACAGGCCTGCCTGTCGGAGCTGCGGCGCCAGCTGGCACGGCTGGAGCCGCTGCGTCAGCAGCAGGCGGCTAGGGCTGCCGCCGGCAGCGAAGCGGGGCCCAGCGCTGGCGCCGGCGAGGGCGCCTCTGATGGTGCCGAGGAGCTGCATGCTGCGCTGATCACGGGGCTGCAGCACTGCCTGCTGTGGCTGTACGGACTGGAGCTGCCTGGGCTGGAGAAGCAGGAGGCGTGGGGCGGTGACTACCAGGTGGGAAGAGATAGGCCAAACACGACTGTGTGGGCTCCTGTGCACAGTTGCCGTGCATGGCAGCCTTCCATCCCTGCATGCCCTCCTCATTCGTTGATGGCAGCTGGTGGCGTAGGATTTAGCCCAGAATAGCCCAGAATATGGTGACGTACCGACAGCGGCTGCCATTCCCGCCCGCCATGCTGCAGGACAAGGGGCCGGGCGATGCGGCGGCCCGCCAGCTGACCAGCCGTGCGGCGGTGGCTGCAGTGTGGCCACTGGTGGAGCCACACCTGCTGGGCGACTTGCAGCACATCACCAAGTACCGAGGCTTCCTGCTGGCCGCTGCGGCGCAGTTCCCCGCGCCTCCGCCCTCTGTGGTACAGCGGTCGGCAGCGGCATGGCGGCAGCTGGCTGAGGCAGAGCCGCCCATGCTGCCCTGTGCTGAGCTGGACGATGCCGCACCTGGCAACTCAGCTGCAGCTGCGGACCCCATGCAGCGCCTGCTGCAGCTGGCGGGCGGCACGGCAGGGGGGCAGGGGCAGCCTGGGGAGCCCATGCCAGTGGATGGCCAAGGGAGTGGCACGGATGCAGCAGCTGAGGAGGGACCGGGTGATGCTGGCGGCCTCAGTGAGGAGGATGGCCAGCGGTTTGCGGCCGTCACCCGCAGCCTCTTCTACCTGCTGAGCGTCCTTCAAGACGCCGAGGTGAGCTAGCTGCGGGTTGTTTGCATCCAGGGTTCCTGGGCTACGAATCCGCCTGGCCCTAATGGGCTGGTTGGTCTTGCCGGCATGCACACCCAGTGCTGGGATGCAGGGAGATGCAGCGCTCATGCCTGGCTTGCCTTTGAGGCACCCCAGTTCGATGCAAGCGAGGAAAGTGTTCACTCCACATGGACCGTGCCCACCTGCCTTTTCTGCAGGACACCGGCACGCGCAGCCTGCTGGGCGAGGGCGCAGAGGATGGCCTCGAGGCGCAGCTGCGGGCGGTGAAGTGGGACGTGGCTCTCAGCCCAGGGCGGCCCGCCAGCTGGGAGCGCCTGGCTGTTGACTACCACATGGCCGCCGACGACCTGCTGGTGCGTTAGCAACAGATGGGGGGCTATCTTGCAGTGCTGAAGCGGTCATAGATGCTGGCCCGCCTCGCTTTGGTTGCAAGTGCTGCTGGGGCTGCCCTCTGCGGGCATGCAGCAGGGCTGTTGATGTGGCATTAGCGTGCCAAATGGTGCACCCCTGCACAGCCGTACGAGGCAGGCACCCCTGACTGCACCCTGCTCCAACCACGCCACCTGTGCAGAACGAGGCCAGCAAGGCGCGGACACACCTGGAGTGGAAGTATGACCCCGCTCTGCAGCGCAGGTGGGGCAAGGGGCGGCCAGCCATGGCAACTCTTGCCGTCACCCCAGCAGCGCTTGTGATGCAGATTGTCCGTTGCCACGCAGTGCAAGCACCCCACGGCCCACCCTTTACACCACCACCCCGCTGCAGGGCCAAGCACTGGCGGCGGCTGGCCTTCTGGGCGTCCCTGGGTGCCTGGCTGACTGCCGAAAACGACGAGGACCGAGCGCGTCTGCTTGTTGGCACCGGTTCCAGGTGCGGCGGGGCAGGGCCCTGTAGAGCTGATTGCGCCCTACTGCTGGCTGCGCTGCAACGTCTCCCCCTGCACCTGCCAACCCTTCAGAGCGCGCCCACCCGTCTGCCGATGTGCAGGCTGCTGGAGGATGCGCTGCGCACGCTGCCCTGCCAGGACCCCATGGCAGATGACACTGCATGGCGGGCCGCCAAATCCGACCCAGCACGCACCCAGGGCCTGCGCTTGGCACTGGCGGCCTTTCTGGCCTCCCGGGAGCTTGCCGCACGCAGCGAGGCTGCCGGAGAGGACTGGGACGTCCTGCTGCTGCAGGCCCGATGCATGCGCAAGCTGGGGCAGGCACCCGCGGAGTGGTTGCCGCTCCTGGCGCGCGCCTGCCACGTCACGGCTGCCGATGGCGGCGTGCTGCTGCCGCTCTACAAGTTGCATGCGGCGCGCATGCGTCTGCTGCTGGCCATGCCCTCAGCTCGGCGCTGGGCAAGCAGCACGGGCACAGTGCGGCCCAGCAGCCGCAGCGGCCAGCGCGCAGACGCCAACCTGCAGCAAGAGCGTGCCCTGCTGCGCCTGGTGGGCAGCTACTGCTTCCTGCCCAGCACCGCCAGCCAGCTGGCCAGCCACAGGGGCCTGCTCGCCCCGGACTCAGCTGAGGGTGACCAGCCGGCGACAGACGACCTAAAAGAGCTGTGGGACTGCTTGCTGGGCGACTGCTGCGCCGCCATGCAGTGGGTGCAGGACAAGGACCGAGGCTTCCACCGAGCGGCGCACAGGTGGGTCTCATCGTCTTGGGGGTGTCAGCGTGGGTGGGTGGCGTGGTAGCCGGGATGTGCCTGCAGGCCGAGTTAGCACACGCGTGCCAGCAGGATGCTTTGCAGTGCTGTACATAATGGCCAAGTTGCCGATCTTTCCATGTCGACTGCCATGCGTGCGTTTGCAGGCTGGCGGCTCTTATGCAGCAGTTGGGCGAGGCCGCTGAGGGGATGGCGTCCCTCCTGCCCTTCTTCTCAAAGGCCAAGCACGCCTTCTTCCCCGCCCTGCAAGCGATCAAGGTGGGCTGGGCTGGGGGCAGTGAAAGATTGATCCCTTGATTGAGATGCCTCACGTCAATTTTGGGTCTTACGGGTTCGCATCTGGTGGGAAACCCAAGCGACCATGCTGAGCAGTGCATGCGAAACTGCTGCCTCTGGCTTTTGACCACCCACTGGACCACCTAACTTGCTGGAGCATTGCCTGTGTCCTTGTGGGCCTGCAGGACAGCACGGTGGCCACCGCCGGGCGACGGCGTGGCCGGCAAGCCAAGGCCAGCAAGGAGGCGCAGCAGGCGGAGGGTGGCGCGGAGGACGAGGCTGCCAAGGCTGCTGCCGCGCTGCCGGAGAGCCGGTGGGGCGAGGAGCCTGCCCGGCTGAGCAGCGTGGGCCTGGAGGAGGATGAGGCGCACTTTGGCACCCGCCTCAGGCGAGTGCAGGGTCAGTGTTCAGTGCTGCACTGTTCAGTGCTTGTTCCACACTAGATTGTTATTACTGTTCGAGGAGCGTGGTCGCATGGCAATTAGTGGAGCAACCTGCCCAGCTGCAACAGCTTCCGCGCCCGCCTGCCACCTCACCAAATTGCAGGAAGACGCTGCGCCTCTACCTTGCCTGCCTGTCAGATGCCGCAATGTTCTTAGATGGCGGCGCACAGCAGGGCGAGGCAGGCCAGCCCCTGCCACTGGACACCCTGCAAGCAGCGGCCACCTACCTGGCGTCGCCACCCGCTGCAACCAAGGCCTGGGAGGGCAGCGGCAAGCTGGCCAGGTGAGCCGAGGAAATAGTTTATATGCAGTGCAATCGAAAAAAATCATGCGGTGGTGCATTATGCATTTGATGTTTGTTAGTTGCCTGATGCTACGTGGGTATGCGGGGCCTGCTTCCCTGCAGGGGTCACTTCCTGCTGGCGCTGGCGGCCAGCCTGCGGGCCTGCTGCCCGCCGGAGCAGCTGGAGGCGCTGCCGGCGCCTGAACCGCCTTCCACTGCCCGCCCTGCTGCGGCTGGCGAGGCTGCAGCAGCACCCGATGCAGCGGGTGCAGCAGACGCGATGCAAGAGGAGGGTGGCAGCCGCGAGCAGCTGGGGCAGGGGCCGGAGCCAGCGGCGCACCAGACGCCTGGCGTTGCACTGCGTGTCCCCGTGGTCACCTTTGCAGCACCCCCAACAGGTGCCTTGCCGCCTTCGGCTGCCCCCAGCACCGGCGCCCACGCCACACCGGCTGATGCGCTGGCGGCGACAGGCCCGACGGCTGGCTCCTGGCGCGTGCTGCCCACCCCTGCCACCCAGGTTCGGCTTGCGGCTGTCTGCCATTTGCTTGTCATCACAACTTGCAGTCAGCGATGCCTCTATCAGATCGCCGGCTGCAAATTGCCACACCTGCGAACCCTCGCACCTTCCCCGTCCTCATCTTGAGCCAGCTCTGCCCTGTTGTGCCTTGCAGGTCCGGCAGCAGCAGTCGGCGCACCTGCTGCAGCTGGCGGCCCGACTGGATGCGGTCACCGTTGAGCCGCTGCTGGCCAAGGCATATCAGGTCTGGAGCGGAGTTTAATGGCACTGAATGGCACTGGGCTTTGGGCCAGGCCTGCCGAACAACGTCCCTTGCACCCAGTCAGCAATTCGCTGATGGTTCCAACACGTGCGCAGCAGCCCCGCGGTGTGGTTGTGGGACCAACCGGCAGTCCCCCTTGGCCTCCCTCCGCCCGCAACACAGGTGTTTGCTGAGTGCAGCCTGCATGCCGAGGACGAGGACAAGTGGCGCAGCGAGGCGGCTCCCGCCATGCAGGCGGCACAGAGGTGGGCTACAGAGTTGCACAGGGTGTGGCTGGCTGTGTGGGGCAGCAGTTTGAAGGGCATGGCTCTCCGCTTGCTGGGTTTTGTTGAACACAGAGTTTGATACCACTCGGCTGCTGAGCCTTTGTGCCCCTGCACTCATCCTGACCCGCTTCGCAGCATGGGTGGCAGCCAGCTGTCGCGAGACACCGAGCTGGAGCAGCTCTGGAAGCAGCCGGGGCTGCTGCGCCAGATATTCAGGTCCGGCCATTGTGGTTGCATGATGAGGTGTCAGCGAGTTTACTTCGTACCTGGGGTCAAATCTGCATGTTTCGCCTGTTTTGTATTATTATCGCATCATAATCTGCGGCAGCTGGTGCTCATACCGTGCCTTCAAACCTCTCCCTCACCTTGCCCTCTGCAGCATGTACGCCAACCTCTATGTGCACCTGCTGCAGCGGCAGGGAGATGCCGACAAGCTGCTGCAGCTGCTGCAGGGCATGAAGAAGCGGTGAGGCGCCACGCTGCACTTCTGCTTCCTGCTGGCTGGAGGCAGATTTTCATTGGCCCTCCGGCCTGGCTGGTTGTGATACTGCCCCCGCAGCAGTTCAACAGTCCTGGCCCCTTGCCATTGCTGAAACGCTCACCCTGCTTTGTCTGGTCCGCCCCGATGTTGTGCAGGGTGCGGACGTTCAGCGGAGCGGAGCCGCGCCAGGCGCGCCTCCTGCGCCGCCAGGCCCAGCTGCTGGCCGAGACTCTGCTGGCCACAGTTGAGGCAGGGCTGGACGGTTTGGAGCTTGAGGGGGCGGGGGCGGCGCGGACGCAGCAGGCGCAGCAGGAGCCAGCACAGCAGGCACAGCAGGAGGCCGGCCCGGCCGCCATGCAGGTGGAAAAGGGAGCGGCAGAGCAGCAGGCGCGGCTTGCACAGGCGGCAGCTGCCCAGCTTGAGCCTGCAGCGCAGGATCGGGGCTCGCCTGCTGCAGCTGGAGGAGCGCAGGCGGCAGCCGGCGCGTCCGATGCGGCAGCAGGCGCCGGCAGCGCCTCGCCGCCGCCTGCTGGTGCTGCTGCTCCCCCCGCTGCGCAGACGCCTGCTGCTGCCGCGGGTGCGGGCGGCGGGCGCACCACCACACCAGGCACAGACTTGCGTGCTGTGCTGGGCACGCCTGCCGGCCCGCTGCCTTCGGCCGAGCAGTCGCAGCTGCAGGAGCGGGGCATGGCGCTGCTGCAGGTGGCGCACGCTTTCCACAAGGACATCTCCCGCTGGCTGCAGGTGCATGGGGAAATTCTTCCTTTGTGTGTGTGGCATGGGAGGGCAGCATGGGGGGGTTTGCCTGTGCACCTGTTCCACCATGTGATGCACTAAATTGCCCAAAACACTTGCGGCTCCCTTGGCTTGTGCAGCTGGCCGGCGCAACGGCAGCGGGCAGCAGCGGCGGCTCTGTGAGGGACGAGCTGCGGGCGGTTGGGCGCAATGGAGAGCAGGCGGTGCTCAGGTGGGCGGCGCTGCTCGCTGCTGGCAAGCGGTTGCAATGGGCTGTGGATAGGGGTGCTGCATTTGCCCAGACTCTCCCAGCACTGTGGAAGTCCCTGGAGCCCTGCTTGCATCGCGGTGACGTGGCCGTGCCGCGCATCCCACCTGTGCAGGGCATTCAAGCTGTATGCCAGCTGCTCTGGCGCAGCAGTGCCAGGCAGCCGCGCCGAGCAGCTCAAGGCGGCAGAAGAGGCCATCAAGCAGCAGCGGCGGCAGTCGCGGCAGCAGGGCGCCGCTGGGCGGCAGCAGGGCGGGGCCGGCGGCGCCGCTGCCGGCCTGCTGCCCGCCATATCTGAGGCAGGAGAGGAGCGGGCGCCTGCCGGCGGTCCTGGCCGCAAGCGTGGCGGTGCAGCGGCCGGCAATGCGCCACCCAGGAGCACTCGCAAGCGTGCACGCTGCGGCAACGCTGACCTTGCGCCTCAGGCGGAGCAGCAGCCGCAAGAGCCGCACGCACCGGCTGGGCAGGAGGAGGAGGAGGCGGAGGAGGCGGGAGAAGCAGCAGTGGAGGGAACAGGCCAGCAGCAGGAGGAGCAGGAGCGTGAGCAGGCAACTGAGGCGGCCCAAGTGGAGGCTGTGATGCAAGATGCCGTGGAGCACGCTGCGACAGCCGACAGCTGAGCTGCTGTAGCACGCCAAACGCACCCCCAGAACTCCCTACAGGGACTGACTTGACAGCTGCATGTGCAAGCATGAATTGAATCCGGACTCTGCATCAACTTGACAATACGAAACAGTTTTGAGTGCGCTTTGTGGGGAAATTCTCGAGTGCTTGCATGCCAAGGTGGTCATGAGCTTGCAGCAGCGTGCTGTGTTCAACAAGCGGTGACAGGACGGGCTATGCTCAGCCAAAAATGGTCGTGCTGGCGCGGCCTGCGCTAGCTGCTAGCGCTGCCGACACCAGCTGCGTTTGAGATGTCGAGGGCCCAGGGCTCGTCAGGTGGCGCCAGCACTGCCACAGGCGTGAAACGAGGGCCGCCGCCGGCCGCTTCTGCTGCCTTGAGGGCGGCTGGTATGCTGATCTTCACCCAGCGCGGCGTGCCTGCTGTCCTCATGTAGATAGTTGTGTTGAGGTGGTCTCGGATGTACTGGATTTCGGTCATGTCAGTGGGCAGGGTGAGGGTGTTGTTGGGCCTGCGGGCCGGGTTTGGACAGGGGGAAATATGCCTGGTTGTGAGCACACGAACGTGGAAGGGGGCTTGCACCGCATGGGAGGGGCACAGAAACTGTCAGAGCAGGGCGCCAGTTTGGCGGCGTGGGTGCAACACAGAGCAGCACAGACACGCACCATGAGCCGGGGATTGCCACTCGATCGATGATCCGGATGCCTTGCATGATGACTGGGTGCGTCGGATCAGGGCTGTTGGCCGGAGAGTAAGGGCCCCGGTCGGGGAAAGCGTCCGGCAGGAAGGTGGCGTTCTGTGGGGGCAGAGGGGATCATCCCATGATGGGAAGAGAACGTTGGCACAGCATGAGCGTCCAGCCGCGAGCCGGCTGGAACCAGCAGAGTTCTTGGCACAAGTGCATTCTCTAGCTGGGCAGCCAGGCCACTTCAGTGCAATCGGTGCCTCGTTATCCGAACTTGCCTTGAGCATGGCCAGCACTGTGTAGCCTGCAAGCACGACGGGAGATTTGTGGACAGCAGAGATCAGTCTGCAACTGCCTTTGGTATACAGCAGAGCCTGTGCACAGCAGAATCTTTGTAGCCTTGCAACAGACCCTGCGTCAAATTGAGATGCAAGCAGGCCGGGCGCTTGCGTGCGCAGCGCTCACGTGTGATGACGTCGCAGGGGTCATCGCTGATCTGGCCTTGGGAACGAGCCGCCGCGCCGGGGTCGCTCACTTGGCAGAAGCCAGGCTCAAACAACTGAGGCAAATGGGGGCAGCAGGGCAGGGCTGGGTAGGCTGTTGACGCTCTGTACCGCAGTCCCACTGCAATGCCCAGCAGTGGCCGGCCGCAGGCAAGGAACTGTCGCACTTCTACAAACGATGTTAGTAACCGCACCCACCGGGCCATTGAGCTCGCCATGCTGCTGAATCTGCTGTGCCTTCCACCTGGCTGCGTCGGCCTGGCTGAGCGGGATGGGCCAGTTCGTCGCGACCTTGTCCGGGTTGCGCACCACCTGAGCAAAACCAGTTGTGAAGTGGGTCAGCTGTTGCTGTCACTGGCGGCAGGGCCATCAAGAAATGGATATGCCTGCCAGCAAGCGGAGCAGCCCAGCGTTCTGCGCCTGCTGAAAGATGCCAGCACTGAATGCCGTGCAGCACTGCCAACCAGGGCCCCTTGCCTTCCAGTCCTCAGGTCCAACCAGCTCCAGCACACCGTAGGCTCCGCTCGCATCTGAGACTGCCCAGTGAAGAGGAATGTTGAGTGCGGTGCCTACAGCAGAAGTGAGCAACAAGGCAAGTGGGGGGAATGCCGACGGCCACCAGGCAGGCCGCCAGCTTCGCGGCCCATCTGACTGCAGCACTTTCCCCCTGAACCGCTGAACTGTGGGCTGTGACATGGGCAGTGCAGTGCCGCCCGCTCACCCTGGTCGTCCACAATCTGCAGCTTGCCGGGCACCATGGCCTGCTCCACCTCCTCCAGGCTGGCAAAGTTGGCAAGCATGTAGCCAGCAACATCTGTGGAGCAGCGCAGAGGGGAGCTCTCACACAAGGCAGACGAGGTCGAGTGTCATTGGCGCAGGCGGCATCGGGTGCCAATGAGCTCTGGCAATGTGGTTGACCCACAGGCTGCTGAGCTCACCAAACGATGACAGTGCTGGGAGGCTGCTGGCCTCGTCGGTCGTGTTAGGGTAGCCTGCAGAACGGATGAGGAGGAACCGGGCTCAGTGTACCGCTCTGCTGCAGTTCAGCCAAAACCACCAGTAGGCAGGCAGCTGGAAGCAGAACATCTTCGTCCATTTATGGCAAACCCTCCCTCCTCCAGTCGAGACCCACTCCATCCCAACTCTCTAACTTTCCCCACTGCAACCAGATCTGGCGCTAGAGCCAACCTTACCCACTCACTATACTGGGCATCCGCCGGTTGGAAGACGCCCAGAGAGGCGACCGCCAGCCCCTTCTCGTTCATGCCGTCCAGGCACAGGCCGACCGAGGTGTTGTACTGGCCGCCGCACTCCTCAGCTACTGACGCAGTCAAATACTCCGGCCAGAACGTGGTGCATGTGAACCTGGCAGGACAGGGGGAGGGGGAATGCTGCCATCCACCATGCCAATAAGCAGCATGCGCAGCTGTGCATGCTGTGCTGGCATGAGCTGGCATTGGCGAGGCGCCTGAAGCAACACAGCAGTTACCCGCAGCCCCCCTGTATCCCACAGGCGCTCACCCAAGCTTGCTGGCCTCTCCAAGGAAGCCGCTGGGCTGGCAGGCCTCGGGCGGCATGTACATCATTTCAGTGCCAGCTGGCACAACGGCCTGGGTGAAGGTGAAGGGCAGGTCGCGCTGCGCAGGCAGGAGGGGAGGGTGCAGCGGCGTGGGGCTGAGTGGGAGCGGGAGGACAGGAGGACTTGAGCGCGCCTGCGCCGTTTTGTTGCACGTTGCTCAAGCCCCACTGCCTCATGCACAATACAGCTGCTGCAAGCACTTGCCTCTGCCATTGGCGGGAAGTCGAGGTTGCGGAAGCCCACAACAGCGGGCGAGACCGATGGGTCTGCCAGCAACATGTCGGAGCAGCCGGTTGCGGTGTGCTGTGCCAGGGCAGCCAGCAGCGCCAGTGCGAGCAGAAGAGGCCGGCGGCCCATGATCCGCAGGTACCCGAGCGTGATCCTGAATACAAGCGCGTGAGGTGCGATGTGTGTGGAGGCTTGCATGCGACACGATCACCACAGTGCTTGCGCCGACGCCAAAGGTGGCACCGCAAGGGGGCGCAAGGCGGCAAGTCTGTGGCAGCGGCTGGCGCCCCCCGCGGCTAGCCCGTTGCTTCCCAGAGTGATCAAGCGCTTGTCGAGAGCTTGCCGACCTTGGGGTCAAGGGTGCCTGTGGAGAGAAGGAGAAGGCCGCGTTCCGGGGCACGGGTTCAGGCAGCTCCAGACGCGCTGACCAGCCTCTGGGGGCGATATAGGTCGTTGGGCAGGTTCTGGAAAGCTCAGGACGCGGCCTCCGCTTCCCTGATGCCTGCCGCCCCCCATGCTGCCGTTCCTGCCGCCGCTTAACGCCGTTGGGGCTACAGGCGGAGATGCCGGCACGGAGATGCTCTGTTCAAGGGTTTCCTGGACTTGTCACAGCGACGTTCAGCGTGTGCATACAAGCACAAAGCACACGGCTGCGACTTGCTTCTGCTTCCCTCCGCGGATACCACGCAGCATGCGCTGGCCGTCGCGAGCGGCACCGCCTGGGCCACCGAGATCTCCCGAATCGCGGCATTAGAGCGCGTTCCAAGCTCTTGGGCTGCATTTCAGTTCCATCCAGCTCCCCGGGCGGGGTGTTCCCCCTAGCGTGGTGAACCTTGCGCTCCGACACTCCCCAGCTGACGGCCAATCGCAGGTTGCGCCCCAGAGGCTGCATCATGAAGCAACGCACGGCAGGGTGCCGCAGCGCCATGCCGCTCATGGTGCTGCTGGCCGCCGCCGCTGCACTGCCGCGCCTGACCGCCGCGCAGAGCCTTTACAGTCCGGGCCTAACCCAAGAGCAGGTCCGCGGCTGGCTGCCTGGTCCATTGCTTATAGCTCATAGCATGGTGCATATTGTTAGCTCGCACAATGGCACCGCCTGTGACTCTCCACCCGCTTCCGTCCTCCTGCAGGCATCCCAGCTGGCGGGTTTCTGGCAGTATCAGAACCGCACCCAGGGCGGCACCTTCTGTTTCTTCGGGTCCGTTTGGGACGAAATGATGGCTGGGGCGGCTGCCCAAGGGCCCGCCGCCATCAACGCGACGCAGGTGTGCACGCAAATGCACCGCCGTGGCGCCTTGCAAGTGGCGCCCTTGCATGCGAATAAGTTCAGCCCTGCTCGCGTGGCTTCCCTTACGCTCAGTCTAACCATGTGCTGTAATGCAGATACTGGCGGACGCAATGGCCGCCACCTCCTTCTTCATCACCGGCGGCATCCTCATCCCCTCCGTTGATGCCGCCACCGGCGTGTTTGCCGGGTGAGTGGGCGGCTGCGTGCGCCGCTGCGCTGTGCGCCTCTGCTGGCTGCCAACACACGTGAGATAAGTCGGTAGCCTTCCCTTCGCAAGTACTCTCCCGTAGGTACTTCATAACTGAGGACATCACGCCGCCGCCGCCTCAGAAGCCGCCCTTCCCGCTCGTGTCGCGCCTGGTGGCCAAGGCGCGGCCCGGCCAGGAGCCCAACCTCATGACCTGGCAGGTGGGCCGCCTAGAAGATTCAGTGCCAGAGGCCTGGCGCCCAGCCTTAGCGGTGACGGTGTAGTGGCTGCACGACCCTGGCAGGGGAACTTGATTGCCCGCACCAGAGAGATGTATCAAAAGTGGCAAGCCCTCGCTTGCTCCCTGTTGTGCAGGGCTGGTATGGCAACACCTCCTCTCTGCTGCAAGGGGTGGTGCAAGTGAGCGAGGATGGGCAGCTGGTCATGGACTTCCTCAGCAGCGGTGGGCTGGGCTGGGGGTGGAGTAGGGTTATCAGAGGGGTGCAGGGCACGTGCTGCTCAGGGGGTTGTGATTGTACCATGAAGTGCTGCTGCTGGCTTCCAGCCATCTGCGAACTGCTGCCTGAGCCTGTCCTACCTCGATCTCAAGCTTTGCCGCACAACCACTCACCCTGTGCAGGTGGCCTGGCCGTCAAGCAGGGCCTGCCCGTCGACAACCAGCATGCATGCGAGGTGCGCCTGTGCTGCCTGCCCCTGTCCAATGCTCCACCGTTTCAAGATTGCCGCCAGGCACCTCCCATTGTTTTCCAACCTGCCCGTCCTGCCCCTGCTGGCTTCTTTCCTTCAGTATTACCTGGCAAAGGAGGAGGGCGCTGATGTGGAGGAGATGCTGGCCGCGCTGGCGGCCAAACTCCCCGCTTCGCTGGATGGAGGCATCTGAGGTGGGCAGACCACCCATCCGTGCACCACCTGTCCGGCATGTTGGAGGCTGTTTGTTGGCCAATCACAGTCCATGTTGCAACCAATGCTGTGCGCGATCATACCATCGACCATTGCGCCAGTGCTGAATTACATATAGGTTGAACTTGTGTAGCACAAAAACATTTAAATCCACCGCGGCATTCCTTCAAGCGCCGCCTCCCAGCGTCAGCGTCATCAGCACGGCATCCTCCTCCGGTTTGCTGTAGTACCGGCGGCGCAGGCCCACTTTCTGGAATCCCATGGAGCTGTACAGCGCCAGGGCGGGGTCGTTGGAGGCCCGCACCTCCAGCAGCACCCAGCCCGCGCTGTCCCTGCGGCAGGGGGTGCTGAACATTGGGCTGTGAGGGCTGCTGGGGTGCACAGGCCAGAATGCAGTTTGTGCCTCAGCACTGGGCGCCCGCCACGAACAGAGACACCGGTCAACTGGGCGTTTGTGCAGCCAGCATGCCATTGCCAGCATCTGCTGGGCGCACCTGTGCCGCTCGATGAGGGTGTGCAGCAGTGCCCGGGCATGGCCGCGCCGCCGGTGTGCCGGGTGCACCGCCACCTGCGGGGCCAGGGGTGGGTGGCATAGAGGGCCTGACAAGGCAAGGGGGGAGGGCCGAGCTGCGGACACACGTCTCGAAGAAGCAGCCTGCTACCTCGGGCTGCTAGCTTTCAAGGGAAAAGTCACCATGCCCAGCAGCAGCAGGCCAGGCAGTGCCCATTCACAGCATTGAGCCACTCACATTGATGAGGTGCAGCTCGTCCGGCACCTGCCAGCCCACAGCCCAGCCCACTGCCTGGCCGCCATCCTCAGCCACTAACACTGTTGCACGCTGCCGTGTCAGCTCCGCCTGGCAGCACAGGTGGGCCGTGCAAGTTAGGAGGGAAGAGGGTGAGGCAGTGCACGCTGGTGCGGCCGCAGCAGGCTGAAGAGCATGGTAGCAGTTGGGCCACCAACAGGGCTGTGCAAGCGACCCGGCACACCAGGGGCTGCTCAGACAATGTGCCGTGATGCTGCAGCCTCAAACGAGCTGGACAGCCGCCGGCCTTCTGGTGGCAGCACTCCCTCACCTCGACCTGTGCATCGCTCCAGCTAGCGCCACCTGCTGTGAGGCGCTCTAGCTCAAGCAAGGATGGAAGGTCAGCAGCCTCTGCCAGCCTAACAGTTGCTGCCGCCGCTGCGCGCACTGCCCGTCTTCGCCGGACAGCCTGCCGCGGGCAGCGTGGCTGGGCTGCAGGGGAGGCTACCCGGGGCCTGTGCGTGCAGCAGGGTGTGCCGCCCAGCACCCTGCAGTGGGAATGCGATGGCGGAGGGCAACACAAGACAGCATTGTTGAGCATCGCAATATTGATGCAAGCAGCTTTGCTTGTCATGGTGGAAAGCAGCTCACTGAGGGGAGACGGGCCAGGCGATGGAGGCCATGCCGCTTGCAGGCGGCGAGCGGCGGTGAGCGGCGGCACGGCGGCCCTGGCTGCGTTTCGGCCTGTGACGCTCCTAGTGTAGCCTGAGCCGCTTTCTACGTAGAAGTCTGGAGCGCAAGGGGCGCTCGCGCGGCAGGCCAGGCGGTGCGAAACTCGTTCTTGCTGCCCAGGCCTCCGCGAGAACTGCGATGCAGGTAAATCGATGGCCACGATTGGCGATAACAAATTAACGAACCGCTCCCTGCCCTTGCGGGAGTTTGAGCCACCAATGCCGCCGCCGGCCTGCCGTGATGCCGCCGCCACAGCAGAATGCGGACAATGCTGGTTTCACACGGGCACCTAACTTTACCATTAGAGGCCACACAATACAGCCTGGTCGTTACATCAAGTTCCCACAGATTCGCCAAACATGCTCAGCGGGCTAGCCCGCTTGGCCAGGCTCTTGCTGCTCCTCCTGCTGCTGCCTCGCTGCCGTTGCATCCGCGGCGCCGCCTTGCTCGCCGGGCGGCCCTTGGGCTGGGGGCATCATCGCCATCAGCTGCTCAACTGACAGCTGCGGCGCCTGGCCATCTGGCGCTGCCGGCTGCTGCCCTTCTAGCTGCGGTTCCTGCTCCTGCTGCTCCTGCTGCTGTGGCAGCGGCGCAACCGCCGCCGGCTGCCCTGCCTGTGCTGCACCTGCGGTGTTTCCCGCTTGGTCGGCAGCCGCAGCTGCAATATCGGGGAGCGCCAAGCCGACTGCAGGCAGGCCAGAAGAGGCAACAAACGCAACTCTAGTCAACCACAGAACATTGTGCATGCGGGCCAAGCTGCAGGAGCACGAACAGCAATCAATCAAGACCAAGTCAAAAGGCAGGGGACAGCAGCTGACCTATGTCTGTTGCGCCAGTGGCTGCCGCGGCCGCTGCTGCGATGTGGGCAGGCAGCTCATCATACGCAGGCGGAGCGCCAGGCACCAGTTCCCTGTCACAGGACACGAGAGGATTCGGCAGAGCTCAGTAGGTAAGCCCAGTTTGGCCGCAGCAGCGCATGCCGCAGCCAGCCGCCTGGGCTTCCGCGCCGGTCCCCTGCACGCCAGCAGATGCTGAAACAGGCACTCCACACACCTGATTTCGTTGTTGCCCAGCTTGCCGAGGTCGATCCACTCGAAGCTTTCGTCCTCCTGGCCCGCATTGTCTGCAGGGCGGGCAGCCGGATGGATCAGGCCGTCAGATCAATGTGATGGCATGCAGAGGATGGCGAGGGCAGCAAGGCCAAGGTTGAAACTGCATTCCTGGTTGCAAGATGCATGTATGCACAGCACGGGCCAGCGCCAGGTGGCGCCCACGGCAGCCTGGAGGGCGCCCACACACTCACACGTCAGCTGGTGCTTGGCCTTCTTGGGATTGTAGTCGCTGATGATGGCCGCCCACCAGCCGCCTGCGGCAGGGTGCAGGGCACAGCGCGCTTGAGCAGCAAACCCAGTGCAGATGGCAGCACAAGGCCGAGTGGTTGGGCTGAGTGCTGCAGCCGGTTTGGGCAGCCGAGGCAAGGGCTCAAGCAGCTGGTACACTGGAATGCACCAGTGCATGGCAAACTCCACTCTTTGCAGCTCCCCAGCTCCCCAGCGCCCTCGCACCTTCTTCAGGCCAGTAGCGCTCCACTCGCTGGCCAACCGCCATGCGCCCCAGCATCTTCAGCTGAGGCCCGACCTGCACCGCTGAGGGCGGCGCTTCAAGGTTGCCACCGGCTGCCGGCAGTGGTGGCAGCATTGATGGGTCCCAGCCCTCGAGCAGCAAGCCGCCCTGGCTGCCATCCACCGCCGGCAGGGCGGGCAGGGCAGGCAGCGCTGGGGCCGCTGCACCAGCAGCGTCCGCGGCTGGTGCCCCGAAAGCGGCGGCGATGCTCTGCAGCGGGGCGGAGAGTGGTGGGGTCACCAGGTGAGTGGGCAGCAGTGCTGGGGCATTTCGGTTCTCGTGGATCTAGGCCAACAGTGAGTATTCTCCAGACCGCAAACAATGCAAACTGGGCCTCACCGCCATCAGGTCCTCTGGATTGGCCCCGCCCTCCGCCTCCGCCTCTGCCCCCAGCGCCGACTTGCGCCCCTTGCCGCCCTTGCGCTGCGGCCGTGCGCGAGGCAGCTCGCTGCCCTGGCTGCCGCTGGGCTGCGCTTCGTCCCACTCGCTGGCTGCACTGGCTCGCTTGCCGCGCGGCCCGCCGCCGCCGCCGCCGCCTCGCTTGCCGCCACCCTCGGCTGCAAGCGCGCTGTAATCCACGCCAGGGATGCTGAACTTTGTACGGGCAGGGTCTGGTAGGCAGAGGAGGGGCGGTTGGGTGTAGGCCGGGTGAGCTGGGCAGATGAGATGCAGCAGCCATGCACAGCGCCACGGGCAGACCCGTCAGTTCCATGCCGCCTACAGCCCGCCAGCATGCAGTGCCTGGCTCCTTGCTCCACCCCCTCCCGCCTGCCCAGGCGCACCCGTGAGGAACTCGGTTTCTGGGGCGCACCCCGCCGCCAGGTCTCGCTGGTACTGCGAGGGCGGGACGGTCAATAGAAGGGCACCATCAAGCCAGCAGGAATGAGTGAGCTCTGTGCTCTGCTGTGCATCAAGCTGGGCGAAAAACTGCTGCCCAGCTCGACCATCAACCCACAACAGGGACAGACCCCCAACGGCGACCGTTAGCAAGAGATGCGCCACAGACGCAACAAACCCCAACAGGCCAGGCACAGCGCAGGGAGCGGAACGAGCGCACCTGCCCGCAGGCCAGGTAGTTTTCAAAGTCCAGCACGCAGCGCTCGTAGTTCAGGCGCATGTTGAAGGAGGCGCTGGTCTGCCCCGTCAGGTCCACGCCCGGCAGGCAGCGGCACACCTGGGGCAGCAGGGGGTGGGATAGCGCTAGGCAGGCTTGGGTGGAGCAGGGTATACAAGGGAGATGGGCCAGGCCAGGGCGAGGCAGTTGATGCCAGAATATGTCGCCACAGCCAGGCAAATGCAAGCTATGCTTGGCCTGCGACGTGTGCACACCAGCTGCTTGGGCCACAACGGCGCCGCACCTCCTTCCACTGCTTGCCGTCGGTGACCGTCTGGTAGCCGCCCCGCTCCATCACCGCCCAGAACACCTGCATGGGTGCATGGAGGGCAGCAGTTAGCAGTCGAGGTCGGTGCCCATCCATGGCAAGATGCCTTGCTTCAGCATGCTTCCAGCAGCAGCTATTTATCCGCAGGCTGCTCCATGACACCACACGTTCGCCTTGCATGCCTGCCATGCATGCCCAACGCCTTCCCAGCCCTATGCCTGCTGATTGTCCTCCGCACCCGGTGCAGGTTGAGCTCCCGGTGCGCAAAGGTGGGCACCTTGTACTTGCCTGCACAGCATGGCAGGGCAGGGTCACAGAATAAAGTTGGGTGGCTGGCTGTGGCGTGCAGCCCTGCCTGCCCCACCACAGCCCGACCTGGCCATCGCCATGGGCTTCACTGTCCGCAAGGCATGCCAACTGCATGAGTTTGGTCGCTCACCCTTGAGGCCGCGGTAGAAGTTGGTGAGCATGGTCACAAACTGGTCGTGGTTCAGCGGGCGCAGCACGGCCAGCGCTTCCTGCATGGAGTCAATGAGCGTGTCCAAGCATGTAGAAGTGGTCAACACGAGTGCTGGCCAGGGTAGCTTGCAGCGGGGCGTGGGGAAGGACCGGCTGTGTGGGCTGCCTTTCATGGGCTGCCAGAATTGCTTTGGCCAGCCCCCAAGCACACCTGCGGCACCACTTGGTTGGGGTGCAGCGGCACCGCGGGCGGGCCGTGCTGCGCATGGGCCCCCTGCGGGGCACGCTGCTGCGCCGCCGGAGCGCCGCCCGGCCCCAGCTGCGGCTGCACCAGCAGGTGCTGCTGCGGCTGCGTCTTCTCCTTGCCGTACACGGCCTCGTTAAACACAGCCTCGTCCTCTGCGCCAGTCGGCTGCAGGCAGCAGGCAGGGCATGCAGAGGGGCATGCGGGTCGTGTGCTCGAAACAGCGCCCAAAGCGGACATGGCGCTGCAATGGCGCTTGACACTGTTGTGGCGCTGCCTAAGATCCTCATTCCCCTGCCTCGCACCTGGCTGTGCCAGAGCAGCATCTGGTGCGCACGCTCCGCCTGCTTCACCAGCACAGCCACTGGGTCCTCCTCGGCATCTCCATCCTCGCCGGCCCTGCGGGCATGACGTGCATTGGGATTGGCCTGGCCTGAGAATGTCATGCGACAGAAACCTGGGTTACAATGCAGGTATAGCCACGCATAGGCCCAGCCGTGGCAGCCATGCTATGTCATGCAGCTACGAGGGCGGCATGAGCCATGGGGGGTATGTGCAATGCGATGGCATGGCATGCCGCAACCGGCGATGGTGTGCCATGTCATGCCATGGTGTATCAAACGCCATGCCATGCCACACCATCATATGCCCAGGCCGTGCCATGCAACATGCATCCACGCCATGCCATGCCATGCTGTGTCATGACCAGGCATGGCATGCTGTGCAACCAGCCATGGTGTGCCATGCCATGGCAAGCCATTGCATGCCCAGACCGTGCCATGCATTCTACGCCATGCCATGCAACAGCATGTCATGGCATGACGAACAACCCTTCAAACTCAGTCCCTCACCGCAACATGGGCCATTGCAGCATGCCATGCATCTACCCATGTGCAGAACACCACCGCCCATGTCCCCAGCCCACCTGCGGGAGCCGGCACGTGCGCGCTTGGCTCGTGCCGCCGCCTGGTGCTGGCGATGCGCCTCTGCATGCCGCCGCCGCTCCTCTTCGGGGTCAACTTCAAGCTCCCAGGGAGACACCACCTCCACCTCCCCAGTCAGCGCTGCACAACAGGGTGGGGTAACACAAGAGATCGGTTGAGCAGTGCAGCGGGGTGTGAGCATGGGCATGCGCATGAGGGGAGGGCAGCATGATGTGGCGATGCGCTGCCTGGCCATGTCATGACACAGCGCCTCTGGCACGTCATGTGAACCCCTGCAGCCTCAGCAGAACTCACAGCGCTCCCACTGCACGCCCAGCGACTCCCAGGGGTCGTATCTGCAGCAGCAGGGTGTAGGCAGGGCAGGCCCAGGTAAGCCAGCTGTGCTGCCACATGCGGCAGGTGACATGCGAGCTTTTGCAGCCGTGATGCCATGTCGACGAGTCGCAGCAGACAGCACGAACCGTGTTTGCCATGCCACACAAGCCCGCTTGCAGCCAAGCAATTGGAGCCCAAGGCCAACCCAACCCAGCGCACCGCTCCTTCTCCTCCGCCGGCGCCTCCTTGGGCGGCTGCGGCCGCCGCACCTCCACCACTGTGCCCTTGTACCACACGCCGCCTGTGGGCCAAGAAAAACATGGCAATTTCGTGAGTCTGCTTGCTTTGTTGCTACTAAACACGTTCTGGCCAGCCCAGTGCACCGATGTTTGCCTTCAACTGCGGTCATGCTGACGTCCTTGCGGGCCTTGACACACATGATCGACCCTCTGCTGCCGTAACTGGCCACCCACACAACAAACAAACGCCGCAGATGAAGCAGACAAGGACCGAGCTAGCAGGAGAGGACACTGAGCGCGCACCCGTCTTGACCTTCTTGTGCGTCTTGCTGGAGATCTTGCCGCCAAAGAACATGCGGAAGCGGTCGCCGGGCTGCCACAGCACGCGCATGCGCGCCGCGTACAGCTCCGCAGCAACAAGGTAGTCGGGCAGCGAGTTGTCCACGGCAACTGCCACCGGCACAGCAATGTCCTGTACTTGTGGTGAGGAGGATCAGGGAATAAAGGGAGAGACGAGGAAGGGGTGGCTTGACTGAGACCTTGGTGACGTGCAGGCGGGCAAGTGGTAAGGGGAGAGGACCTGCATGATTGATGCATGTTGTGATGCGCAGGCAAGCATGATGGCATGCTGGTCCCACAGGCCGCACCTCGGTGGGCAGCTGGTGGGGCGGGCCGTACTTGGCGGGGCGCATGATGAGCCAGGCCACGGGCCAGCGCCGCGCCGCCTCGTCGGCCTGCGTGTAGGGTGGGAAACAGAACAGGCATTTGAGCAGGCAAAAGCAGGAAGCGAGCATGACTGCCATCAAAATTACAGATTGTGGATACAACAGTTTCTACCAGCTGATTGGCACCCCAAAGGCCAAGTGGCGGTTGAGGCGCTGGCCATGCACAGGAACAAACACCCACCTCGGTGTGCCGCAGCTCATCTTCGTCAGCCAGGTGGCGCCGGTACGCCATGGTGCGCACGTAGTACCGCTCCACAGGGCGCAGCGCCTGCGAATTGTTGTGGGGTGGGTGCGCAGGCAGGATGGGGCGGAGCGGAAGCTGCAGGCTTGCAGAGTGCGTGCCATGGCACGGTTCATGGCGGAGTCCACAGGAAACATCAAGCGTGAGTGAGGGCCACAACAAACACAACCAAACCAAACCTGCCCTTCTCCGCCCTTGAAACCGCACCTCCACCCGCTTGCGCAGCGCCTCCCAGTGCGCCCGCAGCTCCTCCCGCTTGCTGTCCAGCAGGCGGGGGGCCAGCGGGATGGCGCTGGCTGGCAGCTGTGTGGCGGCAGCAGCAGCCAGCATGGGCTTGCGGCTCGCGGCGCCCTCGCCATCCTCCTCACCGCCACCGCTCAACTCTGTGCCTGTGCCTGTGGCACCGCTGGCTGCTGGGAGGCTGCTCAGGTCTGTGCCGAATGTGGCAGAGGGTCCCATCAGGCCCTCACTGCCGCTGGGCACAGCCGCCGCTGCTGCAAACGCCGCCGCCACATCCGGCGGCAGCCCGCCAAAGGCAGCAGCTGGGGCGGGTGCCTGCATTGCGAACTGCCCCTGCAAGCCAACCTGCTGCGCCTGCTGCGGCTGCTGCGCCTGCTGAGCGCCATCCACCTCCATCTTGATGGGTTGCCCGCCCTCCACCTGCTCAAGCTTCACAGCGGCATCCCCTTGCTGCTGCTGTGCATCAGCCGTGGTCCCGTCCGCCTGCTCCAGGCCGCCTGCAGCTGCTTCCGCAGCAGGAGCTGCCATCGGCACCAGGCCCAGTAGCTGCATGTACCTGCACAGCAAAGGGAGGTTACGGACCAGGGCTGAGGGTGTAAGCCGGACTGAGCACGTGGCTCCCCCAGTCAGGTGACTTCCTGCGCTCAACTTGGGGCAGAATGGGCCTTAGACCACTTCTCCTCCGCTGCAGCTCAGCGTGCAATGGCCTCACAAAGCATGCAGCAGCGCACCTGTCGATGTGGCGCAGCAGGCCGGTGCGCAGCACCACCACAGTGTCGGCCGGGTAGGGGAAGGACAGCGGGCACTGCGCATCGATGGCGTACTTGAGGAAGGCCTGCGGTGGGAGGTGATAACAGGCAAGGTGGGAGGTTGATAACAGACAGCACTGCAGGTGGGCATCTGCGCCCGAGCTGGAGTGTTGCATTCCCAGCAGGCATGGCTGCACAGATAAGAGGTAGATAGAAGGCACAAGGGGCGGCGGGCTTGCCTGCCGGGGCAGGACATCGGACGCCGCCTGAACATGCTGTTGCAGGGCGGCTGTGTAGAGCAGCATGTCTCGCAGGTCGCCGCAGGCAGACACCGCCCTGCAGGCAGGGCCAGGCGGGCAGGCACAAGGCAGAGCGAGGTGGGTGAGCACAGAGCCCCGGAATGCAAGCGGCAGCTTGGCATAAAACGGTGTCGCTCCAATCAATGCAATGCTTGGCAAGGTCTCAACTGAGCGGCAGCAATAATGTCACTACAGCTCAACCATCCCCCATCACTTGCCTGCGCCAGGGCAGCTGCCACACGTCGGTCCACTCCTCGCTCAGCCGCCCCTCCTCCTGCAGCAGCTGCTCCGCAGTCAGCAGCGCACGCCCAGCCGACGCAGCATTGCCGCCCTGCCACACGGCGGCAAGGGGCAGTTGCAAGGTGAGACAGGAGTGCTGAGCTGTCTACACAATGCTATGGATGCAACCAATCAAGTTGACAATGTACACATTGTTTCCCAGTTGATGCCAGTGCGCATTCCGCACAGCCCTCCTTGCACCACCCCTGGGCCATCAACCTGAAGGGCGTCGTGGATGGCCAGGTGCTTGGCCAGCACCTTGGGGCCCTGCAGGTGCCACAAAGCAGGGGACGCTTTGTCAATCAAGCGGCCGGCCCCCTGTTGCTGAACGTGCAGCGCAGTGCAGGGCAGAGATGCCGACCCACCAGGAAACTGCTTTACTTTGATCGTTGAGGCTGGGCCGCTTGTGATTGGATTAGGTGCAGAGAGAGGCACACACAGCGCTCACCTTGAACCAGACGGGCACCGCGCCCAGGAGCGCGTCCACCGCCAGCTGGATGCGCTGCTCTGGTGGTGCCAGCAGGCCCACCTTGCTGGTGTCCCACTCGCCCCGCAGGTAGGGGGCCACCTGGGCAGTGGGATGGTGAACAGCGAAGAGTGGGGAGTGGTGGATGGTTGGCGCAGGCAGCGTGTGGAGCTTGGTGGCCATGCAGGAGCACCCGGCTCTGAAGGCATGTTTGGATGCTGCCGCCGCAACCGAAGCATCCCACAACACAGCCACCCGCCCTCACCAGTGTGCGGTAGCCATCCGACCGCAGCGGCTCCAGCTCCGGCCCAGCCAGCGCGCGTGGCTGGCTGCCCGCCGACCAGGGCAGTGGCATGGAGCGCAGCGCGCGCAGCAGGGGCGCCTCGCACAGAATGGGCTCCCCCGCCGCCTCCAGCCACCCGAGCAGCCGCCCGATCTGGTCGCCTGTGGGCGCAGGGAAGCACTTGTAGTGTGGAGTTGAGGGCTTTTTCAGGTGCTTGAATGGCACAGACCAGCAAACCTGCCATCACAAAAGCTGTCCTTCTGCCGCAATCTTGCCACGCTTGCCCAACCGCCTGGCTCACCTTCGTACCAGCCCCACAGCCGCCCCTCCTCCTCCTCAACGTACACGCGGAAGGCACCTGCCAGCCGGCCAAAGCACCTGCGCAGCAGAACGGGCAGTCGAGGGCCTCACACACGCACACATGGCAGGCCACCACTGTGGGCGCAGTGCAGCGCAAGGCCTGCTGCCAGGTCGCACTATCAAGCCGAGTGAAGTATGCTGGGCATGCCTGTTCATTTTCTGGCAAAGACAGAAGTTCGCAGATTCACCATGCAGCCCTGGCTCCTCACCAGTACCGCCGGCCTCGCAAGTCGCCACCCAGAGGCCGCCGCAGGCCCAGCCGCCGCTGCTGCAGCCAGCTGGCCCAGTCCGCTGCCGTGACCGCGCCGCCCCCGGGTGGCGGCGCCCATGCCTCACTGATTGGCGGCTGTGCTTGGAGCTCTAGGCTGGGGCCCGTGGCCGCCGAACCTGCCGGCACCTCAGACGCCGCGCCTGCATCCCCTGCTAGCTGGCTGCCGCTGGGCGCGCCACCCGCCTGCCCTGAGACAGCTGGCGTGGCCTCGGCTGAAGCGGCCGCCGCCTCCTGCTGGCGCCACTGTGCCGGGACAGGCGGGTAGTAAGGCACCTCCCCATCCGAGTCCTCATCCCCAGGCCCCATGTTGGGCGCAACAGCCAGCGCCTCCACCCGCTGGTGCAGCTCGCTTTGCATCGCCTCGCTGGACAGCACGATACGCACCAGCGCCGCCAGCAGCTGCAGAGGCGGGGTGGGGGTGGGCAGGCAGGCGGGTAAGCAAGCGTCCATTTGGGGCTGCACTGGAAGGTACACAAACGCCATTCAATTTTGCTGGTGCCAGCCCCACCTGCCCCCAATGCTGCGGCCTCAACAAAGTATTCCAAGCTGCCGTTACACATGCACTGAGAGCAACTGCACGCCGCTGCCCCTCCTGCCCACCTGCACACGCTCAGTGGGAGCCAGGTCCTGGTAGTCGCCATACCCCAGCTTGAGTGCCGCTGTGCGCTCTGCCACATCAGAGTCGGCAGCAGCCCATACCGCATTGCACACGCGCTCTGGCCACGGCAGCGGGTTCTGCGGCGGGCGAGGGGGCAGGTGGCACGTTGGCTTGTTGCGGCATGCAATGCAGCAGAGCAGCGGCAGCTGAGTGCAAGCTGTTGATTGCTGAGGTTTGCATTTATGAGCAGAGACATTCAGGTCTCTGCAACGGAACAGCTTGGGACACCAACCATCCCCAAGGCCCGCCGCTCTCCCGGCCAAGCCACCCCCTCACCTCGTTCTCCTCGCTCTGCAGCTTGCCGGCCTTGGGCTGCTCGCCCTTGGCTGCAGGCCGCCCCGCCGCCACACGCAGCAGCGCGGAGCAGATGTCTCGCAGCAGCACACCGCTGGCGGCAGCGTCTCGGTCGGCGGGCACCAGCCGGCGTGCAGCTTCAGAGGCCAGGCCATACTTGCGGCGCAGGCGCTCCAGCCGAACCTCCTCCTCAGCCTTGCGCTTGGCTGCCGCCTCAGCCGCTGCTGCGCGGGCCGCCTCTGCTTCGGGGCTCAGTGGCACGTCGACCTTGAAGCGCAGGCTGCTGGCGTCGGCGCCTTCGGCCTGCAGAGTGGGTTGTGGGGTGGGTGGAGGGAGCAGCTTGTAGGTGGACTCTGTGAAATTAAACCCTTGGCAGGCTGTTCCCGCAAGCGGCAATACGAGCAGAGAAAGCAGGGGGAGGCGGCATGCCCGGAATGCAACAACCACAACAACATTGTTCTGCAATCGCCGCTGACATGCGCCCAAGTTTGCAATCACCACTCAATGACAACCCTTCAAGGCTCACCAGTTCAGCGGCCGCGCCCCGCCGACCGCGCCCACGGCCCCTGCCGCGCCCGCCGCCTCGGCCTCTGCCGCCGCCCCTGCCCCTGCCGCGGCCCCGGCCCCTGCCGCGCCCCCGGCCGCGGCCGCCGCCCTCGCTGGGATCCCACATCTGTTCATCCTCATCAATGTCATCCTCCTCTTCCTCCTGGCTGCCACTCAGAGTGAAGGAAGGGTCTGAGCCACTCTCTTCTGAATCATCCTCGTCCTCATCCTCATCGTCCTCCTCCTCCTCCTGCTCCTCCTCCTCCTCCTCCTGCCCCAGCTGCTGCCCCATGTCCTCATCCTCTGAGGAAATATCCTCATCCTCGTCATCGCTCCAGGCCGCCACTGGATCCTCAAACTCGTCGCCGCCATACATCGCCGGCTTCAGAGGCTTGCGGCGCCGCTGCCGCCCCGGCACCTCAGCCAGCTGGCCCTCAGCCGCCGCGTCTGCCGGCGCCTGCTGCTCCCAAGCTGGCTGCAGTGCGGCTGCCTGCCCCTGGCTGTCCAGCTGGGTGAGCGGGGCCACCTGCTCAGCAGCGGGCTGCTCTGCCTGGGCATCCGGCGCCTGGGGCAGCAGCACCTCCTGCCCCAGCTGACCCGCCTCTGCTGCCGCAGGTGCTGCCTCGAGCTGCTGCTCAGGCTGTGTCGCCGCTGGCTGGTCGGCCAGCTGCGGCTCAGTGGGGTCGCCGGACGGCAGGGGCATGTCAGCCTGCGGCTGCTCCCGTGGCTGATGCCCCTCAGCAGGGCCTTGCTCAGCAGGTGGCGCGGCAGGCTGCTCCTGCTGCTGCTGCTGCTCCGGCTGCTGCTGCTCCTCAACCGCCTCAGCCATCTCCACATCCTGCTGACCAGCAGCAGCAGCTTGCGCCTGTGGCTGCTCGGCAGGCTGCTCGGCGGGCTGCTGCTGCTCCTCCTCGGCAGCAGCCTCCCCATCAACCTGCTGCTGCGGCTGTTCCTCAGCAGCCTCAGCATCCGGCTGCGGCTGCGGCTGCGGCTGCTCCTCAGCAGCACCCGGCTCCAGCTTGAGCTGAGGCTGCTGCAGCTGCCCGTCCGCTGCAGGCTCTGCACTGGGCTGCTCCCCCAGCTGGCGCTGCTGCTTTGTGGGCGACTCCACCTCCTCGTCAGCGGCAGCAGCAGGCAGGCCAGCCGACTCGCCTGCACAGGGTGAGAACATGCAGTCAGTGTTGCTGTGAGTTCATGCTGGCGTTGCAAACCTGCGATAGCCATCTGCTCATCTTCATGCTGACGCACGCGGCGCGTGCATTGACTGACGGATAACCTCTTCAAAGCGCAGGCCAAGTGCTGGCACATGCCTCCGGCGCACCTTTCTCAGCCATGCTGGTGGGCATGCTGGGTGCGCCGCCCTCGGCACGAGCGACTGGCGTGCGCGGCAGGTGCGGCCCCGGGTCAACAGCCGCCTCCAGCGCAGTGATGGAGAAGGGCGGCAGCTGCAGGAAGTCGCTGAACGCCTGCGGGCGTCAGGGATACAAATGTGGCAGGCATGCACCACTGGTGTTAGGAGCGGCTTCTGTGCGAGAGCGCAGGCCAGCAAGCTTTGCTCGGTACTCCACGTCAACGCTAGGACTCGCAGCTGCCGGGCCCCACAACAACTTCCAGGTGCGTAGGCCAGCCCAAACAGCCCCAGCCCACCTGCGTGAACTCCCACACCATCAGCAGGTCGGGCACAGACTCCATGGGCACACGAAAGGCGCGCTGTGCTGCAGGGGGCGGCCCGCGCCGCCCGTCCGCTGCGGCCTCCGCCACCGCGCGTGCCTCCGCCTCTGCGCTCAGGGTGGCAGCAGGCGGCACTCCGGGAGTGTGTGAGACAACACTCCCTGCATCCGAGGCACCAGCCAGTCACCTGCGCCACTTATTTGTATAAGGGGCTCTTCTCCTTCCTCCACTGGCCTAACTAGTCACTGACGATGCTGCCGCTGCCACCGATGCTGCGGCACCCCTCATCTGCGCATCCAGACCCCTGCCCAGTAATGCTGTGGCACAGCTGTCCCGCACAGAGAACCCTGCCCACCTGCTCGCAGCCGCTCCTCCTCCTTGCGCCGCCGCGTGCGCAGCCAGGCCAGGCGCCGCGCCCTGCTGGCGCCCCCCTCCGCCTCCGCCTCCGCATCTGCACAGCGGCGGCATGCAGGGCAGTGAGCAGGGCCAGCCAGGTGCAGTCGCATGGGCACGGCATCTGCACAGGCAGCTGCTTCAACGCTCCTGCGGCGGGAGCTGCTGCCAGGCAAACATTTTGTGGCAACGGTTGATGGCAACGCTTGGACCCAGCCTTCCCCAGCCAACCTGATGGGTGGAAGTCATCGGGCACATCGCCATCACTCTCAGGCTCCAGCTCGCCGTAGATGTAGGGCCCGCTGGCCAGCGCAGCAAAGTCGTTGACCGACCCTGCTGCTGAGCCTGCACCACCTGCAAACCGCACACCCCGGCCGCCGCCGGAAGCCTGTGGGTGCAAGGCAGGGGACAGCATTGGCTGAGCAGGGAGGCGGATGAATGGGCACACAAGCGGCGGTTGCACTCCCAAACGCCGACTGCTTGAAAGCCCTGGCCGGCTTACCCGCTGCTTCTTGGGTGGGCGGCCGCGCGGGCCGCTTGCTGCTCCTCGCTTGCCACCGGCACGTGGCTGCAGACCCAGCTTAGCCTGCAGGCCACGGTAGAGCAATGGGGGATGAGAGAAGATGCCAGGGGCCAAGAGACAGGCATTCCTAACGAGCGCCCACGGCATGCTGTGCCGTGGTCGCCAAGCTATCATACCAGCAAAACCATCCCCATGTCAGCGCTTGCCTGCAGCTGTGCCAGCGCAAACTCCTTGGCTGCCTGGTCGGCGGCGGCCTGCAGCGCTGCCGCAGCTTGCTGCACCGCACCCTCTGGGTTGGCGGCAGCGCTGGCGCTGGCCACCGCGGCATGTGCCACCGCCGCCTTGCGCTGCACGCCAGCAAACAGCGGCGCATATCGTGCGCTGGGCTGCAGGAGGCGGTACCAGGCGTGCTGCGTGACGGCCCACAGCACCGGCTCGGCTGCTCCATAGTCCACCACCCAATCCAGCAGCGGAGATGTGGTCACTGGGTGGCGATCACCATCTGCAGGGCCGCCTGCCTCCTGCCCCGCTGGCACCAGCTGCCCGGTGAGCACCAGCTGGCCGACGGTGGCTGGCCCCAGCACATCCAGCGGCCGCAGCGAGTCGCCGCCATGGTCGCTGCCTGCCGCCGCAACCTCGAAGTCGGTGACCGCCCGCAGTGGCAGGCCGCCCCCTTCTGCAGCAGGGCCGGAGATCGCAGGGTGCAGATGCAGGCCAGAGGGCGGGAGGGGCGCGCGCGAGGCCAGGTGGGGCGTGCAGGCGCTCGCCGGGCGGGGGTGGGCAGCGTCGGGGTGCGGGCATCAGAGCCGGGCTGCCGATGAGCGGGATGCAAGCAGGTGGGATGAAGGGGGCGCAACGGGGCTGCCCGCAGCCCTCCCTGTTGCCTTTCGAGCTCACCCCCGTCTTGCTGAAACGATGTGGGCACCGTGAGCTCGTCCATTGCGGCGCAACAGCCCGTGATCAATCCGGCGCCTGCAGGAGCCCTGTGCTTGTTGGTTCAGGGAACCATAGTGCAAGCGCCTCCTCTCAGGCCCGATAGCTGCTGCTCGAAGCGCAGTGACAATCAGGGACGCCGATCTCTGCTCTGAACGAGGCTGCAAGGGGCTTTGGCCCTGCCGGCACTGGGCGCCAGGTCACCGCCGCAGCAGCGCGTTCAATCGCCCGCTCTGCACCAGCATTTTGCTGCTCGCAGCCAGCTTTCTCGTGGTCATGGTCTGCTAGTATACATAAGGTTGGTCAAAATTTAAGGATATCAAGTGCTGTGCTACATATTGCGTTGCACGCTGCAGCCAACCGCCGCCGCCGCTGCCGCCGCCTCGGCTACTGCACAGCCGTGCCGTCACTGCTCAACTCCGCGGGCCCATACTGCAGCTCGTGCGCATCGCTGTGGTAGTGGTGCCGCACCTGTCCGAAGCAGGCCGCGTGCTGCCCTGTGTAGTACTGCACCGGATCGCAAAACTGCTCCTTGGCCACGGTGTGGCCTGAGGGACAAGGAGGCGAGGTGCAGGCGGGGCGGGTGGGCTGCAACAACCACTTGTCTTTGCACGCAATGCTCCACAACACGCCAGAATCACTGTCAAGTAAGCCCTGCACACAGAACGCAGCACAGTTGAGCAATCTCCCACCTTCTGCCGTCTCATTGCAGCCGCGCCCGTTGACATTCTCCAGGCTGCCCTCCAGCGGCTTGACCTGCAGTGCAGGCAGCAGCTGATGGCCTGTTGCCAGCCATAAGGAGAAGCACGTCGCAGGGTATAGCCAGCCAGGACCAGCCATGAGCAAGCGTGGCAGGCAGTACAGGAAGGTGGTGGGCAGCGTTTTCAGTTCGACCTCACAGGCTACCCCTCTAGACGGCCAGCCAGCCCCTTACAGGCGGCGCATCTGGCGGGCGGCGGGCCTCCAGCTCCCGCAGCACCTCTGCCAAGTCCTGGTCAATGTGCTCCACCCTGCACAGAACAGGCGACTGAGCCAGTGGTCGGCCAACCGACTCAACAGCGGTGACGGAAGCTCTGTGTTGCTGGGCTGAGCATGCAGGCATTATGGGCTGGCTGCTCCAACCAATTCAGGCGCAGTGCTGTACTCTGGCTCGGCTGGGACGCTGGAGCCCCAGCCAGAGGCAACAAACTAGCGCACCTGCCAATGAAGTCCACGGCCCAGCCGCCCTGCTCTGTCAGGATGCACTGGTGCTGCGGCTGGATGTGCACGTACACAAAGCCGCGACCGCGCCTGGGAGGGTGAGGAGCAGCAGGGTTGCTGTTCAACCCAGCGGCTGGCGGGGCAGGTGGCGGGTAGCAGGGCTGCTGTGTGCCTGCTGCCCCCTTCTGCAATTCAGGAGCCTCCAGAACGAATGCGCCCAGCCTGATTGCTGTCCACAGAGGTGCTGCCCCCGGCTGCCCCCTGCCGTCCACCCCTTCACCACCCCTCCTGGTGCACTCACTTGCTACACACCGGGTCGAGCTCGCACTCCTCCGCAAAGCCGGTGGGGTCGGAACAGAACCGGCCCCAGCTGTACTGCGCGTCCGCCTCGCCGCCCGGCGCCAGCTGGCGCATCATCATTTTGTAGCTGCTCACCGCGCGCTGGTACGGGTTGCGCACAAAGGTGACGACAAAGTAGTCGCGCCACAGCGCCTGCAGCTGCTCCACCGATGTCACCTGGAAAGACAGGGAGGAGGGGGTTGGATGGCGGGTGGGGCTGAGCAAGGAGCGGAGCAGGCTTGCAGCACCATTGTGTGTGGTAACAACAGTAGTGCAGTACAGCATGCTGACCATGAGGCACAGCTGACCGCCATCATGATGGCATCACCCGCCCTCTGTTCCAACTGCAATGCAAGCCATGAGGGCACCACTCGCCTGCAGCGGCTCAAAGCGCAGGCGGCTCTGCTCGTCGCCCGCGGTGGCATTGTCGCGGCAGCCGCCAAAGTGGCAGAAGAGGGAGGAGGAGGCGGTCTTGGCGTGCCGCAGGTAGATGACCTTGTACAGGTGGTTGACAAACACCTGGCAGCCCTGGTAGATGGGCAGCGGCGGCGGCGCCTGGCCTGCAGGGGCACAGGATGGGAGGCGGGCGGGTAGCCAAACTCGATCAGCCCCAAATCCTGGGATGGCGGCTTATTCAGCAAGCCCATCAAGAAGATGCCAACCGGTCAGGCACTTCTGATTGACCGCTGCTGTACGCACCGGCGAGGAGGGCCTGCTGCCGCCGCTGCAGCCACGTCTGCAGCCGCGTCTGTCGGAAGGACTTGAACGACGGATGCCAATTGCGCGGGTCTGCCGGCCCCTGCTTGGTCACAAAACCGTGGACCTCAGCTGATGCATTCACGGCCGCTGCTGCCACCGCCAAGGCCTCTGCCGGTTCTGCAGTGACCTGCTGCTGCACGCCTGCCGGGTCTGTGGCCACCTGCTGTGTTCCAGCCGCCGCAGCCTGCTCTGTCGCCGAGACCTGCTGCTGCAGGCCCAGTGAATCTGTGGCCACCTGGTCAGTGCCCGCCGCCGCAGCCTGCTCTGTCGCCATCTGCTCTGTCGGCGCCTGCTCCGCCGCCACCGCTACCACCTCGATCGCGGATCTGCGGCCGCCCCAGGGCTGCTGCGGCTGCTGCAACACGGCTGCGTGCTGCTCATCGCCCTGCGGCCCGCCTGCTTGAAGCAGGCAGAGGCAGAGCAGCAGGAGTGCCGCGCCGGCAGCCGCCAGCTGCTTGCCGTGCGTCTGCAGCAGCTGCTGGATGCCGCCACCCGTGCGGTGGGCCACCCGGGACCCTGCTGGCCCCAACCGGCTTGGCGGCCTCACTACCGCACCCATCCCGAGGTCCGCTAGCCCGTAGCGGAGCTAGATTGTGTCGAAACGAAGCGCCGCAACCAGCAAGTGAAGCCAGCAATCAAGCAAGCGCAAGTTTTTTGGATGCACAAACCCTGGCACCCGTTGAGCGGCTACGCAGCCAGCCGCCAACAGCTGGTTAGCGTAGCCGCACCGGACAATGCTGGAGGAGCTATGCCAAGCCCCACTCTTTGCACAATCTAGGTGGTATCATTGCAACTATGTTCCATCTTCCACACTGCGCATATTGCCTTGATGCAAGCGCCGCTTGAACAGGCTGCCCCCTAGCTTGAATCTCACGTCGGCTTTGCATGCATCAGGCTTGCATGGTGAGAGCAGCATGTGCATATAGAGGCATACGTGCTTCAAGCAGGCTGGCTCTTCATAACGCTTGGATATAGTCTCACAGACAGGCAGGCACGCTCAGATGATGAACTCGGGTGGCGGCATATCGCCGCCCCACTTGCGCCGCGCTTCCCGCTCCGACGATGCCGCATCCACCTTGCTGCTGACCGCTGGCTGCTGCGCCGCCGCCTTGGCCGCAGCGCTGGGGTCTCGCGGCCGCTGCGGCGCTGCTTCTGCTGCCACGGCCGCTGCAGGCGCCGGGCCCTGCTCCGCTGCTGCTGCTGCTGCCGCGGCACCCTGCCGCTCTGCCGCCGCATCGCCGCCGCTGCTGCTGCTGCTGCTGCTGCTGCTGCTGGGCGCGTCGCTGCTGGGCACCACCTTGCCGCCGCTGGTGGTTGCAAAGGGGTCGTTCTCCAGGTTGGACTTGAGCAGCTCCTTGCTGGACACGCTCCACTGCTCCATATTCTGGGCCGGGTTGCCCGTCAGCTGGCCAATCTCGCGCGCCGGGCTGCCCGCCACCAGCGTGCGCGGCGGCACCGGCTTGAGCACCAACGACCCCGCAGCCACCTGGCAGGGAGCGGCAGAGGGGTGGAGGGTCAGCTCAGTGGTCAGGGCTGTGCACATGCTGGTCGGATGCTTCCATGGCCCGCAGGCAGGCAGGTTATGGGGCCTCAGCCACCCGCCTGCAGCACTGCCATGCCCTTTGACAACGCAAGCAGAGCCCGGTCAGTCCATCGCTGCTCACTTGTGGCATACCACATCAAGCAGCTGAAACAGCCCACCTGCGCGCCCTTGCCAATGCGGATGTTGCCCAGGATTGAGGCGGAGGCGCCGATCAGCACGTTGTCGCTGATCTTGGGGTGCCGGTCGCCGTGCACCTTGCCCGTGCCACCCAGAGTGACGTTTTGCAGTATCGACACGTTGTTGCCAAGTTCCGCCGTCTCGCCAATCACCACGCCCGTGCCTGCAGTCGGGGTGCCAAGACCGTGCAAGTGGGCCGCGGTGAGACGCCATGACCACCAAAACAGCACACAGTTCACTTCTGCTGCCCTGCCAACAGCGAGGACTGGGCCCCACCATTCACGCCCCAACCACTCACCGTGGTCAATGAGGATGCCGCGGCCAAAGCGCGCCGCCGGGTGGATGTCCACTGCAAACACCTCGCTCATGCGGCTCTGCAGCCACACAACAGCAGCAGTGCAGGACAGAAGTCACCAGCTGAGCAGGGATGCTAAGGTTGACAGTGCCGGCTGAGGGGCAAAGCCGGACTGAAATGCTCTGTGGTGCGGCACCAATGGGCTGTTGATTGCAAGGGCGCGATACCCAGGCCTGTCTGCAGCCCCGCTCCCAAGTCAGGCCGCCGCAAGCACACCTGCAGCGCTGCGGCCATGACCTTGCGCCCTCGCGTCCACAGCTCGTGTGCAATGCGGTGCGCCTGCTCAGGACGGCAGTGGAGGCAGTCATCAGCACATGTGCACACCACCTTTTTGCTCTGTCTTAGTCTCGCAGGCGCCCTAGCACAGGGCATGCAGCAGCTGCTGAAGCAGCATGCAGCCACGGTTTGCAGACACAGTGGCGGCAGCAGCGGCGGCGGCAGCAGCAGCAGCAGCGGCGGCAGATCTCACCTGGATGGCGTGGAAGCCCTTGTAGTGCAGCAGCGCCTGGCTGTACGACATGCAGGCTGGGTCCTGCACACACAAACATGGGCAACCGCAGTGTCAAGCCGTTGAACTGCGCACCACCATGCCACAAGGCCCCTGTCACAGCTGATCATGCCTTTTGCATTGGCAAACCGCATGCAGCAGGGAAGCTTGCGATCCCATCCCACCGCACAGCAGACAGCTGCCAAGCCGGACAGCTGCGCCCAAGACCACGCACCCGCTCCCGCACGGCGCACAAGTCGGCCAGTGCGGCCTCGCTGATCTCCGTCTGACCCCTGCGGGCAGGCAGCCACGCATGCAGCCCATGTGAGGCATGAATGCGATGGAGGTTGCGCAAGAGCTTGCAAGGTATGGATGCAGGTTGGGGAACAGTGATCAAGCGGCCGAGCATGCACTCCTCTGAGGATGCACGCCTGCTTCTTGTCGGTCCCCGCCTGCCCGCACCTGAGGATGGAGTAGAACACCTCAAACAGCTCGGTGGCCAGGAAGGTGGCGTCCGACAGGCGGTTGGACAGCACAAAGGCCAGCGAGCGCTCAAAGTTGTCGTGGGACAGGATGGAGGCGTAGAGGAAGGAGGAGAGGAGCGGCTCGGCCGCGGCGTCTGCTTCTGCTTCCTTACTGCGGACAGACAGAGAGAACGGGGGGCTGCCAGTTTGGCCGCTGAGGGATGTGCAGCTGCACTGCTGGCAGGAGGGCCAGGCAACTGCGGCACAGGCCTTGGCAGGGGGCCAGAGCATGGCGCCACACTATTGGTGCTCCACAAGCGAAAGCAAAGGCCACCCCTGCTTTCTACCCGTCCCAGCCCGCCCGCCCGCTGCTGCGCACCGGATCGTCTCCCAGATGATGGTGGAGGAGCGGGTGCCGCCGCCCGCCTCCCCCTGGCGCAGCATGTCCTCCCACGACTCGCACATCTCGCTGTGGGCGCCCTGGTTCTGCATATACTCGGGCAGGGCAGAGTCCCACAGCTCCTCCGCCGGAACGCTGCCGTTGCTGCCGGCGGCGCCGCTGCTGCCGCCAGAGCCGCCCAGCGGCACCTTGCCGTTGCTGTTGGGGTTGTGGGGGTGGCCGTGCCCATGGCGGCCTGCGGCCGGGCAGGGCGGGGCGCAAAGTACGGGGGGCGTTGCGCGCGGGTGCGCGGCGGCACACAGCGGCGGCGGTGAGCGGGCCTCCATCGTGGGCCATTGGCCCTGACGCCGTGATGCATGTCAGCTATGCACCATGATCACAGCCAGACAGAGCGCTGAAGGGGAGCGGCTGCAGCAAGGAGAGTCGCACCTTTGCCGCGCGCCACTACCAGGCCCCTGGGCCGCCGCTGACCATCAATCGACCTTTGTTCAAGCCTGGGGCACCACGCTGTGGCCCTGCAGGCCGCTGCGGAAGTCATTTGGTGGGGCCGTCCTTGGCTCCTGCCTCGTTGCAGCGCTGCGCCGCTGCAAACGTGTCGGGGCGGCTTGTGAGCACGCATGCAGCAAAGCAAAGCGGCGCAGGGCAAGCCCTCGCGTCATGCAACTTGGCCTGCACAGCCGCACCCATGCACCGCCCGTCCAGTGGCTCAATTGACGTCGATCCCGCTTGCACGCAACCACCAGAGTGTCTGCAACGTGCGCCGCAACGCCTGCAGGCATGCGGCTGCGCGCAGTGTCGGTAGTGTGCGCTCAGCAGCCCTTGCCGGGGCCCCAGCTGCGCCAAGCGCTGCGCCAGAGGCAGGAGGTGCGGTTGGAAGCCGCCCAGCCTGCAGCCTTGAACCACCACTGCCGCCGCCGCCGCTGCCGCCGCCGCCGCTGCCGCCAAGGCCAGGCACCCACCACCACATGCTGCACTTCCCTGGCTCGCAGGCTGCCATGCGTAGCCGAATGCAGCAGAGGCAGGAGGAGTGGGCGCAGTGGGAAGCGCAGGTGGAGCAGGAGGAGGCGCAACTGCGGCAGGCGAGACAGCAGGGGCTGGGAGCGGCGCCGCAGTGGCCCAACCGTGCCGCACCAGCCCAGCCGCCGCTGCCGCCTCCCCCAGCGGCAGCCCAGCAGGTGAAGGGGGTGTAAAATGGAGAACATGCTGCAGCTCAGGAATTACTTACTTGCAGACTTGTGTGATCGACTTCCTCAATCAACCGCCCGTTCACGTCCTGATGGCCGCCTGCCCAGCTGCCCTGCTGTGCAGCCACCACCACAGCCGTGGCAGGGTGCGCCTGCAGCAGGAGTGCCGCGCCAGCCAGTACAGCCACCGCCGCAGCAGCAGCCAGCACCACAGCCGCCGCAGCCGCCTCCTCAGTCGCAGCCAATGCAGCAGCGCCCCGTGCCAGCCGCCGGCACGCCGCTGCTGCGTCGTGAACAGCAGCAGCAGCAATTTGCGGCCGCCAACCAGCAGGTGGAGCAGCGATTGCAGGAGCAGGAGCGGCTGCTTGCTGCGCAGCAGGTGCGAGTTGGCGGGTGAACATGAAGGCAGACATGGGGCAATGTGGGAGGGTGTCTGCCGGTGCATCATGCCACAGTTTGCAATCAGCAGACCGGCAGACCGGCACGTTTAGTGGAGTGCCTTGGGAGCCAGCCTGCTCTTGCTGTCATCCATGTAGCTGGTTGGCCTGCTACATGTGGTGCTGCAGAAAACCTGAAGTGCCTCCCTTGCTGACCCTGTGCAGGCCGAGCTGCAGCGGCGCATCAACGAGCGCGCCCGCAAGTCCAGGCGCTGGATTAGCAATGCCCCCACCACACCCGCACCGCGGCAGCAGCAGCAGCAGCAGCAGCAGGCGGGCGGGGCGTTGGATCAGCCATCGGGCGGCAGCGGTGCCGACCTGCTGGGCTCCTTCGCCCGTGGCGGCCTGCAGCGCAAGGTCTCCCGCTTTGCTGAGCTGACCAACCAGCTGCTGCGCTCGCAAGAGGATCGGGGCGCGGGCGTCAGCTGGGGGCGGCGCCAGGAGAGTGCCAGCGCTGCCGAGGCCCGCGACTGGCAGACGTGGGAGGAGGCAGAGCGCCAGCTCAATGTCAGGCGTGTGCGGCGGCCGCTGGCCGGCAACGCCGGGCAGAAAGCGGCGCAGACCCAGCCGCTGCCGCCACAGCCGCAGCCGATGCAGCCGCAGCCCCAGCAGCAGCAGCAAGCGGCGCCGCCGCCTCCCGCGCAGGCGCAGTGGATGCAGCAAGGGGTGCAGCCAGCAGCGACACAGCCGTGGCCGGGTGCGCCGCCAGGCAGCCAGGGGCAGCCTGGCCCAGCAGGAGCATGGACCGACACCGAGGATTGGTGATGGGCCGCAAAGCGCTTGATGGCGTTCCGCAGCGACAGTTCCCAACCCTGCCACGTAGCTCTGTAGGATGCCCGTCGTACGCTGCTCAAACCCCGTCCACCCCTGTTTTACCTGGATTGGGGGCATTGTGGCAGCTCTATGCATCTGTGTTTGGATCTGAGCTTATGTAGTTCAAGATGAAAGCACAGTCGTTGGGGAAACAGGGTCAATCTCGTGGCAGGGGGTCGGTGCTGATGCACAGGGGCAAGGGGGTGGGGGCCAGCGCATGCAGGCAGCACCGCACCTCCCCGCGGCCCGGTCAGCGACGGATCTGCGTTTATGTGTTTCACCAACGCGTTTGGGAGGCGCCTCGAGGCGCTCCCCGGCTCCCCAAGCTCAGATCTGTGGAGGTCAGCTCAGCGCAGC
>VFQQ010001102.1_pt1 | contig 41234 bp, 67 predicted proteins | sample 3512341 | NCBI WGS metagenome assembly VFQQ01 (sample SAMN10412373, study PRJNA504923) | tailings metagenome | isolation source: Relicate 2 Philex TSF1 revegetated site | place: Philippines: Tuba, Benguet | collected 2017-08-29 | reverse complement strand
TGCCTGCCCGGCCTCACCCCTCACCCCTACCCCCCTACCCACAGAGGGCGTGCTGTACGCGGAGAAGGACTTCAACCTGCCCAAGCACCCCGAGATTGATGTGCCCAACCTGGAGGTCATCAAGCTCATGCAGTCCTTCAAGTCCAAGGAGTATGTGACCGAGCGCTACGCCTGGCGCCACTTCTACTGGTGAGGGGCGGGTGGTTGGTTGCTGGTGCATCACGCCTTCCGGTGCCTCATGCCTGCTGGTGCCTCATGCTGGTGCTCGTGCCTGCTGCTTTGGCCGGCTGCCCTGGGTGGCACGCAGAACATGATGCAGCCATCGGGGATGCCAGCCAGCCAATGGGCAACGAATCAGACGACCAACTGCTCAAACCGATTTTTTTCCTCTCGTGCCCCCCTTGCTGTGCAGGTTCCTGACCGACTCTGGCATTGAGTACCTGCGCGAGTTCCTGAACCTGCCCTCCGAGATCGTGCCCGCCACCCTCAAGAAGAGCACCCGCCCGCTGGAGCGCGAGGGCGCGCGCCCGCCCCGCCGCGACGGCCCCCCCCGCCGCTTCGGCGACCGCGAGGGGTGAGCTGAGCTGCTGGGGTGCACTGCTGGGAGCGGGGCTGCTGTGGCTGCCGGGGCTTGTGCCGCTGCTTGCCGCCATGCTCTGTTGAGGCCACTACACAGCTGTGCTGTCGCACTTGCTGCGCCACACTGCTGCGCCCCACCTCGCCCAGCGCACTTGGCTTCCGCCAACCCACCCCTCCCCACCCTTCCTTCCTCCTCCCCTCCACAGCTACCGCTCCGAGAAGGCGGGTGCCCCCGGCGAGTACCGCCCCGAGTTCCGCGGCGGCTTCGGCCGTGGCGCCGCCCCCCAGTAAGCGTCCGCTTCCTGGAGCAGCGCCCCCTGGGCGCGGCAGGCGGCGGCGGGTGCGGCGGCCGCGGCGCCGCGGCCCCGGCCCCGCTGCGCAGCCGCGTTGGCCGCGAGGAGTGGCAGGGTGTGCGTGCCAGCTGCATGCAGGCTACTGTAACCTCCCGCCGACAAACAGACACAGTGATAGCTTGAGAGCAGAGTTGAGAGGCACAGGCTGGCGCTGGGTTCAACTCAGTTGACTGTCAGCCGGTGTGCTGCTAGTTGTGGGCCTCTGCAGCCAGCGTGAGGCTGGGTGTGGCCCATCTCTCCCATCAGGCTGCCAGAGCATATCAGTTCTCACAAGTGGGCGACACGGTGCACAAAAATGGAAAAAGAAAATGATGAATGTCGGGGCACGCGGGCAATATCGGTACTAGGGTTGTGCGCGGGGCAGCCAGCGAGGCTCAAAAGGGGGTGTACAGTACAGGGGTGGGCGGCAGTGCGCCCTGCCATTCAATGCCTGCAAATGGCGGAGAGCAGGGCACTGGAGCGCTGCGGTGAGGGGTGTATGTTGAGTTTGGGGTGAGAATGCAGCAGAGGTGGCGAGGCATAATGTGCATGTCACAGGTTGGGTAGGCCGTGAGAGCGAGGGACGAGCAGAGCACCGAGGAAGGAGCAGCACAGAGGACGAAGCACGGGGCACGTCAAGGTCCCGGGAAGGCAAGTGGGAGAAGATAGTGGGCAGGGGCTGCCGCGCCCACAGTGCAGCATAGAGCAGGAGCGAGTTGGGGGGACGGAACTACATGCGGAGGGTAGGCAGAGTCGGTTTGGAGTTCGGAGAGAACGGTAGGGAGCACACACGATTGGGAGAACTGGCGGCTGACAGACCGCGCAGCGCTGCAGGCATGCACTCAGATGCCGCTGCCGCCAAACTCATCGCCAAACAGCAGGTTAAACGGCTCATCCAGCAAGTCAAATGCAGCCGCATCCGGCTTGGGCGGCCACAGCAGCTGCTGCGAGTTGGGCTGCTGCTGCACCTGCACTTGCTGCTGCTGCTGCGGTGGCCGCGGCGGCAGCAGCGCCTGCTGCACCTGCACCTGCTGCTGCACGTGCACTTGCTGCAGTTGTTGCTGGGGCTGCGGTGGCGGCAGCTGCGCCTGCTGCAGCGCCCCGCCCCCAGACAGCATCATGGCGGATGCCAGCAGGTGCGGCGCATGCTGCTCCAGCAGGTGCCGCGGCAGCATGACCCACTGCTCCTCTTTGGGTACCGGCTGCAGCTGCGGCTCCTGCTTCAGCTGCTGCGCCTGCTGCTGGGCCGCGGCCGCCGCCGCTTGCGCGTCATCCTGGGGGTTCTGCGCTGCTGCGGGCTGGCCCAGCGGCGAGGGCCCGAGGGGCGAGGGCCGCGGCTGCCAAACAGTTGGCAGCGTAATTGAACCGGTTGCCTCCAGATTGCCGCCAACCAGGCCGTTGGGCAAGCCGTTGGATAGGCCATTGGGCAGGCTGCCGGACTGGCCCTGCTGCTGCTCTAGCTGCTGCGGCTGCGGCTCCTGCTGCGGCAGCTGCTGCACCTGCTGGAACGGCCCCTGCACATCGTCAAACGTGCCGTCCAGCCAGCCGTTCACCATGGCCTGCTGCTGCTGCACCTGCTGCTGCGCCGCCATGGCCGCCGCCTGCTGCGCCGCCTGCAGATGCAGCTGCATCTGCATCTCTGAGGAACCGCCCGGCCCCAGGGCAGAGGCCGAGGGGTTGGATGTGCCGGTCACGGTGCTGGCCGCCTGCTTGTCGCGCCTGCAGGCAAGGGCGAGCGGCGACGAGCAGAGGTGAGCAACGCATGCTCTGAAAAGCAAGCAGGTATCACAGAACCTCAGCTGCGCCTGCCGTCTGGCTTCAACGTGCTGCTCTCAATAGCCAGCAAGCGTCCACATGACAGCCCAGGTGCCATGTAGCCCACCTGCGCTGGTTGTGGCGCTCCAGGGCCTTGCGGCACGACCGCTTGCTGCCCTCAAAATCAGTCAGCGGGTGGCCCTGCAGGCAAGCCAAGAGCAGTGAAGTGCAGACTTCAGGAGGCAAGCATGAAGTGGCCGGTTGCGAGAGAGCAGGAAAGCAAGCAACATCCAGGCATCCCTCGGCTCGCACAACACCACCTCTGGGCAGCAGCAAGCCTGCAACCAAGGGCGCCAGCCAGGCTGTGCACGCTGAGCCGGCCCTGAAGCGCACCTGGCCGCAGCGCTGGCAGAAGCGCGAGGGCACTCCCTTGACCATGTACGAATCCGCTTTCAGGTGGTCTGGGCAGATGTGGTTGCTGCAGCACAGGGGGACGAGGGGGCAGGGCTCCTGTTGCAGCATGAATGGCAGTGGCAGTGTGGCATCAGGCATGGCTTGGGATGGTGTGCAGCCAGGGTGCCGCTTCAAGTGCACGCCACCAAAATGCAGCGTGCCAGCTGCGCCCAGCAGGGCTGAGGGAGCAGCAACCACACTGTGCGGCAGACTGCAGCTGCCCCTGGACCACCGATAAGGTATCCCGCAAGACACAGAAGAACGGCATATGCCCCAGCACTATGGCATGCAGCCAACACGCGCCCGACCCTGAGCCGCACCGCTGCAGGTAGAAGGACAGTGGCGCGAGGTCGACGGGGCAGCCGTCGCATTGGCAGGCGTGCTTCTTGAAGAGCCGCGGCCGCGGGCCGCGCCGCTTCTTGCCGGCCTGCCCCTCGCCGCCCTCCGACAGCGACGGCTGCTGGCTGCTGGCGGCTGCCATGTTGGACAGAACCGAGCCCACGGGAGGCAGGCCGCCCAGCGTGGGCGGGTGCAGGTAGGGTGAGCTGCCGTTGGGCGGGTGGGCAGCACCCATGAAGGGCGGCAGCTCCAGCTGCATGCCGCCGTTGGCCAGCCCGCCGCTCACGTTGGGCAGCACCAGGTAGGTCGGCACCTCGCCACTGCCGCCTGCCTGCTGCTTCTGCCGCTGCTGCTGCTGCTGCTGCTGCTGCTGCTGGAGCGCCGCTGCTGCCGCCGCACGTGGCATCCCAGTTGAGTCGCCGCCTTTGCCCATGGGCGAGGGGCCCATCAGCAGGTCATCCAGGCTGAAGTCCCCCAGTGCGTCAGGCTCTGGGGTGGGTCCCAGCCCATCTGCAGTGGTAGGAAGCGAGGATGGACGGGGGATAAGGTCTTGCAAGCACTGCCGGCCAGGCAGCAGCGGCGGCGGCGCCGGCGGAAAGGGCGAAGCAGCGGTTGTTGGAGGGTGCAGACTGCGGCTGGAGCGCCCCTGATGGCATGCACGAGCGCAAGGTGCGGCTCAGGGCGCCCCAGGTGCGCCACCGCCTCGGGCACTTGGCGCGCACACTTTGCTGTCACGTTCGCGCCTGCACCGGGCAGCGGCCACCAGGGGCGCCCAACGCCCCTGCCAACCCTGCAGGGCAGTCTCACCTTCCTCTGGGCGCAGTGCACGGCTGCTGGGGCTTCGCGCCCAGGAGTCGAGCAGTTCATCGAGGCCCTGACCCCCTTCCATCCCTCCGTAGGTGCCGTTCTCCACCAGCAGTGCGGCCATGTGTAATGGAACTGCGCCCAGGGCCGACCGAGCACCGGCATTCAACCAGCCACTGCACATGGGCAGCGTCCTGCATGCTGCGACCTGACTGCTCCCAAACGCCAATCGAGTTCACAGGGGCGATTGTGTGTGATACCGACAAGCGAAAACGATGGCCGGCAGGTCCTGACGCCCCCACTCCCTGGCCCTGCAGCTGCACACCCTCCATTGTGGCTTTGCCAGCAGCCATCAACGCAGCAGCGTCATGGCACATCTCACCGGCGATCAGCAGGCCGCAGGCCGTGAGCCAACTGCCGCCGCCGCCGCCGCCGCCGAGCTCGAGGTGGGGCACACTCTTAGGGCCCCTGCCTGCAGCAGTGTGGGCAGCAGATCACGCGTCTTGGCAGCTGCAATGCTGGACCTGCCACCCGCAAGCAGCGTGGCCAGACCATCGCCCTCACCATGCCCACCCTCCTTCTGCCCAGGCCCGCGTGGCGGCGCTGCACAAGGAAGCGCAGCGGCTGAACAAGATACCCGGCCAGGAGGCAGCTGCAGCCGCTGTGTACAAGCAGCTGGCAGCCCTGGACGACCAAGCGCTGCACCTGCAGCTGCAGCACGCGCCGCCGCTGGACCCGGGGCGGGCAGCGGCCCACGCCGCAGCGCACCCGCACTGCTGCCGTCTGCTGGCGCCGGCGCCGGCGTGGTCGGATGTGGCGGCCGCCGCCGGCGCCTGCTGCGGCGCAGCCCAGCTGCGGCGTCGGGCGCTGCATACTGTGCTGGGCTACGTCCTGGGGGATGCGGCGGCCTGCAGCTGCCAGTGGGTCTACAGTGAGGCCGCGCTGCAGACGCTGGCGCAAGGTACGCTGGATGGCAGGTGGTAGGCTGGGCAAACAGGCCGGGCACAGGGGCAGCCAGCTACGCTGCTCAGAAGTGCCCAGAGAGCACCCTCTAGCTGCAGAGTACAGCTGAGGTTTTAGGGCAGGGCAGTGAGGCAGGAGACATCAGCTTGTTTGAAGGTGCAGGGCCGCCTGCTGCTAGCGAAATGATGCTGAGCGCCAGCGTAGCGCATCCCCGCTGGCACTGCCTTGCTCGCCACAACAAGCTGCGCGCATCATGCCTTATAGACCACACCCATCCCATGCAGGGAAGGCTGGCCTGGAGTTCTTTGACCCGCCCCAGTGCCCCTTCTTTGACTACAGCCTGGGCTCGCCCAGCCCTTACGGCGAGCAGACGGCGGCGCTGGCGGAGAGGTGCGGAATTGGTGGTGCTAGGAGGTACTGCAGGCTTTGTCAGCCCGCAATCAGGGGCTGGAAACAAAGCTGCTGGCTTGGCAGATGTGCAAGTTGGCTCCCGCAACCCTGCAGCAAACTGAGTCGGGCACAGACGTCCGCTGCAGGGGGGTCTCCCACTCCCATTTTGTCCACTCTCATACTTCCACACCCTGCAGCCTTGTGAAGGCCGGCGGCTTCGACTGCTGCCGCTACGCAGCCGACCTGTTTGCTGCCTTTGGGCCCGGCTTTGAAGGCTACCGGTGAGCACTTGTCAGCTGAGGCACTACCCAGCTTCCATGCAGGCGCAGGAGTTGCCTGCAAGCAGGATTGAAGGCTGCCTGCCTGCCTTCTGAAGTGCCCACCTGCCCCTTGCCACTGCATTACCATTCCCCCCATGCTGCATCCAGGCGTGCATCTCACAATTTGCTTGCTCCACCTGCCCTACCCCTGGCAGCGACCGCTCCACCAAGTCCTTCCTGCGCCGCTACGCAGCCGGCGCGCTGCCGCCTGAAACGGGGTCAGCAGACGACCAGGCCAACGCATTCACTCGCCTGCCGCCGCTGGTGGCGCTGTATGCAGGGGACGGCAGGGCCCGCCTGCTGTCTGCTGTGGAGAGCATGGTCAGGTAGGCGGACAGCGGTGGGGTGCTGCTTGTGGGCTGCAGGGGTGTTGCGTGGTGTGTGCTGCCCTGCGTGCTACCTGCGGACAGTTGTGAGTGCAGCACAGGATGCTGCGGCACAGGTGCGCGAGCGGGTGCATCAACAGGGCTCTCATTGATGAGGAGCTGTTGTCCTCATGGCTGCAACCGGCTCACTGTGAATGATCTCAGAGCTCACGTGCCCACCCTCCCCCGCTGCAGGGTGACGCAGAACGACCCAATTGCTGTGGCCCACGGCTGTGCGGCTGCCGTGGTGCTCGAGGCGGTGGTCCTGGGTGCCAGCGTGGCAGCCGCAGTGGCAGCCGCGGTAGAGTGGCTGCAGCAGCAGGCAGGGGCGGCGGGGGCACCGCGGGCTGAGGCGGCCACAGAGATGCCGCGGACCATGGCGGCCATGGCAGCAGCAAACGGACCACAAACTGGAGCGCTCGCAGAACCATCTGTGCAGCCAGTCCTGTGGGCCGAAGTGGCCGACCGCCTGCTGCAAGCAGCTGAGCTGGCGCAGCTACCGCCGCTGGAGGCGGCGACGCGCCTCGGCCGCAACTGCCACCTGCCCAACAGCCTGCAGACGCCGCTGCATGTGCTGCTGCACCTGGAGTGGAAGCAGGTGGGCGGAGCGCTGCAGCTGAATGGCATGGCGAGCGGCAGTAGGCCGGCGGCAGTGCAGCAGCCAGGAGCAGCAGCAGAGGGAGCGGCGGCAGGGGAGGATGCCTGCCTGCCCTGCAGCATGGGCGGCGGCACGGCCTGCCCGCTGCCGGCTCGGCGGGCGGGCCAGCAGGCAGCAGGTGGCAGCGCAGTGCTGCAAGCACTGATGCAGCAGCAGGCAGGCAGGGGCCAGCCCGCCTCGCTACCACCCGAGGCTTACGTTGAGGCTGTCCGACTGGCCATCAGGTGCGCTGCGCAAAGGGGTGTGGCAGTTGAGGTTGTCGGCATGGTTTCCACAGGGTTGAAGTCTCGGCTTCGGTTGCTTCAAATCGCAGTGCTTGCTTTGCTTGAACCTCGTGCTCCTTCACTCCCTTTGCAAGCAGGCCAGGCGGCTGCTGCGCCAGCCGAGCAGGCTTTGCCGGCGCTCTGGCAGCAGCGCTCACGTCGGCTGGCAGCAGTGCCGGCTGCGAGGGCGATGTGGCGCTGCCGCATGACTGGATGCAGCGCATGCGGGGCTGGGATGCTGCTGTGCGGTTGGCGGAGCAGCTGGTGGCGCTGAGGGACTGCTGAACGTTGTAAAAGAGGGAGCGCTCTCACCATCACCACAGAGTGGTCCAGTCGTCGTTGTCGCGTCATCAGCGCAGATGCTCGCTGCGGGCTACCCTCTGTTTCCCCAGAGCCGTAAGACTGCCAAGCAGGGGCAAGGGAGCGGCCTAGCAAAGCAGGGCAGCAAGCCCAAAGGTGGGGCAACGGCGGCTTCCTGCATTTCCACCTCAAAGTTTTCTGTGCACTCCCGTGCCTCCTGAGTTTCTGCGGTTCTACCAAAGCGTTTCTGTGCCCTCCATACGTCCCACAACGCAAAGTAAGGCCGGCCGTCATACGCATTCGGGCTAGAAGCCACGCCCCGCCCACGCAGCAGCGCAGCTGGGACCTGCAGCGCCTGCCCGCTGTTGCCTGCACGCGTGCGGGCCCGGGGGCGCCCTGCCGCCCCCGGCTGACGCCCTTCTTCGCTCTGCTCTCTTCTTGCTGCTTTCTTGCATCACCGTCGCCTGAGGGCAGCGTTCAAGCCGGCCGAAACGTGCAGTGGCCGCAGTCAGGAGGGGCGGCGCCCGGCAGCTGCCGCCGCTAGCAAGCGCCCGCTTCACTTCCGACCCCCCACGCTGCAGAATTTGGGAGCTTTCCACCATGAGGCGCACGACCAAGACGCCGTCTGATCCATCCAGCATGTATCAGGACAGCAGCGAGAGCGACATTGACTCAGGTGGGCCAGCGCGGGTCGGTTGCGGTGGGCCGATCGCAGCGCCGCCGCCGCTGCGGCGGGCCAACCCCTGCCACCGTCAGCCTTAGTCTGCTCACTCTTTGATGACACAGTTGCCCAAATTACCGCCTACTGCTCCACCGACCCTTCCCTGCAGAGCTGGAGCGGCAGAGCCATGCTCGGAGCCGGCGGCGCGGGCGGGGCGGCGCGCCCAAGCCCCGCATCGTGTGGCACCCCGAGATGCACGCCGAGTTCGAGGCTGCGGTGGAAGCGCTGGGTGCGTTTCAGGGGAGTGGTTACATGAGGGGTTATTGTGGAAACTTGGGGCAGCAGCGGGGATGTGCACGCCCATTCTTGGCGGCCAGCCGCCCGCGGTGCCTCCCAAACTTCCCGCCCGCCACCCACCCTGTTCTCCTGCGCTTGCGCGCTTCCTGACCTGCGCAGCCTGCCTCCCTCCTTCCCGCTGCGCAGGTGGCGCCTTCCACGCCACCCCCAAGGCCATTCTGGAGCACATGGGCGGGGACGGCGCTGCCGCGAGCCTCACGCTGTCCAACGTGAAGAGCCACCTGCAGGCGAGTGCTGGGGGACGGTTGGTGGCCACGGGGTGCTGGCGGCGCGCGGGACAGGAGCGGAAGCTGTTGTTCGATATGTTGTCCATATTCTCATGTACGTGTTGCTCTTCCCTCCCACTTTCCTGTGCTCAACGCCCGCAGAAGTACCGCCTGAAGGAGCAGAAGCGGCGCGAGGCGGACGCCGAAGCAGCCGGCCGCTCCTCCACCTCCCTCGCCACCCCCTCCGGGCACAGCGGCGGCCGCGCTGGCGGCGCTGCGCACGCTATGCACGGCGTGCCGCCCGTGGCTGCCGCGCTGCGCGGCTCGCCCGGCCTGAACACACTGAGCCCCGGCATGGTTCCCATGGACGCCATCGGCTCAGGTGGGCGCAGGGTTTCACATGGGTGGGTGGGCAGGCTGGGCAGGGTTTGGCAACGATGCGCGCTGGCCGACGCGCTGCTTTTGCGCGCAGGCAGTGACCTGTATTGTCTCAACCGGCCTGAACCGCACCCCCAACTTCCTGCCCAACCCGGTGCAGGGCTGCAGCCCTCGCTGGCGCTGCCGCCGCTGCCCAGCGCCTCTGCCCGCCCCGAGGCGCTGGCGGGGTCTTCCCTGGACCTGGCTCCCTTCAACGTGGCGCCGCCGCCGCTGGCCATTGAGCACTTGGGAGAAGAGGTGCCCTTTGCGGACGAGCAGCTGGGCCGGCAGGCGGCCGCCTGGCGCCACAAGCAGCAGGTGCTCGCGGCGCAGGCGGCCGCGCTGCAGCAGGCGGCGGGGCCGCCCAGCCAGCCGCAGCAGCTGGCGCTCATCCTGTTGCAGGTGGGCGCAAGGGGGGGAGAAAGAGCCCGGGGGTGTTTTGCTGGAACCGGGGGCCGAGGTTGGGAGGGTTGCAAGCAGCGTAGGGGGGAGCTCTTCGCCACCCTGCTGTGCAGACAGCCACGCCTGCCCAAGTGCACCTGACCGGCAGTTTCCATCCGCCCCCTCCCCACCCCGCGCAGCGAGAGAACCTGAAGTGCCTGCAGGCGCTGCACGCGCTGCACCTGGCCCAGATGCAGCTGCACCTGGACACCGCTCAGCGCCTGAAGGAGCAGGTGGGTGGGTGGGTGGTGGGTGGCAGGGCATGGCGTGGCGTCTGGCCTGGGCGGGCCGACCGCTGCACTGTACACTTGCCTGCGCCTATGGCAGTGCAGCAGGCCACCGGTTGCGGCCCTCCTGTGTGTCACCGCCTGCCTGCTTGGCATGACAACAAGGACCAGCAGCACGCTTTGCAAGGCTATCCCGGCCATGCAGCGACGATCTCCCGGCTGCCAACTGCATCTGCAGGTGGGCCCAACCAACGAGGACTGGCCTTCGGTCGAGGTGAAGCAGGAGCAGAAGGACAGTGCCGAGGCGATTCAGGAGGTGCTTGCCGCCGCACGCCTGGGCGGTGCCAGCCCCGCCCGCGGAGAGGGCAGCGCAGAGGGCAGCCAGCCTGACTCGCCCTCCAATGCCGCCGACCCGCCGGCGGCAGCCATGGAGGAGTGAGCCTCTAGTCCACGCTTGGCAATGGCGAGCAAAACAGCCTTGTTCCCTGGTCCGGCGGCCTTGGCAGCCTCTGATCAGAAGGCCCCACCAGGCAGCGGTGCAGCATGCACGGCCCCTTGCATCCCACTCCCAGTTGCATCACCCAAGGATTGTGTGTGCTTTCATATTCATTGTGTGCCCTGTTTGGTAGTGCCCTTGCCTGGAGCACAGCGACCCGCTGCTCGCTCCACCTTGGTTCCCGGGGGGTCCCAGCCCCCAGCTTGCGTTCTTTGCTTGAACGGTAGCCACTGTTGGCTTCCACCTTGGTTTCCCATGACGTCCCAGCCCCCGACTTGCGTTCTGCGGAGCCTGCTCTCCAACTAGGCTCCCTCCCCAGCCCTTGCGTTTATTGGAGCCCCCTTCCTGATCGCCAGTTTGGCTCCTCCACCCCAGCCTGCGTTCTGCGGAGCCCCTTATCTGCTCGCCAGTTTGGCTCCGACACCCTGCTTGCGTTCTGCGGAGCCTGCTCGTCAATTTGGCTCCTTGTCAGGGCAGGCACCTTGCACTGTTTGCCAGGGCCCGCCTGCCCGCTTGCTTGATCCGTATACACATGCCCCTCGGTGCCTGTATTGTCTGGTGCATGCGCAATGTTTTACACAAACCGATGAATGAATCTGCCGTCTGTGCTACCCAGGACCAACCTACCCTTTGCACCAGACCCACTCCTGCTTTTTGCGCATGATCCTTTTGACCCGATTGTGTAAGGACGACAAGATGATGCAGTGCATACAAGCTGGCCGTACCAGCAACAATTTGTGCACACAACAAGCCACACAGCTTGTCTGACGAAATTTTCTTACAGCTTTGCTCGCTGGGGGGCTAAGCACCTAGTGCAGTTCACAGGCGGAAAAGTTGATGCGGCTCGCAGGCTGAGGCTGGTTGAGTGTCACAGGTTGAACAGCTGGCGCGGTTCGCAATGTAGCTCACAGGCTGAATAGCTGGTCGTGGCGGGCGAACAGCCACATGCCCAGGCGGCCAGCCACCCCCGCAGCCTCTGCCTTGTCGGCCAGCGGGTCTAACGCGAGGTAGAGCTCAGTTTCTCCCGTCACTGCAGGGAGATGAGTAGGGTGGGCAGGTGGGAGGAGCATTTCAGGATATGCTACAAGTGAGCGGGCAGCTGGTGCAGCTTGCACCTCGTTCCAGCACCACTACCAGCCCATCTGCCCAGCCAACAACTCTGCCCAGCAGCTCAGCTGCCTGTGCCAGCCGCAGACACCAGCTCTGCATTCCACTGCCCACACCACGCACCTGCACCAAGCAGCGTGAACCGCGGCCGCGCCTCAAAGCGCAGGCGCTGCAGCGGGCCGCCGCTGCCGGCACTGCCATCAAACATGGCGGCCCGCATCTGGGAGTAAGCCACTGTGATCGCCTGCAGGGAGATTTGGGGTGCGTGAGGGGCAGGCGATGGGCGATCAGGATGTTGAGCGCGCTCGGCAGCAGAGAGGCTGCACAGCCAGGTGGCAACTGGCTGCAAGCACCCCGCACCATGCCCTTGCCCCTGCACCTGCTGCAGGCCGCCGGCTAGGAGTGGAGGTGAGAAGGGTGCCATCACATACTGCTGCCTCGCACTAAGCTTGTAGACAAAGTGCAGCAGCGGGGTGGCGCCAAACCTGCCGCCACCAGCTGCAGGTGGCAGGCTGGGCACTGCCAGCAGGGAGGTGGCTGCACTGCTTCCACTGCTACCACCGCCGCTGCTGCCATTGCCACCATTGCTGCTGCTGCCTGCGGCTGCCATATGCTGCTCTGCTGCTGCGCTGCTTATGAGTGCCTGCAGCGCACCGATAGCCTCCAGCTGCTGCTGCATGCGCTGCTGTGCCGCTGCAAGGGCAGCGGGATCGGGCATGCCGCCGCACAGCAGCACAGTGGCGGTCTGGGTGGCCGCGTCCGAGTAATGGATGTAAGCGTGCAGGTTGGCGGCTGCAGGGAACAGGGTTGCGTGAGTCAGAAACTGCTTGTGCCGCTGCAATGCCATGCCTAAAGGGAGTGCCAACAGTTCCCCATGCAGGCAGGGTGGATGTTCAACCCAACCCTGTCACACCCAGCCGCCCAGCGCACCTGGGTTGAAGCGGGGCAGGCAGACGGGCGTCATGGCATCCCCAGAATGCCGGAACGATTGGTTGGACGACAGCAGGTTGAGAAGCAGCAGCAGGTCCCACTGCTGCAGCGGCGCAGCGCCAGGGGCGGGGCAGGCCGCCGCCACAGCGCCGCCCGCCACGACCACGCCGTGCACAGCACCCGTGGCCTGCGGCAGGCAGCAGCAGGCAGTAGCACGCTGGATCACAGCACTAAGCAGCTTCCGGGGACAAGTGCAATGCATCCCGTTTCCTGTCTGCAGACCAAGCAGGCATGTCCACACATACATGGCAGGCAGCGCAGTCCACACACCTTGACAGCGGCTGCCAGCGAGGCCAGCAGCGCCTGCCGCACGCCGCCCAGCAGCGGCAGCGAGGGATAGGCGCCCAGCAGGGCGGCGGGCGTGGCCGTGAACGAGTCGATCTGCGAGCAGAGCATGCCCTCTGACCCGGCTGCAGGCAGGTTGGATGGGCAGGAACAGTTGTGGAGGCATTGCATCATGGCAAGGAGCAGGAGGAGCAAGAGCGCAGGCCTCACTTGAAGAAGTGCGGCAGCAGCGGGCAGTGCAGGCAGCTGGCAGCAACCAACCTGCTTGCATGCATGCACTCACCCAGCAGCCGGCGTGCGTCGTAGCCGGGGTTGCGCTCAAACATGGCGGTCAGGGCGGAGGAGGTGAGCAGGCTCACAATCTGGCCGTGCACCAGGCTCAGCTGCGGTGCATTGCAAGCAGGATGGTGTGCTTTCAGATAGGTGCATCTGAATAACGCATGGGGGAGGGTGCAAAGTTGCAGCACGGCCCAGGCCACGCTCCGGCCGGGTGTGGGCTTACTTCCGCAGCTGAGTCTGTGCAGCATCTATACTGCCGGCCAACTGCTGTCAAACCTACTGCCTCACCTGCATACGCAGCACGGCAGGTGGCTCGCCAAATGCCGACACGCCCACCAGGCACAGCGGCGGCCGCTCCAGGAACGCAAACACGTGGCCGCCGGCCCTGCATGGGTGCATGGGACAAGGCAAGGCAGGGTAAGGAAATGAAGATGGGCGCTTGTGCGCTGTTCCAGGGCCTCCTTTAGAAAACCTGCTGCTTTCAAAGCTTGCGGGCTAGCAGGTCGCACACTGAGGGGACAGCACAAGCTTCCAAACTTGCCCTGCTGCACCACTACACCATGCAAGACTCACCGCACGTGTCGCAGCGTGTGCCCCTTGCTGTGCGCCACCGACAGGATGGCTTCCGCCGTGGCCATCAGCCCAGCCAGCGCCGCTTCGTCGTTCCTGTAAGCGTAGATTGGCTTGCCTGCCGTGCTGAACACAAACACGTGCTTGGGCTGCCGCCGCAGTGCTGCATCAGCCGCCTCCTCCCCCTGCCCTGGCGCCGCCTCCAGAGCGGCGGCAGCGGCATCCCGCAGCGCGGCAGACAGCTCTACAGGCGGCGTGCCGGCGCCTGCCCGAGGCAGGCCGCCAAGAGCAGCTGCAGCCTCCTGCTCCTCCTGCGACCATGCCCGAGGGGCAGGTGAACATGCAGGTCAAACGTGCCGGCAAGCCAGCTGGCAAACACCCCAAGATGGTGCGCAGCTGGAACGTGAGCAATGACGGTGCAAAACAATCAGTATTGCAGCTTTCAGCCTCGACATCTATGCCATTCATCGCACCTCGCCCTCGAAAAGGGTGGACGCCTCGCCGCCGCCGCTGCCGCCAGCAGCGCCCTCGATGCCGTCGCCATTTGCCGCCTCTGACAGGCTGCTGGCGGACGGATGGCGGTCCTCGAGCGTCAGATCGCGCAGCCGATCGCCGGGCTGGTCCTCCTGTGAGCCCTGGGAGCGCGCCGCTGCAGCGTCCCCTTCCTGGGAGGACCTGCTCGACATGTCGTGACGGTCAAACGATCCCTGAGGCGCGCCTAGTCTGATCAGACTGCGATCAGGCAGAAATAGCTTTGGCCGAGCTTCCCATGCAGGCCCGCGTGGCGGTGGTGCCAGCCGGTCTTGGCGCAATTCAATCTCACCACCTTTCATGCACAAACTGCTGTCTTCCCCATCAAACTGCTATTGGCCACGTTGTGGCGTCAACAATCTCACAGAATTGACATGCAGGCGTCCTTGCTAGCGGCCAACGGCTAGCTAGCGGCATGGGGGCTGTGCAGTCGGCAGCAATATGCGTGCAGCAACGCACTTCCTCAGGATGGCAAGAACCAGCATAAATGATGCAATACGCCAGTAAATACAAAACTGGAGATGGCAGTCAAGCCGCAGCTGACTGGGCTGCAAGGCGCAATGGCCGTGTGGCGCCGCCGCTGCCGCCACTGCCGACTCAGCGCGCCGCCGGCGCTGCTGGGGGCGGCGCAGCAGCTTCTGACAGGTCAACAAAGCTCTGAGTAACCCTTAGATCTTACGGCGAGATGCGCAGGGCCAGCCGACAGCGTTCCTGGCCCCGGGCCGAGTGAACACCCCCGTCGCAGGGCCGGGCGCGCGATGTCGGCATCCAACGACTTGCTGATCGTCTCTGCTAAGGCAGCCCGCCGGCTGCGGCTGCTCCAGCTGCCCCAGCTGGGTGGCACCGCCGCCGCCACTGCCGCCGACGGCCCTGCCACCACTGCCCCGCCGCTCGTGGCAGCCGATGGCTCGCTGCCTGTGGCGCTGCTGGCAGAACCGGTGCTTGCAGCCGCCAGCAGCAGCTGGCAGCAGGACAGAGACGTGCTGCTGGAGGTCGCTGTGACGCTGCCCACCCTACAGGCGCTGAAGGTGGGCAACGCAGCTCGGCGTGCTTGGTTCGTTGGTGGCACCCAGCAGCAGTTACAAAGCCAAACCAACACAGTATGTACTGCGTCGCTCATTTGCACCTATTTTGCTGCGCAGCTGCCCTCTGGAACCGTGGTGCTCGTCACCAACACGAGCCAGCCTGGCGCGCCGCCACACCTGGCGCGCCTGCTGGCGCTGCCCTCGGCTCCAGCAGCAGAAGCAGCAGCGGCGGCGGCTGCAGATGCAGCGGGGGCACCAGCGCAGGATGCAGCGAAGGCAGCCGAGGGAGCGGCAGACGGTGTGGCCTACTTGGCTCCCAGCCTGGCCTTCAATCTGGGGCTGGCTCCGCACCTCTGGCCCCTGCTCCACCCCAGCAGCATCAGCAGCAGCAGCAGCCCTGCCGGTGATGTAGGCGGCACGACACGCCCTGCAGCAGGGCACGGCCCGGACCGCGTGCGCATTGAGCGGTATTATCCACTAGCAGCACCAACCGGTCAGCAGTGGCAGCAGCATAGCGTGGCACAGCCGGGAGCCGAGGCGGCAGAGGTGCCTGTGGCAGCAGAGGTGCACATTGCCCTGGTGCGCTGCCCCGCCTCAGCGGTGCTGCAGCAGCGGTCCAAGCAGGCTGGCCAGCAACAGCAGCAGCAGGACGGGCCGCAGTTCAGCCACACTGATGACTCGGAACTACCTGAGTCAGACGCTGCTGGCCTGGGCGGCAGCCAGGTCTCACACGCAGCAGCAGCGGCAGCTGGAGCAGCGGCCGGCGCAGCAGCAGCGGATGGGCAGGCAGCCTCGGATGATGCAGTGGCAGCCCTGCAGCTCTGGTTTGTAGCGGCGCGGCGGGTGGTGTGCCCAGGCGACGTGCTGGCTGTGCCGCGGCTGCCGCCCAGTGGCGGCACCGGCGCCCGCCTGCTGCCGCAGGTGCTGCCCAGCCTGCATGCGGCGCAGCAGCGGCCAGCAGGCGCGGCAGGCACAGCCAGTGCAGGAGCAGCCCCCTTGGAGCTCCTTTACTTCAAGGTGACCAAGCTGGTGCTGCCTGCGGCATTTGAGGCGGCATCAGCGGGGCAACCAGTCTGTCGAGCGGCTGCAGTAGACGTCAGCAGCACAGCTGTGAAGCTCGCGGGACAGTGCAGCAGCGGCTTGCCAGTGGGCTTGCCGCACTACCTAGCATCAGCAGCTGCTGATGACGGCCAGACCAGCGGCAGCAGCAGCAGCAATGGCAGCAACGATAGCAGCCGCAGCAACGGCAGCAGCCCTGGTGGCGGCCTGAGCAGCAATGGTCCGCCCTTGCTAGGTGCTCATGCAGCTGCGGCACACGCCTCAGCCCCGCAGTTGCCGGCTGTAGGGCCGCTGCTGGGCCCCTGGCGGCAGCTGGCACAGCTGCTCGCCTCTGTGCTGCACCCAGCTGCATCTGGTGTGCCACTACGGCTGGCGGTGCTGCTGCACGGCCCCAGCGGCAGCGGGAAGGCCACCGCTGTCGCAGCAGCAGCAGCAGCGGTGGGCTGCCACCTGGTCCCTTTGAGCAGCCACGATGTGAAGGCGGCGGCCGGCGCAGCAGAGCGCCACACATTTGAGGGCCTGCGAGCGGCCTTCAGCGCGGCAGCCGAGTATGCTCCGGCTGTGCTGCTGCTGCGCCAGTTCTCGGTGCTGGGAGATGCCAGCAGCCACGGAGGCAGCGCCAGCGCCAGCAGTCACTCATATGCCTCCCGCCTGGGCAGCGTGCTAGCTGAGTGCATTCGCATGCACAATGGCAGCAGCAGCGGCGGCAGCGGCGGCAGCGGCGGCAGCGGCGGCAGCGGCGGCAGCGGGGCCAACGGAAGCAGCAGCAACGGGCGGCAGCAGGGGCAGGAGGACGAGGCTGCCTTCCCTGCCCCGGTGGTGCTGGTGGCGTGCACCGCATCAGCTGACGACCTGCCGCCGCCGCTGCGCCGCTGCTTCACACACGAGATTGCTCTGGAAGCACCTGACCAGCAGCAGAGGCAGGCCCTGCTGCATGGCAGCCTGGGCAGAGTGGCAGCAGAGCCAGCCTGGGTGCAGGCGGCGGCAGAGGATGGCGATGAGGCGGCAGAGGGACCAGAAGCAGGAGATGCTGAGCAGCGTGGGGTGGCACTGAGCGGCGGCTGCCTGGAGGACACAGCTCGACACACAGCCGGCCTGCTGCCCCGAGAGCTGCGGGCTGTAGCGGCTGACGCCGCGGCAGAGGCAGCCCTCCAGGCACTGCCACCGGCCGCAGTGCTGCAGGACGCGGCTGGCTCTAGCTCTGTGCAGGAGAATGGCGGCAGCACAGCAGAGGCAGACGGCGACCAGCAGGGTGCAGCGGTGGCCCGGCCAATGCTCACCGAGGATCATCTGGCAGCAGCGGTTGAGGGTGTGCGCCAGCGCACCGCCACCGAGATAGGTGGGTGGACTGGTGTCCTGCTACCACTGTCTGCTGTGCAGGCGAGCAGCAGTTGGTGACATGTTGCCACCAGCCCTCTTTCGTCAGCACGCACTGCTTGCGGTGAAGATGACCTACCAAGGTGCCTGCCCCCTGCTTCCTGCCCCCTGCCTCCCCACAGGCGCCCCCAAGATCCCCAGCGTGCGATGGGAGGATGTGGGCGGCCTTGCGGACGTGAAGCGAGCCATCCTGGACACAGGCAGGCGGGGAGGGGGAGGGGGGCTTACGGATGGCAGGAAGGGGTGCAGAGAGCTGGAGGGTTTTGCCAGTGCAGAGCTGCCAAGGAGTGGCCCCGACATGTTTGTCACTGCATGCGCACTAGCAGCACTGGCATGCGCATGCCACCAAGCTCCAAGGAACGAAAGTGTGCTGTTCTGTTAGTTACTGACCGCTGCCTGCTGCCCCGCCTCTCCTGCAGTGGAGCTGCCTCTGAAGCACCCTGAGCTCTTTGCCGGCGGCCTTCGGCGCCGCAGCGGCGTGCTGCTGTACGGCCCTCCAGGTACGTCCGTTTGTCTGAGGGACTGATCTTCAGGCTTGCTTGGCTGGCTGGCGGTCGCTCAGGCTGCCGGCTTTGCAGCAGCAGCCACAGCCTTTGTGAGCATGGTGCTGAAGCCAAGTGCGCTGCCGGTCATGCTCATAACCCAATGCAAACCTGCAGGCACGGGCAAGACGCTGCTGGCCAAGGCGGTGGCCACCGAGTGCTCCATCTCCTTCCTCTCAGTCAAGGCAAGCCATTCATTCTGCCAAGCTACTGACACCGGCTGGCCTGGCTGGCCGCCTGCGCTTCTAGCTTGCAAGGCGATGCAGCGGCCTGCAGATGTGTGGCAGCAACGCAGTTCTTGGAGACGGTTGCCGCCTGCTGTCCAACTGGTGTTCCCTGCCTGTCATGCCACTTCGTTTTCTGCCCTGCCTGCAGGGCCCCGAGCTGATCAACATGTATGTGGGAGAGAGCGAGCGCCAGATTCGGGAGGCAAGCCGCCGTGCTGTGCTGTTCTGTGCTGTGCTGTGCCACCTCGGCTATCGCCTGCTGCCTTTACTGTGACAAACTGTGCGCTTGCCCTGCAGCTGCTAACATTAGGTCGTCTGCTGAACCGCACCTGGCCTAGACATGTACGTCCTCGTGTTGCAGCGCTCCTTAGTCCTCTGTGCCCACCCCACTCCAGCGCAGGTGTTTGCGCGCGCCCGCCGCGCCCGCCCCTGCGTGGTGTTTTTCGACGAGCTCGACTCCCTGGCCCCTGCGCGCGGCAAGGGCAGCGACAGCGGCGGCGTGATGGACCGAGTGGTCAGCCAGCTGCTGGCTGAGATTGACGGGGTGCAGGTGGGCTGGGTGTGTCGGGGGGTGGCTTGGGTGTGGATGGATGGATGGCTTGTTTGGGTGGGGGGTTGGTGGCGCGTTCACTGAGCCCACACCGTGGCACCCCAGCCGACTTGCTCAAGGCGCGTTCTCAGGATCTGAAGCATCAAACTGCGCTGCACACGCCTGCCCCCATCCACCTGTCTGCTGCAGGGCAGCGGCGCGGGCGATGTGTTCATCGTGGGAGCCACCAACCGGCCAGACCTACTCACCGCATAGCCCTATCCACTGTAGCCTTTTTCATCATCTGCTGCAGGGTGGCGGCGCGGGCGATGTGTTCATCGTGGGCGCCACCAACCGGCCAGACCTACTCACCGCCTAGCCCTATCCACTGTAGCCTTTTTCATCATCTGCTGCAGGGTGGCGGCGCGGGCGATGTGTTCATCGTGGGCGCCACCAACCGGCCAGACCTACTCACCGCCTAGCCCTATCCACTGTAGCCTTTTTCATCATCTGCTGCAGGGTGGCGGCGCGGGCGATGTGTTCATCGTGGGCGCCACCAACCGGCCAGACCTGCTGGACACCGCGCTGCTGCGCCCCGGCCGCCTTGACAAGCTGCTGTATGTGGGCATCGCAGGTGCGAGGGCGGTGGGGAAGTTGAAGGGGGGGCGGTGCTGAGGCGCCTGCTGTAGGCCTGCTATTGGGTGCTGGCCTGCTGAAAGACTCTCCCTGTCCCTTACTCAAGTAACCCCGCCACAATCCTGCCCTGCCACCTTTTCTTGCGCCTGCAGGCGACGTGCCGTCACGGCTGCAGGTGCTGCAGGCCCTCACTCGCAAGTTCAAGCTGGCTCCAGATGTCGACTTGGGCGCGGTGGCGTCGCTCTGCGCTCCCAGGCAAGCCCGGCTGGACTGGCGCAGTGCAGGGCTGAGTTGCTGGTGTGCCCGGCCGCCAAACCTCACCTGCCTCGCGTCCTGCCTCCCCAACCCGCCTTCCAACCAGCCTCTCAACCTCCCGCCCTGTCACGTGCTCCATGCAGGTTCACAGGCGCAGACGTGTATGCCCTGTGCAGCGATGCATGGATGGGCGCGCTGAAGCGTGCCATCGCGGCGGCCGAGGCAGCCCCAGCGCAGCAGGAGGAGGAGGAGGAGGAGGAGCAGCAGCAGCAGCAGCGGCATGAGTTGGAGGGCCCTGCAGGCGATCCAGCAGCCCACGCAGCACAGCAGCAGGCACAGCTGGGGGGCAGCAGCAATGAAGCCGATGATGAGGAGGTGGAGGTGCAGCAGGCCGATTTTCTGGCGGCAGTGGCCACTGTGCAGCCCTCTCTGAGCGTCGAGGAAGTGGCCAAGTACGAGGCGATTAGGGATGAGTACGAGTCGCAGGCCACCAAGGCGCGGCGGTATTGAACTGCTGCTCAGTGCGGCTGATTGCTAGGTAGCCAGTTGGTCTTCAGCTGGCTGCACTCATCGCTCTGTTGTGCATTTGTTACATGTATCCCGTGTTTGTGAACAAGCGGCTTGCTACTACCAAAGTATGCACACGTGCTGGGCACAAGGGCCAGCTGTGGCCGTGTTGCTGTGCAGGCTGTGCTGCGCGGCGTGCCATGCAGCATCGCAGCAGGCATACTCCTTCTCAGCCCCATCACTGCTCCTCCTCGAATCCCTCAATCGGCGGGGGGCGGTTCTGGCGCGGCTTCGTCCTGCCTGCTGTGGGAGGCGCCTGCTGTGCTGAGCCGGCAGCCACAGTGCCACCGCCCTCCCTGCCTGCCGCGGAGGTGGGGCGGCCGGCATCGGGCTCCTGGAGGGGGCTGGCAGAGGGCGCCTGGCTGGCGCCGGTGGTGTCGGGTGCGCCATAGGCTCGAGCATCCTGCAGATTTGCATAGGGCTGACCGTGTTATTGCAGGCGACTCCGGCCATCAATGCCACACAGACACCTGCAGCCTGCATGCCTTGACAGTTCCCTCGGGGGGCCGCCACATTGCAACTTGCCCCACACATCCAATCCACCCACCTCGGCATGCACGTGCTGCACGGTTGCAGGGCCACCGCTGGGTGCAGACTCAGGGTGCAGGTGGGCCTCCATCACCTGGCGCTGCTCCTCGCTCATGCCGTGCTGCACAGCCGCCTCCCCGGGCTGGCCGTGGATCAGCTCCTACAAAGACATTAAGTAGTTGGGCGGGTGGCAGAAGCGAGGTGAATGGGCAGATCCGGGCACCGAGCGGTGAAGGAGTTGGCAGTCCAACAAGCCGTGTGTACAGGTTGCAAGCGGGCCATCGCAGCTCCGGCAGCAAGCCGCAGCTCAGGACGCGATCTGCTCAGAAAACTGGCATGGGCCTCCACCCAAATCAAGCAGCTCACCGGGAAGGTGTGCTGGTGAGCGGCGGCACGCTCCGCATGGCTCACCGCCCTCACATCCAGCTCCTGCTCCCGAGCAAACACGTGCTCAGGGGTGCCGCCCTCGCGTGCCTCCTGCTGGGACCTGCAGCGCAGGAGGACCAGCAGAGGGGAGTGCGGGAGTCGTTGGGCAGGCGGGGGGAAGAAGCTGGGTGGGCAGGGCGGATGGACCACAGGGAACCGGGCGCTACCAGCAAACTGCCAAACAGTTCACAACTGTAGCTCACTCTGGAGAGGGGTGCGGCACCTGCTGGTGCAGGTGCGGGGCCTCTGGGTAGCGCTGAGGGTCGTCAAAGTCGGTGCGCTTGGGTGCGCTCGAGGCCGGCGGCGGACCGAGGCGGCGGCGGCGGCGCGGCGCCACCCAGGGCTGCAGGCAGGACGGCGGGGATAGCTGAGCAGGAGCTGCAGCGCACAGTAGCTTTGCAGCGTTCGTGCTTTGGGTGCACGCACCTTGACGCCCGGGCTGCCCGCCAGCAGCCCACAAGCTGCGGTGCTGGGCAGGGTGCGCCCTGTTGGGGCGGTGGTGAGGCAGAGAGCACGCATGGCTCTCTTGAACTGAGCCAAGACAGCCTCCAAGGCGACCGCTTACTCAGTGTGCTGCCGCCGCGCGGTGCTGCGCTCAATCCATCAATGATTGCATGCAGCACACTGCCGGCTTGGGCTCTTTTCCTGTGGTCGCGTTACAACAACTCCCTTTTCTTGTTTACAACAGATGCTGACCCCAAGCCCAATTGTCCCAGCACGCATGCTGCCGCCATCACCGCCGGATGTTGTCTAACCGCAGCAGCGGCACCACCGGCCGCTTGGCCTCTCGCTCCGCCTTGCGGCGGGCCGCCACAGCACGCCAGTCTACAACAGGAGGGAGTGCAGCACAGCAGGGAGGCAGTGAATAGCAGCAGGCACAGAAGTTGAGGGGGCACTTGCTTGCATCAGCAGAGCACATGCTGGTGCACTCTGCCCATGCGGCCCTGCCACTTACGTCGCTGGATGTGCATCACTGTGATGGCCACCTGCAAAGCAGCGTTGAAGTGCGGGCTGCACACAGTGAGGCGCCGTTCCGGTGCGCAATCCACACAAATGCAGCGCCCAGCGCAGCAGCCGGGTGTGGCAAGTGGTGGGCGACATCAAGCGGGGATGCGTGCAGGACCAGCGCCGTGCACGGTGTGCCATACAGTGCGCCATGTATCTGCCTGCTGCCCCACCAACCCACCTGGAAGTTCATGTGCTCGCTCTGCTGCGCCGGCGTGTGGCGGGTGAGGAAGCGGCGGATCATGCGGTCCAGCTTGCGCTTCAGCTCACCCTCTGCACAAAGGGGGCGGTGCAAGCGGAGGCAGTAATGGCGGCAGGCCTGTTTTCTGACCTGATCGCCAGGCTGCGTGTGGACCACTGCTTGCAATACGCAATGTGCATTGCTGCAGCGGTTTCGACTAAGTGCGTCTCGCCTTGACCTGCCATGCAGTGCCGCGCACCTGGGATCTCAGCCTCTGTGCAGCGCACCACCAGCTCGTAGGCGGTGCGGTGGAAGGGCACCAGCCCCTGGTCGTTCAGTGGGATGTCCAGGCTGCAGCACGGTGTTGGTAAGTTGGGCATGCTTAGATGCGGGCGGAGCACTGAGCACACAGGACGGCTTCGCAGCAGCTCGTTGCCTCCCCTACTGACCTGAACACAAAGCGCATGACATCGCTCTCCGTGGCGCGGGCACCCAGCCCCATCGGCGGCGGCAGGCGGCGCAGCAGCTGCTCCAGGTCCTGCAAGGGCCCAAGGAGGGGAGCCAGTCCAACGAGTCACTTCAGTACACTTCAGCTTGGCACGGTGATGATGGCATGGAGGCCAGCACTTGCTGCGGCTCCCACCAGCCCGCAAAGCAGATGCACCACACGGCACACTCACTGCGCCGCACCTTGGGGTCGATGGCATTGGTGCCGTCGTCGTACTCGGCCCACAACCCGCAGGAGTCTTCAAGGTGCTGCGGCGTGAGTGCCCAGGCCGCGGTGTCCTGGATGCGCTCGAAAGTCTCTGCAGGTGGGAAGGAGATGAATTATGGTTGGAAGCTAGTTCGAGCCAGATGGGCGGTTGGCAGGGCGAGCTCGGCATTGCGCAGTCAGTGCAGCTACGTCGTGGTCTGCAGGAAATGCTGATTCCCCAGTACTCCCACCTGCCATCCCGCCCACCCACCAAGAATCACTGTCGTCAGCAGGTTTAATGCAATCATGGCGCCCGACAGGTAGAACGATAGGAAGTAGACCGGCGCCCAGGCGTGGCCGCAGTTGCCGGCGCCTGCGTTGCACTCTGGCGGCTGCACCATGCAGTCCTTGAGCAGGGCTGCCCAGTTGTCGCCGGTGGCCACACGGAACAGCAGCAGCAGGGCGTCAGGGAAGGTGGTGAAGTTGGCATGGGCGTTCAGGTCCTCCTGCCAGGCCACCTGGCCAAACAGCAGCACGCCTGTGACGAGGGACGGAGGGGGAGAGCATGGATGGATATCAAGCAAGCTCTTGCATTGTGAGGACGCTGCAGCTTGTCCGTGGCAGTGTGCCCGCAGCATTTGGTCCGTTCCACCCAACAAGCTGGCCGCACCCATGTATGCGAAGATGAAGAACAGCAGGAAGAGCAGGGCGCCAACTGCAGGCAATAGGCGGCAGAGGAGCGAGGCAGCATAAGCCTATTTGGACGTCCTCAGCACGAGGTGTGGGGCTCAACAGCTGCATGGAGGCTCACCATTCCACAGCGCCGGCAGGGAGACGATGAGGGTGGAGAGCAGCATCTGAACACCCTGCAGAAGAGGCACGGCAGCTTGGCATTGCTTTGGACTGGTTCCCGCAGCACATTAAAGTGATCGTTGTCCACAGCATTTACAGCGTCACGGCCGGGCCAGAAGCTGACCTGCGACAGACACCCCACACCCTCGCTCACCCGCAAGTGGCGCAGCAGGCGGAACATGCGCAGCACACGTGCCAGCATCATGACCTTCTTGATCATGCCCAGGTTGACCGTCATGTGCGCCGCCGCGTTCACAATCTGCATGCGGCGATTGACAGCACATGCAGGCATGAGTCGGACTATTGATCCAGTTTGCTTGGGGCACTCCTGCGCTGTGTAAATGAGCAACCAGCCGTTTCATGCCCCAGCCACTTCTTCCTATGGATGAACCCAGTGCATGCTGCACCCTCTCACCTGGGTAATGATGTCTGCAGCAGACGCCACGGACAGCAGCACGTCCAGCTTGTGCCAGTTGCTGCGCCAGTAGAGCCGCGGGCCCATGGCTGCCAGCTTGATGCCCAGCTCCAGCAGCACAAAGGCGGAGAACGCGGTGTTGGCCACCTCTTGCGCTGTGGCAAGGAATAGAATGTGCAAACGATTGTTTGGTTGTGGCGGTGGGTTCAGCAAAAGTGCAAGGCTTGCACGCAGCCGGCAGACTGTCTGACTTCATACCCACCCGGTGCACCCGGCTGTGAAGCTCACCTCGAATGAAGCCGGCAGGCTCGCCATAGAAGCTCGTAGCCGTAAGCACGATGTTCAGGAGGATTGTGAGCAGCATGAAGCGGTCAAACCACCTGCTCCAGGGGAAGAGGGCAAGGAATGAGTGGCCCTGCACATGCACCATCTGACGGGTCGCTGGGAGCAACTTTCTGCACATGCACTGGCGCACTTGTTGTATGCCAGAGCATGAAGCCATGAGCGGACACAATTCTCAGGAACCGGTGCCCTGTCAATGGGCTTCAACCTGCACAGCAGCAAATGCTTGGGTTATTGCACACCGTGCGTTCCTGCACAAGACGAATGCCACAACAAGCTGCGGCACAATCAAGCAGGCCATCCGTACTGCACCTGAACACGGCACGCAGCATCTCCACATAACCCTGCATTGCATTGCAGTGTGCACATGTCAGCAGCCCACACGCAGGTCTAGGCATCCAGCGCAAATGACAGGCATCCGGTCTTCATTTACCCACCGTCTGTGACGCCGTCAGCACAGCGCTACCCGTCTCGCTCAGGAGCTTGAGACGCTGGTACTGGAAGAACACCACTCCAACATCTGCATTGTGCAAGGACTTAAATGGTTAGGGTTGGAAGAGAGGCGAGTGCATGCAGCTGCTTTGAGGGCATCAATTTGCAGCCACACATCCTAACGCACACCGTCCCGCAGCTCACACAGGTTGAGCACGAAGAACGAGCAGAGCGTGATGAAGGCAAACCAGTACAGGAAGGCCGCCTGGTTGCTGCCCGCTTTGGGCTGCACGTCTGGCAGAGACCTGCTGCTCACAACGCGGTCAGGGCAGGGTGGGCTGGGGAGGTCGAGCACGGAGCGCAAACTGAGGTGCAAGCTAATCTGAGGGCAGGCAGTGCCACATCGCAGCGAAGCGCCAAGTGATTAGCTTCTTATCCCTGCTGAGCTGCTAATCTGCATGTTCTCGCCTACTCACCGCGAGGCCATTGTGGCGTACATGGTGCGGGTGTAGCCATCCAGAGTGGCCGTCACAAACAGAGTCAGGAAAGCCTTGCCAACCTGCGCGGCAGTGGCAACAGGGCCGGCTGGTGACACAGAGAGGGGCAACAGCCCGCATGCATCGAATCGCATCTACAGATGCATGCCGTCAACGAACTTGCATTGTCAAAATTGTAGAAAGCGTTGGTCCACTCCCGCTGCAGCACATCGCCCGTAGCAGGGTCCACAAAGGTTCCCACGCAGTCGCTCTGCACAGCAGGTCGGCAGCAGGCATTGTGCTCCTGTGTGCTGTTGCATAGCCACGATCGCAGGCAGATGTGAACTTCTTCGTGCCAGCGCAATGGAAACAAGCCCAAGATGCGCACCTTGCCAGCCACAGTGTCATCGTTGCAGCTCCACAGCAGCCCCGCAAACAGCTGCACTCCCAGGATGGAGAAGATGAGGAACACCATGCCCGCCAGCACTGCAACCAGGACAGGATTGGAGATTGGCATGTCGGCAAGGGGACGTCGGTTGGGCTGCGCCTAAGTCGTTCCGCCACTGTACGCCATGATTCGGCTGCCGTTCGCCATGCATTGTCCCTGTGACGTTGGCCATCTCCGCCAGTGAGCGGATCAGAGTGTGGAAGACCTGCAAATGGGGAGCATTGGATGGAGGTCTGCACCAGAAGCCACGCGTGCTGGCCTGCACGCCGTTTGTCCTGCATGCCTGCCGCCACGCCCCACCCTCAGCACAACGACAAGCACCAGTACCCACCATCAGCATGCTTTGGCTGCGGGTCAGCACGCGCAGCGGACGGGTGGCCCGCAGCACACGCAGCGCCTTGAGGAACCGTGCATTGGCGCTCTCAGCAATCAGCACCACGACTGACACCACAACCACCACAAGGTCGAGCTGCAGGGAGTGGGAGGGTGGGAGCGGTCCTGCGGGGTCAGTGCTGAGGCACAGGCATTGAGCAAACGGGCGTGCTTGGCAGCCGGCTAAAGACGCCAGGTCAGCCTGTTTTGCTGACCTGCTCCAGCCGCTATGCTACCGTACTTACTGCGCACACCACCACCATGCGTGAGCAACCAACGGCCCACCCGCTGCCTCGCCTTGTTGCTGTTGAACGCGATGTAGGGGCGGAAGCCAAAGGCCACAATCTTGAGCAGGGCCTCCAGCGCAAAGGCAACGGTGGTTCCCACATCGATCCAGTGCAGCACATGGGTGCGCCGCGCGGCAGGGTTCATGTTCGATGTCTCCATGGCCATCTGGACAGGGTTGGAGTGAGAATGGGAAGGGTGTGCAGGGATATGCTATACTGGCAGACCAGACACACCCATCCCCTGCAACGACCACACATGCTTCTTCCGGCGACCTCTCTTACTGCTCCAGCATCACCCGCCCATCCTCGCACCTCCACACAGCTGAGCAGCACCAGCAGCATGAGGAAGTAGTCCATGGCCTGCGCGGTCAGCAAGTGGTACAGCGCCCCTCGCACCGGGTTGTCCACCTGAATGGCAACAGGAGGCAGCGGATGGGCGCGTCAACCCATACAACGTGCGCGTTCAAGGTGCCCAGCGGCAGCACGATGGATGCAGGAGCAGCGCTGGCTGGTGCAATGCAGCAGCAGCGCAAAGGGCTGGATGTAGAATGCACGGCTACCGTCACCTTGAAGAGGTTGAGGGAGGTGCCACGCAGAGGAGGGTAGTCACGCCGCCGGCTGCGCCGCCGCGCATGCCCCAGCAAGCGGCTGAAGTGGCTGCTGACTGCAGGAGGAGAACGGAAAGGTGAGGGGCAGGGGAGGTGAGAGGGCACGGCCACCAGCGAGGCACCAGCACTGCTGGCAGCCGGCATTGCGCATCAATCAAACCAGCACCAACCCCTGCAACTTACCGGAGGAATTGCCGCAGACGCCACTAAAGTCTGACGCACCATCAGCGTCTTGCAGCTCAGCAGCCACCTGCGCATCGTAGCTGCCGCCTTGAACTGCACTGCCTCGCTGCAGGCGGCTGCTGATTGTGGGCCGGCCCGTGCTGGTGTTCTTGGTGCCGGCCAGCGCTGCACTCCCCGGCTGCTTGCCTGTGAGCAGCGCTGCACCAGGGCTGGCGGCGGGGCTGCTGCTCTCCAGGGAGTCGGCTGGCTCATCGGCTGCTCCACTGCCACAAGTGCTGCCCTCCTCGTCCCCCTCTGGCACGCCCGCAAAGCGTGCATGACGGCTGATGGCCCGCAGGAAGGCACGGCGGCTCTCCGTCCGGCGTGGAAGTGGGCGCGGCTTGCTGTCGGCAGCTGTCGCCGTGCCGCTGCCCGCTGCTGCCCCTGCTGCTGACGTCCCTGCAGGCTCGCGTGAGCTGGCCTCGGAGAATGAGCTGCCCCCAGCCAAAGGCCCTGCTGCTGGCACCTGGGCAGCCGCTGCCTGGGCGAGCAGCTCCAAGCTGTCTGCCGCAGGGGTCACGACAGCAGCTGGCCCGCCTGATGGCTGCTGCTGCTGCTGCTGCTCAGCGTGTGCATGCTGGGCTTTGCTGGGCGAGAGGCGCTCAAAATATTGCACCAGGCTGTCGATGTGGCTCAGCTTGTGCACCTCATCCAGCTGGTCAGCTGCAGCTGCTGCCTGGCCGTCTGTTGCGGCTGCGCCTGATGTGGCAGGTGCCACCAGTGGCCCAGCTTTGATCAAGCTATCCTCCGGCAGCTGCTGCTGGGCTGCGGGATGCAGCGGCAGTGAGGGCTGCGCTGGCGGTGACTTGCTGCCGGTGCCCAGCGGCGCTTTGGCGGCAGCAGGCACTGCACCGCCTCCCAGGCCAGCCGCAGCTGCCAGCTTGGCGGACATGGCAGCCGACAGCGCTGCTGCTGCCTGCTTGGCTGCTGCCTCGCTGAGCTCAGGCGGGGCGCCGTCATCAAGTACACCCTCAGCCTGGCCGCTGCTCTTCCAGCGAGCGCTGGCCAGGTCTGCATCGTCAGCAGTCCGCCGTCGGCGCAGCCGCCCGCAACAGCTGCAGCAGGCTGTCACGCCCTGGACAAAGGCAAGAAGTGAGTTCAGTGCACGCCTCATGCTGCCTGTGGATGGCAGAGGGAGTGGTAGGCACGTCAGGAGGGGTCCAAAGTGTTCAACAGCAGGGCGGGTGCAGTTGGGCCACATGGTCAACTCACTGCCTGTGCTGGTCCGCGTGACTTGCGGGTACGACTGCTCAAAGGCAGCCAGCGTGATGGCCAGGAAGAGCGTCTGCAGAAGGAGCAAGGCCATGAATGCATGGGCTGGGGAGGCTGGGTGCTAGACAGCGGTGTCATGTTGGAGACGGCCATGGTGCTGCAGCTACGCCACGCCATGCCACGCCATGCCATGCCACGCCATGCCATGCCACGCCATGCCATGCCAATGCCATCCCGATGCCTTATCATGCCGTGCCTGTGTACAGCGTGCCATGTCATGCCATGCCACATCATCCCATGTTCAGCAACGGCGTGCAGTGCTACAGTTGCGGCATGGCATGCAGCCGCCCGCTGTTCCCAGCCATGCCATGCCATGCCATCGCTGAACATGACCATGCCGAGACCAGACAACATGCCACACTGTGCCCTGCCATGCCAGCAGTTCTCACCAGGATGATGTACTTGCCCACCGTCACCCAGGCAACGAAGAACAGCACAGAAGGCCAGCCTGCATTGGAAGCAGAATGGTCACTGCCATGCTGACCAGCATGCAGTTTCCCCTGCACACATGTGCTGCAACTTGCACATGCATGGGCACGCAAGCAGCGCATGCAGGGCGTCAGCTCACCAGCCACGGACTGAAGCTGAAACATGACGTCAGGCCAGTTCTGCAGAGGTGAAACAATGCAACATGTCAGCGCATGCGCTGAGCAGTCCGGGCAAGGCATGGCGCTGCCACATGTTTGCCTAGATTCCCTCCTGCTTACTCACCTCCAGCGTGAGGATCTGAAAGACCGCCACGAATGAGTTCCAAAAGCCCAGGAAGCTGGGCATGGTGGACCCCAGCGCCACCGACTGCTGCCCAAACACTTGCAGGCCAATGAGCGAGAACACAAAGATGAAGAGCACCTGCGGAGCATGTGCACATTGCAGCGGGTTAAGCTGGCATGGACATGAGCAAAGACCAGCGGCATGTGCATGGAAGGCTCATGCATATTGGCATGCAGAGCAGCATCATGGCCGCCAGCACCCACCATGAGCAGCGCGACAGCCAAGAACTGTGACATGCTGGACATTAGCACCTCTGCAATGATTCGCAGGCTGTCCAGGTAGCGGAAGATCTGCCGGTTCGAAGGGAGAAGAAAGCGAATTGTGTGACACCAGGGCACTACCTCTTGCGCTTGACGACCTGATGACCGGCATGCATGCACTAACTGCCCACCGCCTGCTGCCCTGCTTACCTTGAGCACACGCAGCACCCGAAAGGAACGCAAGATGCGCAGCGTTCGGAAGGAGCGCAGGGCGTTGCCGTTGGCGCCCATCTGCGGCACGAGACAGGACGGCATGGCTGTTGTGGGCGGTGTGCAAGCAAGCAACATGTAGCAGCATCATTCTGATCGTCGCTGCTGCCGCGTCCCGGACCCCCTACCGTCATCGCCAGCTCCAGCACGCCGGTGGCCACCACCACCAGGTCAAACACATTGAAGGGGTCGCTGGCAAAGGCCCAGGTGCCCAGCCCCAGCAGCTTGAGCACCACTTCCGCCAGGAACATGAAGGTCAGCACTTGCGAGGCCACGTCCAGGGCATGAGCAAAGGCGGCGCTCATCCCTGCGGGCGGGCGGCAGGCAGGAGGGCAGGCGCCGGCTCACCGAGGCAAACGTGTCAACAAGGGACAGCGCCACGACGGCGGAGTCAAAGGCGTTCATTCCATCGGAGAAGAAGCCGGCGGCGCCCAGGCCCAGCAGCTTCAGCAGCGTCTCAGCCAGAAAGATCCAGGTGAAGGCACTGCTGACTTCATCCAGGGCAGCCCGCCGCGCGTCCGACATACCTGCGCCGCCGGGCGGTGGCTTGGGGCACCCATCAGCGGGTTGGCGGCGACCCGGCACTTGCTTGCAAACCCACAAACCACAAATTACTGCCGCAGCACCCTGCCCACCTGCTGTGGTCATGGCCAGCAGCACCGTGTTGGCAATGATCAGCAGCATGAAGAGCGAGCCAAAGCCGGGGTGGTCGATCACCTGTGGGTTTGATGCAGAGGGCAGGAGGCGCAGCAGATGTAAGGCATGCCGGCATGGCATGACAAAGCACGGCATGCCAACCAGCTGATGTGAAGCCTGCATGGGCACGACTGGGCAATTGCACCAGGCTGTAGCTACTCACCTGGCGAACACGCCACCGGAACTCAAACCAGTAGTAGCCAACCTTGGGCCAGCAGCCGGGCGGTGGGCCATCAGGCGCTGCAGCAGCCGCCGCTGGGATGCCGCTCACTGCCTTGCCAGCAGCAGGTGCAGCAGCAGCAGGGGCGGCCGCTGTGCTTGGCGCAGCCTTGGCCTGCAGCAGCATTGGGCAGGTTGCAGGTGTGGACGGCAGCGGCAAGACAGCAGCAGAAGCAGCAAGCAGTGGCCTCCCCTCATCTGTGCATGAAGAGAAGCGATTGATGCAAACCCTTGCACACCTGTTCTTTGCTGCCGGGGCTGCGGGCGCTGGCTGAGCGCGAGGAGCGCTGGGACATGCGCTCCTCGAACAGGCCTCGCTGCGTGGCCATGTGGCGCCTGAATCGCGCCCGCAGCGCTTGCCAGGCCAGCGCCAGCGTGCTGCGTGGCTTGCCGTGGCTGGTCACTGCCTTGGAGTACAGTGAGCTGGCAGTGGCAAAGCGGTGCTTCAGCACGGCCAGGAACAGGTTGACCTGGCGGGCGGGAGAGGGCAGGAGGGCAGGAGGGCAGGAGCATGTTGATCCAGGCGTGCTTTCATGGCGAGCGATCAGGTCATGCAACCCTAGCAGCGGCGGACCAGCGGCAGCAGACGCCCCAGCTCCCATTCACCGCGCAGTTACACCTACCACAAAGTAGCACTGCAGCAGGATGTAGACGATGTAGAAAATGAGTGGCCAGGGCCCAGCGCGGTCCATCACCAGGTACAGCTGGTACGCCCAGTCGGTCAGAGTCGCCTGCGGGGCAATTGGGAAAGAAGGGTGATTGGCAGCACATGATGCCAGCGCATCCAGTGAAGAGCAATCTGTTCCCTGGCCAGCTACTCACCACCTGGAACATGGACAGCAGGCTGAGCCCAATGTTGCCAAAGCCGGCGGTTTGCAGCGGCGGCCGCATCGGGGACTCCTGCGAGACAGAGTGAGGCCAGCAGGGCAAGAGTCTGCCCTGTTTGAGTTGCCTGATGCCTTGCCACACCATGCAACAGAAGCAACTGCCACTCACAAGTTTCTTGTTGCCTCACCTGGCATGTCATGTTGGAGGGGCAGGCTTCTGCGCCACAGCCCCACATCTCGCCCGTGGCTGTCTCAGCGAGCATGTCGCCGCTGCTGCTGTCCACACAGGCAAAGTAAGCTGCGTCTTGGAACAGCACCGTGGCCGCGATGGCAAACAGCAGCATGAAGAAGTACAGGAGGCCGATGACCGAGGCGAGCATGGGCACAGCCTGCAGGATGGTTGTGGGGACACACAATCAACTGGCAACATTGCTCACAATGCACCCCGTGCACCACAACGTTTGCATCCAAAATTGGTGCAAGCTTGCCAGCAGCACGGCCTCTACCCACAGCACACCTCCAGGAAGCAGACGATGATGCTCCGCAGAGACTCGAAGCGAGCGATGGTGCGCAGCGGGCGCAGCGCACGCAGCGCACGCAGCGCGCGCACAGCGCCGGCGTTGCTGCTGCTGCCGCCCATTGGTATGAAGGCCGTGTAGCCCGCAAGCACCATGACAAAGTCAAAGGCATTCCAGGGGCCCCTGCATGCCACACAAAGGTGGTAGACGAACGATTGAGCAGACTGCCCATACGGCAGCAGCACCAGCTGTGACCAGTCGCTGCGGAAACAACACCTTTCGCACCTGAGGTACTCCAGTGGGCCGCCAGCTGCCAGCACCATCAAAACCATCTCCTGCAATGGCATACGGGCGGAGCAGCTAGGCTGCGTAGCCGTACATGCACCAGCAGTGCCAAGGAGGCAGCTGGGCTGCCGAGTGGCACTGGCCATTAGTATCAGGATGCGCACTAGCGGAGGAGCTAGGCTGCAGAGCAAGCCATTCCTCAACCAGAAAAGAGGCAAGAGCGGCGGCGGCAGCGTGGACATGCATTGGTGTCATCGAGTGCTGGAGTGCAATGTTGTTAATTTGTGCCACCCCAACCTGCCCCGCCCGCTGCCCTCCAGCTGCAAGCGCACCAGAGTAAAAAGCACGTTCACTGCTATGTCTGCAGTTTGTGATAAGGGCAGGATTAGATGTGATAAGGGCAGGAATAGACAACGAGTGTGTGAGGCATTGCCTGGAGAGCAGGGCCTGAGTATGCCCCACTGCTGCCATGCTGCCATGCCTCGGCCCACCACCCGCTCCTGCCTGACATACATCTCACCGATCTGCTTTAGCCGCGCATTCCAGCCGGTGTCCAGTGGCAGCGAAGGGCGGTAGAGCGCCAGCGCTGCAGCAGCAAACAGGGCCAGGAGGTGGAACACTGGCTGCACATGCATGCATGGCAAGCCTCATGAGTTGGTGGCCTTGGGGCAGCAGGCGCATACCAAGTTGTTCCAGGCATGCAAGCATGCCAAGATGTCACAAGCCAGGCCACCAGCGCACCTATGCAGTTCAGCAGGATGACAAGCATGACAGCCAGCTGGAAGTCGGGGTGCGTGGTCAGCTGCTCGGCGGCGCGCTGCACCTTGGGCCACCACGGGTCCCCCTGCACCTCCAGCGCCTGGTCGCCTTCTGCCATGCTTGCCTCTGGCACAGCCGCCATGCCTGCCGCAGCATGCTGCTGCCCGGAGGATGCAGCCAGTGTTGCTGCAGCTGGAGGGAGGGGCCAGCGGCTGCTGCCTCGACGGCTGCCCGGCGTGGACTGCAGCAAGGCATCCCCTTCTGCTGCTGCCGCCGCTGCCGCTGCTGCCGCCGCCGTGCGTGGTGTGATCATGCTGCGCAGCCGCTGCAGCACTTGCGGCACCTCCACCTTCTCTCCAGCAACGCGGCGCTTGATGCGTTCCAGCATCTCCTCCTCTTGCGCCCGCCGCTGCAGCTCCATGCGCCGTTCCTGCAGGCCAGGGCCGGCACAGGGGCAAGGGCAGGTGAAGCAGTGTAGGACAGGTTGCCGCCATGCGCCGGTGTTGCTTCCTTTGCTGTGATCACAGTACATGTTCATGCGCCTTAGTCGTGTTTATGCATTAAAAAGCGCCTGCGTGGGGCAGGCAGGCCCGGTCAACTGTGCCACCAGCTGCAGCACCCACCTGCAGATCATCCTCCTCCCAGTACGCCTCCTGCTCCTCCAACGCCTCCTGCTGCTCCACAGGCCGCAGCTGCTTCAGCCGCTCGTACAGCGAGTCAGCAGCGGCGCCGCCGCGCGCCGAGCGCGCAGTGCGGCGGTTGGTGTTGGGCATGGTGAGCGGGTCCCGTGGGGAAGGCCGTGCAGGCGGCTGGGAGGGCCCTGCCGCTGCCTGCGCTGTGTCACCCCCAGCAGCAGCAAGCGAGTGCTCCACGCTGGTGGTAGGCTCCGGCATGGCAGGTGGGTGCTGTGGCTGTGCCTGCGCCGCCGCCCCGTCTGGGTGCTGCACAGCCGGCACTGGAGCCGGCGCCGCCTGCTGCTGCGAGGGAGGTCTCCGGCCTGGGCCTGGCCTTGCTGCAGTGCCTGGTCGCGCGGCAGCAGCCACAGCCGCAAAGGCAGCAGCCACAGCCTGGCGGCCCAGCAGCTCTGCCGCCGCCGCCGCCGTGGAGCTGCCGGGTAGCACTGCCGAGCCGCGCTGGCCCAGGCCCGCGGGTGCTGCCTGCTGGGACGGGCCCGCTGTTGACGCATGCTGCCCAGGGTCCTGTGGTGGAGGAGGGATGAATGCAGGTTGGTTGGATTTGCAGACGCGGCGGACGGCCAACGGGCGCGGTGACGGGCGGTGGCGGCAATGGCGGCGGCGGCAGTTGGCGCTGCGGCGCACGGTCTGCCTCACCTCGAGCTGCTCAGCTGGCTCTGGCGCCACTCTGGCGCCGCGGGTGCGGCCGCCCCGCGAGGCCGTGCGCGAGGCGGCCCGGCCAATGGTCACGGCCGCTGGGGAGTAGGGCCCGGGCGACCCCATCGCGCCGCGGATGGTGCAAGATCCGTAGAAAGACGCCCGGCCCAATCCGAGGCTGCCCTTGCTTCATGCAGCCGGCCGCTCTTTTCATGCGCCCCGCCACCCGACCGCCCCTTTGATCTACGCCGCTCTCCTCCCCATGTGCCGCCCTCTGTACTTCCAGGTTATGGGCAGGTTTAAAGAAGCAGGATCTACCAAGCCGCTCCAACGGGGGAGAGCAGGCATGAAACAAGTGCTTGGGGGTGGAAACGCAAAGAATATGCAGGCGGTATGTGCCCGATCGAAAAATGGCCGCGGGCTGGGCGTTGGGCAGGCGGCGCGGAAATACGAACAAAGCTAGGTACGATGATATAACCGGTCTCAGTGAGGCGTACAGGCTGTCTGGGCCAGGGAAAGACAAGGGTTGGTTTTGGGAGGGCGGGCTTGAGAGGAGGGCGGGTGGGAAGTGGCGGAGGGGGGTTGGGCATGCTGGGCAAGGTGCGGTGCGAGCGTGGGCGAATTGCACGGAAGGTGGGGTGCTGGAGGGGGGTGGAAAGAGTGAAGTCGAGGGCGGGCAAGTGCATCTGGCTTGTGGCTCTTCACAGAAGACGCTGGTAAACGCGGAATCGGGAGGGTGCTGCCCCAGCAGGATGGCAAAACGTGCGCGCGGGCGGACCCGCGGCTGCGGAACGAAAGGGGCATGAAAAGTGTGGGGTGTAGGCGTAGGAAAAGGGAGGGGAGTGGGCAGGTTCATCCACAGGGCGTGGCAGGTACGGTGCGTGTGTACCAGATACCGGAGAAGCAGGTAGGGAGGGCCTGTGTGTGTGCAAGCAGTGCCGCGCTTCGGTGCAGCAAGGGGGGTAGGGCTCGCATGGGAAGGGCAGAGACCAGTGTGGGGAGCGGTGGGCAGGACGGATGAAAGAGTTGTGTGTCTGTTGAGCGTCTCGGGGGGGCGAGAATTGGTAGGCATGCAACAAGGAGACTGGCAAGAAGCAGGGAATAATTTAGGCGCTCATCAGTTGGAGGGGACCGTGCCACCGGCGTGGCGGGGCCGGCTCAGTGCGCCGTCAGCTGCCGGTGTGGGGCAGCCTGCTGCGCAGTGCCGGCGGAGCACCCGCCTCACCACATCATGCCGCCGGCATGCTGCGGCAGCAGCTGCCAGTCGGCCTGGGCGCCGCCCAGCACCGGCTGGCCTGCCGCAGCAGCCAGCATCGCAGCGGCTGCAGCCATGTTAGGGTCCATGCCGTTGGCGGCAGGCATGGCGTGAGGCGCAGCCATGGCAGGCGCCGACATGCGGCCGTTGGCCAGTGCCGCCGCGCCGCCGTTGCTGTGGTTGGTCTGCACCATGACGTGCAGGATCTTGTCGCCAGCCCGCATGCCGTTCATGGCCTGCCGGGCGCGCTCGGCGGCGCCTGAATCAGCATAGTTGACAAACCTGCGGCATGGCAAGAGGAGCGCAGCTGGGGTGAGCTGTGCTGTTCGTCAACGCAGCGAGTCACAGCTGGCTATGGGTGCAGGAGCAACGGCGGCCCTCAAATTGCGGCTCCAAAGGTCACCCATGCCATGCACAGGCATTCCTCCAGACACCTGAAGCTGCGCCCTGCTGGCGAGCGCACCCGGTGCCGTTGCACAGGCCCGTGGCCTCATCAATGAGGATGCGCAGCCCCGCCACCGCGCCGTAGCGGCTGAAGTTCTCAAACATCCACAGGCGGTCGGCGTTGATGGGCATGCCTGCAGCAAAGATGACGGACAACACGGAGGTGAGAGGCGCATGAGCAGGCGTGGGAGGCAGATGCCACCACATGCAGCCACAGCTGCCGCAATCACTGCCTGCACAGTTGCGCCTCCACCAGCAGCCTGTGTCCTCATGCACCCGCAGCCAGGCTCACCCTTGATGCAGATGCTGGACAGGACTTGAGGCTGGTACAGCTGCGGCACCAGCGGCGCGGGCGGCAGCTGGTTGCGCAGCGGCGCGGCCGGCAGGCCCGGCTGGCCTTGCGCGCCGCCTCCCAGGCTCAGCGCGGACAGCGCCTGCTGCAGCTGCGCCGCGCTGCCGGCGGCCACGCCGTTGGTGCCCAGCGCCATGCCGCCGCCCAGGCGCTGCAGCGTCTTGGCTTCACGGCGGCTCAGCCGCGCCGCCTTCTCCGCCGCCGACTCAGCAAAGCGCACGATCAGCGACTGCACCGCGCCGGGCGGCGTGCTGTTGTTCAGCGAGTTGATGGCCCGCTCCGCCGCCTCCAGGGAAGCCATGCGCACCAGGGCGCTCGCGCCGCGGAACTGGTCTGCAGTGGCAGCAGCGGCAGGTGTGCGCGGTGGGTGGTGGGCAGGCACGGCACGGCACGGCATGGCAGGCTGCTGCTACACAGCATTGTTGCAAATGCTGCGAAGTCCAGGGCAATGTCCGCAGCCAGTACACAACAGCGCACTGCAGTTGCAGCTCAGGGGGCAGTAGCAGGGCGGGCGCAGCTGCCGGCGAGATCGCACCGAGGCAGGGGAACAGCTTGACATCCATCACAGCTCCGTGCGTCTCAAACAGCTGCTGCACCTCTTGCACCTGCAGCAAGCAAGGTATGAAGGGGGCTTAAGTACCCTGAGCTGCCGCTCAGCTGCCGGCTGCTTTTGAATGCGTACCGCACCAAACGCAGTTTCTCCGGTGCAGGCGGGACAAAATATCTGGGTGGCGGGTAAACCCAAACCAGATCCCCACCCCCCCTGATTCAGCTCACCCCATAGCTGGCCGGCAGGTGCTTCACATAGCAGCTGTCGGACGGGGTGAGCCCAGAAGGCGCCGGCACGGTGGGCGGGCCTGCGAGGCAGAGCATGGCGCGAGCGGTTGGGGGCCATGCACTGGAGGAGGTACATGCAGCCTTGTGCACGATTGGCGGCCCTTGCGCTGCCGCAGGCATGCATTATCATCATCTGCAGTCACTGTCAGCTGGTTTCATGGGCCCCAAAACCCAAGGGCAGCAAGGTACCCAAGCAGACCCGTGAGTACCCGCCACTGCGCAAGACGGTCCCGCCTGCGCCACACGCCCCTCCGCACCTGCATCGGCGTCTGCAAACTTGACTTGCAGCGTGTGGCCCAGCACGGAGGTGCCATCCAGCGCCGCAATGGCCGCCTGCGCCTCGCCGATCGAGGCGTAGCGCACAAAGCCGTACCTGCACGTGCGTACGGCAGGGGCGGGGGAAAGAGCGCAAGTTGAGCCGCAGGTCGGCTCTGGGGGCTGGTACAGGCGCGCCGGCTGAGCACCACGCAGCCAGCAGCATGTTAGGCGGGGTGATCGGGTGCTGAGCCATGCTTGCGTTGCTCGTGCACTTGCAGCGGGGTACCAAACCGGGCCCGCCGCTCACCCGAGGCTGTGCTTGGTGACGGAGTGGCGCACGAGGCGCAGGCTGGTGGGCGTGCCAAACTGCCCAAACACCGCGGTGATCTCATTCTCGCCCCACTGCAGCGGCAGGCCCCTGCGGGGAGGGAACGGCAAGGCGCCGGGCGCGTCGAGTACCGCTCGCTACTCCGGTTCAGGCAGCCCGAGTTGCGCCGGCTGGGCGGCGGCAGCTGCTGCACGCCCGCGGCCTGCCGCCCCGCCGCGCCCCGTCCTCACCTCACGAACACGTTGGGGTGGTTTTGCGCTAGGGCGGCGCCCGGCAGGAGGCCGTTCAGCGCCGCGGCGCTCGAGGACGTCACCGCGCTCAGGGGCTCGCCCAGGCTGCTGCTGGTGGGGCTGGAGGCCCCAGAGGAGCCCCCAGAGCCGTGCCTGGGGCCCTCGGGCGCAAACATGGCGCCTCCTGGCGAGCAGGCCGCCGAGGCGGGAAGCAGGGCGCAGAGGGCCGCCAGGGTGGTGCTGATCCCGCTTCAGCGGCGGGAGAAGAAGGCACTGGAGGGCGAGCGTCCTCGCGAGCAGGGAGGCGAAGTGGGGCGAGGGCAAAGCGGGTCCACTCGAGAGGGCGATGCGCCTGCGCCTCGAGCAGTTGCCTTGTGTGCGCCAGGGGGTCGAAAGGCGCATCAAAGCCTGGCCCACATGCCACGGTCCTGCGAGCATGAGCGCTGAGCGAACCGGCCAACCGCGATGCCAGGGCCTGCTGGTCGCCAGGATGAACTCCCCTTAAGCTTGCCGATGCATGGAAGTTGACGGCTGCCGCCGGCCGGCCCAGAACCCGAAACCGCCGTCCTGGAAGCCCCCACCCAGCTCCTGCCTCCCATTCGCGATTGTTGGGCTCCAGGCATCACAAACCGTTGCGCCTTGCCAGCGATCGCGCCGCCATCAGGGCTGAGGCTGCCGCTGAAGCTGCGGCCGCCACCGCCGTGCCCTGTGCCTCTGGCGCACCGGACGGTCTGCTGGGCGCAGCCCAGCTGCTGCACCCAGCATTCAAGACCTGGCAGAGCACAAACAACCACAAGCAGTTGAAGCAGGGCATGCCACAGCGAGTTCCCAGCCACCACACCGCCACCCCTCTTCACCCGCCCTTCACTTGCAGAAAAAATCTAAAATCTACTCCGATGCAGGTCGGAGGCCGTGGGACACGCGCTCACCCAGCAAGGTGGCCCCAATGCCTGCACACCTCTGCCTGATACTTGTTTGCATGCAGCGTTACAGTAGGCAGCGGCACGGCAGCTCAGCGTGCTGCTCCACACTCAGGGCAGCGCCGCAGGCACTGTGCCAGCGCATCAAAATCGAGAAGCGGCAGGGGCTGGCCCAGGAGGCGACAGCCAGGCCCAGCGCACCACACAGCGCCTCACACCGGGTTGTCATCCAGCTGCTCCAGCTGCGGTAGCGCAAACTTCATGCGCAGCTTGTAGTCGGTGGCGGCCGCGCACGGGTTGCCCCGCAGGTACACGCACGACAGGCTGCCCCGCTGGCTGCGCAGCGCCTCCTCCACCTCGTCCAGGCTCCCCAGCTGGTTGTCGTTGGCCCACAGGTCGGTCAGCTGCGCGGTGGGGCGTGGTGGGGTGGGGGGGGGGGCGTGGGATGGCAGGGGCATGGCGGTTGGGAGCGGTGAACAGGCCTGCCAAAGCAAGCGGTGTCGAGGGGCGAGATGGAAGCCAGGGAAGGGTGCAGTGGCCCCGATGGGCAGCCATCGCCTCTGTGCGAGCGAACGGAAAAGGGACACAACCAGGTCTGCGTACAATCAGAAGCAGGCAGCAGCGTGCCGCCCGCCGCACCTGCAGCGTTTCCAGGCCCTCCAGCCGCTGGATGCGGTTGTTGGCAATGTCCAGGATTTTGAGGCGGGTCAGCGCACCCAGCCCCTCCAGCTGCTCGATGCCGTTGTGGCTGCAGCTCATCGGGGCATGCGCGGGTGCAGGGCAGGATGAGGCGGCTGGCCAGCACGTGCACATAAAGGGTTGAGCATGGCAGCAAATGCAGCGGTACAAGCTCGAGCGTGGCGTGCCGCACCGTGGTGTACCGCCCTGGCACATCCACCCAGTGCAGCACACAAGCGTCCATTGCTGCCCCATCCTCCCCCCCCAAGCACCCACCTGAGATACAGCTCCTCCAGAGCGGTGCAGTGCTGCAGGCCCGCCATCGACGTCAGCCGGTTGCTCTGCAGGCTGAGGCGTCGCAGCGAGCGCAGCTGCTCCAGCCCCTGCCCAATCTCAGCCACGCGGTTGCGCCCCAGCCACAGCTCTTGCAGCAGCGACAGGTGCGCCAGCCCTGCGGGGGCAGGTGGGAGAAGCGGCAAGTACTGGTGGGCGGGTGCTGGGCAACAGGTGCGGGGCACTGAGCGAGCTTGAGAGGTGAGCACTCAGCTGAGCACCTGTACACGCTGCCTGCAAGCCAATGCCAAAGCGGAAGCAGGCAGGCGGGCGTGCAGGAATCGAGCAAGCAGGGCAACAGGTGTGCAGAGGCACCGCAGGCAGGCAGGCAGCCAGGCCAGCAGCCCCACAGCAAGCCAGGGCTTACCCTGCAGCACGCGGATGCGGTTGCCTCCCAGCTCCAGCGCTTGCAGCTGCCCCAGCTGCTCCAGGCTCTCTATCGCGGTAATCTTGTTGCACGCCGCGTACAGCTCTGTGAGCTGGGTGCTGCCCAAAGAAGACAGCGGCGCCAGGGAGCGCACCTGCGGCGGCAGGCGGAGGCAGGTTGTGCGTGAGATCGCTCGTGCGTGGCACCAGCAGCAAGAGAGACGGCGGCAGCAGGCAGGCGGCGGCTGTGATGAGAGCGCTTGTGTGCCCCAACGCAGCACCAGCAGCAGGCACGCGACGGCAAGCGGCACCGGCCTGCTGGCACGTGCTGCGGGCCTATGCATGTGCCTGCTAGGCAGACCTGTGTGGGCCCGGAGACGGGAGCGCTGGCCACTCGTACCGCTTCTTAAAGCTTCAAAAACCCAACCCCAAGCTCAGTTCCCTCTTCCTCCTCCCCACCTCATTGTAAGAGAGCTCGAGGTAGCGCAGCGC